>ENA-OQLB01000303-OQLB01000303.1-human-gut-metagenome-genome-assembly--contig:-NODE-303-length-28876-cov-16.753209_pt1 | contig 28876 bp, 36 predicted proteins | sample MGYA00242656_ERZ504813 | MGnify/ENA primary metagenome ERZ504813 (study PRJEB26092, sample SAMD00036388) | human gut metagenome | host: Homo sapiens | study: EMG produced TPA metagenomics assembly of... | reverse complement strand
GCGGCCAGGGCGGGCGGGCAGCAGTCCGTGGCCGTAGGCGTCGGCCTTGACCACACCCATCACCGCCGTGCCGGAAGCGGGACCGCCGACCACGGAGACCAGGTGGGCCATGTTGTCGCGCATGGTTTTGAGGTCCACGATGGCCTGTGCGGGGTATTGGCGGCGGGCGGCCGCATAGTTGGCCTTGCCCTGCTCGGACGAGAATGCGATTTCAGGTGCTGCGTTCATGCTCATAGGCACCTATTGTTGCGCGAGAATGTGACGTGTAGTCGCAATCGTCTGTTTTCGCCCGGCAGTCGTACACTGATGACCGATATGCGGTTTCTCGGAAGCCGCCTTTGATTCCCGGCGTTGAGGCGTGCCGGGATCCCGGAAATCCGTCCGGTTCAGCCCATAATCCTAGATTCATGAGAGAAGAACATGGATCTGTTTCGTAAGAAAAGCGTGGATCAGCTTGTCGCCGAATCCACTCCCCTCAAGCGCACGATGCGCACCTTCGATCTGACGATGCTCGGCATCGGCGCGATCATCGGCACCGGTATCTTCGTGCTCACCGGCAAGGGCGCGCTGACCGCCGGCCCGGCCCTGTCCGTGTCGTTCCTGCTGGCCGCCGTCTGCTGCGGTTTTGCCGGTCTGTGCTACGCCGAGTTCGCCGCCATGGCCCCGGTGTCCGGCTCGGCCTACTCCTATGCCTATCTGGCGTTCGGCGAGCTCATCGCTTCGTGATCGGCTGGGATCTGATTCTGGAGTACGCCCTGCAGGCGGCCACAGTGTCCGCCGGCTGGTCGGGCTACTTCAACAAACTGCTGGAAGGCTTCGGCCTGCACCTGCCGGTCGAGCTGACCGCCGCCTACGGCACCAACCCGGACGTCACCACCTACTTCAACCTGCCCGGCTTCGTCATCGTGCTCATCATCACGTGGGTGCTCTCCATCGGCATCAACCAGACCAAGCGCACCAATGACGTGATGGTGCTCATCAAGCTCGCCATCATCGTGCTGTTCATCGTGTGCGCCGTGTGGTATGTCAAGCCGTCCAACTGGCAGCCGTTCTCCCCGTACGGCATCTACACTTTCCAGCCCGGCTCCACCCAGCCGTACGGCATCGTGCCGGCCGCTTCCATCGTGTTCTTCAGCTTCATCGGCTTCGATGCCGTGTCCTCTTCCGCCGAGGAGACCATCAACCCGAACAAGACACTGCCGCGCGGCATCCTGCTGTCCCTGGCCGTTTCCACCGTGCTCTACGTCATCATGACCCTGATCATGACCGGCGTGGTGCCCTACAAGGAGTTCGCCAAGTACATCGACGCCCCGGTGGCCGGCGTGATTCTGGAGACCGGCATGAACTGGCTCGCGGTGATCGTGAACCTGGCGCCTCATCGGCATGACCACGGTGATGCTCGTGCAGCTGTACGGCCAATCCCGTATCTGCTACGCCATGAGCCGTGACGGCCTGTTCCCGAAGTTCTTCGGCCACGTGCACGAGAAGTACCGCACCCCGTTCAAGGGCACCTGGTTCTTCGGTCTGCTGACCGCGTTCGCCGGCGGCTTCATCAACATCAACGTGCTGTTCGAGCTGGTGAACATCGGTACGCTGTCCGCGTTCATCATCGTGTCGGCCGGTATTCTGTGGATGCGCAAGACCCAGCCGAATGCGCCCCGCGGCTTCCGCGCGCCGGGCGTGCCGGTCACCCCGATTCTGGCCATCGTATTCTGCTTCGTGCTCATCGCCGGTCTCAACTGGGAGACCTGGGTGCGTTTCGCCGTCTGGTTCGGTCTGGGCCTGATCGTGTACTTCGGCTACAGCCGCAAGCGCTCCAAGCTCGGCCTTGAGCAGAAGGCCGGGGCTGACGCCAAGTCGCTGCGACTGAGGACTGAGGACTGTCGGCTGACCGATAGCCGATGGCTGCTTTCGTGAAAACCGTACGCTGAGTCACTTTCAGCGTACGTTTTTGCGATATGAGGCCATGTCGGAGACCACCCTGGACCGGATGGTCAGAAAAAGCGTCGAGGAGACCTTGAACGCGATGCCCGCTACCAGCGGTGCATGGTCCGCTTCGAACGCAACGTCCTCGCCAGGGTCACCCCCGCAACCGCGAGGTCAGACGGCGCACGCGCGTGGTCGGCAGCTTCCCCGACGGACGCAGCGCGTTGATGCTCGTCTGCGCACGCGTGCGCTATGTCACGTCGAACGAGTGGTCGACGCGCCGCTACCTCGACATGTCAAGACTCGGTGAGACCGTACGGGAAGCGAACTGATCATCGCCGCAGGGACGGACGAAGACCAAAGCGCGCAAGATATAGGACACTACCCCAGCGCAAGCTCTCCCAGGCATCACCGCCGGTGCCGTGAAATAACACCCCCCAGCAGCCCAGCCCGCCCCAGACAAAACGCCGTGGCGGGCCGGGCCTGCGACAGGAAAGGAAGTAAGCATCATGCTCGACGCATTCACCACAGCGAACCCCGCGCCGGGGCTCGGACAAGGCGCCTTGGATGCCGTGGCCATGAGGCCCCCGGCCGCACCCGCTGCCATCAACGCCGAAAACCCGGACGGCGGCAAGGGCCGCGCGGCCATGGCGGCCAGCGCGTTGGGCCCCTCCCGCAAGGGAAGCCCCTGCATCAGCACGGTGAGGTCCGGGGAATCGGTGACATTGATGGACGTCGAGGGCCCCGGCGTGATTCGTCACATCTGGATGACGGTAACCGACCGCACCTCCCCCACCGGCCCCGACGTGCTACGCAACCTGATCCTGGAATTCTACTGGGACGGCGAGGACTCCCCCTCGGTGCAATGCCCGATCGGCGACTTCTTCTGCTGCGGACACGCCCAGTCCTGCACCATCAACTCAATTCCCGTCATGGTCAACCCGAACCGGGGCTTCAACTGCTACTTCGCCATGCCGTTCGAACACGCGCGCATCGTGCTGCGCAACGACCACAACGAGGACGTGCCCGCGTTCTTCTACCAAATCGACTACACCGAATACGACCGGCTGCCGGCCGACACGATGCGCTTCCACGCGCAGTGGCGCCGCCAACGCGTCACCGAACTCGCCCACGACTACGTGGTGCTCGATGGCGTCGAAGGACACGGCACCTACGTCGGCACCTACTTGGCGCTCACCGCGCTCGAAAGCCGCTGGTGGGGCGAAGGCGAATTCAAGTTCTACATCGACGGCGACGGCAAATACCCCACCTGGTGCAGCACCGGCGCCGAGGACTACTTCGGCGGCGCCTGGAGCTTCGCCGAATTCGACGAACACGGCCGCATGCACGAGCGCACCTTCACCGGCCCATACCTCGGCTTCCCGTTCTACTCGCAGAACCTCGCCGGACGCGAAAGCGCCTACTGGGACACTGCCACCCCCGTGACCCGCGGCCTATACCGTTGGCACATCCCCGACCCGATCTACTTCGAGCGAGACCTGCGCGTCGAATGGCAGCAGATCGGCACCGAGGAAGCCGGCAACTTCGAACGACAGGACGACGTGGCCACGGTCGCCTACTGGTACCAAAGCGAACCACACAAGCCATTCGCCCCAATCGGCGACCGCGCGTTCCGCCGGCCACGGTGACTTCCTCGATGCCTGTCGGCCGATGGGCTCCATCGGCGACAGGCATCGCCATGTCTTCTCCATTCACCTGCGCGGTGAACGGATTGGCAACGGTGTGCCGGACGGACGGCCATTGTCCGACCCGGGATCCGACTGGACGCCGCCGCACGACGACAGCATGACAGCCGCAAGCACCGTCACGACGCCCCCGACCCAACGTGTTCTTCTCACACACTGATTCTACCGTCAGAAACCGATGACGGTGCAGAAACGAGCACATCAGCCGGCAGCCACACTCACCACTCGTGGCGCTGATAGGCGATTCTGGTGGTGTCGACCGGCCGGTCGAGCAGCTGGATCAGGCCGCAACGGGCGAAGCCGGAGCTTTCGAGCACGTGCTGCATGGCCTTGTTATTGGGGTGGGTGTCGGCGCGCACGTTGCCGTAGTGCTTCAGGGCCCACCTGATACAGTCGCGGGCCGCGTGGCGCACCAGACCGGATGCGGCGATGCGGTGGATGGTCACATAGGCGTCGTTGTCCAGCCAGGCGCCGTCGATTTTGGCGTAGGTCGGATCCTCGCCCGGGCACAGGGCGAACTGGGCCAGAATGCGTTCGTGGCCATTGCAGGTGTCGACCAGCAGCATCGTACGCTGGTTGGCGATGTCGTCCTCAATCATCGATTCACGCGGAAATTCGTTGCCCCACTGGGTGGGGTTGCCGTTGGCGGCCATCAACGCGCGTGCGCGTGCGTAGATTTTCTGCATCTGCGGCAGATCGCGCATGGTGGCGTGGCGGAAACGGCGGCCTGTCGCCTTGTTTGCAGCGTTCGACTGAGTCACTTCCACCTCTCCAACATGCCAAGCTACCGATGTGCAGCGGCCAACGATTAACTGACGGCAAACCTACCATGCCATAGGCACAAACATAGGCACAAAGAAACCCCGTCCGCGTGGTATGCGGGGGCGGGGTTCTTCCATGCCGATTGGCTTGCGATCAGACGACCTTGCGCTCGAACGGGTCGGAGCTGATGCCTTCCTCAAGGATCTGCTTGGCCCATTCCTTGGCGGTGAACAGGCTGTGGTCGCGATAGTTGCCGCAGCTCTTCTCGGTGGTGGCGGGCACGTCATCCCACGTGGCCTTGTACGCGATGAACTCCAACGATTCCTTCAGGGCCTTGGCCACTTCCTCGGTGGGGTGGGTGCCCCAGGTCAGCAGGTGGAAGCCGGTGCGGCAGCCGAACGGCGAGCAGTCGATGTAGCCCGGGATACGTTCGCGCAGCAGCACGGCGATGGTGTGTTCGATGGTGTGCAGGCCGCCGGTGGGGATGGCCTGCTTGTTCGGCTGGGTCAGGCGCAGATCATAGTTGGAGATCACGTCGCCGTGAGGGCCCGTTTCGGTGTCGATGTAACGCACGTACGGCGCCTTGACCTTGGTGTGATCAAGCTGGAATGATTCGACGACGGGCTTTTCGGCCGTTTCTTCTGCCATGCTGTTGCCTTTCTACTTGCCGAGTGTTCGGTCATGAAGCATCGAACAGTCATCGTAGTCGAGCCAGCCCAAGAACGCCCGCAAATACTCCGCAGTTCGCTATAGGAGATTGTTATGACGCACTCCCGGCATTGAACGAGGCGATGGCTTGCATGAAGCGCTGGCCGTAGAGGTCGAGCTTGTGTTGACCGACGCCGTTGACCGCCAGAAATTGCGCGTTGGTAACCGGCTTGATGCGGGCCATGTCGCGCAAGGTCTTGTCGGAGAACACGATGTACGGCGGCTTGCCGATTTCCTGGGCGATGGTGCGTCGCAGTTCGCGTAGCTTCTGGAACAGCGATTCCTCGTCATCGTCCGGGATATACGAGCCAGCGCATCGCCGGGAACATTGGCGGAATCGGCAGTATCAGCACTCCCCCGCTCCGACCGGAACCGGCCGCCTCCGACTTGCGTTCCACCCGTTTGATCTCATAGTGGAAGTCGGGAGCGGCGGTTTCGGCCGCCCGCGCACCGAACATGACGATTGGCATACGCCCTTCGGCGATTGACAGGTACCCGTCCGTGGCCATCTGGCTCAACACGTCGCGCACGCGAGCCTCGTTCACGTCCTTGAGCATGCCGAAGGTGGGCATCCGCTCCGGGTTCAGCCATGCCAGATCCTGTGCCCGCGAACCGCGCAGGATCTTGACGATCTTGCCGGAACCGACGCGCTGCCCCACGTCATGCACGCAACGGCTGATCGCCTGCGCCACGCGGGTCACGTCGATGGTCTCGAACGTGCTTTCGCAGTTCGAGCAGGCACCGCATTTGCCGGACTGCGAAGAGTCCGCCGCAATGTCTTCACCCGCCGTGGAACCAGCATTCGGCGACAATTCCTGACCGAAATACCGGGTCATATACCGGTGCAGGCAGTCGGTGGTGCGGCAGTAGCCGACCATACCGTCCAGCAGCCGGCGCTTGGACTGGCGAACGATTTCCTGCTCTTCGGGAGTCAATCGTTCGTTCTCATAATCGTTATCCAGCAACCGACGCCGGGTGACGATGTCTGACTCATTCCACAGCAGCGTGCATCGGCTGGGCTCGCCGTCACGGCCCGCGCGGCCGGCCTCCTGATAGTAGGCCTCAATGGATTCGGGCAGATTGTGGTGGATGACGTAACGCACGTTGGACTTATCGATGCCCATGCCGAAGGCGTTGGTGGCTACGACCACCGGCACCTTGTCGGTGATGAAGTCGCGCTGGGCCGCCTCACGCGCGTCCGGCGACATGCCGCCATGGTAGCAACGGCCGGATGCCCCATCTGGTTCAGCGTGTCGGTGAGCGCTTCGGTGGTCTTGCGGGTGGCGCAGTAGACGATGCCGGATTCGTCCGGATGGTCGGCCACATACCGCGCCACCCATGCGGCCTTGTATTTGGTTTCCAGTTTGACCACATCAAAATACAGGTTCGGCCGGTCGAATCCGGTAACGGTGACGGCCGGATTCCGCAATCCCAGCAGTCCCACGATGTCCCGGCGCACCCGTTCGGTGGCGGTGGCGGTGAACGCACCCACCGGTGGACGCTGCGGCAGCCCGGCGATGAAATCGCCGATACCTAAGTACGACGAGCGGAAGTCCTGACCCCACTGGGAGACGCAGTGGCTTCGTCCACGGCGATCAGCGAGATCGGCGTACGGGCGGCAAAGTCGCGGAATCGCCCGGTTTCCAAGCGTTCCGGGGCCACGTACAGCAGTTTGATCTGCCCGGCGGCGGCTTGGGCGAACACCATCGCCTGCTCGTCGGGAGTTTGAGTGGTATTGATGAACGCGGCCGGCAGACCGAGGTCGTTCAGCGCATCGACCTGGTCGCGCATCAGGGAAATCAAGGGAGATATGACCAAAGTCGCACCCGGCTGAGCGCGGCGGGAATCTGGTAGCACACGGACTTGCCTGCGCCGGTGGGCATCACGCCCAAGACATCGCGTCCGGCAAGCAAAGCCTCGACAATTCCTTGCTGTCCGGGCCTAAACGAGTCATAGCCGAAGTATCGTGTGAGCGCCTCCAGCGCCGCCTGATGTGCTGTCATAAACGACCAGTGTAGGCCGACCGCGGCTGGATTTCAGCGTATAACGGAATACCTCGCAACGATGTACGTAGCCCTTCCGTATTATTATGCGTCAAGGAACGTTATTCCCGGCATATCGCACGATATGCCGCTTTGAGAGAACTAAGACGGGGCATTTTGATGGCCAACGATACATTTTCCTTCTCCTCTCCTGACGATCAGGAGACGGCGGTGCTGCAGCCTGTGGCCACCGATGGGCTGTTCGCAGCCGCGGATTCAGGTACCGCCACACCACAGCAAAGTGACAATGGCACCAATAACCATGCCGATAATACAGCCTATGTGGGTGAACATGTTATGGCATCTACCACCGCTAAATCACATGGCAAGGCCGCACGGATTGCATCATAACCATATTTGCAGTGTTGCTTGCCGCATTAATAGCCTATTTCTTCGTCGGACGTTGGTACTTCCAAGACAAGGCTGCGCCCGGTGTTCATTTGGGCAATGTCTCTGTCATGGGCCAGACCCGCGAAGAACTTACGAATACTGTGAAGCAGCAGCTGAATAACACCACAGTGACGTTCACCGCCGAAGGCAACAGCGTCAAAGCCTCGCTGAAGGACCTTGGCGTCACCGTCGACACGGATAAAACCGTAGATGCGCTGTTGAACGCGAAGACCGGCGACGTGGTCAAGCTCAATATTTTCGATCAGCCGCATATCGCTCTGACCGCCACCACGGACAAAGAGACTGCCGAACAATTCGTCACCGCCGGCCTGGTCGATGAGGCCGACCGAGCGCAGATTGCCACCGTTGTCTACAACAAGAGCACCAAACAGTTCGACTACACCGCGGGTCAGGACGGCAAGGGCCCGGATACCAATGTTGTCAATGCTGCAGTCAAGGAGGCCGTCGCGACCCCGGGCGAAAATGCGACGGTGCCGGTCAAGCTACAGACCGCAAAGAATCCGATTGATGACGCGAGCGCACAGCAAACACAGTTTGACGCCAATGCCAGGCTTGGCCTCAAACTGACCGTAGACAACGGCGTGAACAAGAGCGTCACCATCCCGGCCGATACCATTGCCTCATTCCTCAAGCCCACGGTGAATAAGGCGGAAGGCACCATGAGTCTGGTAGTCGACCGCGATGCCATCACCAAGTACGTCACCAGTGACAGCGTAACCAAAGAACTGACTGTTCCCAAGGTGACACGCGAGGTCTACATCACGCCGAAAGACGAAGGCGGCGTGGAAATTGGTGCCGATAAGACACTCGGCGTGGATGGTATTGAAGTGACTGGCGCCGGGGACGCCCCCGAACGTCTGGCTACCGCCATCGAGCAGAACCAGTCCACTGATTCCACTGTGGCTGTGAAAGACAGCCCGTATGATGTCAAGCAGGTCGAGGTGCCTCATAACTTCGATACGGCAAATGGCGATAAGTGGGTTCATGTTGATCTGACGAACCAGACTGCCACTGCATATCAGGGCACCACGGTGGTCAAGAAGTTCAACATCGCTTCTGGCAAGCCCACCGCCGATGGTTCCATGCTGTCCGATACCGGCACGTTCTACGTGTATCTCAAGTACGAATCGCAGACCATGGTTGGCGAAGGCTACAACCAGCCAGGCACGCCGTGGGTTTCCTACTATAACGGCGGCGAGGCTCTGCACGGTGTTCCTGCATACATGTGGGGCGAGCACCCCATCTATGTGCAGCAGGGTATCCCAGGCTCGCACGGCTGCATCAACATGCAGGTGGCCGATGCCAAGTGGATGTACGACTTTGCCACTATCGGCACTCGTGTGGTCGTTGATGGCACCACACCGACTTCCGGTCAGACGTTGCGCCCGGCTGGTGCGGATGCCACTGGATGGCAGGGCGGCAACGCCAGCTGATTCAATATGTTTAATCGATAACGGAAAATCCCCGACCCTTGTGGGCCGGGGGATTTTTGTAGGTACCAATCGATAGCGAGTCCGCCGATAAGCGTGGTGGCACCGTCAATACGGTGCACCAGTACCGTCAGTACGGTCAGATACGATCCAACGCCTGCTTGAGATCGGCGATAAGGTCGTCGGCGTTCTCGATACCGACCGAAATGCGCACCAGGTTGGCGGGCACCTGCAGGGTGGTGCCGGCCACGGAGGCGTGGGTCATGGCGGCGGGCACCTCGATGAGGCTTTCCACACCGCCGAGCGATTCGGCCAGTGTGAAGATCTGCGTGTGGTCCACGAAGTGCTTGGCCGCCTCGGCGCCGGCCGCGAGCTGCACGGAGACGATGCCGCCGAAGCCGCCGTGCATCTGGCGGGCGGCGATTTCATGACCCGGGGTGGGACTCGAGGCCCGGGTACCAGACGCGCTCAATCACATCAGAGGGCTGGGATTCGAGCCATTCGGCCACCTTCAGGGCGTTGGCACTGTGGCGCTTGACGCGCAGATCCAGGGTCTTCAGGCCGCGGATGTCCAGCAGGAGTCGAACGGGGAGGGCACTGCGCCGGCGGCGTTCTGCAGGAAGGCGACCTTCTCGCGGGTCTCCTCGTCGTTGACCACCACGGCACCGCCGACCACGTCGGAGTGGCCGCCGATGTACTTGGTGGTGGAGTAGACCACCACATCGGCGCCATCGGCCAGCGGATGCTGAAGGGCGGGCGAGGCGAAGGTGTTGTCGACAGCGACCTTGGTGCCGTACTTGTGGGCGACTTCGGTGGTGACCGCGATGTCGGTGATGTTGAGCAGCGGGTTGGACGGGGTCTCGATCCACACATACTGGTAGTGCTTGGAGGCCAATGCGGTTTCCACGGCTTTCAGATCGGTGATGTCCACCACGTCGAGGCCCACACCCCACGGCACGAACACCTTGGAGAGCAGGCGGTAGGTGCCGCCGTACACATCGTTGCCGAGCAGGATGTTGTCGCCGGGCTTGATGGTGGAGCGCAGCAGCACGTCGATGGCGGCCAAGCCCGAGGAGAAGCTCAGCGCGTACTTGCCGCCTTCCACGGCGGCGAGCTGCTCGTCGAAGCTGGTGCGAGTGGGGTTGATGGAGCGAGAGTAGTCGTGGCCTCCCCTGAGGCCCAACACGCCATCCTGCTTGAAAGTGGAGGTGGCGAAGATCGGCGTGACGACCGCACCGGTGGTCGGGTCGGGCTCCTGGCCGGCGTGGATGGCGCGAGTGGCGATGTCGGTGTTGGCGAACTTGGCGTTGTATTCAGCGGACATGATATTGGGTTCCTTTCGGGATTGTTCCGTATTCGAAGGTAAAACAGGTGCGGTTAGTTAGCGCGGATGTTGGTATTGATTCTTTTGATAGCTAGTTATGGAGTCCATCCGCAGCTCCCTCATCAGAGGGAGTTCCGTTAAGGTACTGCTCGGCGAGGGAGGGCTTGCTGGTGCGTTCCACGATGTCGCCGTAGCCGTTGGCACGCATCCAGTCGTCATTGAAGATCTTCTCCAGATAACTGCGGCCGGAATCAGGGGCGAGCACCACCACAATCTGGTTCTCGTCCAAATCATTGGCAAGCGCGTACTTGATGGCGCTGGCCACGGCCATGCCGGACGAGCCGCCGACCAGCAACGCCTCCTCGCCGGCCAGACGGCGGGTCATTTCAAAGGCTTCGGCGTCGGATACGCGCACGATGTCGTCGGTGATGTTCCGGTCGAAAGCCTTGGGGTAGAAGTCCTCCCCCGCGCCCTCGATGTCGTACTGGTGGACTTCGTCGCGTGAGGAAGCGGAGTAGATGGAGCCTTCCGGGTCGGAGCCGATGACCTTGACCGCGCCGTTGGAGCTTCCTTGAGGTACTTGCCGGTGCCGGAGATGGTGCCGCCGGTGCCAATGCCGGCCACGAAGTGCGTGACCTTGTGGTCCGTAGCCTCCCAGATCTCGGGGCCGGTGGTGTAGTAGTGGCTCAGCGGGCCGTTCGGGTTGTCGTACTGGTTCGGGCGGAAGCCGCCGGGAATCGTGTTGGCCAGTCGTTCGGCGACCTGGTAGTAGGAGCGCGGGTCGTCCGGGCCGGCGTCGGTCGGTGTGACGATGACTTCGGCACCGTAGGCGCGCAGCACCGCGCGCTTGGATTCGGAAACCTTGTCCGGCAGGGTGAAAATCGTGCGGTAGCCGCGCTGCTGGGCGACCAGGGCCAGGCCGACGCCGGTGTTGCCCGAGGTGGGCTCGACGATCACGCCGCCGGGCTTCAGCTGGCCGGACTGTTCGGCGGCGTCGATGATGCGCTCGGCGATGCGGTCCTTGGAGGAGCCGCCGGGGTTGAAGTATTCGACTTTGACGGCGATGGTGCTTTGACGCCGGCCGCCTGCGGGATGTGGTTGAGCTTGACGAGCGGGGTGTTGCCGATGAGTTCTGCGAGGCTGTTGTGGATGGTCATGTGAAGTCCTTCGTTGCTGGGGTTGTGGGGTTTTGCTGCGTTGCGTTCGTGAACCGACGTTCCCAGACGAATGGACTGTGGCTTTGGTTTGAAAATCGAGTATTCCCGCTCACTGTACGGTGAATCCGAAAAGTGAATCAGTTTTTCATGTTAACCACGCTCGCGCGTTACACGGTTACGCTCGTGCCATCGATTTCATGAAAATTCATGCGACAGATTTGCCGCGATTCGAATGCTCTATCTCAAGTTATGCGTCACTGACCGCTCGCCCAGGGGCGTCGGTTAGCGACAACAACATGAGATAATCTGCATGTCTCACACCATAGCACAACCCGCGACAAGCGCGTGTCGCCGGCGGCCTCGGCTCCCCTCCCTGAGGGGAGCTGGCCGCGAAGCGGACTGAGGGGAATACGACGGCACCCGTAACTCCCCTCAGCCTCACTGCGTTCGACAGCTCCCCTCAGAGAGGGAGCCAAAAAAAGGTCTATAACGAGGCTGCCTCGATGAGCTGACGGGTGTAATCGGATTGGGGGTTGCCGAGCACTTCAGCGTGGAACCCGTCTCTTCGAGACGCCCGTCATGGAGCACGAGGATGCGGTCGGCGATGTGCTGTACCACGCCGAGATCGTGGGAGACCATGATGATGGCGGTGCTCGGCCGGGCCGCGCGGATGGCGGCGAAGGTGTCGAGGATCTGAATGCGCGCGGCCACGTCGATGGCGCTCATCGGCTCATCGGCGAGGATCACTTTGGGCTCGTTGATGATAGCGCGGGCGATGACCACGCGCTGCGCCTGGCCGCCGGACAGGTCGATTGGGTACCGGTTCAGGAAGTCTGCCGGTTCAAGGCCTGCCATGGTCAGAGCCGCGGCCACTCGCTCGTCGATATCGGTGTTGTTCAGGTCACGCCGTTGCAGACTCAGCGGTTCAGCCACTGATTTGGCGACTCGCCAACGTGGGTCGAGCGAGGAGAACGGGTCCTGGAACACCAGTCCCGATTCGCGGCGCAGGGCCGCGAATCCCGGCGATTTTCGGCCGCCGACAATGGATTGGCTCTCGTATTCCACGCTGCCGGAGTCCGCGGATTCCAAGCCCAGCATAATGCGGGTCAGCGTGGATTTGCCGGATCCGGAGCCGCCGATCACGGCCAGACATTCGCCGGCGTGGACGTCGGCGGAGACGTCGAAGAGGACTTGGTGGCGTGCGGTGCGCGGGCCGAAGGATTTGGTGATGGAGTGGGCGGAGAGGAGCGGCACACTGCTGTTACTCATGCGAATCCTCCTTGGGGGTGTGGAGGGTGAGGGTTTGGGCGGCGGCGACCAGGCGCTGGGCTTGTGGTGTGGTCGGCGCGGCGAGCAGGTCGGCGGTGGGTCCGGATTCGACGATGCGGCCGGCGTCCAGCACGTAGCAGCGGGTGGTGGCACGCGCGAGTACGGAGAAATCGTGGGTGATGAACAGCATGGAGGCACCGGCGTCGTCCACCAGCGAGGTCAGCAGGTCCACGATCTGGCGTTGCGTGATGGAGTCGAGTGCGGTGGTGGGTTCGTCCGCGATGATGAATCGCGGTGAGGTGATCAGCGCCGTGGCGATGCCCACGCGCTGCTGTTGGCCGCCGGACAGTTCGTGCGGGTATTTGCCGGCCATATCGAGATCCAGCCCGACCTTGCTCAACAAGGCATTCACTCGGTCGGCTCGTTCGGCTTGGTCAGATCATAGTGCAACCGCAATGGCAAGGCGATCTGCTGCGCCACGGTCATCACCGGGTTCAGTGAGGCAGCCGGATTCTGGAACACCGCACCCACATACCGGCCGCGCAGGTCGGCAAGCGCACGTTCGGAAGCTCCGATAATTTCCGTGCCGCCCATATCAATCGACCCATTAGTCACAGCGGTCAGGGGCAGCAACCCCAGCATCGCCTTGGCAATCATAGATTTTCCGGAGCCTGAAGAACCGATCAAGCCAACTCGTTCACCGTCGGCAATGGTCATATCCGCATCAGAGACGATTGGTTTGCCGCCAATCGTGATTTTCAGCCCGCGAACATCGACGCTCATCGTTCGCCTCCTATTTCACGTAATGCGGGGTTGGTGACCGGATCGATGGCATCGCGCAGCACATCACCAAAAATATTCAGCGCCACAACCACAACCGTGACGATCAGGCCGGGCCACACCACGGTTAATGGGAACACGTTGATGAGTTTGACCGAAGTGGCCAGAGAATGCCCCCAGCTCGGCACACCGGACGGCACACCGATACCGAGATAAGTGAGCCCCGACTCAGCCAACACCGCCGTGCCCGCCGACAATGACAGTTGCACAGCCAATACCGGCAGAATATTCGGCATAACATGGCTTATGAGCACACGCCACCCGCTGGCACCATTGGCCAAGGCCGATTCCACATATGACGAGCGGGACGCCAGCAACGCTGCGGGGCGAGCCACACGAGCCAGATTCAACCCATATCCGAAGCCGCAGGCGATCACAATCACCGCGATTGACGCTCCCAACGGCACAGCCAGAATCAACGCAATCAACACGGTGGGAACGGAAATCAACGCATCAACTACCACTACCGAAGAACTGGCGAGCGCCGCATTGCGCGCCACCATGGCCGCGATGAGCAGCAGCCCCCAAGCCATAGATGCCACTACGGTCAGCAGCACGATCACAAGATTGGTATGTGAGCCGGCCAGCAGCCAGCTGAACACGTCCGCGCCGGTGCCGTCAGTGCCGAGCCAGTGCTCGGCGGACGGCTTGGCCCATACATGGTAGCCATCAGTGGCCCACAGCGATTGCGGGGTCCAGAACAGGGAAACGATGGCAATGAGCAACCACAGAGCGAGCACGATAAGTGCGAATTTGCCCTCGGCACGACGCCACATGGAGTGCAGGACGATGACGAAGGCAGCCCGTCGACCACCAGTCGTCGCACGACGAACATTGCTCATGCGGTCACCTCCGTAATGGCGGTAGCGGTTTTCAGACGCGGGTCGAGCACGCGGTGGAGCAAATCGACCACGAGGCCGACAGTCAAAAAGAACGCGGCCAGCAGGAACAGCTCGCTTTGCACGGCAATCAGGTCGCGGTTGCCCACGTCGGTCACAAGACCGTTGCCGATGCCCGGTAACGCAAACAGGTTTTCGATGACCATCACGCCAGTGACCATCGAAGCGAAGGTCAGCCCGATAACAGACACCAGCTGCGGGGTTGCCAACCGCAATCCCACACGCAACACCGCCTGAGTGCGCGTCATGCCACACGAGCATGCCATATCGATGTAGCCGGAACTGGCTAAATCCCCTAAGGCCGCGCGCGTGTATCGCATAAGCGATGCTCCCACGATGATGCCGACCGATACAGCCGGCAATACCAACGCTGATATCGCCGAACCGGGTGCGCCCCAGCCATCCAGCGGGAACCCTTGCGAGGGAAACACGTCAAGCAATCCTACGCCGCGCCCGAACAACAGAATCAGCAGCAGACCGCCCCACAACGCAGGTACGGCACCGCGACAATAGCCAGTACATGAAACACCGCACGCACCGTTGCGCTGCGGGCCAGTACCGCCGCACAGCCCAGCGGCAAGCCGATGGCCAAGGCGATGAGCAGGCCAAGAATAATCAGGGGAAAGGTGATGGACGCACGTGCGCCTACCAAGGAGGTTACGGAGCGACCAGTCAGGATTGAAGTGCCGAAGTCACCACGGGCCAGCGCACTCATCCAATCGAAGTATTGTGCAATCAATGGCCGATTCAGACCGAGTTGTTCGCGTAGCTGGGTCACACGCTCAGGCGGCGAGTTGACGCCGGCCATCACGGAGGCCACATCGCCAGGCAGAATGCGCAATGCTGCGAAAACCACCACGGACAGGCCGAACAACGCCACCACGAATAACGCCAGCCGTTTCAACACGAATCGCATAATGCCTACTTTACTTGGATTAACAATGAGCCCCCTCACTGAGGGAGCTCATTGCTGTAACGAACTACTTCGTGTAGGTCACGTTGTAGAGGGGCAGAACGGTCTGGTTGAGGTCGAAGGGGAATCCTTCAACGCCCTTGGCCGTGGCGGTGGTGATGCGGTAGTTGAACAGCCAGTCGGCCGGCGCATCCTCGGAGACAAGCTTGGCGGCCGCGGCGAACTTGGCATCACGCTCCTTGTCGGAGGTGGCGGCAACACCCTCGTTGTACAGCTTGGTCACATTCTTGTTGTCGTAACCGAAATAGTATGTCGGATCGGTCCACGATGCGAAGTCGTGGCTTTCGTTGTGGTCCACCAGCGAAATATCGAAGGTGTGGTTGGTGTACACATCCTGCAGCCACGTGGAGAACTCCACCACATTCACCTTCAGGTCGATGCCGATGGCTTGAGCTGGGAGCGCAGCTGGTCTCCGAGCTCGGTGCCGTAGATGTTGGCGTAGGTCAGCGTAAGTTGAAGCGGCTTGTCGGTGGAATAGCCGGCTTCAGCCATGAGCGACTTGGCCTTGTTCTGATCATACGGGTACAGATTCGTCAGATCCTCGTAGCCGGGGTCGAGAGACGGGATCGGGCCGCCGAGCGCCTTGTCCGCACCGCCGCGAGAGGCGATGAGCTCCTTGTGGTTGATGGCGTAACGGATGGCCTGGCGAATGCGCTTGTCAGCCAGTTTGGAACCGGAAGCGTTGTTGAAGCCGAGCACGAACTTGTCGGTGCCGTTGCCGGCTTTGACCGTGTACTTGGCGGAATCGGACTTGAACGGTTCGGCGAGGTTCTCGGTAATCGGGGCGAGCACCTGCACGTCACCGGACTTCAGCGCATTGACCGCGGCGTTGTCGTCGGCCAGATACTTGACGACCACGGTGGGCGTCTTGGCCTTGTTCTTGCCCCAGTACTTCTCATTGGCCTTCAGCGTGATCGAGCTGTTTTCCACGAACTTGGCAACGGTGTAGGGGCCGGAGCCGACGGCCTGCGTCTTCAGGTCATACTTGGCGTCCTTGTCGAACACGAGCCTGCGCGACCGGTCAGGGTCCACAACAGGTTGGAGTTCGGCGTCTTGAGCGTGATCACCGCGGTGTCGGCGTCCTTGGCCTCCACCTTGCTGACGGCGGCGAGCGCGTCGGCGTCGTGGTAGCCTTAGCGATCAGCTCGTTGATGGACCAGGCCACGTCCTCGGCGTCAAGTTTGTCGCCATTGAAGAAGGTCATGTTCTTATTGAGGTGGAAGGTGTAGGTCAGGCCGTCCTTGGACGTCTCCCAGCTGGAGGCGATGGCGGGAGCGACCTGGTTCTTGGAGTCACGTGCACGATGCCTTCGTATACGTTGCCGATCAGGATCTGGTCAAGCGCGGAGCCGGCGGTGTTGCGGATGTCCAGATTGGTGGGGGCCAGTTTGAGGCCGATGGTCACGGTGTCGGCATATTGGTTGCTGGACGAAGCCGACTTGTCATCTTTCTTACCGCCGAAAGCGAGCGTGACGCCGATGACGACCGCCACTGCCACGATGACGGCAATCAGTGAGATCAGCCACCACTTCGGGCCGCTTTTTTTCGGATTCTTTGCGCGCGAGGCAAGGCTCGCATCTGTGGTTGCGCCGTCTTCGACGTGCGCACCATTGTCTTGAGACATGGTTCTTCCTCTGTATATGTTGTGTTCTACGGTTGGCCGCCACGCTGGGTCGACCACCGCAGGCCATCATAGCCATGGGACTGTAGAATTGCGCATGAAATCCATCTTGAATCTGGAGGGTTATCATGCTGGTCGCCGTTGATATCGGCAATACGAACATCGTGCTGGGCTTTTTGGATGGCGATACCATCGCCGGCACCTACCGCATCACCACCAAAGCCAACCATACGTCTGATGAGTATGGGCTGTTTCTGACTGAATTCCTGAGAATGAGCGGTTTTCAGCCATCCGATGTGGACGATGTGATCATCTGTTCGGTGGTGCCGAAAGTGATGCACTCCTTCCGTTCGTCCATCGTCAAATTCCTCGACATTGATCCGATGGTGGTGGGACCGGGCATCAAGACCGGTATGAACGTGCGCGTTGACGATCCGAAATCGCTGGGTGCGGATATTCTGGCCGACTGCGCCGGTGCCTATTACGAGTATGGCGGCCCAGTGCTGGTGGCTGATTTCGGCACCGCCACCACGTTCACACACGTGAGCGACAAGGGCGTGGTCGATTCCGGCGTCATCACCACCGGCATCCGTGCCGGTGCGGCCGCTCTGTGGGGAGATACGGCCCAGCTGCCGGAAGTGGAAATTACGCGACCAGATACGATTCTGGGCACCAACACCAAGACCTGCATGCAGGCCGGTTTGTATTACACGTTCTTGGGCGGTGTGGAGCGCACGATTCGTCAGTTCCGCAAAGAGCTCGGAGGCGAGGATTTCAAGGTGATCACCACCGGTGGCCTCGGTCGAGTGTTTGAGAATGACACCGAGCTGATTGACGTGTATGACCCGGATTTGATTTTCAAGGGCATGGCGCACATCTACTCGCGCAATGTGAAGTGACGTAGTATGCAGGAATCGGCCGCGTATAGCGCGGTCGATTCCGACCCAACCCCGAATCCCTACTTAATCGTAAAGCCCTGATTGAAGCCGTATTCTCGGAGGTCTTTCTGCCATTGGGCCAGGCCGTCGGAGAGACTGACTTTCTTGCCGGGCTTCTCCAACGGTTCGAGCGGGTTGCCTTCCTCGTCCTTCATGCCCATCTCAATGGCTTCCTGTCGCTGCTGATAGGCGTGGAAACTGCCGGACCACTCGTATGCCTGGCCCACCGTCGATTTGAAGTCACTGCGCGCATACACTTCGAATGGCAGATACTGGTATCCGACCGACACATCCTCGGCGGCCTCCGACAGTACACGGTTGAACTTCTGCCCGCCGAAATACGGGATTTCAATGCCCCGGTCATTGGTAATCGTGGTTTTATCCAAAAAATCAGCGGAATTCAGGGTGGCATAATCGGCCGGGAAAGCACCGCCATCCACACGCGCGCTAATGCCTTGGGCGTCATGCGCCACAAAGTCCACGAAACGATAAGCCGCATCCGGCTTACGGGTCAATTGCAGTACGGTCAGTGCCGACCCGCCGCTTTCGGCGTTGGTGGGCTGGCATCATAGGTGGGCATGGGAGCCACGCGCCACAGACCGGCCGCGCCCGGCACATTGGACAGCAGCAGCGACGGCATCCAAGCCCCAGAGAACACGGAGGCGATGGTGCCGGTGCCCACTCTGCTTTTCCACCGATCCGACCATGTGGCGGAGGTGGTGTCAACAAGCCCCTCATCGATCATTTTCTGCCAGAATTCGGTGAACCGTTGGGTGCCGGCATCCTCATCCAAATCGATGGTCACGGTTTTGCCGTCGGCCGACGTGTGGAACGGCTGACCACCGGCGAGCCAGACCATCGCGTCATAGAAACTGCCGTCGCCCGAGTCGGCGGCGATATACGCGCCGATCTCCTTGAGCTTTTCGGCGGCCTCGTAATAGTCATCCCAAGTCTTGATCTTGGTGGCGTCCACGCCGGCTTGGCGGAACACGTCTTCGTTGTAGAAGAAGCCCATCGGGCCCGAATCCATGGGCAGTCCATAGGTACGGCCGGCGAGCTGCACGGACGACCATGTGCCGAGGGTAAAGAAGTTGGAATAATCCGAGCCGATTTTGTCGGTCAGATCAAGCAATTGGCCGGAGACCGCGTACTGCAACAGTGCATAGTATTCGATTTGAGCCACGTCCGGCGTGCCGTAACCGTCTTGAATGGCGGTATTAAGATTGCCGTAGCCGGAGATATTGGTCCATTTCACGCGGATGTCCGGATTGGCTTTTTCGAAACGGCGGATGACCTCCCCCATGCTCGGTTCCCAGCTCCATACGCTGATCTCCGTACGGTTGTCGTCCGTGGCCTGCCCGCACGAGGCCAGGGATACGGAAAGGATGGCAGTCACTGCTATGGTTGCCATTCTTTTGATTCGCTGTCCGATCACTCGCATGGTGACGAGTGTACTAGGCGGGGCTTAAAACGGTAAAAGCCCCGTGACGGGATTCGTCACGGGGCTTTGTGTATCAGGTGAGATTAGCTAGCAGTCTCAGCGAGGGTTCAAGCTTACTTCACGGTGAAGCCCTGATCCTTGCCGTAATCCTGCAGTGCCTTCTGCCAAGCGGCGATACCGTCAGTCAGCTTCTGGTCGCCGGTGTAGGACTTGCCAAGGTAGTCGCCGAAGATGGTGCGGGCCTTGACCTCGTAGGGCAGGAACTGGTAGTCGGAGGACACGTTCTCAGCAGCCTGAGCCAGAACCTCGTTGTACTTCTGACCACCGAAGTAGTCAACGTCCTCGCCATCGGCGTTCTTCACAGTGGTGGTGTTCTTGAAGGAGTCGGACTCCATGGAGCCTTGTCAGCCGGGAATGCACCGCCGGCCACACGGGTGGCCACGCCGTCGCCGTGGTTGGCGTACTCGATGAACTGGTAAGCAGCGTCAGCCTTCTTGGTGGAGGCGAGCACAGCCAGCGAAGAACCACCGTTCTCGGAGTTGGTGGTGGAGCCGTCAGCGGTCGGCATCTGGGTCACACGCCACTTGCCAGCGCCGTCAGCAGCGGAGTTGGCCAGGTTGGCAGGCATCCAAGCGCCAGTGAACAGGGAGGCGATGGTGCCGTCGACCATGCCCTTGAACCAGTCCTCAGACCAGCCAGCGGTCTTGGTGTCGAGCAGGCCCTCGTCCAGCAGCTTCTGCCAGAAGTCGGTGAAGGTCTTGACGCCCTTGTCCTCGGTCAGGTTGACGGTGACTTCGGAACCATCGGAAGAGGTCTGGAACGGCTTTGCACCGGCCAGCCAGGTCATGGAGTCGAAGAAGCCGGCGTCACCGGTGTCGGAGGTGATGTAGTAGTTGTCGCCCAGAGCGTGAATCTTCTTGGCGGCGTCGTAGTACTGATCCCAGGTCTTGATCTGCTCGGCGTCAACACCGGCCTTGTCGAAGACCTCCTTGTTGTAGAAGAAGCCATTGGGCCGGAATCCATCGGCAGGCCGTAGACCTTGCCGGCGAACTGCACGGAAGCCCACGGGCCAGGGGTGTAGAAGTCGGAGTAGCCGGAGGTCTTGTCGGTGATGTCCAGCAGGTTGCCCTTGATGGCGTACTGCGGGATGGCGTAGTACTCAACCTGAGCGACGTCCGGAGCACCGGAGCCGGCCTCGATGGCGTTATCAAGCTGGGTGTATTCCTTGGTGTTGGTGCCGACGTTCTTGAGATCGACCTTGATGCCGGTCTTCTTGGTGAAGTCCTTGGCAACCTGGGTCAGCGTGGGCTCCCAAGCCCACACGGTGATTTCGGTAACGTCCTTATCTTGAGCCGGCTTGCCACTGGCGGTGTCGGAACCGCAGGCGGCAACGGAACCCAGCATGGCAACCGCACCGGTAAGTGCAATGGCCTTCTTAGCAACGGTGAACTTCATCGTTCTGTTCTCCTTCCTTGGATCGCCTTTCGGCGGTCTGCAGTGATTGTCACCACAACAGCATGGCAACTCTCCTCGTCGTCATGCTATCGTGAACCATCACTCTATGGTTCAGTAGTCACAAAACGGCTTTGTTTCGCCACTTTGTAGCTATGGTTGCGATAACATCTTTTATTATACACATTCTTCGGCAACACGCCATCTTGGTATCGCAATCCGCGCGCACTGCTCCCATGGCATAAGAAAATCGGGCGCTCCGAAGAGTGCCCGATCCTGTTATCGCAACCTCCCGCTACAGAAACCACAGGAGGAAGTCTGCTGCGATTGCCGTTACTTCACCTGGTAGCCCTGCTGCTTGGCGTAATCCTGCAGGTCCTTCTGCCAGGAAGCCACGGCATCGGAGAGCGTGGTCTTGCCGGTGTAGGCATCGCCGGCGTAGTCGCCGAACTTGCCGCGAGCGTAGACCTCGAAGGGCAGGAACTTGTAGCCGGTGGACACATTGGCTGCGGCCTTGGCCAGCTCCTCGTTGAACTTCTGACCGCCGAAGTACTCGTGGGCCTTGCCGTCGGAGTCGGTCAGGGAGGTCATGTTGAGGAAGTCGTTGGACTTGAGGGTGTCGTTGTCGGCCGGGAAGGCACCGCCGTCAACACGGGTCTTAATGCCCTCGGCGTCGTGGCAGGCGTATTCCATGAACTTGTAGGCGGCGGCGACCTTGGCCTTGTCGTCGGACTTCACGATGACCAGCGAGGAACCACCGTTCTCGGAGTTGGTCTCGGAGCCGTCTGCGGTCGGCATCTGGGCGATGCGCCACTTGCCGTCACCGTTCGGAGCGCCGGAAAGCAGGTTGTACGGCATCCAAGCGCCGGTCAGCAGGGATGCGATGGAGCCGTCATCCAGACCCTTGTTCCAATCGTCGGTCCAGCCGACGGTCTTGGTGTCGATGAGGTCTTCGTCGATCATCTTCTGCCAGAAGTCGGTGAAGGTCTTGACGTTCTTGTCACCGGTCAGGTTGATGGTCACGGTCTCGCCGTCCTTGAAGGTCTCGAACGGGGTCGCGCCGGCCAGCCAGGTCATGGAGTCGAAGAAGCCGGCGTCACCGGAATCGGAGGTGATGTAGGAGTCCACGGCGCGAATCTTCTTGGCAGCCTCGTAGAAGTCGTCCCACGTGCGCACCTGGGTCGGATCGACGCCGGCCTTGTCGAAGACGTCCTTGTTGTAGAACCAGGCCATCGGGCCGGAATCCATCGGCAGGGCGTAGACGCCGTCATTGATGCTCACCGAGGACCACGTGCCGGGGTGTAGAAGTCCTTGAAATCGGAGGCGCCGAGATCGGAGAGGTTCTCGAGGTGGCCGCGAATCACGTATTCGGGCAGTGCGTAGTATTCGATCTGGCGATGTCCGGAGCACCGGAGCCGGCCTCGATGGCGTTGGACAGTGCGTTGTACTCGTCCTTGTTGGTGCCGGCATTGGTCACCTTCACCTTAATGTTCGGGTTCTTGGCCTCGAATCCCTTGACCGTACGAGGCAGTGTGGAATCCCAGGACCACACGGTCAGCTCGATCTTCTTATCAGAGGAGCCGGTGCTTCCGCTATCCCCGGCAGAGGTGGAACCGCAGGCAGCTACAGAGGAGAGCATGGCCACAGCACCAATCAGGGCAATTGTCTTCTTGCCGAACTTCATCGTTCTTTCCTTCCTTGTTATGGGAAACGACGGGACTTGGCGTTTTGTTCCAAGTATTGTATCGTTTTAAGAAACGGTACCACATGTTTTATGTTTACGCAAACACGACACGTCGCACCATGGTGACTAACCGCAAACCGAAGGAGATGCATCCCGCTCATGACCACTCACAACAGCCAGTATTCCGCCGAAACCACCCATCCCGACAAGCAGGAAAGCAGCCCGGCGCCGACCGCCGCCGGCACCACGGCCAGTAACGTCTCCACAACCGGCAACGCAACCACGCCGGACGCCAGCATCGCCCTCAACGCCGACGCCACTCCGGTAGCCGACGTTCCCCCGCGTCTGTTCGGCTCATTCGTAGAACATCTGGGCCGCTGCGTCTACGGCGGCATCTACGAGCCCAGCCATCCCACCGCCGACGAAAACGGCTTCCGCCAAGACGTGCTTGACCTGGTCAAGGAGCTGGGCGTCACCTGCGTGCGCTACCCCGGCGGCAATTTCGTATCCAACTACAACTGGGAAGACGGCATCGGTCCACGCGAGAATCGCCCCGTGCGCCGCGACCTGGCCTGGCATTGCACCGAAACCAACGAGATGGGCATCGACGACTTCTACCGCTGGAGCCAGAAAGCCGGCACCGAAATCATGCTTGCCGTCAACATGGGCACCCGGGGGCTGAAAGCCGCGCTCGACGAGCTCGAGTATGTCAACGGCGCGCCCGGCACCGCTTGGGCGGATCAGCGCGTGGCCAACGGCATCGAGGAGCCGATGGATATCAAGATGTGGTGCATCGGCAACGAAATGGACGGCCCGTGGCAGGTGGGCCACATGAGCCCGGAAGAATATGCCGGCGCGGTGGATAAGGTGGCCCACGCCATGAAGCTCGCCGAGTCCGGTCTCGAACTCGTGGCCTGCGGTTCCTCGGGTGCCTATATGCCGACCTTCGGCACGTGGGAGAAGACCGTGCTCACCAAGCTTACGAGAATCTCACTTCGTCTCCTGCCATGCCTACTACTTCGACCGCGGCCATAAAACCCGGACCGCCGCCTCCATGCAGGACTTCCTGGCCTCTTCCGAAGACATGACCAAGTTCATCGCCACCGTCTCGGACGCGGCCGATCAGGCGCGAGAAGCCAACAACGGCACCAAAGACATCGCCCTGTCCTTCGACGAATGGGGCGTATGGTATTCGGACAAGTGGAACGAGCAGGAAGACCAGTGGAAGGCGGAGGCCGCGCAGGGTTTGCACCACGAGCCATGGCCCAAGTCTCCACATTTGCTGGAAGACATCTACACCGCGGCCGACGCGGTGGTCGAAGGTTCCCTGATGATCACCCTGCTCAAGCACTGCGATCGCGTGCGTTCCGCCTCGCGCGCCCAGCTGGTCAACGTCATCGCCCCCATCATGGCCGAGGAACAGGCCCGGCATGGCGGCAGACCACGTTCTACCCGTTCGCCGAAGCCGCCCTTCACGCGCGCGGCCAGGCCTACGCTCCGGCCATCAGCTCCCCCACCATCCATACCGAGGCATATGGCGACGTGCCGGCCATCGACGCGGTAGTCACGTGGATGAACAGGCCCGCACCGGTCTGCTGCTTGCCGTCAACCGCGACGCCAACACCCCGCACACGCTCACCATCGACCTTTCCGGGCTGCCCGGCCTGCCCGGTCTCGGCACGCTCGCGCTCAGCAAGGCGCAACTGTTGCATGAGGACGATCCGTACCGCACCAACACCGCCGAAGCGCCCGAAGCCGTCACGCCGCAACCGCTCGGCATTGCGATGAACGCCACCGGCACCTGCACGGCAACGCTTCCCGCCATCTCCTGGATCAGCGTGGAATTCCACGGCTAAAAGACGGAGAGTCACGCCCGTACCAAGTACAGTCAAGTCCAATACGACCAGGGCCCGTCAATCACCATACGATTGACGGGCCTTGTCATTCACTTCGGATATTTCGAACCATGGATTCATCAGGCGCAGGCCAACGCCGGTGAGGACTCGCGCAGGGAGAGGCTATAGGGGGCCTCGATGGTTTGGGCAGGAGCGCGACTGCCGGATTCGACCTGTTGGATGATGGATTCGACGGCCAGTCGGGCGATGGCTTCCCTGCCGGGGTTAACGGTGGAAAGAGACGGCACCATGTAGGCCGATTCCTCCACGTCATCGAAGCCGATAACGCGAACATCATCCGGCACGGCAACGCCGCGTTCGCGCAGTTCACGCAGCACGCCCCACGCCAGCAAGTCATTCAAAGCGAACACGGCATCGAATTGCAGGCCACTCTCCAGCATGGTGTCCACCGCGACCAAACCGTCGGCGCTCCCCCAGCCTTGGGTTTCGATAAGCAGACTGTCATCACAGGGGATGCCGCGCGCGGCCAGCGCCTCACGATATCCGTGGGTGCGGATGGAGCCCGACGAGAAATCGTGCTCGGGGTGGGGCACGGCACCGACTACGGCGATGCGGCGGCAACCGGCATCAAGCAGGTGATAAGTCGCGGCGGCGGCCCCTTCGCGATTGCGAATCACTACGTGCGGCGCGTTGACGCCGAACAAACGTTCACCCAACAGTACGAGCGGGTAATCGCCATCCAAAGCCGCGATATCGTCAACCGTCATCATCAGAGGCTTAAGATGAGCCCGTCCGCGCTGTGCGTGCCCATCGATGCGATGCTTTCCAGCTCGCGGGCACGATTGTTAGTGGTGGATTCCACGATGACGCCGTAGCCATGTTGCCGGGCCTCGGCCAGAATATCCTCGGCGAGTTCGGAGAAGTACACCTGCCGCAGATCGGGAATAACCAGCTTGAGCAACCGGGTACGCCCGGAACGCAGGTTTCTGGCCGACGAGTTGACTTTGTATCCGAGCCTGTCGATGGCTTCCGCAATACGCGCGGCCATCGCCTCGCTCATATATGGCTGTTTGTTCAGAAAATTAGACACCGAGGCTACCGAAACACCGGCCTCATGGGCCACGTCCGCCATCGTCACTCTGTTTTTGCCTCGCACGGTGACCACCCTACCCGACTTTGCTGGAGATACGAAAACGACTCCCCTGCTACGATGAGCAGCAAGGGAGCCTTTCGGTAATTAGGCGCTATGCGCGGTTTTACAGCTTGACGACGAGTACGCCGTTGGGCTGGATGGCGGCCGTGTGCTCGGACTCGTTGACCTGGGCCAGCGAGGCGACCAGCGGTTCGCTTCCACGTCCACGACCGCAACATCGTGGGTGCGGTTGAACAGGAACACGAAGTGGTTCTCGCCAGTTTCGTCCGCACGCTCGACGCGCAGCACTTCACCGCGATCGTCCTCAGCCGAAGTCTCGATGCCGAGTTCCTCCAGCAGCACGGGCAGGCTCTTGGCCAAACCCTCACGGCCGAGACGGGCACCGACGTATGCGGCCTTGCCGTCGCCGAAGTCGTTGACGGTGATGGCGGGAGCGCCGTCGAAACCGGTCCACTTATCTGCCTTGAAGGAGGCGACCACGTGAGCGGTATCGGCCACGGAGGTGATCACGTCGGCGAAATCGTGCGCCACGGTTCCGTTGTCCAAGTCAAGGTGGTCCATGGCACCGGGGAAGTCGTTGCCCATCGGGGCGAATTCCTCAACGCGCACACCCACCACGTCACGGATGGAACCGGGGTAGCCACCCAGCCAGACGTGATCCTTGTCGTCCACCAGACCGGTGTAGTAGGTCACGAACAGCTTGCCGCCGTTCGCCACATACTCGCGCACGCGGCGCGTGGTCTCTTCGGACAGGATGGTCAGGCTCGGCAGCACGACGGCTTCGTACTCGTCCCAAGGGCCGCGAACCGGCACCACGTCTGCGGTCAGACCGTTGTCCGCCAGCGCGCGGAACCACGCGAGCGGCTCGGTCCAATGGCGTACCTCCTGAGTAGGCGTGGCGGTGTGTTCCGTAGCCACTGGGACTCGTAATCGAAGACGACGGCGACCTTGGACTTGACCAGCTTGGTGCTCAGCAGGCCCTCGTCAGCAAGCTTGTTGAGGTCGGCACCCAGCTCGCACACATCGCGAAGATCTGGGAGTCGGGGCCCGCGTGAGGAACCATCGAAGAGTGCCACTTCTCGGCACCGGCCTTGGACTGGCGCCACTGGAAGTAGCAGATGGCGTCGGAGCCCATGGCCAAGTGGGCCAGGGAGTCGCGCACCAATTCGCCGGGCTCGACGCGATAGTTGATCGGGCGCCAATTGACGGCGGAGCTGGAGTGCTCCATGAGGAACCACGGATTCTTGCGGGCGATGCCGTCACATAGGGAGGCCGAGTAAGCCAGCTCGTCGAAGTGAGCTTCGCCAGGCGTGAAGTAGTGATCGTTGGACACGAAGTCCACGTCGTAACCCCACTTGTCGTAATCGATGCCGGCACCGCCGGCGGAGACCATGAAGTTGGTGGTCTGCGGCTTGGGGGCGATCTCGAGCAGGGCGTCGCGCTCGGCCTTGTAAAAGTCGAGCAGGGCGTCGGAGCTGAAGCGCTTCCAGTCAAGCAGCTTGCCCGGGTTCATGAAGTTGCCGTCGCCGATGAAACGCGGCGGGATGATCTCGGAGAAATTGTTCATGCGCTGCGCCCAGAATGCGGTGCCCCAAGCGTCGTTGACGGCGTCGATGGTGCCGTACTTCTTCTCGCACCACTTCTGGAAGGCGCGCTCGGCGTCTTCGGAATAGTCGAAGCGGTTGTGGCAGCCGTACTCGTTGCTCACATGCCAAGAGACCACATAGGGGTTGTCCTTGTAGTGCTCGGCCATCTTGCGGCACAAGCTGAGCGCGTAGTCAAGGAAGACCGGGCTGGTGGCGCGCCAGTGCTGGCGGGCACCGGGCTGGCAGACGTCGCCGCGGTAGTCGACCCAGAGGATCTCCGGGTGGGCCTGGGTCATCCACATCGGCGGGGATGCGGTGCCGGAGGCGAGATCGACGGCGATGCCGGCCTTACCAAGCTTGTCGATGACGCGGTCGAGCCAATCGAAGTCGTACACGCCTTCTTCGGGCTCAAGCTTGGCCCAGGAGAAGATGGCCACGGAGACGAGGTTGACGCCGGCCTGCTGCATGAGGCTACATCTTCGTCCCACACTTCCTCAGGCCATTGGTCGGGGTTGTAATCGCCGCCGTACCAGATGCGGGGCTTGTTGCCCGCAAGCGGCTGCGGCCACTTGAACTCTTTACGTTCCATGATGATTCAGCTCCTTTATTGAATTTTATCGATAATCTGCGTCCGCGGGAATAAACAGCCCACAGGGCTGTTTGCCTAACGGCTCAGCTCGTCAGAGAGGGGCTTGGCACTATTACCTCCCTCTGATGAGGAAGGTTGTCTCGGCGGAGCCGGGACGGAGGGAGAGACCCCGCCGCGAGGCGGTGAAGACACCGCGTCGGCGGAGCCGACTCCATCACTCCTTGACGGCGCCTGCGGCGAGTCCGGACTGCCAGTACTTCTGCAGGCACAGGAACGCGATCACCAGGGGGATGATCGTGATCAGGAGCCCGTGATCACCAGGTTCTGGATCGCCTGGCCGCCCGCGGTCGAGGCTGGTCCTTCCACTGGTTCAGGCCGATGGTCAGCGGGTACCAGTCCGCGTCCTTGAGCATGATCAACGGCAGGAAGTAGTTGTTCCACGTCGCCACGATCGTGAACAGGGCCGTCGTAACGATGCCCGGAGCCAACAGGGGCAAGGAAATCTGCCAGAACGTGCGGAACTCGGACGCGCCGTCACGCGCGCCGCCTCCAGCAGCTCCTGGGGCACGGCCTGCTCGCTGAAGATCCACATCAGGTACAAACCGAACGGGCTGATCAGCGACGGGATGATCATGGCCCACGGGGTGTTCGTCAGGCCCAATTTGGCGAACAGGAGGAACTGGGGAACCGCCAAAGCGATGCCCGGCACGCTGATCGCGCCGATGATGACCGCGAACACCGCTTTGCGCCCCGGGAAGCGGAACTTGGCCAGAGCGTAGCCGCCCATGATGGCCAGCAGTGTCGCGCCGCCGGCGCCGACCACCACGTACAGGAGCGTGTTGAGCAGCCAGCGCCCGAAGATACCGTCCTGATAGGAGAACACCGTCGCGATGTTGTCGAACAGGGCGAACGTCTTGCCGAAGCCCAGGCCGAACGTACTGGTGAAGTCGGCCTGCGTCTTCGTCGCGTTGATCAAAAGGTAGACGAACGGGAACAGGCAGTACACGGCGAAGACCGCGCACAGGACGGTCAACAACGTGGAACGCCTCGGGTTGTTCACGTTCGCGAACCCCGCCTTCGCGCTGCGCCTGCGTTCGGCGGCCTCGTCGG
>ENA-OQLB01000302-OQLB01000302.1-human-gut-metagenome-genome-assembly--contig:-NODE-302-length-28902-cov-6.312632_pt1 | contig 28902 bp, 30 predicted proteins | sample MGYA00242656_ERZ504813 | MGnify/ENA primary metagenome ERZ504813 (study PRJEB26092, sample SAMD00036388) | human gut metagenome | host: Homo sapiens | study: EMG produced TPA metagenomics assembly of... | reverse complement strand
TGTGGTACGGATCGTAGGTAACGTGATCGTGGATGATTGAATAAGCTGCATACTGTGACCAAGGATTTTTGGGAACGTATGTGGCTTTTTTTTTGTGGTAATAAAAAGTACTGTGCGGATTTTGTCGAAATGATTTGCTTGCAGTATAGACCATATTGTGGTAAGCTGATCTTATCAAAAATAAAAAGCAGTTCCGGGATTCTATGGAAATGCTGTAAAAGCATATTTTCTAAAAATAATCTTATTTTTCTATTACATTTCATATATCAGGCAGATTGCCTGTCATCTCAGAAAATTCATGCTTTTTTCCATTTTTCAGCAGGAGTTTTCAGATGAGGCTCCTTGAGATCAAAACAGAGGAGTCGTGTATGATCGTAAACAATAACAGAACAAACAGCTCTAACCTGCGGCAGTGGCATCCTGCATTTTTTGCTGATATCCAGATAGAACTGGAGGCAGAAAGGGAGAATCTGATTTTTGAGAATGAGCATCAGCTTGGGACGAAACCAATGGAGATCGATGCGCTTGTGATCAAAAAGAAATCAGATATCCCCATTAATAAAAACATAGGAAGGATCTTCCGAAAATATAATATCATTGAATATAAGAGTCCGACGGATTATATAAGCATCAATGATTTTTATAAGGTGTGTGGATATGCCTTTTTTTATAAAGCAGATACGGTAACTGAGGATGAAATCCCAATTGAGGAGATTACAATCTCTTTGGTAAGTAGGGCATATCCCCGGAAGATGCTCCGTCATTTGAGGGAGTTTTGGAAATGCCGGGTAAAAAAGATGGAAGAAGGAATTTATTACGTAACAGGATCTAAGATCCCAATCCAGGTCATTGTAACAGAGCAGTTGTCAAAGAAGAAAAATCTGTGGCTGAGAAGTCTGACTGATAGAATAAAAGATAAGGAAGATATGAAACGACTTCTCAATGAATACAGAGAAAAGCAGAAAAATCCTTTGTACGAATCAGTTATGCAGATGATCGTAAGGGCTAATGAAGAAAAATTCAGGGAGGCGGATTGTATGTGTGAAGCATTAAATCGGATCATACAGGATCAGATCGAGGAAAAGATAAGAAAAAGTTTACAGGCTGGCTATGATGAAGGGTATGGAATTGGAATGCAGGATGGAATAAAGGATGGAATGCAGCGGGGAATGCAACAGGGAATGCAGCAGGGAATGCAGCAGGGAATGCAGCGGGGAGAACATAGTATTAACAGTTTGATCCTCTGCCTTGCTGAGCTGGGGAGGACGTCTGATATTATAAGATCGGCATCAGATCCGGAATACCAGAAGAAATTGTTAAAGGAATTTGGCTTTTGCCGGAGTAGCTGAATATTCCATATGTTTTAAGAGCATATTGTGCTATGTTTTGGGATTGCATTTAATAAGATACTTTTTTGACTGTATTTCCTATGATTTTGCGTGGAAATACAGGCTTTTTTGTGCTATAATAAACTCTGTATTCGTATGTAAAAAATATTTATTTTACAGGTATAAATGACACTTCCGGAGCGGGTTTGAGAATTGCTTTCTGCAAAATGAAAATACAGTATTTCCTGAAATTAAAAGATCAGTTTATCTTGCTCAGGATTTGATGTAATGATTTTTGAAGCTGCTATGGTTCTGCAGAAATGAATTTTCAAACACGTCCGGACGACAAGAACAGGAGGAATGACATGGGCGCAGAGAATACAGAATACGGCGCGGATCAGATCCAGATCCTGGAAGGACTGGAAGCCGTACGTAAGAGGCCTGGAATGTATATCGGAAGTACCTCCAGCCGTGGACTTCATCATCTCGTATATGAGATCGTGGATAACGCAGTCGATGAAGCACTGGCTGGTTTTTGTACAGAGATCCATGTAGATATCAATCCGGATAATTCCATTACAGTTACAGATAATGGTCGTGGTATTCCGGTTGGTATCAATCATAAGGCAGGTATTCCGGCAGTTGAGGTTGTATTTACCATTCTTCACGCAGGCGGTAAGTTCGGCGGTGGAGGATATAAGGTTTCCGGTGGTCTTCACGGTGTTGGTGCATCTGTTGTAAATGCACTTTCCGAATGGCTGGAGGTTACCATCTACCGAGAGGGTAAGGAATACAAACAGAGATATGAGCGTGGCAAAACTATGTACCCGCTGAAGGTGGTAGGTGACTGTGATCCGGGGCTTTCAGGAACGAAGGTTTATTTCCTTCCGGACAAGGAGATCTTTGAGGAGACTGTTTATGATTATGATATCCTGAAACAGAGACTTCGTGAGATGGCTTTCCTGACTAAGGGTCTTCGTATCGTTCTGGAGGATAAGAGAGAGGGTCAGGAGCGCGAGAAGGTATTCCACTATGAGGGTGGTATCCGTGAGTTTGTAAGCTACCTGAACAGAAGCAAGGAGGCTCTTTACCCGGAGATCATTTACTGTGAGGGTGAGAAGGACGGCGTGTCTGTAGAGGTTGCGCTGCAGCATAATGATTCCTATACAGAGAACACCTATGGCTTTGTAAACAATATCAATACACCGGAGGGCGGTACACACATTACCGGTTTCCGTAATGCAATCACCAATACATTTAATGATTATGCACGTAAGAACAAGCTTCTCAAGGACAGTGAGCCGAACTTAAGCGGTGATGATATCCGTGAGGGCCTGACTGCGATCGTCAGTGTTAAGATCGAGAATCCGCAGTTTGAGGGTCAGACCAAGCAGAAGCTTGGAAACAGTGAGGCAAGAGGTGCGGTAGACAGTGTTGTAAGTAAACAGCTGGAGATTTTCCTGGAGCAGAATCCTGCAGTTGCCAAGCTACCGTTGAGAAATCTGTTCTTGCACAGAGAGCCAGAGAGGCAGCCAGAAAGGCACGTGACCTTACAAGAAGAAAATCCGCACTGGACAGCATGTCTCTTCCGGGAAAGCTTGCAGACTGTTCTGACAAGAATCCGGAGAACTGTGAGATCTATATCGTAGAGGGAGATTCCGCGGGCGGTTCTGCCAAGACAGCGAGAAACCGTGCCACACAGGCAATCCTTCCACTGCGTGGTAAGATCCTGAATGTTGAGAAGGCACGTCTGGATAAGATTTACGGAAACAAAGAGATCAAGGCAATGATCACTGCCTTCGGAACCGGAATCCATGAGGATTTTGATATTTCCAAGCTTCGTTATCACAAGATCATCATTATGACCGATGCCGATGTTGACGGTGCGCATATCGCAACACTGCTTTTGACCTTCCTGTATCGTTTCATGCCGGAGCTGATCAAGCAGGGATATGTATATCTGGCGCAGCCTCCTCTCTATAAAGTGGAGAAGAACAAAAAGGTATGGTATGCATATGACGATGATGAGCTGAATAATATCCTTACCGAGATCGGACGTGACGGAAACAATAAGATCCAGCGTTATAAAGGTCTGGGTGAGATGGATGCCGAGCAGCTCTGGGAGACTACTATGGACTGAGAAGAGAATCCTTCTCCGTGTGACCATGGACGAAGCTGCCACATCTGAGATCGATCTGACATTTACCACTCTTATGGGAGACAAGGTAGAGCCAAGACGTGAATTTATCGAAGAAAATGCAAGATTCGTTAAGAATCTTGATATCTAGGAGAATAAAGAAGAATGGAAGATAATATTTTTGACAAAGTCCACGAAGTGGATCTGGAAAAAACGATGAAGGAATCTTACATCGACTATGCCATGAGTGTTATCGCCTCACGAGCTTTGCCTGATGTAAGAGACGGTCTGAAGCCGGTACAGCGTCGAGTTCTGTACTCTATGATCGAGCTGAATAATGGTCCTGACAAGCCACACAGAAAATGTGCGCGTATTGTCGGTGATACCATGGGTAAATATCATCCGCACGGTGACAGCTCCATCTATGGTGCGCTGGTCAATATGGCTCAGGAATGGTCCACAAGATATCCGCTGGTTGACGGACATGGAAACTTTGGTTCCGTGGATGGTGACGGTGCTGCTGCCATGCGATATACAGAGGCACGTCTCAGCAAGATATCCATGGAGATGCTTGCTGACATCAACAAGGATACGGTTGATTTTCAGCCGAACTTTGATGAAACAGAGCGTGAGCCGATTGTGCTTCCGGCACGTTTTCCGAACCTTTTGGTAAACGGTACTACAGGTATTGCGGTAGGTATGGCAACCAATATTCCGCCGCATAACCTTCGTGAAACTATCAATGCAGTTGTTAAGATCATTGACAACATTGTAGAAGAAGACAGAGAAACAGCTATGGAGGAGCTTCTTGAGATCGTAAAGGGACCGGACTTCCCTACAGGAGCGACCATCCTCGGAACGAGAGGAATCGAGGAAGCTTACCGTACCGGACGTGGCAAGATCCGTGTCCGTGCGGTGACGAATATCGAGACTTTGCCAAACGGTAAATCCCGTATCGTGGTTACCGAGCTCCCGTACCTTGTAAACAAGGCACGTCTGATCGAGAAGATCGCAGAGCTTGTCCGTGACAAAAAGATCGACGGGATCACAGACCTGAACGACCATTCCAGCCGTGAGGGTATGCGAATCTGTATTGATCTTCGTAAGGATGCCAATGCCAACGTGATCCTGAATCTGCTTTACAAGCATACACAGCTGCAGGATACTTTTGGTGTGATCATGCTTTCTCTTGTTCCAAATCATGGAAGTATGGAACCGAAGGTTCTGAACCTGAAAGAGATGCTGGAGTACTATCTGGAGCATCAGGAGAATGTAGTTCGCAGAAGAACACAGTATGATCTTAATAAGGCACAGGAGAGAGCCCATATTTTGGAGGGTCTTCTGAAGGCACTTGATAATATTGACGAAGTGATCCGCATCATCCGTGGTTCCCGCAACGTACAGATCGCCAAGCAGGAGCTGATCGACCGTTTTGAGCTGACAGATGTGCAGGCACAGGCGATCGTGGATATGCGTCTCCGTGCACTGACAGGTCTGGAAAGAGAGAAGTTGGAGGCTGAGTATGCAGAGCTTATGGAGAAGATCCGCAAGTTCCAGGCAATCCTTGCTGACCGCAAGCTCCTTCTCCGAGTGATCCGTGAGGAGATCCTTGCCATTGCAGAGAAATACGGCGATGACAGAAAGACTTCCATCGGATACGATGTATATGATATCTCTACAGAGGATCTGATCCCGAGAGAAAATACAGTGATCGCAATGACAAAGCTTGGTTATATCAAGCGTATGACCGTTGACAACTTCCGCAGCCAGAACCGTGGCGGCAGAGGAATCAAGGGTATGCAGACGATTGAGGATGACTATATCGAAGAGCTTCTGATGACGACAACGCACCATTATCTCATGTTCTTTACTAATACAGGACGTGTATACAGACTGAAGGCATATGAGATCCCGGAGGCCGGTCGTACAGCCAGAGGAACTGCGATCATCAATCTTCTGCAGCTTGCACCGGGAGAAAAGATCACAGCTGTGATCCCGCTTCGTAAATATGAAGAGGGTCATTATCTGATGATGGCCACCAAGAAAGGCCTTGTGAAGAAAACTCCGATCAAGGATTACGAGAATGTCCGTAAGACAGGTCTTACAGCAATCGTTCTCCGTGATGATGACGAGCTGATCGAGGTTAAGGCTACTGATAATAACAAAGATATTATTCTTGTGACCAGGGACGGACAGTGTATCCGCTTTAAGGAAACGGATGTCCGCAGCACAGGCCGTGCGTCCATGGGAGTAAGAGGTATGAATCTTACTGACGGTGATGAAGTTGTTGCCATGCAGCTGAACACTCAGGGAGATTATCTGCTTGTAGTTTCCGAGAACGGAATGGGCAAACGTACAGCTATGAGTGAGTTCGTTGTCCAGAACCGTGGCGGTAAGGGTGTGAAGTGCTACAAGATCACCGAGAAGACCGGAAATGTTGTCGGCGCCAAGGCTGTCAACGAAGAGAACGAGATCATGATGATTACTACAGAGGGTATCATTATCCGTCTGCAGTGTGCAGATATCTCTGTTCTTGGAAGGATCACCTCCGGTGTGAAGATGATCAATCTTACAGAAGGCGTAACCGTTGCAAGTATCGCAAGGTAAGAGATAAAGATCCGGAAGCAGATACAACTACCGAAAAAGCTGACGGAGAAACCGGCGATAACGAAGAAGGCTCTGCAGAGGAAGCTGTCACAGGCAGTGAAGAGGAATAAGGTCGAGGATAAGTCATGACGACGACAAAGAAAAAACGCAGAAAAAAATCAGTAAAGAAGCTGAAATACTCTAATAAAAAACTGAATTTTGTCCACATTGCGACACTGGCGGGGATCATTCTGATCCTGCTGGTGATCGTTCTGGCGGCCAGGGGTTGCGGAAAGATCAGCCACAGAACTCCGGAGGGGGTTGTGGAAGGCTACATCAAAGCGGCAGCAGCAGGCAAGAATAAAAAGATGCAGAGCTGTTACAGTGCGGATAAGTTATCGGATGAGGCGAAAACAGAGATTTCCTCCACGATAAAATATTTTCAGGCCCATGGAGTAAAGGATGTAAATATCGACAGCTGTGGCTCCATTTCTGAAAACAAAAATTATTCTTATGTTTATATCCGCTATAATCTTGTTCTGGAGAACGAGCAGGAATATCCATGTATCAGTACCTATCTTGTAAAGATCCAGGACAAAAAGTATTATCTGTATGCGCCTTCTGAGATTTCAGATAAGATCAGCCAGCAGGCTGCCAAGGATTATCAGAAATTTATGACTACGAAAACCTATACAGATTATACAAAAGCTTATGAGGTTTTTCTGAAAAAGAATCCGGGATACGAGGATAAGATCGCAGGGAAACTGAACGGATAAAGCAGAGGCGGGAGGATGTAAGAATGAAGAGGATTTTGCTGATGGTGCTCAGAAATATAGTCTTTGTTCCTTACTGGTGGATCAAGCTTTGCTGGTATGCAGCACATACAGATGATTATCCGGAAGAGAAGAAATACGCATTCCTGAGACTGGTAGATGAGCATGCCATTGAAGGCGGAAATATCCATATTGATGTGCATGGAGCTGAAAATATCCCAAAAGAAAAGGGGTTTATGTTTTTTCCGAATCACCAGGGACTGTTTGATGTGTTGGCGATCATCCGGGCATGCCCGGTTCCTTTTTCGGTAGTTGCCAAGAAGGAAGTTGGAGAGATTCCTTTTCTGAAGCAGGTTTTTGCCTGTATGAAGGCCTTTATCATTGACAGGGAAGACCTGAAGCAGTCCATGCAGGTCATTGTCAATGTAATACGGGAAGTGAAGGCTGGTCGTAATTATCTGATCTTTCCGGAGGGAACCAGAAGTAAAAACGGAAATCATCCGGGGCCGTTCAAGGGCGGCAGCTTCAAGACTGCCACCAAGACGAAATGCCCGATCGTTCCGGTTGCACTGATCGATTCCTTTAAGGCTTTTGATACCGGCTCTACAGAGAGGATCACCGTACAGGTGCATATCCTTCCTCCGATGTATTATGAGGAATACAAAGATATGCATACCACAGAGCTCGCAGAAGAAGTGAAGAGACGGATCGAAAAGGTGATCGAAGAGAATATTATGTAAAAAAGAAAAGACTTTGATGAAGTTGGAACAAAAACATCATCAAGGTCTTTTTTTTTGTTGTATGTTTTGTATAAAACGAAACGTTTTATTTGTGAATTGTTGGACATATACAACCAAAAGATTTGATGATAACATAGAGACATCCATACAATATAAATAAAAAGATGTAAAGAGGACGAACAGATGAAAAAAGAAGAATACCTTTCTCGGATCGATGAGGTGATCGCACGGGGACCGTACACGGATACCTGGGATTCTCTCTGTGAGCATCCTACGCCGAAGTGGTATGCGAGAGATAAATTCGGAATTTTTATCCACTGGGGTGTTTACAGTGTTCCGGCTTTCGGAAACGAATGGTATCCCAGAAATATGTATGTGAAAGGCTCTAAGGAGAACCTGCATCATACAGAGAAATACGGAACTCTGGATAAATTCGGCTACAAGGATTTTATTCCTCAGTTTAAGGCTGAGAAGTTTGATCCGAAGGAATGGGCGGCCTTATTTAAAGAGGCGGGGGCGAAATTCGTAGTTCCGGTAGCGGAGCATCACGATGGATTTCAGATGTATGCCAGTGACCTTTGTCGCTGGAATGCTGCTGAGATGGGACCGAAAAGAGATATTCTCGGAGAGCTGAAGACAGAGGTTGAGAAAGAGGGAATGGTTCTCGGTGCTTCTTCTCACAGAGCAGAGCATTACTGGTTCTTTAATGGAGGTCGTCAGATCCCGGAGGCTGATGTCAATGATCCGGAATATGCGGATCTTTATGGGCCGGCAGCAGGAATCACCAGAGATATGAGTGATATTTATGACAATCCTCCGACAGAGGAGCATATGCAGGACTGGCTTGTCCGCACCTGCGAGATCGTGGATAAATATCAGCCATCCATCGTGTATTTTGACTGGTGGATCCAGCAGTATGCATGGAAACCGCATCTTCGTAAATTTGCAGCATATTATTACAACCGTTCTGCACAGTGGGGAAAAGAAACAGCTATTGATGCCAAATTTGACGCATATGTTTATGGCAGCGCAGTGAATGATCTGGAAAGAGGTCAGTTAGATCATATCACACCGGATCTGTGGCAGAATGATACGTCTGTAGCTAAGAACTCCTGGGGCTATACCATTGGAAATGATTATAAGAAGCCTTCCGATGTAGTGCTGGATCTGATCGATGTAGTCAGCAAAAATGGTGCACTTCTTCTTAATATTGGACCGAAGCCGGATGGAACAATTCCGGAAGAGGATGCACATATCCTGAGAGAAATGGGAAAATGGCTGAAGGTAAACGGAGAGGCGATATACGGAACCAGATACTGGAAGATATTCGGAGAGGGACCGACGGTGGTTCCGGAGGGACATTTCACGGATACCTATGATAAGCACTTTACTTCTGAGGATATCCGTTTTACAAGTAAGAGCAATCATATTTATGCGACTGTTCTGCACTGGCCGGAGGATGGAGAGATCCATATCAAAGCTCTTGGCAATGATATGAAGCTTTTGAAATCCACGATCCGGGATATTGAGATCCTCGGAACAGATCTGCATCCGGCATTTGCGAGAAATAAAGAACTGGATATTTCCTGCGGAAGAGGGGGTATTGAGGCGGGAGATATGCCGGTGGTATTGAAGATCACAGTAGAATAGCTGTTGGGGGAAGCAAGTAAATTATAATGTCTTTTTGAAAGGACAGAAAGGATAAGGTATTTTAATTATGGGAGATGTAAGATTCACAGGAAACTGGAACTCTGTAAATGCACACACAGTTCCAAAATGGTATGAGGATTGTAAATTTGGAATTTTTATCCATTGGGGAATTTATTCCGTGCCGGCATTTGCACCGCATACATGGGAGCTGGGAGAGGTTGATTCCAAGGAATGGTTTGCGGATAATCCGTATGCAGAATGGTATTACAATTCTCTGAACATTGGAAAAGGCCCTACATATAAGCATCATATAGAAAAATACGGAAAAGATTTCAAATACGAAGATTTTATTCCTATGTGGAAAGCTGAAAACTGGGATCCGAAGCAGTGGGCAGAGATCTTCAAAGAAGCAGGTGCGGAGTATGTTGTTCTGACAACCAAGCATCATGACGGATTCTGCCTGTTCCCAAGTAAATATACACATTTCAATTCCGTAGAAATGGGACCGAAGAGAAATATCACCGGTGAGCTGACAGAAGCTGTCCGTGACGCAGGAATCCGCATGGGCCTGTATTATTCCGGACTGATCGACTGGCAGTATGCAAACGATCCTATTTTTGAGGATGATGATCTGTTTGGAACAGCCAGCCCGACATTTGCATATGCAGATTATTCCTATAATCAGATGAAAGAGCTTGTTGATGATTATGCACCGAGTGTGTTCTGGAATGATATCGGATGGCCGACACAGAGTGAAGAGATGATGCCGTATTTCTTTGCACATTATTACAATAAGGTTCCGGAGGGTGTGGTAAATGACCGTTTCAACGGACGTTATCACGATTTCCTTACTAAGGAATATAAAGCCGGTTCTGTAAACAGAAATGAGAAATGGGAGATGTGCCGTGGAATGGCTTATCCTTCGGTTATAATGCCAACGAAGGCGATGACAAGCTGATCTCTGTTCCGGATCTGATCTCACTTCTTGTCGGAACAGTGGCAAATAACGGAAATCTTCTCCTGAACATCGGCCCGAAGGCAGATGGAACTATCCCGGAGGAGCAGGTAAGAAGACTGAAGATCCTGGGTGCATGGCTGAAGGTAAACCATGACGGTATTTACGGAACACGCTGCAGTGACCGTGAATCTGAGCTGCTTGAGAGTGGAATCGAGCTCCATTATACACAGAAAGACGGAAATCTGAATGTGTTTGCAGATCATCTGAAGGAAGGTGCCAATGAATTCCTGATCAAGGGCTATCACGGGGCGCTGAGACCATTTGATCCGGCAGTGAAGGTAGAAACTGAAGATACTGCAGAAGGACTTCTTGTGAAGATCCCGGAATATAAAGAAGATATGTATGTGGTTGGATTAACCAACAGATTCTAAATAATGAACATGAGGACCGGATGTATGTCGGTCCTTTTGTTGCTACATGGGAGAAGATCGTGGATATCCGATCGATTCTCGGGGAGGGAGCTTTTATGTTTGGGAAAAAAATCGCAATACTGTTATCAACGGCAATGATCCTGACAGGGTCCTGTGTATCTTCTGTGGCTGTACATGCACAGACTGGTTATGCGGCTGAATATGCGCAGGAAGCATCGGCAGCAGGTGTGCAGAGCACTGCAAAGCTTGTTGCGAAGGGCTCCTGTGGAAGCAAAGCTGTTTACCGGTTGTACTCCAATGGAAACCTGCAGATACAGGGAAAAGGGGAGGTTAAGGTTACCGATGATTTTTCATACAGATCAGCAATGATAAAACAGTAACCGTTGCATCTGGGATCACGGGAATCGGTGACAGAACCTTTTCAGACTGCAGAAATATGAAGAGGATTTCGTTGCCGGGAACTCTGCGGAGTATTGGAGTAAGAGCATTTGGAGATACTGCGATCACCAGGATCAAGCTTCCTGATGGACTGAAAAGCATTGGTGCATATGCTTTTTACCAGAGTAAGCTTATGAGCCTGGATGTACCGAAAACTGTAACAAAAATTGATGAATATGCTTTCAGTTACTGTAACAGTCTGGAATCTGTCAGCATTCCGGGAAGTGTGAAAATATTACCGGAATCGTTATTTGAGGCAGATATGAAACTGAAAAAGGTTGCGCTTGGACAGGGCGTTTCCAGGATAGAAAGAGCGGCCTTTCGGCATTGCGGTTTGACAGGAGTAAGCTTTCCGGACAGTGTTACGGTTATTGGGGAAGGTGCGTTTTCTTTTTGTACAGATCTCAGAAAGGTGTCGTTGCCGAAGAAGCTTACAGAGATCGGGAACGGTGTATTCAGTAATTGTCGAAAACTGGGGAATATTACAGTACCTGCCAGTGTGAAAAAGATCAGAAGCCATGCTTTTTATGATTGCTTGGCAATGAAAAAGATTACGATCCTCAACAGTAAAACAGTGATAGAAAAAGAAGCGATCGGCTATAATTTCAATAGTGGAAAAAATAAAACTTTTGTCATTGCCGGAAAAAAGGGTTCTACTGCGCAGACTTACGCAAAGAAAAATGGGTTCCGTTTTTTGAACAATACTGCCGCAGTAAGGACTGCAAAGATGACCGGCGTGCCCAAAACAAAAACCATACTTCGTGGAAAAACATACACGATCCAGGCAGTGACCGTGCCGTATTACAGCGACGAAAAGATTCTTTTCCGTTCCTCGGATCGCAGGATCGCTACGGTAAATTCCAAAGGTGTTGTAAAGGGAATCCGAAAAGGGACGGCCTTGATCACCGTGCAGAGCGGAGCGAAAAAACTGAACTGTAAGATAACGGTGAAGTAACGATGAAGCAGGCGTACGTAAAATCGCCATAACAGTGAAAGAATACAAAAGAAAATAAAAACAGAAGCCCGGCAGATGAAACATGGAGAGTTTTCACATGTGCAGCTGCCGGGTTTTTTATAAATATAGAAAACCCTTAAAATAAGGAAATAAAATAGCTTGTTATTAACCCTTAAAATAAGGTATATTAATAAAAAAGGGGGAATCTAAAATGACAGGATATGCTGTGAAACATTCGATACGGGCAGAAGATATACGAATTTTAAGGAAGAAATTGAAGCTTACACAAAAAGATTTTTGCAAAGTTAGTAAATGTATCTCAGAAAACAATAGAAAGATGGGAAAGTGAAAATCGGGATATTACAGGACCGGTTACGACATTAGTTCATATTTTAAACGAGTATCCTCAGATAGAGGAAAACCTCCGCGTGCCGGAAAAAGAATATCCGATACGCTTATGGTACATGTTTAAGAGTGAAATATGTACGATTATTGATGTGGATGAGAGAGGCAGAAAAGTAAAAATATATAATTATACAAACAATTTTATTAAAAAAGCATTTGGCCGAAATGAAAAACCAACCTTTGAAGAATACGAGGAATTTCTGGAATCTCGTTGTTTCCCGAGACAACGAGACAAAATAAAATTGGTATTAGAAGATTTGAATCTGCCATTTTATGATCCGTTTATGATCATAGAAAAGACCGAAGGAAGAATGGCAGAGGATGATTTCTGGATCAGGATTGAGAGGTAAAAATGGTACAGCTTTTTGAATAACTGCACGTCGTATTTTTTGTATTTTGGTAATAAAGCAGGTACAAAAGTTTTCACATGTGCAGCTGCCGGTTTTTATAGTAGAAAAAATGTTCGAAAATGTCTGTAAACAGACAAAATATGACAAAAATATTCTAAACAAAGCTTGATTAAATGTGATGTGAAATTTATAATTTTAGTATAAATGTGAATTGGAAAATGGGGGAAATCTATGAAGAAAAAGAACATTGCATGGCTGCTGTCTGCGGCTATAATCCTGACAACAGCGGCGGCTCCGGTGGAGACAATGTCTGTGAATGCGGCTGAGGAATTTCAGGCAGAGACGAATGAAGCAGAAGATACAGTGACGGATACAGCAACAGATACAGTAGAAGAAGTTTCAGAAGTGCCTGAGAATGAAGATGTTGCTGATGCTGAGTCGAATGCAGGAGAAACAATAACCACTGGAGAAACAGCTTCAGAGGATTCGCAGGATAACGACACTGGTGACCTTGAACTTTTTGAGGACAGTGCTGAAGAACTTGAGGTAAATACAGAAACAGATAATTCTGATACAGTGGAATTAGAAGCAGATGTGAAAGATGGTTTTTCAGATGGAGAAGCAGTAGTTGCCGGTGTGGGCGAGAGCCCGGAAGTTGTTGATAGCGGAAGCTGTGGAAGTGATGCTACGTATAAATTGTATGGGGATGGACGGCTTGTCATTGAGGGGAGTGGTGAAGTACAAAGGTATTTTTCTTTGAATGAAAAGATTAAAAGTGTAGTAATTGGGGAAGGAATTACTTCACTTGAAGGGGCATTTTATAGTTGTGTTAATTTAACCAGTGTTATATTACCAAAAACATTAACAAATCTGGGAAATGATACATTTGTTTGGTGCAGAAGCTTAAGCACGATTGTTTTGCCAGAAAGTTTAACTAGTATAGGTGATGATGTATTTTTTGACTGTAGCAGTTTGACCAGTATTAATATTCCAGAGAAAATCACTGCAATTGGAAAAGAAATGTTTCGGGGCTGTAGCGGTTTAACTAGTATCCAGTTATCAGAGAATATAACAGAGATAGGAGAGGGTGCGTTCAATGGATGTAGCAGTTTAACCGATATTCAACTATCAGAGAACATAACAAAGATAGGAGCGAGTGCGTTCAATGGATGTAGTAGTTTAACCAATATTCAGCTATCAGAGAATATAACAGAGATAGGAGCGAGTGCGTTCAATGGATGTAGCAGTTTAACCAATATTCAGCTATCAGAGAATATAATAGAGATAGGCGAGAGTGTGTTTTGCGGCTGCAGCAGTTTAACCGATATTCGACTGCCAGATAGTATAACAAGAATAGGCAGTTATGCATTCTCGGGATGCGCAATAAAAAAAGTTACAATGCCAGATACGATAACAGAAGTTGGAGTAGGAGTATTTTCGAATTGTGGTAATTTAAGAAGCATAAAATTATCTAAAAATCTGAATTATATAAGTAACGGACTGGTTTCTAACTGTAGTCGATTAGATAGCATTGTTTTACCGGATAAAATTACGGAAATTGGTAATGGAGCGTTTAGTAACTGTAATTTAACAGAAATTAAATTACCTCCAAATTTGATAAGCATAGGTGATAATGCATTTTCTGGTAATAATTTATCAAGTATCAGTTTTCCAGAAAGTCTGAAAACAATAGGTAACGATGCGTTTTTTAGTAATAACTTATCAAATATTAGTTTTTCAGAAGGTCTGAAAATAATAGGTAACGGGGCATTTTATAATTGTAAATTCAGTAGTATTGAACTTCCGGATACAGTAACGGATATCGGTGAAAGTGCATTTTACTGGAATAGTAATCTTCAGTCAATAAATATTCCAAAGAATGTAGCTGAAATTAAAAAAAGTACATTTTATGGTTGTAGTTCCTTACAAAATATCACACTTCCAGATGGATTGACAAAGATTGGAAAGAATGCATTCACTGGAACGATGTTAGGAGAAGTAACTTTACCGGACAGCGTGACAACAATTGAGGAGTATGCGTTTGAGGGAAGCCGTTTAGATAGAATTAAACTTTCAAAAAATCTTACAGAAATTCCATATGGAGCATTTTCCAACTGCACCAATCTGGTAGAAATCATTCTTCCGGACAACTTAACACATGTTGATACCAATGCCTTTTCCGATTGTACAAATCTGCGAAGCATTTACATTGCCAATGCATCTGCAGTGATAGAAAAAAAGGCATTTGGTTATAATTTAGATGGTACAAAGACTTATAGTCTTGTTATGGGACATAAAGATTCCACAGCGGAAACCTATGCTACAGAAAACGACTTCCTTTTCATAATATAGAAGATCCTCTTATTCATCATGAAGAAGTTAAGCCAACTTGTACAAGTGATGGAAATAGGGAATACTGGCATTGTGATGGATGTAACTGGGATTTTTCTAATGCAGAAGGATCAGGAGTAGTCTGGGGAGATTTGACGATCAGTAAATTTGGCCATAATCTGACATATCATGAGGGGAAAATTGCAATCTGTACACAGTCTGGTAATCAGACATATTATCACTGTGAAAACTGCGGAAAAAATTTTACGGACTGGGATGCGCAACAGAACTCACAGAGTCAGACATCATAATTCCGGCACCAGGACACAGGATTATATATCGTGAGGCAAGAGATGCCAATTGTATATCAGACGGAAATAAGGCAAGTTATTACTGCACCGGCTGCGGCACATATTTCGTTGATAAAGATGGAAAACAGGTAGCGAAAGATGTGGTGATTCCGATGAATGGAAAACACAGTATGATATATTATCCTGCAAGAGATGCCAATTGTGCGAACTGTGGAAATCGGGCATATTATCACTGCAGTATTTGTAGTAGTGATTTCTTGGATAAAGATGGAAAACAGTCAGCAAACACGAGTGACATAGTGATCCCGGTAAATGGAAAACATAATCTGGTATATCAGAAAGCCAATAATGCAACCTGTATAAATGCAGGAAATAAAGAATATTACTTCTGCAACAACTGCTTTAAATATTTTCAGGATAAGGATGGAAAACAGCAGATTTCAGGAGAATCCGTAACAATTCCTGCAAACGGTGTCCATGCACTGGAATATCACAGTAAAGAAGAGCCAAACTGTATACATGGAGGAAAGAAAGCCTACTATTATTGCACCGGCTGTTACCAATATTTCCTTGATCAGGAAGGGAAACAGAAAGTAGCAGAGGCAGATCTGATCTTGCCGACAGAACCTCAGAATCATACAATGAGATACATTGAAGGGTATGAAGCAACCTGTACAAATGAAGGAAGAAAAGGCTATTACATCTGTGATTACTGTCAGCAGATATTCCTTGATGAAAAGGGAACCCAGAGAATTACAGAAGGCAGGGATTTGGTAATACCGAAAACAGAAAGTCATGTTCTGGAATTAGAAAAGGGATATCCGGCAGAGTGCCTGAATCCGGGAATGAAAGATACCTATCGTTGTACATCCTGCGGGAAACATTTTTTGGATAAAGATGGAAAAGAAGAAATACAGCAGGACAGCGATGTGCTCATTCCGGAACTGGGACATAAATTTACGGACGAGCAATGGGTAAATCATGGTTCAGGCAAACACACTGTCAGCAAAGGAAATCCAACTCCGATATTTTTTACAGCGGATTACCAGCAGCATTTTAAATGTGAACGGTGTGGTTTTCAGGACTGGGGAGAAACTCGGACCTACAATATGAGTGTAAATACGGATCAGGTTACATTAAAAAATGGACAGTCTACTACAGCTATCCGGGTATCTGATTTTGCCAACGGCGATTATCTGAAGAGTGTAACACCGAAGGACACCGGCCTTGTAACCGTTTCCAATGTGAATAAGAACGGCACATTTAAACTTACCGCAAAAAATAAAAACGGTTCAACATGGGTGACGATCACATTGAATAGTGGCGTGAAGACCAATATATTGGTTACAGTCAGAGTCACTACACAGGCGATCACAAACCTGAAGTCCACAGTCAGTGTAGTCAAAGGAAAAAAAGTAACTCTGAAACCTGTTCTGAAGCCGGTTACAAGCAAGGATAAGATTACATACAGTTCCTCCAACAGTAAGATCGCAGCAGTAAATTCCAAGGGTGTTATCACAGGAAAGAAAGTCGGCACTGCAAAGATCATAGTAAAAGCCGGAAGTAAAAAAGTTATTGTCACTGTTAAGGTCACAAAGATCAAAACAACAAAACTCACCGGTGTACCAAAAACAAAGACCGTGAACAGAGGAAAAACCTTCACCATCAAAGCCGTTGCAACACCAAGAAATACTGATGAGAAGGTCACTTATAGATCATCCAACAAAAAAATCGCAACTGTCACATCCAAAGGTGTTGTAAAAGGCATCAGAAAAGGAACTGCAACTATCACCGTTCAGAGTGGTTCTAAAAAACTGACCTGTAAGGTAACGGTTAAATAATTCAAGGGATATTAGCAATCCGCATTTGTTATTTGCTCATAGTTATATCTTATATGTTTGAGCACGCAAAACAGACTGGAGCTTGATAAGAATATATATCAGGTTTTCAGTCTGTTTTTATATGTCTGAAGAATTATGTCGAAAAAATTTCATTGCGGAATAATGATATAAAAGCGTATAATTAAATGGAACAAATAGTGGTTATCGAATAAAGATGTTTTATCAGATAGAAGGGGGCGGGATTATGCCGGTATCGATGAAGACATTGTTGGAACAATACACAAAAATATTACAGAAAATATATGGGAAACATTTGAAAAGTGTTATTTTATACGGCTCATATGCCAGAGGAGATTATAGAGAAGATTCTGATATCGATATTATGATTCTCCTTGATCTGTCTGATATAGATATTAAGCAGTATCGTCATGAATTGGCAGGAGAAACTTTTGATTTTAATATGGATCATGATCTTGATATTAAGCCAATTGCAAAAAGTGAAAAACATTTTCTGAATTGGGTTGATGTTTATCCATTTTATGCAAATGTAAAGAAAGAGGGGGTAAAATTATTTGATGCAGTCTGATGAAAAAGGAACGCAGAAAGATCTTATTTTTTATCGGATTGAAACTGCCCAAAGTGATATTAAAGCTGCGGAAATTCTTTTGAATGCAAAAGAATTTCGAGGTGCTAATAATCGGGCATATTATGGTATTTATCATGCAATTTCAGCAATACATGCATTAGATGGAAATGCATATAAACGTCATAAAGATGCATTAGCAAATTTCAATAAGAATTATATTAAAACAGAGATTTTTTCCCAGAAAACTTGGACGAAAAATCGTAGAAGCAGAAGAAATCAGACATGCCAGCGATTATGATGATTTTTATATTGCAACAAGAGAAGAAGCAGAAGAACAGATAGAAACGGGTAAACAATTATTGGAATTGATAGAAGAATATATCAAAAGAAAATTAAAGGACAACAATAAGTGATGATCGAAAAAAATACCTTCCACAGTAACTCTGTGTAAGGTATTTTGTGGTGTGCCGTGTTTGGTAATGTAATGCTAAATGAGATGGGCAAGGCGCAGAATCCGGGTGGTCTACTGGAAGATGCGACAAAAAAAAGAACACGTTTTCACAAAATAAGATTGACTTTTTTCAAAACTCTTATTATCATATAAAACATATTTAATTACTATGAAATAAGGAATGATAAAAAGTTCTGTTACACTGATGATGCTGAGTTACATAGATGACGTTGAGCAGCTTACAGGACTGGTAGCGGGTAGACTTTTTTCAGAGGGAGGGGACGGGTACATGTCCATCAAGAAGATCGCAGAAAAGGCAGGGGTTTCACCGGCGACGGTTTCCAGAGTTTTGAATAATCCCAATTATAAATGTTCTGTTTCCGGACTCAGGGATAAGATATGGAAAACAGCTATCGAGATGAATTATGTGCCAACGAGGCGGCCCGGAATCTGAAAAAAGGTGTTTCCGCAAAGCAGGAGAAAACCTGGTACATCAATATCCTGATGACAAGAACCGATTCTTCCACAACGGATCCGTTTTTTGCGGAGCTCCTTCGGGTGATCGAAAGTGAGATCCATGATAAAACTGCATTCTTTCCAAAGTATGGTATATGTCTGTGTTTTCCGATGACCGGAAGTGCCGAAGGGAGAATCTGGACCGGCTGATCGACGGAATGTATGATGAGGTGGAAGGGAAAAGGGACGGACTGATCATCATCGGCAGATGTAATAAAGAGGCCTTGAAGAAGCTGAATAAGAAGTATAAGAGTGTGGTATCGGTGAACCGGAATTCTACCAATTATGAAGTGGATGAGGTCCTTTGTGATGGGAAAAAAGATCGCAGCAGCGGCAGTGGAATATCTGATCTCCCTGGGGCACAAAAATATCGGTTATATTGGCCAGTGCCATAGCGAAGACCGGTATAACGGGTATCTGGAAACACTGAAGAAGCATGATCTGGATGTGATACCGGAGTATGTTATCGAAACAAAGCAGACTGAGCCGAGGGCTACGAGGCTATGGAAAAGTTCTTTCAGTCGGACGACATGCCAACCGGAATCTATTGTGCCAATGATATTTCGGCGATCGGAATGCTGAAGTGCCTGAATAAATTTCGGAACCGGTATTATATGCCTTCGATCATATCCAGCGATGATATACAGGAGGCACAGTTTACCAGACCGATGCTGACAACGGTGAGCCTGCCCAAGGGGGATATGGGAAAATTTGCATTATACCTGCTGCTGGACCGGCTGAAGGGCGGGCATTCGGGTATTGTGCGAATGGAGCTGGAAGGCAGACTGATGATACGGAACAGCTGCAGCAGTGTGGAGGACAGTATGTGGAGCGATTATTGTATCTGAGTGTTGCGGATGAGCAGATATAGTGACAGACAGGATGCAGTTGCGCTATGACCAGAGTATTTGCGTGAAAACGTTTTCATATATTCCTATTTAATTAATGGGAATAATATGGTTTAATGTATTCAATTCAAATAAAAAAATTACAGAACCACAGTAAACGGAAAGAACAGGTATGATTTGACAGCGAAATGAAGCAGTTACATTGGTGGGAAAAAGATTTCTAAATAAAAATGTGGTTGTAAAGGAGTATACAGATCATGAAAAGAAAACGCATTGCAGGTGTCTGTATCACACTGGCAGCAGTGGTACTGGCAGGAACTTTTGCAGTATCGGGAAACAATACAAAGGATAAAAATCATGTGGAGATCATCAATGTGTCCTATGATCCGACCAGAGAATTTTATGAAGCATATAATAAGATTTTTTCAAAATATTGGAAAGAGGAAACAGGTCAGAGTGTGGATGTGATCCAGTCTCATGGCGGTTCCGGAAAGCAGGCTCTTGAGATTTCCAATGGACTTCCTGCAGATGTGGCGACACTTGCACTGGAATATGATATTGATGCGATCCGGAATGCCGGTTTGATCGACAAGGGATGGATCGATGAATATCCGGATGACAGTGCTCCTTATACTTCCACCATTGTATTTCTTGTTCGGAAGGGAAATCCGAAGAATATCCACGACTGGGATGATCTGACAAAGGATGGTGTGGGAGTGATCACTCCCAATCCGAAAACCTCCGGTGGTGCCCGCTGGAATTACATGGCAGCCTGGGCTTATGCAAATGAGAAATATAATGGCAACGAGACAGAGATGAAAGCCTTTATTAAGAAGCTTTATAGAAATGTCCTGGTTCTGGATTCCGGTGCAAGAGGTGCCACAACCTCTTTCGTGGAAAACGGGCAGGGGGATGTGCTGATCGCCTGGGAAAATGAAGCGTTTCTTTCTGTAAGGGACAATCCGGATGATTACGAGATCGTAACGCCGGGCATCAGTATCCTGGCACAGCCGTCCGTTGCTGTTGTAGATGAAAATGTGAAAAAGCATGATAATGCAGAAGCTGCGAAAGCATATCTGAAATATCTGTATTCCGATGAAGCTCAGGAGCTGATCGCGGAGAATTACTATAGGCCGGTTGATCAGACGATCCTGAAAAAGCATGCAGATACTTTTAACCTGAAGGTGAAGCTGACAACGATCAAAGATTTCGGCGGCTGGGATGCAGTTCAGAAAAAGCATTTCGCAGACGGTGGAGTGTTTGATGAGATCTATGAAGAGTAGAAGAGCCTGAGATTTTGTAACAGATCAGAGAGTTGTAGAAGAGTCAGAGATTTGCAACAGATTAGAGAATTGTAGAAGAGTCAGAGATTTGCAGCAGACCGGGAATTTGTAACAGACCAGAAACTTAGAATAGAAAAGAGGGGAGACAGAAATGAAGAAACAACAGAGTAAACGTGTGATACCAGGCTTTGGACTGACAATGGGAGTGACTTTGGCGATGCTGAGTATCGTAGTTCTGATCCCTCTTGCGTCTTTGACAGTATACTCGGCGCGGCTGGGTTTTCGGGAATTTATTGAGGTGATCACACGGCCGAGGGTTTTGTCCGGATTCTATGTAAGCTTTATTACCGCATTTGCGGCCACAGTGATCAATGCTATTATGGGACTGGTCCTTGCGTGGGTGCTGGTAAGATATGATTTTCCGGGAAAAAGGATCATGGATGGAATGATCGAGCTGCCTTTCGCACTGCCGACTGCAGTTGCCGGTATCTCACTGACATCCCTGACATCCGATAAAGGTCTGGTGGGAAGCTTTTTTGCAAATTTCGGTATTAAGATCGCATATACCAGAATCGGTATCACGGTGGCATTGATCTTTGTGGGAATCCCTTTTGTAGTCAGGGCCATTCAGCCGGTTCTGGAGAAGCTGGACGGTTCCTATGAGGAGGCGGCCCGTGTCATGGGTGCAAAGCCATTCACCGTTTTTCGCAGGGTTATCCTTCCGGAGCTTCTGCCGGCAATGCTTTCCGGGGCGGGACTTGCTTCGGACGCTGCCTGGGAGAATACGGAAGCGTTGTTTTTATCGCAGGAAACAAGCCTTATTATACAGAGATCACGCCGCTGATCATCATGTCAAAGCTTCAGGAGTTTGACTATGAAAGCGCAACAGCTATCGCACTGGTTACACTGGCAGTATCATTTCTGATCCTGTTTGGTGTGAATCTGGTGCAGGCAAGAAATACGAAACGTATCAGAGGGAGGGATGCATAATGGATGAAAAAAAGAAGCAGGCTTCCGGGCCGGTGAAATGGATCCTTATCGGGATTTCCGTGATCTTTCTTTTTGTGATGCTGGTACTGCCTCTGGTGGTTGTTGTAACCCAGGCGCTGAGCAAGGGCTGGCAGTGCTATGTGCAGGCGGTGACAGATGAGTACACGCTGAAAGCGCTGAAGCTGACCATTGGGGCGACGGCTGCGGCTGTTGTATGCAACACGATCTTTGGTCTGTGTGCGGCATGGGCAATGACCAGATTTCATTTTCGGGGAAAAAAGCTCCTTACCACTTTGATCGATGTTCCGGTTACAGTATCACCGGTTATCGCAGGTCTTATCTATATCCTGGTTTTTGGAAAGCAGAGTCCTCTTTATTCTGTTCTTGAAAGTGCAGGGATACAGATCGTGTTTGCAGTTCCTGGAATTGTCCTGGCAACGATCTTTGTCACATTTCCATTTGTGTCCAGAGAGATCATACCGGTTCTGGAATCCATAGGGTCCGATGAGGAAGAGGCGGCAGCACTGATGGGAGCAAAAGGCTGGACGATTTTTACCAAGGTGACATTTCCGCATATCAAGTGGGCTTTTCTCTATGGTGTTGTGCTGTGTACAGCCAGAGCATGGGAGAGTTTGGAGCCGTGTCCGTACTGTCCGGACATCTCCGTGGAAAAACAAATACACTTCCGCTTCATGTGGAAATTCTTTATAACGAATTCCAGTATGTTCCGGCATTTGCGGTTTCTTCGATTCTTGTGATCCTGGCGGTGATCCTTCTGATCGCAAGAAATGTTCTGGAGCATAAAGGAAAGGGGGAAAAAGGCGATGTACGTTGAGTTAAAAAATATCAATAAAACATATGGGGATTACAAGGCATCTGATAACGTAAGCTTTGGTATCGAAAAGGGGAAGCTGATCGGTCTTCTGGGGCCCAGCGGAAGCGGAAAAACTACGATTCTCCGTATGATCGCCGGTCTGGAGCAGCCGGACAGCGGGGAGATCATCATCGACGGAAGAGTGGTCAATGATGTGCCTGCCAGCGAGCGAGGCATTGGATTTGTGTTCCAGAATTATGCTCTTTTCCGGTATATGACGGTGTATGATAATATTGCATTTGGCCTGAAGGTGCAGAAGGCGGATAAGAAGTATATTAAGCAGAGGGTTATGGAACTGGTAGAGCTGATCGGGCTGAAGGGCCTGGAGAAAAGATATCCGAGTCAGCTGTCCGGTGGTCAGAGACAGCGAGTTGCTTTTGCCCGGGCTCTGGCTCCGAATCCGCAGCTTCTCCTTCTGGATGAGCCTTTTGCGGCGATCGATGCAAAGATCCGTACGGAGCTTCGAAGCTGGCTGAAGGATATGATCGAGAAGCTAGGGATCACCAGTATTTTTGTTACCCATGACCAGGATGAGGCTATTGAGGTGGCGGATGAAATTATTATTACTAACCGTGGACGGATCGAGCAGAAGGGAACTCCACTGGAGGTTTATCAGAATCCGGATACTGCGTTTACGGCGGGATTTTTCGGGCAGACTTCTGTGATCGATGATTACCAGGTGTTCAATCACTTCGAGGAAGTTCCAGGAGGCGAAAAAGCCATTGTCCGTCCGGAGTTTGTAAAAGTGACTAAGAAGAACGAGGAACAGAAATATAAAAGCTCCGCAACAGAGGGCATCGTAGAACGAGTCGCATTCCGCGGCAGCAGCCTGGAACTGAAAGTCCGTGTAGGAAACACTACACTCAGCGCCAGAAGAAGCCTTGACGAAGAACCCGTCCGGGAAGGCGAAGTTGTGGATGTGTTTGTGCAGAGGATTTTTGTAACGAAGGGAAATGAGGCAGTACTGCTACATAATACAGCTATGGTTGAGGATTGGTTAGTGATATAAAAAAATGCCGCGGGAGCGGCATTTTATGAGCAAGTAGCGGAGCGGATTGCGAATATCATATGATATGGCCGCGGGAGCGGCATTTTTTATGAGCAAGTAGCGTTAGCGGATTGCGAATGTCATATGATATGGCCGCGGGAGCGGCATTTTTTTATATATGTGAAATTTTCACACCGTAATATTCTGCAAGAGAATCCACCAGGTCATCACGGATTTTTTTGTGGTCATTTCCATCCAGGGACATGACACAGGATACCATCTGACGTTTTTTGTCAACGACGCAGTATTGGCCGTAATTGCCGGACAGGATCAGTGTATCTTCCATAGGTCCCATATATATGAAATATCCATAACCATAGCTCTGGTAATCCGGATGCTCCGTCAGTGGATTGTAAGAATCGATATGTTTCTGACAGGCATCAATCACGAATTTTTTGGGACGATCTGTTTTCCGTTCAGGGAACCCTCATGCAGAAGCAGATGTCCAAAACGAGCCAATTCATCAATCGTCAGATACAGTCCGTTAGCTGCCATACAATGTCCCTGAGGCAGAGGGTCCAGTCCGGATTCGGAATACCAACCGGTTCAAAGAAACGATATCGCAGATAATTCAGCAGACCCGTTCCGGATTTCTCTTCCAGAAGAACAGATAAAATATAGGAACAAAAATTGCTGTACACAAAATGAGTACCGGGTGTATAGGGAAAAGAATCATTCTGAAAGAAATATCTCACCCAGTCCTTTTCTCTGTATCGCTCTGGTCCATCGCAGAAAAAGAGCGGATCTTTCTGACCGGATGACATGGTAAGAAGATCACGGATCTTTATTTTGTAAAGATTTTCGGAAGGATTTGACGGGAAATATTTTTCAAACCAGGGATAAATATATTCATCAAGAGTGATCAGTCCTTCACGTTCTGCGATACCTGCGGCCATTGCAACAAAAGGCTTGCTTATAGACCATATATTTAAACGGGTTTTGACCGGAAAAAGTCTGAATTCTTCTTTTAGAAGATCATTTTTATATATCTGTGCGTAGATGATATTGGAATGATGTTGCTTTGATTTCTCAAGAAAAATATCTAAAATTTCCTGCATGATAATCCCCCCCCCTGAAATTATTATTCGTAAAAAAGATCAAAGTCTGAATAAAGTTCTTCTAGGTCATGAAGTCGTGTACTGATGGATTTGCACCTGGTTTTGCGGATTTTTGCAACAATACTGTCAAACAGACAATAGAGGCATGAGAAGGAGTTAAATCCCATTTCATTGAGATTGATCTCTGTAATGATAGCGTGGTCTGCCAGCGCCCATGCCGGTGATGAAATGCTGTCTGTGATGGCGAGTATCTTTGCACCATGATTTTTGGCAATCTGTGCATATTTCAGAGACCATTTGGTATAGCGGGCAAAAGAGATCAGAAGAACAACTGTATCCTCGGATGCTTCTGTGAGATATTCGAAATTGGAATCGTAAAATTCGTGAACCACCTTGGTATTTCCAAGAAGCTGATTCAACAGAGTTCCCATCCAGAGAGCGGCACTGTAGGAAGAGCGTGCACCAACAATGAGGCGTTTTTTGGCATTGCTCAGATGGGTAACAATCTGATCCATATCTTCCTGATTCAGATGAGATGCCCAGCTTTCCATGGAATGGAGTTCATTGGCAATGATGTTTTGATAAAAATTTCCGCTATCCAGCAGTGAATCGTCTTTTATAACCGTAGGAACGGAAAGAATATCATTCTGTACAGTACGCTGCATTTCAGAAAAACTTTCAAATCCCAGGGAATAGGCAAGGCGTATGATAGTGGTTTCGCTTACGGAAATTTCCTTGCTGAGTTTCGCAAGGGTGGAATAACTGAATGAATCAAGGTGTTGTAATATATATTCGGCGACTTCTTCTGACCGGCAGAAAGGAAAGATACTTTTTCACGGATCAACTGTTCTATTTCATGAAACCTCCTGTACTGTACGATTAGTATAATAAATTATAACAGGTGTAAAGTTTGATTACAATATAATGGAGTAAAAAATTCTTCTTAATATAAAAAGAGATGTAAATAATGCACAAAATTAAAGTGTGTATTTTTAATAATATTGTCAATAGAAATCTTGAAACCTAGATGTTAATATAGCATTAAATAATTCATATGACGTCAGAAAAAGAATTAATTACACTATTAATGTTAAAGTCAATAAAAAAGGGGGGCTTTTATGTCGTCAACAGTAAAGGAAATAAAAGAAAAAACCGGTTACCTGAAACGAAGTGATCTTTATACAATCGGTGTAGGACAGGCGATTGGATCGGGTGTTCTGACACTGATCGGACCGGCAATTCTTTTGACTGGTCAGTCAGCATGGCTGGCATATGTAGCTGCATGTATCTGGGGATTTATGATGATTGCACCAATTCCATGGATCACATCTACACTGAAACTTGGAGGAGGATTTTATTCTCTGGTAGGAGATATGGCCGCAAACGAGTTGCCGGTATGTATGCAGTAGGATTTTTGCCACAGACGATCAATCTGGCGACTTATGGTGTGGCAATTGGTATGTATGCAAATTCCCTGTGGCCGCAGGTTAATGCGAAATGGTTTGGAATTGCAGCCCTGAGTGTGTTCTTTGCCATCAATCTGTGTGGTGTGGATGTAATGGCGAAGGTACAGAAAATTCTGGTTATCCTGCTGTTTGTTGCACTTGGTCTGTTTATTATTCTGGGATGCCTCCAGCTGAAAAATCCGGTGTTTGAGTTTACAGCACCAGACTTTTTCTCCAATGGTCCATCAGGATTCTTTTCCGCAATCATGCTGTATGTATATTCAACAAACGGATATTCCTGCATTATGAATTATGGTAAACAGGCAAAAGAAGCGCATAAAGATATTCCAAAGGCACTTCTGTACTGTATTCCGACACTGATGGTTGTATATGGCGGTGTTGCAATTGTAGCAAGTGGTGTGCTTCCTCTGGATCAGGTAGCCGGACAGCCGCTTACCCTGGTTGCAAAAAATATTTTAAATCCGGCACTTTTCACAGTATTTATGATTGGTGGTCCGGTACTTGCACTGTCTTCATCCATTAATTCAACAATTTCCAATAACTGTATTCCGGTTGCACAGTCCTGTAAAGATGGATGGCTTCCGAAATCATGGGCAGCTCAGAACAGAAGAGGGGCTTACTGGAAACTGATGACATTTACTTATCTTATGGGAATATTACCTGTGTTACTGGACTTTTCTATCAGTGATGTTGTAAATAATATTATGCTTCTGGCATCAGCATTGGCATTTCTGCAGATTTATGCGTATTTCCAGCTTCCGAAAAAACATGCAGAAGCATGGGAAAAATCACCAATGCATATTTCTAACGGAAAATATTATTTCCTCTGCTGTTTGAGCCTGTTTGCATATATCTGCATTTTTATCAATTCTTGCAGAAGCCTGAAACTTCCGGTAGTAATCATCAGTCTGATAGCCATTGTAGTATGCATGGCTTACGGATGGTTTAGAAGTGTAAGTCCTGATGTAAAGATGGAAACAAGTGTGTGGGAGGATTAATGTTTATGAATAAAGACCAGAACCTGATCAATGAATTTGCTATCAAAACTTTAAAAGAAAATCTCAATGTTATGTATGCGCAGATATGGCGTGAAGGACAGTTAACGGCAGAATATAAAAGAATGCCGGTCAAGACACGCCTTAACACCTGGTCTGCCTGCAAGGGTGTTGTGTCCTGTGCGGCAGGAATCGCACTTGATGAAGGCTGATTCGACTTGATGAGAAGATTGTGGATATTTTTCCAGAGTATGCACCGGAGAATCCGGAAGGATATCTGGGGGATGTAACGCTGGAAAATATGCTGACAATGACTACAGGTTTGGAAAGCTCTCTGTTTTTCTGTGACTGGCCGGAGCGTTACACAACTCCGGACTGGATCCGATATTTCTTCGAGAATGCGAAAGTGATAAAAAAACCGGGAACAGAATGGCTGTACAGCAATTTTAATACTTATATGATCAGCTGCGCGATTGAAAAACGTGCGGGAGTTAATCTTCTGGAATATTTGAGAAATCGCTTTTTTGAGCCGCTGGGAATTGGAAATCCAGACTGGACTTTGTGTCCGAAAGGGCATGTGCATGCGGCTAATGGACTTTATGTGAATATTGATGAGTTTACCCGGTATGGACAGATGATTCTTCACAAGGGAAATTATAATGGAAAACAGCTGGTGCCAGAGTCGTACATGAAGATGGCAACGTCCAATCTGGTGGATAATTCAGTGGCAGGAAGTCCGGGAAATCTTTATTCCGGTTTTGGATATGGATATCAGTTTGTCATGAATCCGGAAGCCGGTTCCTATCGATCCGATGGAAATTATGGTCAGTTCTGTCTGGCGTTTCCTGACAAGGATGCAGTAGTAACTGTAATGTCTCTGGAGGGGGATTTCCAGAAAATAGGAAATCATCTATGGACGACAGTGATTCCGGAATTATAAGAATTCTGTCTGGCAAATCAGACAGTGTAAGAGGGCTTAAATCTTTCTGGCTTGACATTGGTCAGAAACCGTTTTATACTCCTGTCTTTGACAGTTGCTAAACAAATCGCTGTACCTTTTGATTTTACTGGGGTTCGGCGATTTTTTTGTGTCGTTTTGGAATATAGTATTTTATCCAATGCGTCGTAAAACCCCCTGCTTCAACTATGGGGATATAAGACGCGTCCATCGAATTTATGCAAGTAATGGAATATGGACAAAATAGTAATTGTATTAACTAATGAACTATAGTATAATACAAATATGAACACAACATATAAATCAAACAACAATGTCGTCTATTCCTGTAAATACTATGTAGTATGTTGTCCAAAGTATAGACGAAAAGTATTAATTAATGGTGTGGACGTCCGGCTGAAGGAGCTGCTCACAGAGTATGCTGCAAATCTTTCTGTAGACATCCTGGAAATGGAGATCATGCCAGACCATGTTCATATGCTTTTGGAAGTAGATCCTCAGTTTGGCATCCACAAAGCTGTAAAGTCATTTAAAGGCTATACGTCCAGAATTTTAAGACAGGAATTTCCCTATCTTAAAACGAAAATGCCGACTC
>ENA-OQLB01000301-OQLB01000301.1-human-gut-metagenome-genome-assembly--contig:-NODE-301-length-28959-cov-4.543667_pt1 | contig 28959 bp, 44 predicted proteins | sample MGYA00242656_ERZ504813 | MGnify/ENA primary metagenome ERZ504813 (study PRJEB26092, sample SAMD00036388) | human gut metagenome | host: Homo sapiens | study: EMG produced TPA metagenomics assembly of... | reverse complement strand
CCGGTTACGACCTCAACGGCAAGAGCGAGGAAGAAATCCGTCAGGTGTGCCGCGAACTGAAAATGGAGATTGACGACACCATGGGCAAAGGCAAGCTGATAGACGAAATCTTCGGCGAATTCTGTGAAGGCACATTCATACAGCCTACTTTCATCACCGACTATCCGGTGGAAATGAGCCCGCTGACCAAAATGCACCGCAGCAAACCGGGACTGACCGAACGCTTCGAGCTGATGGTAAAACGGCAAAGAGCTGGCCAACGCATACAGTGAGCTGAACGACCCCATCGACCAGGAAGAACGCTTCAAAGAGCAGTTGAAACTGAGTGAAAAGGGCGACGACGAGGCCATGTTCATCGACCAGGATTTCTTGAAAGCATTGCAATACGGTATGCCTCCCACATCGGGCATCGGTATCGGCATCGACCGTCTGACCATGCTGATGACCGGACAGGCATTCATTCAGGAGGTATTGTTCTTCCCGCAGATGCGTCCCGAAAAGGTTACTCCGAAAGACGCGCCTGCCAAATTTATGGAGTTGGGTATTCCGGAAGAATGGGTGGCGGTCATCCTAGAAGGCCGGTTACAACCTGTTAGTGACATGAAAGATGTAAACCCGCAAAAGTTGCATATGGACATTTGCGGCATCAACAAGAAATATAAATTGGAACTGGCGAATCCGACCGTGAAAGATGTGGAAGGTTGGGTTGAGAAAATCTAAGAAATGAAACTACCCGGTAAGATAGCCATTTATGGGCGGAGGAAGTTGGGCCACTGCCTTGCTAAAATGGTAATTGGCGCAAGAAGATACTATAAATTGGTATATGCGGCGTGACGACCGCATTGCCGATTTTAAGCGTCTCGGTCATAACCCTGCCTACCTGACGGGCGTCAAGTTTGATACCAAGCGTATCAACTTCAACTCCAACATCAATGATGTCGTGAAAGAATCTGATACGCTCATCTTCGTTACACCTTCCCCTTATCTGAAGGTTCACTTGAAGAAACTGAAGACTAAGATTAAGGATAAATTCATCATCACTGCCATTAAAGGTATTGTGCCCGATGACAACTTGATTGTCTCGGAATATTTCACTAAGGAATATGGCGTCCCAGCTGAGAATATTGCTGTATTGGCAGGTCCCTGCCATGCGGAAGAAGTGGCTCTGGAACGCCTTTCTTATTTGACCATTGCTTGTCCCGACACCGACAAGGCTTGCACCATTGCCCGCAAACTGGCCAGTTCATTCATCAAGACCTCTGTCAGTAATGACGTTGCCGGCATTGAATACAGTTCGGTGCTGAAGAATGTATATGCCATTGCAGCCGGTATCTGCAGCGGTCTGAAATATGGCGACAACTTTCAGGCTGTGCTCATGTCCAATGCCATACAGGAAATGAACAGATTCCTGCAAACGGTACATCCGCTGAACAGAAACGTAAGTGATTCCGTTTATTTAGGTGACCTGCTGGTGACGGGATATTCCAATTTCAGCCGCAACCGCACATTCGGTACGATGATTGGCAAGGGATACTCCGTGAAAAGCGCGCAGATTGAGATGGAAATGATTGCTGAAGGATATTACGGTACAAAATGTATCAAGGAAATCAACAAGCATTATCATGTCAACATGCCTATTGTAGATGCAGTATACAACATTCTGTATGAGCGTATCTCGCCGACGATTGAAATCAAGCTGCTTACCGATTCATTCCGGTAACGCGAAAAAAGATAAAACGAAATACTGAATTTAAAACCTAGAATATTATGATTAGTTTGAACATTGAAAAGACTCTTGGATTCATCTCCAAAGAAAACGTTTTCGCCTATGAAGCCCAAGTAAAGGCTGCACAGGAAGCATTAGAGAATGGTACCGGTAAGGGCAACGACTTCTTAGGCTGGCTGCACCTCCCCTCTTCCATCACTAAAGAGCACCTGGCCGACCTAAAGACTACCGCACAGACGTTGCGTGACAACTGCGAGGTAGTAGTAGTTGCCGGTATTGGCGGAAGTTACCTCGGTGCACGTGCGGTGATAGAGGCTTTGTCAAACAGCTTCACTTGGTTGCAAGACAAGAAAACGGCTCCGGTCATTCTGTATGCAGGACACAATATCGGTGAAGATTATCTATATGAACTCACCGAATACTTGAAAGACAAGAAATTCGGTGTTATCAACATCTCCAAATCCGGTACTACCACTGAAACGGCCTTGGCGTTCCGTCTGTTGAAAAAGCAATGCGAAGACCAACGCGGCAAGGATATGGCAAAGAAGGTTATCGTTGCCATCACCGATGCCAAAAAGGGCGCTGCCCGCGTAACGGCCGACAACGAAGGCTACAAATCCTTCATCATCCCCGATAACGTGGGCGGACGTTTCTCCGTACTGACTCCGGTAGGCTTGCTGCCCATCGCAATAGCAGGTTTCGACATTGAGAAACTGGTTGCAGGTGCAGTTGCCATGGAAAAGGCTTGTGGAAAAGATGTTCCGTTTGCAGAAAATCCTGCTGCCATCTATGCAGCTACGCGTAACGAGCTCTACAAGAACGGTAAGAAAATTGAAATCCTCGTAAACTACAATCCCAAACTGCACTACGTAAGCGAATGGTGGAAGCAGCTTTATGGTGAATCCGAAGGTAAGGAAAACAAGGGTATCTTCCCTGCTGCCGTAGATTTCTCCACCGACCTGCACTCCATGGGACAATGGATTCAGGAAGGCGAACGTACCATCTACGAAACTGTCATCTCCGTGGAGAAGACACAGCACTCCCTGCAAGTACCTTCGGACGAAGCCAACCTCGACGGACTGAACTTCCTGGCAGGCAAGCACGTGGACGAAGTGAACAAGATGGCTGAATTGGGCACACAGCTTGCCCACGTTGACGGCGGCGTACCCAACATGCGCATCGTTATCCCTGCACTGAATGAAGAAAGCATCGGAGGTCTGCTCTACTTCTTTGAAATAGCTTGCGGTATCAGCGGTTATATTTTGGGAGTCAATCCGTTCAACCAACCGGGTGTGGAAGCATACAAGAAGAATATGTTTGCATTGCTGAACAAGCCCGGCTACGAAGAAGAGTCCAAAGCTATCCAGGCAAGACTTTGATAAATTAAGAATTGAGAGTTGAGAATTGAGAAATGGCTGCACAACAAGTGCGAAGAGAACCGTTCCCCGATTCTCAACTCTCTATTTATCTACCCCGCATTTTTAAATTCTCAATCCCCAATCTACCAAGTGTTCGAAAACTCTATCGCCCGTTATCTGGAAAAGCACGGGCACCCCTACATCCAACTGAAAGCCGTTCTTTTTGACATGGACGGTGTGTTATTCAACTCCATGCCCTACCATGCCGATGCCTGGCATAAAGTAATGGAACGTCATGGCCTGCACTTGAGCCGTGAAGAGGCATACATGCACGAGGGACGTACCGGAGCCTCCACCATCAACATCGTTTATCAACGCCAGTATGGCAAGGATGCCACTCCCGAGATGATAGAAAGCATCTATGCAGAGAAAAGCGCCGAATTCAGTACCCACCCGGAACCGGAACGTATGCCGGGTGCTTGGGAAGTGCTGCAAAAGGTAAAAGCGGCAGGACTTATTCCGGTACTTGTCACCGGTTCGGGCCAACACTCCCTGCTGAACCGCCTTGCCCACAACTTCCCTGGTATGTTTCAGCGCGACCACATGGTGACCGCCTTTGATGTGAAATACGGAAAGCCTCATCCTGAGCCTTATCTAATGGGACTGGAAAAAGCCGGAGTACAAGCCAACGAAGCTATAGTTGTAGAAAATGCACCTATCGGAGTACAAGCCGGAACAGCAGCCGGCATATTCACTGTGGCAGTCAATACCGGTCCGCTGGACAGGCAGGTATTACTGGATGCCGGAGCAGATTTATTGTTTCCGTCCATGCAGGCGCTTTGTGACGACTGGGAAAGGTTGCAAACCGCATTAGATGCCAGTAATAGCCTTCGCCACAAAGATTGACGGCGACCCAAACAATATAACAGTTGATTGGAGCTTATATAACCAAGTAATACCATTACTTGATATACAGAAGACATCTATTGTCTTTCTTCTTAAAGCGCTCCAATCTACCCATTTTCTCCTTCTCGGTTTCTTTAATAGGGAACGTTATTCTACAGGTATCTTTATCATAATCATACAATTCTCTGGCAGGAACTACATAAACAGATTCCGGACTGTCACCACACCATCCAAAGCCAAAAACATAAAACAAGTTTTTTATCGGACGGTTCAACAGATTGGAATTCATATACCCCTCGTACTTTTCAATGTCTTTTATATCGAGATAAAACCTATCTTACTTCGCCATTTACATTCTACAGCTATAATATCTCCAACTTCATGAATGGTACTCGTTGTGGTAACACACTCCATCAACAAATCCGGAGATGATGAAGACAGAGGCCTATACCCCTCAATGTATTTATCACCTCTCCAATCTAAAAGCCGCCAAAATATTTTCTTATCACATAGATCCGAATAACCATCTTTACTAATATTGGAGTTCTTCACAACCCATTCCTCAAATCTATCTCCTAAATATTTACTTTTCTTCCTTTCTTTAAAATATTGAAAGGTATCCATAAACCGATATTGGAAAACACCTACAAAATCATCGATAAACTGATTTAATATTTTCATAGCCATAATAGTCTATTGTGTCTTTAAATAATATTCATTGCAAACAAAAATTCATAGGTGAAGAGCCGCAACACCCATTTTCAAAAATAGATTTTTTTTCATTTCCAAAAATAGAGTTTTTTTCCCAATTCTTTCCAGATTTCCTTCCCATCTTTGCAATACAGAAAACAAATAAAGTATTAATTATTAAAAATAGAAAAGTATGAAAAAGTTAGTTATGATGTTGGTTTGTATGTTTGCAGTGCACACAATGGTAATGCAGATAATGATAAGCGATAGAGGTGAGCCAGTTGCCGGCGAAGGCGCAGACATTTATCAAGACTTATTTTAAAGACCATAAGGTGGCAATGGCTAAATTGGAGTCGGGAATGTTTTATAAAAGCTATGATGTGGTGTTCACGAATGGGGAGAAGGTAGAATTTGATAAATCGGGAGAATGGAAGGAGGTACGATGCAGACAAAGTGAAGTTCCTGCACAGATTGTACCGGAAGCGATACGTAACTATGTAAAGACCAATTATCCGGATGCAAGAATTCTTCAGATTGAGTACGATGACAATGAGTATGAGATAAAGTTGTCTAATCGTTGGGAAATTACATTTGACTCTAAAATGAGGGTGATTGACATTGACGATTGATGACAAGAAAGATTTAGAATATGTAGATTATAAAGTAAAGTATCAAGAAGCTGAAAACAGTTGCTTGGAGAGGGTTTCTCCAGGCAACTGTTTTTTTTATGCACTTCCGTACGGTAGCAGGGCATATGGTGCTGCGCTCATTGTACAACAGTGGTTGTACTACTATTCCAATTGCCCGGAGTCAACGAAGCCCCGGCTGCACTTTTGCAGTTTTTTAATCAGTGTGTCCGGAGAAGGACACTCAACCTTCTCCGGAGCTGAAAATACTGATTTATAAGGAAACGGCGCTTCTCGGCGCTTCCTGCCGGAAGGCGACTCAGGCTATGACGCTTTCAGGATTTCGGCAGACCTCACCATGGTATAGGTAGTCCCTTAGTACAATGGCGCATATCATTCAGCTTACTGAAAAATAAAGTTTTTTTCAGAGAGGTTTGTTCGGCAGAGAAATTCCAACCGCAGAACGGAAGAACAACGTTTTCAGTCCGTCATAAAATCCCGGAAGAGCAACCGTTCCATGCGTCTCTTCCGGGAACTTTTTTTGATACCACCCGCAAATGCCGCTTCTCCATACGAGGAACTGCACTCCCTATAAAATCATCTGTCAGGGGAAAGTGGATCAGCTTCCTATCAAGACGCGGCTGAGTGGCAAACGCAACATACAGTTGCTTTCCTGAAAAGTCAACCTTATCCACCTGCCGTTCTACCTGTTTCTGAAAATATCCTTTATCCCACCATAAACTGGGGTCTATGGCGATGTATGTATCAAATGCACCGGGATAATTCAGCAAAACATGCAGCGTGAACAACCCGGCATAAGAATGTCCGGCCAACAAGTGTTGTCCATTCACCGGCAAGTCTTGTTCCACTGCGGGGCGTAGCTCCTCCGTCAGAAAACGGCAAAATTGTCCTGCCCCACCCCCTTCCGGTTTATCGCCCGGACGGACAGTTCCGTCACGCCGGGCAGCGGAACAGGTTGGCGTAAAGTCTCTGGTTCTGTTTGTATTCAGGACAGCCACAACGATACAGGGCGGTAAGGAAGAAACTTTGGAGGTGGAAAACAAGCGAGTAAAACCTACCACCGAATGAAAAAAAGAATCACCGTCCAGCAAATAAAGAACCGGATAACTTTCCTCTTTTTCACCCGGGCGGGTTGCAGGTACATACACCCAATATTCTCTAGCCTCATTCAAGACATGCGAAAACAAAGTGTGGCGAGTCCCGATAGAAATAGCTTCTTGCGCTCTCAGCGGAAAACCGAGCCAAGTGACAACTACCAATATAAACAGAATATGCAGGCTTCTCATTTCAATTCTTTTTTCAGTCTGCAAAGTTCGCAGAAAATAAGTTGACTACCTATCCCTATTTTTAGGTATTCTCACGGTTGAAAGCTTTCCGCAAAAATCAAAGGCTGATTAAGAAAGTTTGATGGGCAACTGAATTTCCGTCATCCATTCATCCACCGTTTCTTTGTTCCAAATGCCGTCAATATGGCAAAACCGGGGACGGTCAATGACCTCGTATCCATTTGCCTCGGCATACGCAAAAAGCTCGGCGAAAGTTTCGGGCATATGCTCATAAGCACCGTAATGGTTGACACAGAGCGCAACCGGTACTTCCGGAAGTTCCTTGAATTTAATCAGTTCCGAATCTTCCTTGCGTTCAGCCACCGCTTCAAAAAACTCGATATCAATATCAACCCCATATTCCTCATTATATTCCACCGTGAAACAATATTCCGGGGCAGGACATTCACAACCCAAACGGTACATTTCAGGCCCGATAATATTCGGACAAAGATTGAACAGTTCCTGATAAGAGTCTATTTTACGGCGATGGGTAGCAAAAATTCTTGAAGGGAGGGATTTCTTAAACACTTTTTCCATAACATTCTCTTGTTTATGGAGTAAATTTTCCAATTTGGCAAGTTCGGTCTGCCGCCATATCAAGTGTTCAATCTCGTTTTTGCAACGTTCTATTTTAACCTTCAACAATTCAGCATCCGGAAATTCCTTGCCATCGGCAAACAACTCGGATATCTCTTCGAGGCTGAACCCTAATTGCTTGAGGTAAACAATACGGCTCATACACCGGAGCTGGCTGATGTCGTAATAGCGATACCCCGTCCACTCATACACTTCAACGGGTATCATCAATCCTATCTCTTCATAATGACGAAGCGTCTTAACGGTCACTTGGCAAAGTTTGGAAAACTCTCCGATTTTAAACTTCATTTTATTCTTCATAAACTCATGCGCATTTTGTTTATGAAGCAAAGATAGGTCCTGCCCTTAGGGACGAGTCAAGAGATTGCTTCAAAAAAAACACATATTTCACTATTCACAACGGCAATAGGTGTTTGCACCGCACGTACAACGAGGCAACAGCTGCTCACTCAGTTCATCGCGGTAAAATTCATACAGCCGCCGGTACATGGTTTCATAGAGTGAGGCAACTTGTTTCTCCTGCTCACTTTCATTTTGAAAACGATTTTTAAAGGGATCTTCAAAATCAAAATGCACCTGCTGCTTGGCATCCAGAGTGATAAACTTCAGTTCTTCTCCGGCTTCTTTACATAGGGTAATCACGTAGTCCCACGACCGGTGCGTATAGGTCCCGACACCAGACGGTTTCTTGCGAGACACGCTGAAACCATTCTGTTCCATCACATTGCACACGGCATCGGGAACGCAGTTCCCCTCCATAATTCCTGCCGTAGAGATATTCATTCCCCTGCCAAATGCATGCAGGAGTTCCTGCGCGATACGGCTGCGGCACGTATCTTCATTACTTATTAACAGTATATCCATTGTCCGTTACTTTTCCAGGTTTAAATACTCGCCATCTCCTTCTTTCTTCATCTTCGCTTTACGTGCCAGGTCGAACAAGGTGGGGTTAATGTGGCAATATCCACCAGGATTTTTGTCAGATAGTCTTGATGATAATCTTCGGCGAGATAGAAGTTCTTCAAAGGCTCTATCTCTACAACCAACGGACGGGAGTAGTTGGCAGCCAGCCGGTCAACGGTTTCACGAATAACGGGCAGGTCGGCGGTATCCGTATAATAGATACCCGTGCGATACTGTGTACCTCTATCCCCCCCTTGCTTATTGAGGCTGGTAGGTCAATCGTTTTGAAATAAAGGTCGATAAGGAAAGGCAAGTCCACCTCATCGGGATCATACTGTACTTTTACGGTTTCGGCAAAGTCCGTGGTACCGGTACATACCTGCTGATAGGTAGGATTGGCTATATTTCCATTGGCATATCCCACCTGGGTAGCTCCACACCTTCTATTTGTTTCAGGAAATGTTCGGTACCCCAAAAACATCCTCCTGCCAGATAAATCTCTTTCATTGGTTTCATGTCTGTTCTCCTTTCTGACCGTCCTTCCGGCTTACCGGCATAGGACAGACAAGTCATTAACATTGCAAAAATAAATATTATTTGTTTCATACCTCTAACTCTATGGAAATTATAACAAGAAAGAGAACCGTATGGTTGACTTTTCTGGATGTATTGTATAAAAAGAAACTCCCTTTGCAAAGTATTCATGCAAAGGGAGTTCCTTTCTTTGTGACCCCGGTGCGATTCAAACGCACGACCTTCAGAACCGGAATCTGACGCTCTATTCACTAAGCTACGGAGCCAAATGTGGATGCAAAAGTATAAAAAAATTAGCAGATTCCTAACATTCAAACGCTTTTTATATCAAACCGAGGAATATTTTTATTATTACTTTGAGAAGACTAACCGCAATTACACAAACATTTTGTTCTTTTTTCCCACAAAACAGAAGCAAGTATCAATATTATTCCTATCTTTGCCGAGCAATTTAATAGAAGTTATACTGAATAAATTTATGAGCTACCTGATAACACCTGAAGGTTACAAACCTTTATTGGACCTAAAACAGACTGAATTAGGGATTAAACAAATTAAAGAGTTCTTCCAATTGAACCTCTCTTCCGAACTGCGCCTGCGACGTGTGACAGCTCCACTGTTCGTATTGAAAGGAATGGGTATCAATGACGACCTCAATGGAGTGGAACGTGCCGTAACTTTCCCTATCAAAGATTTGGCGACGCCAAAGCTGAAGTGGTGCACTCCCTCGCCAAATGGAAACGCCTCACGCTTGCCGAATACCATATCGAACCGGGATATGGCATCTACACAGACATGAATGCCATCCGTGCCGATGAAGAACTGGGCAATCTGCATTCCCTTTATGTAGACCAGTGGGACTGGGAACGCGTCATTACTGCCGAAGACCGCAATGTGGAATTCCTCAAGGAGATAGTAACCCGTATCTATGCAGCTATGGTGCGCACAGAATATATGGTATATGAGATGTATCCGCAAATCAAGCCTTGCCTGCCCCAGAAACTTCACTTTATCCATGCCGAAGAATTGCGCCAACTGTATCCGGACTTGGAACCCAAATGCCGCGAACATGCCATTTGCAAGAAATACGGTGCAGTGTTCATCATCGGTATCGGATGCAAGCTGAGCGACGGCAAGAAGCACGACGGACGCGCCCCGGACTACGACGACTATACCAGCAAAGGGCTGAACGACCTCCCCGGACTGAACGGTGACCTCCTGCTATGGGACCACATCCTGCAACGCAGCATCGAACTTTCCTCCATGGGTATCCGCGTAGACAAGGAAGCCCTGCTTCGCCAGCTCAAAGAGGAAGGCGAAGAGGAACGCCTGGAACTTTACTTCCACAAACGCTTGATGAATGATACACTGCCGCTTTCCATCGGTGGCGGTATAGGGCAGTCCCGCCTCTGTATGTTCTATCTGCGCAAGGCGCATATCGGTGAGATACAAGCCAGTATCTGGCCGGAAGATATGCGCAAAGAGTGCAAGGAACACAATATACACTTGATTTGATATACATTTATCCCGTCATATAATATAAAGTTCACCCCCTCAAAAGGTTGGACTTTATTTTTTATTTTGTACTTTAGCATCCGAAACTACTAACAGATCCAATTATGAATGTTCAAATAGAAGAAAGCTGGAAAGCACATCTGCAACCTGAATTTGAGAAAGATTATTTCCGTACATTGACTGATTTTGTACGGGACGAATATGGGAAATATGCAATATATCCTCCGGGAAAGCTGATATTCAATGCATTCAACCTATGCCCTTTTGACAAAGTAAAAGTCGTGATAATCGGTCAAGACCCCTATCATGGTCCGGGACAAGCACACGGACTTTGTTTCTCCGTAAATGACGGTGTTCCTTTCCCTCCTTCCTTACTTAATATTTTCAAGGAAATAAAAAATGACATTGGCACTGATGCCCCCACTACCGGCAATCTGACACGCTGGGCAGAGCAAGGCATATTGCTGCTCAATGCTACCCTCACCGTACGTGCACACCAAGCCGGTTCTCACCAAAACCGAGGTTGGGAAACATTTACAGATGCGGCTATCCGCATTCTCGCCGAAGAAAAAGAGCATCTTGTATTTATTCTTTGGGGAGCCTACGCCCAACGTAAAGGGGCATTCATCGACCGTAGCGACATCTGGTACTCACCTCGGCACATCCATCTCCCCTATCCGCTTATAACGGCTTCTTCGGGAACAAGCATTTCAGCAAAACAAACGAGTATTTGCGGGAACATGGAGAGACGGAAATAATTTGGTAAACATCAATACCACTGAATATTACTCTGAGTCTGGCTTCTCTGTTCCCATTTCAAGTCTTGCAGGATACTTGCATTGGCACGGATGGTAAAGTTATAGTATTTCCAGCGTCCGAAAGGTGATATGGCAGCCGTCATGCTGAAACAGTGCAGGTCACGTGTGATGTTGAAAGCGGTCTGCGTTATCTCCTTCGCATTGAAGTCATAACCGGAATTGAAGCTGACAGCCCATTTATTGGTAAGCTTGACGTTACCGTTTATATTAAGGGAATTCAGGCTGAATTTGTACGGATAGCGCATGTTCTTACGATTAATGGGCTTACTGGTGTCTTCCGTAATATTGAAACCGGTACTGAAGTTGATAGACCAAGGCATCTTGAATACCTGATAGCCGTCAGCATCGGCAGCAGCCTTTTCCTTCTTCTTCTTCGGAGTGCCGTCCTCGGTAGTTTCCCCCTCCATGTCACCGTCTTCCTCCGTCGAGGCATTCTGGTCTTGGCCCTGCTCCTCGTCATCCTTCTGACCGGTGAAGAAGTTCCTTATTTTCTTCCACGAATCATTGTTCACGGTCCAACTGAACGACGTACCATATCCCGACCAACGACCGAAACGGCCATACGACCATTCCGTACGGTTACCGGGCACCACCCTTCCGTTCTCATCAAACTCGTAAGCATAAGTGGCAAAGGTAGAGCTCATACTCAACGTATAACTCTTGCTCAACTTCAGACGGAGATTAAAGCTCAAGTCACTCCAAGGACGCACCTGAGCAGCCGTGTTGTAACTGATACCCATACTCAAATCGTCAATCAGGCTCACCTTGCGGATAGAGTCATTCTTATCCTTGAACTTCATTTCAAGGTTATTGGAGATATTGAAACTGATAAGCCCCTGCTTTCCTCCACTTGGCGGACTGAACACCTGACCGGCATAATAGGAATACTGCACGGTATCGCGAATGCCGTTCTGGTCTTTTATATAAGAGTCATAATAGCCAAAACGGGACGAAGTGAAATCGGGTGCAGCGCTGAAACTGATGGAGGGAGTGATGACGTGACGTATCTGTATCTCCTTCTTCTTCATAAACAATGGCTTGTACATACCATAAACTTTGGTATTGATACCCAGACTGGCACTGTAGTCGTATACACGGTGAAAACCGTAGGTCGTATCATTCACCTCCTTGCCTTGCTCATCGTCCCAGTCCTTCTTCACCTTGCGGGTGTACCAACGCTCCGTATAGTTTACGGTAGGCGTCACATTGAAGTACTTGAACAAAGTAAACGTGGCACTTACCGGAATCTCATGCTGCATACCGTTCTCCCAATCGCGTATCAGGTTCTTCTTGAACAACAGATTGTCCTTCGTCTTGATACTGTTCTTCACACGGCCAGTATAGCGAACGGAAATCTTCTCATACCACTTTTCATCTCCCACTGCATGTTTACGCTTGAAAGGGAAAATGGTACTCAAGGAAATGGTCATGTCCGGTAAAGTCACCGCGATAGAGGAGTTGCGCATGGTCTGGGCAATATTACCTGAAGCGGAGATGCTCAGATGCTGGTCGGGAAAGTTACGCGAATAGCTGACACTGGAAGTCTTGGTATTCTGCGACATTGCCTGGGAGTTGTACATATTGCCGATATTGGTACGCTCATAACTACTGGTAGCAAAGTTCACACTGGCAGAAAAGGTAGAATTCGGACTCGCTTTCGGGTCCTGCCGGTGAGACCACACCACCTTGAAGTCTTTGGCAACCGAGTAGTCGGGCAAGCCTTTGTCACCGGTCTTGGTCACCTGATAGCTTGCCTGCAGCAAACCGGAATATTTGTAACGCTTCACATAGTTCGACTCCATATTCAGCGCCCAAGAACCTTTCGTGAAGATATCCGCCCGCAGCTTCAAGTCCATTTGGTCACTGATGGCGAAGTAATATCCACCGTCCGTCAGACCGAAGCCACGATTGGAGTCATCCATATAGGTAGGCATCAGAAAACCGGACTGGTAACTGCTAGAAAACGGGAAAAAGAAAAATGGAACGGCAAGCGGAAGCGGCACATCCTCTACTACCAGATAGGCAGGTCCCGTCACCACGTTCTTTTTCGGACGTACCTTGGCATAAGTCATCTGCATATAAAAATGGGGGTGGTCATGATGGTCACAAGTCGTGTAACGACCGCTCCTCATATAGAGTTCATCATTATTCCCTTTCTTGGCATTATTACCGGTCACGTATCCCTCGCCCTGCTGGCTGACAACATTGCTGATAAGACCTCTTTTACTCTTGAAGTTATAACGGATAGTATCGGTTTCGTAGGAGGTGTCCCCGTCTTTGAAGACCGGTCTTCCCTTGGCTGTTCCTACAGAATCGACCACGCCACGGGCAAAAACCGTACTGTTGTCCATATCCATAGAGATGACATCAGCCTCCAGGTCAGCACCCGGATAACTCACCTTTCCCTGGCCGTAAAGATGGGCAAAGCCACTCTGCGTAAATACAATGGAGTCATTGGCTTCGTAGGCTACGGGAGCATCCAATGCATCCTTCTTGGGAGCGCAGCCGCTACCGTATCTTGTTGCAACGAATCGGCAGGAAGCCCCTTTCCCCCTTGCAGGGAGTCTCCCATCTGCAAACTATCCCCTACCTGCAACGTGTCTGTCCGCTGAATATTCGGAGGCGCGACCTTCGCTCTACGGCGCTGAGAAGCAGCCCCACCGGAGAGAAGAAGCAAGACGAATAGTAGTATGAATGATATGAATGTATTTGCTTTCAATGGCGTCATTAACTAATAGTTTACGCTTGGAGGGGCAAAAGTACATAATTTATACGGATAATCTCCCTTTTTAAAGAAATTTAGATTGCTACAAGAACTGTTCGCACCAATTATCAAAGCGCCGTACCCCTTCTTCACCATAACGTTCCAAACTTTTTCGGGCTTTTTCTACACTTTTCTCCTTTTCCAAATGAGTTTTTGAATAAAACTTATCGGCAAAACAGATAGCTTGTTCTTCCAAGCTGACCGGAACCATTTCACGATGCGGTACGGGCAAATCCTGCGCAATGATTCCCTCCAATGAAAGTCCGGCACCCGTATGGCGTTCACAAACCAAAGCATGGCGGGGATAGCCTTCGCCGCGTATCAGGTCGGCTCCCAAATAACCGTGACAGATATAAGCTTGTCGCCAAAACAATGGATACCTGCCGCATCTGTAAGAAAAATGCCTATATCGTGCAGCATGGCAGCCTCGTACAGAAAATCCTTATCCAATGAAAGTTCCGGATGGCGGTCGGCAATCCATAACGACTTGTCGGCTACGGAACGGCTGTGCGTCAACAGTATATGCCGCAACTCATTCTCTTCCGGATAATATTTGTTAATGATATCTATCGGATTCATTTTAAGTTATGAGTTATAAATTATGGGTTATGAATGTCAATCGCCCTAAATTTATACATGCAGATTTCATTACGCATATCACAACTGCGTCTGTCTGTACGGAATATCTTTTCCAGATGATACGTCTGTTCCAGCTCTCCCAACATATTCTCCTCCTCCTTTACGGGAACCAACAAATAGCCCTCCCCGCTGGACGGACGTTCCTTTTCAATGTGCCGCATGCGGTCTTTCAGATAGAAGTTAACACCATAGAAACTCATTTTCGAGTAAGAATAGACCACACCTTCCGGAACATACGTATTGACCCTTTCAGCCAAATGTTTATCTGATTTCACAGCCAGCACCGTGCTGATAAACCGAATCCAATGATACGAAAAGACAAAGCATACATCCTGCTATACCATATAATAATGACCGGCTATCCGCACGCTTTACCACCATACATAATGTGCAGACAGCGGCTACTACGGGAAGCGCTACCAGGAGCCACTTGGGAACAGACAAAGCCACATCCTCCAACGCATGCATAAAGGCTACATTCTCAGCGGCATGGCGTCCACTTCCAAAAACGCTGTCGGGAACCAGGCCGAGACGAACTACGACAAAAACAAGCGTAAGCAACAAGCCCAAAGAAGCAAAGATGATTGCACAAATCCTGAAAACTCGTGCCCCCTTTTGTACCAAAGCCAACAGATACTCAGCTATCAGCACTGCCATAAACGGATAGATGGGAAGCAGATAAACGCTCCGCTTACTCTTGGGGATGCAGTAGAAGACAAAGATTATCAGAATGACCAGCCACGTGAACAATTGTACCGGAGACTGGTTGCGGAAAGCAGTCCAGCCCTTCTTCAACCGCAACAGCAGGGTCTCCCCTTCCGGCAGACAACGCATGTTTTTCCACTTCAAGCCAAACAAGGAAACTACCAGAACCAACGTCCAGGGAATCCATCCCCAAATCAAAGTCAGGAAATTATACCATATAGGATTTTCATGGGACTCGTAGGACATTTTGCCCATAAACCGCCTGGTATTCTCCTCCAGAACCAAATCGAGGAACGGTTGTCCACCTTGTCTGTAAGCTACGTATACCCAAGCTAAATAAGGAACAAAAGAAAGCAAGCCGATACCTACCAACGAGAAAAACGCTTTCCAGAAAGAACGTCCGCGCAACAACTGATACACACCGATACACGCGCAAGGGAATATGGACTACCGCCTTTGGTCAACGTGGCACATCCCATCAGCAACACCGCAAGCCAAGGCACTCCGCGGCATCCCTTCTCATCCCAGCGGAACAGCAGACAAAGGGAAATAACGATAAAGGCAACCTGAACCATATCGACCCGACAAGCGACAGCCGCCCGATGCACCTCGAAAGAAGACAAAAGAAGAATAGAGGCCAGAAACGCCGTTTGAACGTTTTTACGTTTTGCCACAAAGGCAAAGAACATCAACTGCATGGCTAAAAAAGCCAATGCAGACGGGAAACGGGCAGAAAACTCCGTCACCTCTCCAAAAAGGGAAGAGACGGCGGCTATTGACCAGTAGAAGAAAGGGGGTTTATAAGCAATATCAGTACCATAGTTCACCGGAAGTATCCAGTTTCCACTTTCCAGCATAGAAAGGGCAACAATCGCCTCCCGCGGTTCCCCCTTGGAATAAAAAATGGTTTCTCCCAGAAAGGGAACAACCACAAGCACACTCAGCAGCGCAATAAACCAGAACGCCTTCTTTCTGTCCGACATACCTTATTTGTTTTTTATGTTTTCTGGACGCAAAGATAGCGCAAACCGAAAGCAGATGCAAATTATTTGCAATTTGCTGAGATGCAGCTTAATTTCGCAAAGCAAAATTACAAATAATTCTGAAACAATGCCTAACTTTGCCGCCCCAATGATAATGGCAACAGAGAGTAGATATTTAATGTTAAGATGAAGCGGCTGAAACAACTACCGGAATTTGTACGCTTCGTAATGGTGGGCATCTTTGCGACAGCTCTGCACTACGGATTGTATTTTGTATTACAATGGGTTATCAATGTAAACATAGCCTATACACTGGGATATGCTCTCAGCTTCATCGCCAATTTCTATCTGACTGCTTACTTTACCTTCGGCCGGAAGCCCTCATGGAGAAAAGCCTTCGGATTTGGAGGGGCACACTTATGCAGCTATCTGCTACACATGGGGTTGCTGAACCTCTCTCTCTGGATGGGCATCCCCAAACCTCTGGCCCCCATTCCGGTTTTCGCCATCGCCATTCCGGTCAACTTCTTACTCGTACGTTTCGTTTTCAAAAGAAAAGAGTGATAATTTGTTTTTCTCCCGATTTCTTACGAATATTGCAAAAAGATTTGTTCTATGATGGAAAACTCTCCCATACTCGCCGTTGTCGTACCTTGCTACAAAGAAGAGGCAGTGCTGCATGAAACCCATAAACGATTGAGCCAATTATTCGACCGGCTGATACAAGCCCGGCAAATTTCCCCGGAAAGCTATATATTATATGTAAACGACGGAAGCACCGACCAGACATGGGCTATCATCAAAGAACTGCACCAAAATACGGCCTATGCCTGCGGACTGAACCTGGCAGGAAACGTAGGACACCAGAATGCCCTGCTAGCAGGACTCAATGCAGTAAAAGAGCGTTGCGAGATAGCCATCTCCATTGATGCAGACTTGCAAGATGACATCCAAGTGATTCCGGACATGATAAACAGCTATAAAGCGGGCAATGACATCGTTTATGGCGTACGTAAAGAACGGAAGACCGACACTTTCTTCAAACGCAACACCGCTTTGGTCTTTTATCGGCTGATGAAGGCAATGGGGGTAAAATCCGTCTACAATCATGCCGACTACCGCCTGATGAGCCAGCGGGCTGTACAACACCTATGCCGCTTCCGCGAGCGCAACCTTTTTCTTCGGGGACTGGTTCCCCTCATCGGCTACCAGACGGACAGCGTGTACTACAATCGTGACAAGCGTTTTGCCGGAGAATCAAAGTATCCTTTCCGGAAGATGCTTAATTTTGCCATCGACGGTATCACTTCCTTTTCCGTCAAACCGGTCCGTATGATTTTTTGGATAGGCTGCATCTTTATTCTTGTGGCACTGTGTGTCACCGGATGGACACTTCACTCTTACACACAGCATAACGCCGTCCCCGGATGGTCATCACTGATGATTTCCGTCTGGCTGGTAGGAGGTGTGATACTTGTGTCGCTGGGGATTGTAGGCGAATACATCGGCAAAATATACATTGAGGTGAAGGACCGACCGCGCTACAATGAAGAAGAACTGCTGATGCCGTCCGGCAAAACAGAATAAAAGAAGCCCATCATCATTCTACACAAAAGTTTTAAAAAGGAAAAACACTTCTCACACTATCACACTATAATAAAGGTATAGGGAACAGTGTGTGTCTTTCTTGCCGACAAGTTGGCAAGATTTGCCACCCTATTGGCAAGACTTTGCCATAGGCATGGCAAAAGTTGCCAAAAGCATGACAATGGGTTGGCAAAATTACTCTCTGGCAGACAATGAGTTAACATAACTATCAAAATCGTATCGTCACATCAGTTTATATCAAAAAACACAAAATCGCTTGCGAAAGCGACATAAATGCCGTATCTTAGTACACGTGCAAGCAAACCATTTTGCTTACACATGATAAGAATCTGCTTATGGGAACATTAGGCTGCATCAATGACATGCTACAAAGGGATAAAGAGAACCGTGCTCTCCGCAAGCTGAGCAGAGGACGGATGCGGGAGCACTACAAATACCTTGTAGACAGAAAAGGTCCTGAGAGAGCCGATGTAACCATTGAGGAAATAGAAAAAATCCGAAGAAATACTACTGAAAAGGAATTGTCAGATAAAGAACATCTATTCAGGGCAAAGACGATTCTTGCAGCATGTGCTTTAGTCTTGCTTTTATTGGGAGTACTTTGTTATAAATTGTTCTTATAAGCAGGTCTGAAACCGATTGACAAGAAATCTACCCGGTTAAATTCATCAGCCATTGGCTGGCGATTGAAAGCAGATTCCCATGCTTCATAAAAAATTCGCATACTTTTTATATTCGAAGCAGAGAATCAACAACTTGGTTTCCAAAACCAATAAATTAGAAATGAAAAAATTATCTTTGCAAACACAATAAATACATTGAAAAACTTTCTGTTAGAACATGGAACATCTAAAAGCATACATTTTAGCACTTAAAAACATGAATACAGATTTTACAATTAGAATTGCCCAACAGTCTGATGCCCTTGAACTTATGAGTTTGTTTCAAGAGACAGTCCTCCATATAAACAAGCGTGACTATTCAGAAGCAGAAGTGGCAGATTGGGCATCGTGCGGAAACGACCTCTCCCGCATAAAAGAAATGATTAAGACACATTATTTTATTGTGGCAACCAATCAACAGTCACAGATTGTCGGCTTTTCATCCATTACCCACCAAGGATATTTGCATTCTATGTTTGTTCATAAAGATTTTCAAGGTAAAGGCATTGCTACCATACTTCTAAATGAGATAGAACGGTATGCAACCGCAAGAGGAATCATGCGAATTACATCAGAAGTAAGCCTGACAGCCCGTCCATTCTTTGAGAAAAGAGGCTATATAGTAGAAGTGGAACAGAAACGCAAAGCCAACCAACTTTATCTCACCAATTTTTGGATGGCGAAAAGGCTGGCTGAATGAAATCGTATAACGGACGTATTCCTGCTTGTGGTGTCTTTTGTGGTGGTTGTCCCATATACACAAGAGAAAAAAAGTCCCTGCAAAGGAGCAGAACAGAATGGTTCTCGCTGTGAAAAATGTAAAACATTCCATTTATGTTGCTTGGAAAAAAGAATAACACATTGTTTCCAATGTTCTGATTTCCCATGTACTAAATTCAAAAGATTTACCAAACGTTGGCTAAAATACGGACAAAACTTCATTGAAAACCAAAAGCTTTTAAAAAACGTAGGTGAAGTTAAATTTTTAAAGTATTATAATGAGAGAGTCCACGACCAGCTTACCAACAATGACAGAAAATCAGGAATAAAACAATAATTTTGTACCTTTCGAAAAACATGTGTTGTAAATGACAGATTTTAATTCATACATGGGCAATATAGACACTGACTTTTTTAGGGAACTGTGTTTAAGAAACGGAGAACTACGGTATTATAAAAGAAATGAATTTATCCTCCGAGAGGGAGAAGTCGGTTCTTTCTTCGGGTTTATTGTATCCGGTGTAATCAAATATACCTGCATCAACCAAACTGAAAACAAAACATATAATGTAGGTTTTTCTTTTGCCAATGAATTTATCTCTGATTATCCCAATTGTTTATATAACATAAAATCTGAATTGAATATACAAGCAATAACCCCATGTAGAATCTACATCTGTTCTTCCGAATTACTTCTACAAGAATTTGAAGAGAACAAAAAAAATCAACGAATAGCCCGCATTGCAGCCGAACAATTATTTTTTCAGTCGTATTCACGTTACTTGGATTTGTTCAGATTTACATCGGAAGAACGCTATCTCCAACTTCTTAAAAAATGTCCAGAAATCCTACAAATGGTACCCCTAAAAGAAATTGCGTCTTACTTGAAAATAACCTCTATTCACATGAGCCGCATCAGACACAAACAGAGTTTTGACAGCAAAGAATAAACATAGGTTTAGAAATTCAATCATTTAACAATATTCCAAGACAATATTGATTCTGTCAGGAAGTTCTCTTTTATTTTTGCCCTATCCTTTGGCTGATTCAGCGAAAGGCAGGAATGAAAGGAGTTAAACATAGAGTCCTATATATGAGAACAAGAAAAGTATTTAGAATGCCACTTGATAAAATTCTTTGTTTATCAGCCAATGCTATATTAACCATTATTGCACTATGGAGTATTGCATCAGTCTTTTTCGAAAACGCCACAATTGATTCTATAATAGCCCGTTTCAGCGTGGCTTCTGCCTGCATGGCCAACCTATTTTCAAAACATCGCCTTATCCGGATAATATTCCTCATTATGGCATTTGTACTGATAATTGTTGCAACCGCCCTCTATGTCCATAAAGCAAATAAGATGTAAAATACTCAGCAGTTATTCCGTCTCATTTTTCCTTTTCTTCCACAGCTGATAACTATTGATTATATTCTGCCACACATTATACATACAGCATAATATAGCTCTGATTATCAAAGTAAAAGCCCACCTATTACTAATAGTGGGTAACAAAATAGTAACAAAAAAAACGAAGAAATCGCTTTGCGGTGGGCTTCATGTGCAAAGGTAACAAAAGCTCTCTAACCATAAAAGCAAAACTGGCGAAAAGAAGAATACTGTTTTTCTTTTCGCCAGCATATATAATTTGCTGTCAATAGAAATTAGTTTAGTCCGTTTTGGATATATAGACAAAACACAAACTAAACTTGTGTTTATAATAACTTTTTCAACTTATCTATGACATATCTTCCAATGCAGAGAACTTTGAATGATTTAGGTAACAGATATTTGGATGTTTTAATTAGAATGTCCCTTTTTTACACCTAATATCTATCTAAGAAATCTTACTTTTGTTTGATAATTAAAACAGAATGGAGAAAATTCAAGTAATACAACCTACCAAATTGCTCGCTCCTTATATAAAGCAATATTGGCTTTTAAGGATAGATGATGTAAAGCAAGGCTTTCAACGTTCTATCCCGGCAGGTTGTGTAGCACTTGTTTTTCATAAAGGGAACAAAATTATTTCTTCTTTTCATAAGGGAACGCAGCCACATTACAAATAGGGTAAATTTCAATAATGGATTGTTTTGATGAAAAAAACTCTTCAATATTTAGACTTACTGACATAGGGCTGTCATAGAAGACGCTATCTTTGTATCAAAAAGTATTCAACTTAATATTATAGAATATGAAAAGATTATTTTTATGCTCATCATTTGCTGATGTTGCTAATCTATTTGTCGATTGTGCCAAAGAAGATTTGCAAGGGAAAATTATAGCTTTTATACCAACTGCAAGCCTTACAGAACCAATACGATTCTATGTAAAAAAGGGGAAAAAGGCTTTAGAAGAAGCAGGAATGATTGTTGAAGAAGTCGAGATTACCCAACTGCCCAAAGAGGAAATATCTTCTATATTACATAAATGCGATTATATCTACATAACAGGTGGAAATACATTTTTCCTTTTGCAAGAGTTAAAAAGAAAAGGTGTTGATAAAATTATATCTAAACAAGTGAAATTGGGTAAACTGTATATTGGGGAATCTGCCGGAGCAATAATAGCCTCTCCCGATGCAGAATATATGAGAAGTGTGAATTTTGATCCAATAGAAAAGGCTCCTGAATTGAAAGACTGTACTTCTTTAGATTTGGTCGATTTTTATACGATTCCCCATTATGGAAATTTCCATTCAAGAAAAAAGGTGAAAGATAGTTCAACTATATAATGAGAAGTTGCAGCTTATTCCTATAAGTAATAAACAAGCTGTTATTATTGAAGATTCAAATATTCAAATTAAAGATGCAAAATGAATAGAATAGACCGTATTTCTGCTATATTGATTCAGTTACAATCGCACTCGTTAGTGAAAGCACAGCAAATTTCAGAACGTTTTAATATAAGCATTCGCACTGTATATCGAGATATAAGAACATTGGAAGAGGCAGGCATTCCTATCATAGGAAATCCCGGTATTGGTTATTCACTTGCAGAAGGATTCAAATTATCTCCTCTAATGTTTACTCAAAAAGAGGCTTTGTCCTTTTTGATTGCAGAGAAATTAGTACATGAACTAACTGATTCAAATAGCAACGAACATTATAAGTCTGGAATAGAAAAGATTAGGTCTGTCATGCGTTTTGCAGACAAAAATATGTTAGAAACAATGGAAAAGTGCATGTCTGTATTGGATACTTATAAATCATCGACCTATAAACCTGATATTCTTTTACTTATTTTACAAAGTATATACCAAAAAAGAATTATTGAAATATCTTATTTGGGAAGTAATGCGTTAAGTGTTTCAGAACGAAAGATTGAAGCTGTTGGAATTTTCTTTTCGAGAACTAACTGGTATCTAATAGGCTTTTATCTTCCCAAAGAAATCTATCTTACATTTCGGATAGATAGAATTCAAAAAATGCACATTCTTAATGAATTACAATCACGGGAGCATCCTCCTTTGGAAAAATTCATACGCGAGTTTTACGATAAAGAAAAATTACATGAAATCGTTATAAGAATAGAAAAGAATAAAACCTCCATAATGAATGATGATAAATATTATTACGGATTAACATCTGAGAAAGAGATAGGGGATATGTTTGAACTTCATTTTCTAACATTTTCAATCAGTAAGTTTGCACATTGGTATCTGTCTTTTGCAGATAGTGCAACTATAATAAGACCAGATTCTTTAAAATATGAAGTTAAAAATATTATCAATAACATTTCTATTTGATTGCTGCCAAATAGTATTTTTAATCGACTCAATGAAAAAAATATTCGACCAAAGATTTTTCCGCTTATTGTCGGAATGCTCACAACGTAAAGTGTCTGCATCTGAATTTGCAGAAGCTATCGAAGAATTGGCGACCCATGTAGCCAATTTTAGTATCAATGAGCAGGATTACAACGTTTTACTACGTTATTTTTCCTTTGGTTTGCACCGTCTTAAATCGTATCGTGTACGGTTTGAGCAAGAAAAAAATGCCCCATCTGCATCTAATTGATGAAGCGATAGGACTTTTGAACACTGAAATACGCCTTATCGAGTGGCGCATCAAATACCCGGAACAGCTACAGCAACGTATCAACAAACAGCCCCTTTCCCCTCTCTATCTCGCAGACAAGACAACCCTTATCAACATCATGGAAATGGTAAGCGGTCTGTTCCTCTCCAAAAACATCGTGTATCAGAACGGCAAGCCCGCCTACTTGGTGGACTTGGCGAAAGCCTTTGAATGGCTGTTCAACATCAAGATAGGCGACTGTTACCAAAAACATGAGGACGTGATAAAACGAAAGCCGGGCAAACTGACCGGGTTTCTTAATGGATTGGTAGAACTTATCAAAAAGGAACATGACAAGAAAGGATATAGATAATCAGTGACTTATGATTTATTTATAGGGGATTCCATTAGTTCCCCCGTAATTTCTTTGCGCCTATTTTCTGAACTTTGCTTCATCAATTGATTGACAGACAAGAATGTATAATCAGAAAAATGAAGCAATCATGTATATAGACAATGACGATTTCAGCGTATGGATGCAGAAGCTGTACGCCAAGCTGGAAGAACTCTGCAAGGATGTACGGTACTACGCAATGCGGACAAGGTACTACCCGAAGATGACAACCTATTGGATAATCAAGACTTGTGTTTATTATTCAAAGTAAGTATCAAAACTCTGCAACGCTACCGGGCTATCGGTGCGCTGCCTTACTTCACTATCAGCGGAAAAGTGTATTACAAGGCTTCCGATGTCCGGGAGTTTATTAAAGAACGGTTCAGCGTCACCACGCTACGCCAGTTCGAGAAAGAACACTGTACGAAGAAAAAGAAGTGAATCTGAAAAGCCGGAACGGTGAATGTACTTCATCTGTTCCGACTTTCCCTGCTTATGGCTTACCCAACTTATCGGCTTCTTTCTTTAGCTGTTCGGCTTGCTCATTCAACAGCCTTGCACGTTCCAGTGCTTCTGCCTGCTTTTGGATGCGATATTCAAAATCCATCACTGAATCGGTCAAACTTCGGATAAAACCGTTATCCCGTTGCCACTTGAACTTGTTTTCCAGCATATCAAAAGTTTCCCCGTCTGCCTGTCCTTGCATCAGCAAATAGCGGTATTTCATATCGTTGTCCTGCAACTGCTGCATACGTTCAGCCAAACGGACATTCAAGAATATGGAAACGGAACAGACGACCAGCACTGCCGAAAAAACAAACAATCCCGGACGAATCCAAGAAGTGACCTTGTTGTAAATCCGTTGATAGAACGGTAAGGGCGTAGCTTCCTCTTTATCCGTCTTGCAAGAGCCCAAAGTATCAATCATTACCTTGAAACAACGGTAAGTTTCCAATGTTATTTTCTTGGTGTCCTCTATGTTCTTCTGCTGACCTTGCATCCTGCTCCTTATGTCGTCAAGTTGGCTTTGAATAACCCGCAACTTTTCTTCGGGAACAGCCGAATTACTGTGCAGTTCCGACAACGCTTGTTCGATTGCTCCCAGCCGTTCGAGAGTTTCCTCCCGACTGGCTGGCGTTGCCTGTGCTTCCTGCTTCTCTTTCAGTTCCGTAACCATAGAGAGAAGCCCCTCTAAAATCAAATTATCTTCCATGTCTTTACAGTTTAAGTTGTTTTTTCTTTTTCTTCTTCTTTCTCAAATTAAAATTAGGTTCTTCATCCACTGGGGGAGAAGAAGCGGAAAACAGACCGAGCGAACCAGTTATCAACGGACTGTCAGCCTTGCCCGGTGCAAGTGCTTGCTCCCGAACGCGCGAAAGTTGTTTGCCGTTGGCTTCCGGCAACATTCATTCCTGCATACCCGAAACATTTGTCCAGTTTGGAAAAACTGAAACTCCGGTCTATCTCCGAACCCTTGAACGTGTATTCACCTTTGGAAAAGGATATGCCCTGTATCTCGTCGGTCTGTCCCTTTCGTTTGAACCGGACGGTAATACCCTTTTCTGCTAACCGCTCCTGTAACTGCTGCCAGTTACGGGATTTGCCGATTTCGTTCTTCACAGCCGTGTAAATCTCGTATTTCGACTTGTCCGGCTCTTTCAGTCGGTGCTGCTTTACCTGTTCTTTTCCACCAGCGAAATAAAGCCCGTGTTTGGCTTTCAGCTTCTTGCATACCTGTTCGTTACGGTACATATCGTTCCTGTCCGAAATGGTCTTGCCGTTATTGTCTATGCGGTTGAACACGATATGCACGTGCGGATGTTCCCGGTCTTGATGACGCACGATGATATACTGCGTATCGGTGATTTTCATTTCACGCATATACTCCTGCGCAAGTTGTACCATCTTCCCGTCTGTCAATTTGGGCGCATCCACTGTCGAATAACTTAACGCAATATGTCCGACAGGCTTCTTCAAATCGGGATTCATCCCGGTCTGCATACAGAAGCTGCGGATTATATCACCCCGGCTTTCAGTCAGAACCCCGTCCGCATGAAGCAAAACCGCCTGCTCCTTGCCAAGCACATAGTTCACACAGCCCTTAAAACCGCTTCCCTTTTTTATTTTTCCAATCATCCGACAAATGGTTTATGATTCCAATAATCCTGTTTTTGAGCTTCACCAGTTCCACCGCCACCAGTGCGAAACCTCCGGCATTCGCCCGGTGCGCCAACTGGTTGATGTTGTTGGCTTCCCCTGCCAGTTTGCGGATGGTGTCCGCATCCTGCCTGTTCAGCCGGGGTATGACCTCTGCCGAAACAACCGCCTGCCTTACATACTCACTGACACGCAACCCGGCTTCCCCGGCTCGCTTCCTGATGGCGTAATACTGCAACTCGGTCAGTTTCGTACTGACAACCCGTTGCTGCTTCTCTATCCGTTTCTTTGCCGGACGTCCCCCCGGCTTGTCCTTTATACTCGTCATGGTTTTTTACGTTTGAATGGTGTCTTAAAAATTGCGACCAACGGGAGAAATTTCTTTGCGGTGAGCAAAGCAAGGTAGTTTCGGTTTACCGAAACATAACCTTGCTCTCCAAATAAACCGCCAGCCGTTGATAGTCCTGCCGGATTAAATGCCCCTGCCTCTCTTTTGTCTTGAGGCGGCACGTTGTCCGGTTTCCTGCTTCGTTTCCTGCACTTGGCTGGCTTCGTTTTTCTGTTCCTGCTTCCTGCCGCACAGATAATCGTTCAAGTCCGAATATCCCCTATAATTGTGCGAGAAGTCACGCACACGGTAGGAGTATTCCAATTCGATAGCCCGTGTCGCTTCATATCCAGCCTTGTCATTGTCAAGCATACAGTGGATGCGTTCATACGGGTACAGCACGTCAATGGCTTTCGGCACGTTGACAGTCGAATTAAGAATGACATAGTCCTGTCTGTCAAGGTCGGGCATGGTCGGGCAGTTCTTCATCCGGAGCGTGAGGAAAGAAAGATAGTCCATAAACCCCTCGAATACCAAACACTTCTCTCTCGGCTCTCCCTGCTGCCGTATATGGGTGATGTCTTTCGGGGCAATGCAGCCTTTGAAAAAGGAATTGCGAACCTCGTAACCTCCTGCCATGTTCGGGAAACCGATAGCAAAGAACGGTCTGCCGTTATTGGTAAAATGGAGTTCCTTACATTCTCTTTTTGCCAGTTCGACATTGATACCCCGTCCCTGCAAATAACGGAGCAATGCCGGATGGATAAGGTCACGGACTTCCAAATGCTGGAGCTCGGTTCTGTCCTACGCTGGGGAAAAGAAAAACTGACCGGACGGACGTGCGGTGTCTGTTCCGCTATCCGGTTTAAAAGGTATGGCAAGCTGTCTGAACAATAGAGTTCCTTTGCCAGTGCGATGATGTTGCCGCCCTTGCCTGCGCCAAAGTCATACCAAAGGTTGCGGTCAGTGTTCACCTTGAAAGACGGTTCGTGTTCCTCCCTTAACGGTGATTTGTACCATAAACCGTTACCCTGCTGCTTGACAGGAGAGTAACCTAAACTGTGCAGATAGTCTGCGATGGGTATTTGTTTCACATCTTCGATGTTCATAACATTTTCTTTTTGGGGATTAAAAAATAGTTGAAAAGTGCACCAGTCCTGTTTAGTCCGTTATATATACACCCGTACCATACTAAACCTGCCTGTTCCGATACTGGGAAATAGTAAGTCCGTTCCTCTTGTATATACACCCGGACTAAACCAAACTGACTTTTAATAATGGAAATCGGGATTATAGCGGTAGCCCTTGCCCTCTTTCACAATCATGCGCTTGTTCACAAGAAACTTGTTAAGCGACACAAGAACATTGCGTCCACGCTCGTAACCGATACTCGCATAACCCTGTTTCAATGCCGCTATGACATTGGAATAGCCTTGTACCACCTGCTTGCCGAAACCGTTCTCCAACGCTTCCCGGTGTTGCTGTTCAGTCAGTTCCGTAAGCGAAAAGTTCCTGTCCTGCTTAGGTTGTTGGAATACATAATCATCCACGATTTCGGGTAAAGCGTTGTCATTGATACGGAATGCGAACGGGTCAAATTCCCGGTCACGTATGTGCATCGCCTTTACCTCGCTTATGTTGCCGTCCTGCTGGCTTTTCGTGATTTGCAGGACGGTTTCAGCCTTGTTGTTCAGTTCCGTACCGATATGCCCCCTTGTGTTGTCATCCCCCTTATTCAAATGCAGAACAGTGTGGATATGCAGGTTATATCCGCTTGACCAGCGCATCAAGAGGTTGATTAGGTCGGTTGATTCGCTGGGGCTGTTGATGTCATACATCAAGTCACGGATTCCGTCAATGATGAGCAACCCCACATCGGGCATATTTTCAAGCATATAGCCGATAATCTGTTTCCGCTTGTCGGGGGTCTGCTCCCTTAGCACGATGAAAACAAAATCGTCCTGTCCTTGTCGGTAGCAGTCCGGCAAGTCGCAAAATACGCTCCATGACCTTATGGCAATGGTATTTGCTCTGCTCGGTATCTACATAGAGGATTTTCCGCTTGTTCGGTGGCAGATATGCCGAATACTTCAGTACCTCGTCATTCTTCAACGCCGCCGCAACGATGGCGGAAATGTTGAATGTCTTTTTGCTCTTGGCTTTTCCTGTGGATGCGCTGAAATTACCCAGCGTGCCAATGGTAGAGCCGTTCACCCAGAGTATTTCGGGCGGCACTTCGTAAGTGTCCGTCACCTTTAGATGGATGGTTTTCCAAAGGGCTGCAAAATCCTCTTTCTGCATGGTGACATCCTGCCCGGCTTCTGTCGCTTTTCTATTTTCCATAGCCGCTATTTCTTTAAGGGACGGTTAAGGATATATTTCTGCGCTTCCTGCTCTATCTGCGCCTGCGTCTTCACCGGGTTCTGACGCAACCACGCTTCTAATTCCGCTTTCTCAAAATAAAGCATTTTGCCCTGCGGCTTGTAATGGGGTATCAAGTTACCCGAAGTCAGCTTGTACAGGTAACTTTTTGAAAGGTTCAAGAACTTGCTCGCTTCATCAAAACTAAGCACATTCTTTGAAAGGAACACTAAATTTTCGAGTTCTGCAACTCGCTTCTCAATACTTGTTTCCATATAACAAAAGTATTTGCGTTAGACAATATGGAGTGCATGCCCTCCAGTTTCTTGTAATCGATTACGGGGGCAAAAGTATTGAGGAATAGCTTGATAGTGGATTAAGCTATGTTTGAGGTATTAACCTATTCTTAAAGTTTTTTCAGTTGTTTGATATAATTGCTGATGGTTACATAATCTTTTTCATGTTCCACCCCTTTTACATAATTGGCGGCTGTGGCTAAATCACCTTGATTTCAGATATTTATCTTTCTTTATATTCTTCGTAACTAAACAACTTATTTCTTTGCATATAACTCTAGATTGACCAGTTAGGTGTTA
>ENA-OQLB01000300-OQLB01000300.1-human-gut-metagenome-genome-assembly--contig:-NODE-300-length-29057-cov-3.257691_pt1 | contig 29057 bp, 41 predicted proteins | sample MGYA00242656_ERZ504813 | MGnify/ENA primary metagenome ERZ504813 (study PRJEB26092, sample SAMD00036388) | human gut metagenome | host: Homo sapiens | study: EMG produced TPA metagenomics assembly of... | reverse complement strand
AAAAAAAGAAAAACCGTAAAGATAGTAAGGGAAAAGGATATTAAGAACGTGGTGGAATCAGAAAAGATCTAATGGGACATATATGTATCGGTATGTTCCCAAAATAAGAGGCCGTTCTGTAAACTCTCCTGAAAAAAAGGATAACAGAATAACTATTTATGCAAAAACCCTCCCTGAGTTACGTCAGAAAGAACTGCAAATAACACAAGATATTATTGAAGAAATCGACACCGTGAATGGCAATAAGACCGTTGCGTCTATGACAAAACTCTATATTGATTTAAAAAAGAATTTGCATTTCACAACCAGAGAGTCTTATCTATCTGTTTACCGATGTCATATTAAAGATTCATGGTTTGGCGAAATGTATATTAAAGATGTAACAAAAACAGATGTTATTTTATTTTATAATGAAATAACGGAAGATTTGACAAATTCTTTTTTAGAAAATGTTCATAGAATTATACATGGTTGCTTTGATTTAGCTCTTGAAAATCATTGGATAAGATTTAATCCAACACAAAATGTTATGAGGCTTTACCCTGCAAATGTGCCTGAAAGACAACCATATACCAAAGAACAAGAAAATTTGTTACTTAATTTTGTAAAAAATGATGGAACTTATTACATATATTATCCACTGATTATATGTTTTTTGGAAACAATGCTAAGAGCAAGTGAAATGTTTGGATTAACGTGGAGTAATATTGATTTTATAAATAATACTATTACAGTTGATCATCAGGTATTATATACACGCTATGAAGGGAAATACCAATTTATTGCATCAAAAGTAAAAACTAAAGCTGGAAATCGAGTCATACCATTAACGCAACGTGCAAAAAAAGCTTTTCTTTACCAGCGTAAACAACAAATATCATTAAATAGACAACCTACTATTCAGGTTGGTTCCTATTCTGATTTTGTTTTTACTACAAGATCAGGCCGACCATACACCGTTCCAAACCGTTGACAAATACTTTTCTCGTCTTATTAAGGCATATAATAGAAAAGAAGCAGCATTAGCCAAAAAAGAAGGACGAGATCCTATATCATTGCCACATCTAACTTGTCACGTGCTAAGACATACTGGATGTTCAAATTTTTTGCAAATTATTTTATAAAGAACGACTTGATATTAAAATTCTTCAAAAATGGATGGGACACGCTTCTATAGAAATCACAATGGAAATATACAACCATGCAACGGAAGCTGATCAAGAAGATGCACTAAAAGCAATTGAACAAGCTAGGCAAAAATTATGTTTATAAATAAGTATAGTTGAATTTACTCCATTTTTACACCAAAAGATGAAAATATGTGCCAAGTTATGCCAAATTACGCTTATATGCTCCATAACTTATTGACCTTTTATAAAATCTTTTTTATTAATTTCTACATACTCTAATAACTAAAAAATTGAATAAAAAATATCTCTAAATAAAAAATTTTTCATTTACTATCTTTCTGTTGACTAATACCCCACCAAGGTATATAATATCGCATAGAAAGGAGGTTTTTATGGAAAATCATATAGAACATTGTTGTTCTTATAAGTCAAAAGAACGCCCCTGATAAAGAGTATAAGGATTTAATAAATAGATTGAGCCGTATTGAAGGACAAGTTCGCGGAATAAAAAAGATGGTAGAGAATGATACTTATTGTACCGATATTTTAGTTCAGGTATCTGCTGTCAATGCAGCTTTAAATAGTTTCAATAAAGTCCTTCTTGCCAATCATATCAGAACTTGTGTAGCAGAAGATATCCGAGAAGGAAAGGATGAGACGATTGATGAATTAGTAAAAGTTCTACAAAAACTAATGAAATAACAATTTGACAAACAAAATGAAAGGAAGGGAAACCATGGAACAATATCAAGTGACTGGTATGAGCTGTGCTGCTTGCAGTGCACGCGTGGAGAAAGCGGTTTCCAGTGTAGAAGGAGTCACATCCTGCTCTGTAAGTCTGCTGACAAACTCAATGGGTGTCGAAGGAACCGCAGATTCATCTGTGATCATCAAGCTGTGGAAGATGCCGGATATGGAGCAAAGAAGAAGGGCGCGCAAACGCAGAGTAATTCTGCAGATGCAGATTTATTAAAAGATAGAGAAACTCCTGTCTTGAAGAAACGACTGATCACATCGTTATGTTTTTTGATTCCTTTGATGTATCTGTCAATGGGACATATGATGTGGAACTGGCCGATTCCTAAGATTTTAGATGGAAACCATGTAGCAATGGGTCTGATCCAGTTGTTATTTACAACAATCATCATGGTGATCAACCAGAAATTCTTTATTAGTGGATTTAAGAGCTTATTCATAAAGCACCGAATATGGATACTCTGGTTGCTTTAGGATCGGCAGCTTCTTATGGATACAGTGTTTATATCCTATTTGCAATGACAGATGCTCAGATGCATCAAAACATGGATGCGGTTATGAAATACATGCATGAATTCTACTTTGAATCTGCCGCTATGATCCTGACATTGATCACAGTTGGTAAGATGCTAGAAGCAAGATCCAAAGGAAAAACGACAGATGCTTTAAAGAGTCTTATGAAATTAGCACCAAAGACGGCAATTGTGATCCGTAATGAACAGGAAATAGAAGTTGGGATCGAACAGGTACATCAAGGAGATATCTTCGTTGTAAAACCTGGAGAAAATATACCGGTAGATGGTATCATTATTGAAGGGAACAGTGCTTTAAATGAATCTGCTTTAACAGGAGAAGTATCCCTGTGGATAAGAAAGAAGGCGATGCTGTATCTGCTGCAACATTAAATACATCTGGTTATCTAAAATGTGAAGCTACAAGAGTTGGCGAAGACACAACTCTTTCTCAGATCATTCAGATGGTCAGTGATGCGGCAGCAACCAAAGCACCGATTGCAAAAGTTGCAGATAAAGTATCAGGGATTTTTGTCCCAACTGTTATTTGTATTGCAATTGCAACAATGATCATCTGGCTGCTTGTCGGACAAAGTTTTGGATTTGCACTTGCCAGAGGCATTTCTGTATTAGTTATCAGCTGCCCTTGTGCTTTAGGACTTGCAACACCTGTAGCGATCATGGTTGGAAATGGAATGGGCGCAAAGCATGGAATCATGTTTAAGACAGCCGTATCCTTAGAAGAGACAGGAAAAACACAGAATCATAGCTTTAGATAAAACAGGAACGATCACAAGTGGAAAACCACAGGTTACAGATATGGTACCGGTAGAAGGTATCAGCGAAGAAGAATTACTTTCCATTGCATATGCATTAGAAAAGAAGAGTGAACATCCGCTTGCTCATGCAATTTTACAAAAAGCAGAAGAGGCGCAGATTCATGACAATCTTGAAATTAAAAACTTTTTGGCGGTTGCGGGAAATGGGCTTTCTGGAAAGATTGATAAAGAGACGGTCTATGGTGGAAACCAGAGATTTATTGAGAAATATGCAAAAATTCCATTATCTATGATCAAAAAATCAGAAGAACTTGCTAATCAGGGAAAAACACCATTATTCTTTGCGTGTGATGAACAGCTGATTGGTATCATTGCTGTTGCGGACGTTATCAAAGAAGACAGCCCTCAGGCAGTCAAAGAACTTCAGAACATGGGAATCCGTGTGGTTATGCTAACAGGAGATAATGAACGTACTGCAAAAGCGATCGGTAAACAGGCTGGAGTTGATCATGTGATCGCAGGGGTTCTTCCAGAAGGAAAAGAAAGTGTCATTCGTGACTTGAAAGAAAAAGGAAAAGTTGCAATGGTTGGTGACGGAATCAATGATGCACCAGCACTTACAAGAGCTGATATGGGAATTGCGATCGGTGCAGGTACAGATATCGCAATTGATGCTGCGGACGTTGTTTTAATGAAAAGCCGTTTGAGTGATGTACCTGCAGCAATCCGTTTGAGTCGTGCGACACTGAAGAACATTCATGAAAATTTATTTTGGGCATTTATTTATAACATCATTGGAATTCCATTGGCTGCGGGAGCCTGGTATATGTTACTTGGGTGGAAACTAAATCCAATGTTTGGAGCTGCAGCAATGAGTTTATCAAGTTTCTGTGTTGTTACCAATGCATTACGATTAAATCTCTTTCAAATGCATGATGCTAGCAAAGACCAGAAGATCAAAAATAGTGTAGTACTTGAAGAAATTCAGGTTCAAAATATAACAAAACAGGAGGAAAAAACAATGAAGAAAACAATGAAGATTGAAGGAATGATGTGTGGACACTGCGAGGCTGCTGTGAAGAAAGCCTTAGAATCTTTAGAGGGTGTAGAAGAGGCAATTGTAAGTCATGAAGAAGGAACAGCAGTTGTTTCTATGACAAATGAAGTGTCAGATGATGTCTTAACACAGACAGTAGAAGATAAAGATTACAAAGTGACAGAAATTGAGTAAAAACAAAGATTGTTATAATATTTTGACATAATTCAAGAAAATATAACAACAAAAATCAATATTGTTATATAAAATAATGATAAATTTGCAAGATAGATGTAGATTTATCATTATTTTTATATAAATCGCTATCTTGTTGAGAAAAATTATCAAAAGTGTGGTACAATATGACTAGTTAGAATCATCTAATCAATTACAACAATTAAAGATAGATAAAGGATATAAAAAAATGACACTAAAAGAATTACAAATCGGTAAGAGCGCAGTGATCAAAAGTGTTGGCAGTCATGGTGCATTAAGACAACATTTTCTTGATATGGGAATGATCCCTGGTGTTGAAATCACAGTAGTAAAGCTTGCACCAATGGGTGACCCTATGGAAGTACAGATTCATGGGTATGAACTGACTCTTCGATTAGAAGAAGCTGATCAGATTGAAATTGATCCAATTGTAGAAAGAAGCAGAAGTCATAAGGGTGCGGAATATATGAGAACTTTTGAGCATCCGGGATTAGGGGAAGAAGGTAAATATCATTCCAAAGAAGATGAACATCCACTTCCAGAGGGAACACAATTGACCTATGCATTAGTCGGTAATCAAAACTGTGGAAAAACAACATTATTTAATCAGTTGACTGGTGCCAATCAGCATGTTGGAAATTTTCCAGGTGTAACAGTCGATCGAAAAGATGGTGCGATCAAAGGACATCCTGAAACAAATGTAACGGACCTTCCAGGAATTTATTCGATGTCACCTTATAGTAGTGAGGAGATTGTTTCCAGAAACTTCGTACTAGAAGACAAACCAAAGGCGATCATTAATATTTTAGACGCGACAAATATCGAACGAAATCTTTACCTTACTATGCAGTTATTAGAGATGGACATTCCAATGGTGGTTGCCTTAAATATGATGGATGAAGTTGTTGGGAATCAAGGATCGATCAATGTCAATGAAATGGAATCATTGCTAGGTGTTCCAGTTGTTCCGATTTCAGCGGCAAAGAATGAAGGAGTCGATGAAGTTGTAAAACATGCACTTCACATTGCAAAATATCAGGAGAAACCATTGCGGCAGGATTTTTGTGACAAAGAAGATCATAATGGAGCAGTACATCGTTGTATTCATGCAGTAATACATTTGATTGAAGATCACGCAGAAAAGGCACAGATACCAGTTCGTTTTGCAGCGACAAAAGCTATTGAAGGAGATCATTTGATCTTAGAACAATTAAAGCTTGATCAAAATGAAATGGAAATGTTAGAGCATATTGTCAAGCAGATGGAAACAGAACGTAAGTTAGATCGAAGTGCAGCAATCGCAGACATGAGATTTGATTTTATTGAGGGTTTATGTGAACAGACCGTTGTTAAACCAAAAGAAAGTAAAGAACGAATTCGAAGTGAAAAGATCGAATCGAGTTCTAACAGGAAAGTATACAGCAATTCCTTGTTTTGTAGGAATCATGGTTTTGGTATTCTATCTTACATTTAATGTGATCGGGGCCTGGCTTCAAGGAATCTTGCAATTAGGAATTGATAAAATCTCAGTACTTACAGATCAGGCATTAACAGCGGCTCACGTGAATCATGCGATCCATAGTCTGGTGATTGAAGGAATCTTTACTGGTGTAGGAAGTGTATTAAGTTTTTTACCGATCATTGTAACCTTATTTTTCTTCTTATCATTAATGGAGGACAGTGGATACATAGCAAGAGTGGCATTTGTTATGGATAAAGTGCTTCGAAAGATTGGATTGTCTGGACGAAGTATCGTTCCGATGCTGATCGGGTTTGGATGTACAGTTCCTGCGGTTATGGCAACAAGGACTTTAACGAGCGAGCGAGATCGTAAGATGACAATTCTTTTAACACCATTTATGAGCTGTACAGCCAAGTTGCCAATTTATTCTTTTTTCGTAAATGCCTTTTTTCCAAAACGCGGTGGTCTTATTATGGCAGGATTATATTTATCAGGAATCATGATAGGTATTTTGATTGCATTTTTATATAAGGGAACGTTATTTAAAGGAGAACCAGTGCCATTTGTTATGGAGTTACCAAATTACAGACTTCCAGGAGTGAAGAATGTAGCACAATTATTATGGGAGAAAGCGAAAGATTTCTTACAGAAAGCATTTTCTGTGATTTTTGGTCGCCACGATCGTTGTATGGTTTTTACAGAGATTTGATCTGCAGTTAAATATGGTAGAAGATTCTGCACATAGCATTTTAGCAATGGTAGCTGGTGTGTTAGTACCAGTTTTTTCACCATTAGGATTGGGAGATTGGAGAATCGTGACATCATTGATCAGTGGATTTATGGCAAAAGAAAGTGTAGTTTCAACATTAGGAGTTTTATTCAATGGAAATATCACAGCGGCGATCACACCATTAGCCGCAAGTTCTTTATTAGTATTTAGTTTGCTTTATTCTCCATGCGTTGCGGCCATCGCATCTGTAAAACGTGAACTAGGAACAAGATGGGCGGTTGGTCTGGCATTATGGCAATGTATGATTGCATGGATTGCAGCATTAATCGTAAGATTCATTGGATTAGTAATTTGAATTACATAAAATAAAAATATCGAGAGAGGCCAGTAAAATACTGGCTTCTCTGTCTTTTATCAGCAATCTATAATTTAAATCGGTATTTTGCGTATAGATTGATTCTTAAGCATATGGCACTTTCAAGGTCTGTTCTTTCCATATTTTATATCATTATTGTCAAATGTAAAAAAATAAAGGAATATTGAAAATCTTATTCCAATGTTCCTTTATCATTCAGATGTTATTTAGAAACTTAAATGCTTCTTTTTCTTTAACAGATTCGCACCTGTGATGATTAGCATGATTCCAGATGCAAGTCCAATACAAATGGATAAGATTCCAAGCACGATGTTTCCAGCACCGGTACGTTTCATTGTTAAGTAGATTTTCTCCATGTCCATGATGTGACCTCCGTTTGAGAATTATAATTTGTAATGTCTATGATTTACTATATCATTAAAATTCATACTTCGTCAAATAACAACTTATAAAAGCAGATTTCTTACCATTGCATCATCAAATGTTACACTATTCATATGGTGGACTTCAATCTGATATAATGCATTGGCTGCAATATGTTCTGCGGCTTGTTCCAGATCTCTGATTCCTGTGGTTTCAGAATACATCTCAATGACAGCATCTAAGGCCTCATCTGTCATAATACATTCATCATCTTTTAATCCCATACGTTTTAATACCTTAGGGAGTGCAAATCTTTGGAAGATCGCTTTCTTCTCTTCCGGTGTGTAATCAGGAATGTCAATGACTGCAAAACGTGACATCAATGGTGCACTGATCTGGTCTTTTTCATTTGCAGTGGCAATTGGATATACTCCAACTGTTGGGATCATACATTCCATATAATTATCGGTAAATCCGAGATTATCAAGCAATGTTAGTAAAACATCTGCAGGATTTCCATTTCCCTTTCCTGAATTGGCTTTATCAAGCTCGTTAATGATAAATACAAGATTTGATTCTCCTGCCATGGAAAATGCATCCATGATGATCCCTGGTTTTGCATTTGCATAAATGCGGGAACTTCCCGTTAACTGCTCTGGATCGTTAATGGAACTCATATCAAGAGTTGTCCATGGAAGTTTTAAGATTCTTGCAACCGCATAAGCAATCTGAGATTTTCCTGTTCCAGCAGGTCCAACTAATAATAATCCATAAGCAGGCAGCGTGTGTGTACGATTAATCTGAATGATCGTTTCAATGATTCTTTGTTTCACACGTTCCATACCATAGAGTTCTTCATCAAGAATCCGTCTTGCTTCTTCAGGATCGATCGCTTTAAAATAATTACTCTTCCATTGGATGTTCATCATGATGGATAATGCACGCTGGGCATGACGTCTCTCTTCTTGTGAAACTTCATGAGATTTTGCAACAGCAAGATTTCTTCTTGCCCATAGACGAATATTATCAGGCAGCGTACTTCCGGCACATGTCATAAAATCTGTGATACTCTGGATGCTGGTAAGTTTCATATCATCACCCATCTCATCAAGATTTTCATCAGTGATCCGTTCATCTGGTGCATCACTTTGGAATAAACGTTCGATCATAAACTGAAGGAAACCATCTTCTGCAGATAATTTGGTGCCACCGCCAAGAGCAATTTCTCTGATCTTGTATACACAATAACCTTCTACTGTATTCTCCCCAGATAAGCGGACATGAATATGATTCTCTCCAAGCCATCTGACAAGGCTTACAAAACGGGAATCTAATTTTAAGATATCAGATATTACTGTCCCATCTTCTCCCTCAAATTCAAAGGCTGTCTGCTTATCTTGATCAGAAAATACACCACAGGAATGATGCTCCCACTGCTTCTTCTTGTTTGATAAAATCAAGATAGGGCATTCTATCGTAGCATGATCTACATTCGAAGAAAATGTTGTATAAGTACAGACTGCTTCTTCTTTTATTTCTGATGTATCGTTACTAAAATCAAATACTGGCATAATTAAATACTCCTGTTTTCTTTTGTTTAGCATATTTATATTTCATTATATCAGTTTTTCCTGATTTTTAAAAGTTTTAAACTCTTTATAAAATAGAAAAAGGGATAAATGCTTCTGGATGTTCTTTATGTTTTCCAATATATTTTTCCATCCAGACCATATCATACCAACGTCCGAATTTATAGCCGCTTTTATAAAATTTTCCAACCATATGATAACCAAGATGTTCATGATACTGAACACTGTTTTTTGTAACATATTCATCTTCGATTTCCGGATCTGTAATGCACGCATCCAAATTGATCACATGTTGTTTTTGAAGGATTTCTTCTAATGCCTCATATAATTTTTTCCCGATTCCCTGTCGTTTTACATCCTTATCTACATAAATGGTTGTTTCTACGGACCAGTCATATGCAGCACGGTTTTTAAAAGATGATGCATATGCATATCCGACAATTTTTCCATGCCCATCAACAGCCGCCAGATAAGGATAGCGTTTTAATGTCTGTTTGATCCTTTGACGGAATTCTGTTATCGAAGGTGTTTCATATTCAAATGTGATTGCTGTATGTTCTACATAATAGCGGTAAATTTCCAGTAATTCTTCTGCATCCTGTGGAGTTGCCAATCTGACTTCCATTTTGTCATTCCTTTCAGTTTAATGAAATAGTGGTGCTTTTTCATTTAATTTTGCATTTGAATGTGTTCCCCAGTGATCACTTCATAGCAAATCAGATTTTTTGTGTTTAAATCTTCTTTTGTCATATCAACAGCACTGATCTGGTGATTATCATAGGTTGTATAATAGTAGATTCCTTTTTGCGTATTACAACAAGAAGTATATAAGGTAATCTCATATTTTCCATTGACATCGCAGCATCCTCTTTGCTGATCGACAGATCCAAGAATATGGAAAAACTGATTGACACTTTCATTTTCAGAATTTCCAGAGACAGAATGCAATTTGGTAAATGCTACTTTAGCAAAAACGTGAGGAAGAAGAAAGATCTCCAGGAAGACCAATCGCACCCATTCCACGACTGTATTGATCTAAATCGATATCTTTTGCAAATAGATTTTCTGGTTGTTTTGGAGAAAGATTCATATATTGATTTAATAAGAACATCTGAATGTTAAATGGAGGATTATTTGTTAATACCCCAACGTTATTTTCATAGATATGCATCCCATCTTCCATTGCTTCGACTGTGATCGCACCAGATTGATCTGCAATGATCCAGTGAGCTGCGCTAATGGAAATTGTTCACTGTAAGGGGTATTGGTAAGATTCACATGAATCAATGCTGTCTTCGCTTCCTCAAGATTTGCACAAGTTCCAAGAATCCAAGGGATAAATTCAAACTGTGCGATATTGTCTTTCCCTTCTTCTATATCATAATATGCTGCATTTCCAACAAAATTAAGCCCAGCCATTGCCAGTCCACATTCATTGAATGCATCATAATACAAAGGGTCATTGTCGACTACATGAGCCATTCCGATCATAGCATAATGACTTTCTATGGCATCGATATGTCTAAAATGAAATGGATAATTTCTTGGAGTGATCACAACCTCATCTCCATAAGAGAATTCATAATCTAAAGTTCTTCCAAAATAAAAATCTTTTGTCTTGTAAGTTGCAGCTGTACACATTGCTCTTTTACTCCTCCTTCTATTAATTAATTTCAATAATTTTCAGTAATAATTATATCCTGTTTCTAAGGTATCATTCAAAGATGTTATGCCTGATCTGTCATAATGGAATTATTTTCAAAAAGATTTCGAATGCTAGTCGTTATCTTTCGGAATAACTGGTCAAATCCATAAGCATAAAGAGAGCCAAAGACATTGGCAGCGATTCTTAAGATGATGGCATTCTTCAGGCCAAAAAGATTCTCTGCAATATAAAGAGCCCCAAAGGTGTTGAAAACGGTTTGCCAGGCATATCCAGCAGAATAACCAACTCCTATCCCGCCGATCAGACCGATCCATTGAAAGATATGATCAGGAGGATCGCATGTAAAATAAGAAAGATCATACATCCAAGAATATTAAATGGTCCTCTTCTTTGTACACGGTATTTCATATCTTTTGAAAATGGCAACAGGACAGACATTGCAGCAATCCCGATCCACATAACTCTTGGCATATGAACCAATTCTCCGATCAACATTGCAGTAGAAATTCCAAGAGATAATCTTAAATACCAGCTGCTTCTTGCAGAAAACAGATGAAATTCCTTAAATAAATGATAAAATCCTCTATGAAATGTTCGATTTCTATGATTCTTGTAAAATACAAGGGAACAGATCACAGCACCTGCAAATAATCCGCAACATCTTAACACATAGTTATGCCCTGTAACATCATATCCATAGAATAACAAATATCCTAAGATAAATGTGGACTGATTGGACATGATAACGTTATGGCAGCTTAAGATCATGATCGCCATAATACAAAGAAAATGAATAAAAAAAGCAGGAACAGTATTTACAGTATTAGCAAGTCTTGGTCCAACCGCAAGGATTGCAAAAATCATAAAGATAACGCCAATGCTGTGTTTTGTATCGATTCCGAAGTCAACCTGTCGTAAGATCATTAAAACCAGTAAGACTAGCACGCCGACAACACTGTTTTGTGATCCAAAGATCATACTGTAAAGAGTTACTAATGCAAAACAAAATGCAACCACTAAATATACTTTAAAATTATAGATAAGGATACGTTTATATTTCTCTTTTGAATCTTTGGCACCTTTGATCCATTGTTTGGAACCGATGGAACTTAATTGTAACTGTTGATAAAAATCCAATGTTAATACCTCCTGTGATAAGAATCTGTTTCTGAGTAGCAATGAACAATTTTACTCACTTCTAGGCTGTTCGTCAATACGTTATTTGACGTTTTTTCTTATTTTTGATATGATTTATTTATGAAAGCGACAGATAAAGAAAGGAGGATTTATCCTCATGGCAATGAATTTTAATCAGATGTTAAAGTTTCAGCAGATAAAAAATGCATTCAAACGGTTTGATCAAGACCATCCAAAATTCAAGAATTTCATGAATGCTGTATGGAGGGAGCAGGCACTTAAACAGGATGCTGTGATCGAGATTTCTATTACATCTCCAGAAGGGAAAAATTATTGTTCGAATATCAAACTGAATGCAGCAGATATCGAGATGTTTGAACAGTTGAAATCCATGAAACCAGAATAATTTCAAATTTTAATGTCAAATTAATGTCACGGAACCCTAAAACACATAAATTTAATGTCACAACTCAAAAAGAAGGCTAGTCAAATTTCACGACTAACCTTCTTGATTTTTACTGTAATTCTTCCTCAGACACCAGATTTTTCATGCTTCTAAGCCCTATACAAAGGGTTGAAGTATTATGTAATACGGCAGATGTTGTTGGCTGGATAAAGCCTAACACCCCGGCTCCAATAAGCCCTGCGTTAAATCCAACAATAAAGCGGTAATTATTATGAATTCGGCGCATTAAGTGGTTACTGATATGTTTGAGAGTTACCAGACCATGTAAATGGTCTCCTTCAATCGTTACATCTGCGATTTCTCTTGCAATCTGAGCTCCATCACTGATCGCGATTCCAACATTAGATGCAGATAATGCTGGAGAATCATTGATTCCATCTCCGATCATAATAACTTTTCTTCCTTCGGCTTTTTCTTTCTCAACGAAAGCAGCTTTATCCTCTGGAAGTACCTCAGCATGATATTCATCCACACCAACTTTGGCTGCAATAACCTTTGCAGTACGATCACTGTCTCCAGTCATCATAACGACTTCTTGATTCCAGCAGCTTTTAATGCTTTGATCACATCTTTGGCTTCTTCACGTAATGGGTCTTCAATACAGATCACACCTGCAAGTTTTCCTTCGATCGCCATATATAAATGCGAACATTCTTCAGGCAGTTTCTCAAATAACTCTTCTTTGCCTTCAGGAATTGTACACTGCTCATCTTCGAATACAAAATGATAACTTCCAATGACAACTTTTTTATTCTCAATCATGGAAGAAATTCCATGAGCCACGATATACTCAACCTCAGAATGTAATTCTTCATGTACAAGATTTCTGTCAACAGCTGCCTGAACTACAGCTTTTGCCATAGAATGAGGGAAATGTTCCTCTAAACATGCGGCAATTCTTAATAATTCCTTGCATTTCATTCCGTTAAATGAAACAATATCAAGAACAGTAGGTTCCGCTTTTGTTAAAGTTCCTGTTTTATCAAAAACGATCGTTTCGGCTTCTGCCATTGCTTCTAAGTATTTACCACCTTTGACAACGATCTGATGGTCATTTGCTTCCTTGATCGCAGATAAAACAGAGATTGGCATTGCAAGTTTTAATGCACATGAGAAATCAACCATCAGTACAGATAAAGCTTTTGTTACATTTCTTGTAAACAAATATGTGAGAGCAGTTCCAGCCAATGTATAAGGAACTAGACGATCTGCAAGATGTTCTGCTTTACTTTCTAAAGAAGATTTTAATTTTTCAGATTCTTCGATCATCGTAACAATCTTATCAAATTTGCTTGATCCATTTACTTCTTTTACGCAAACTTTTAAGTCACCCTCTTCAACGACAGTTCCTGCATATACGTATCCGTCAGGAATCTTGCGAACAGGTGTTGATTCTCCAGTTAATGATGCCTGATTGACCATTGCTTCACCATCAACAACAACTCCATCAAATGGGATCATATTTCCCATCTGTATGTGAACGATATCGTTAGCATCAATTTCGTTGGATGGAACTAAAATCTCATGATCTTCTTCGACTTTCCATACCTTATCAATATTCAAGGACATGCTTTTTGCAAGATCATCGACGGATTTCTTATGTGTCCATTCTTCGAGAATTTCTCCGATTCCGAGTAAAAACATGATAGAGGATGCGGTATTGATATCTCTTCGAATGATCGATACTCCGATTGCCGTACCATCAAGTACTGGAACTTCAATCTTACCCTGAGCAAGTGTATGAATTCCTTCATATATATATTTCAAAGATTTGATCACTGTGATCCCTGCTCTTAATGGATATGGAAATAATAATTTGTTTCCATAATGGAATAAGACTTTACTTATAAGTTTCTCCTGATATGTCTGGTTTAATTGTCTGCTCTGACTTTCTTGATAATTATCAGGGACTGTGATGATTCCATGATAAAATTCCTTTAAAGCAGTAAGAATTTCACTGCGGCTGGCATCATAACAGATCACGATGTCATTTGTGCGGTCATAGATTTTTACAGATGTTACAAAATCTTTTGTTATAAGATAATATTGAAGTTCATCTGCCTGATCAGCACTCATTGTCTTCTGGCAGTTATGAATACGAATTCTGCCTCGAATCTCATGTTTGATCGTAAATTTCATACAAACTCCTTTTTGTTTGAAAACACCTGCAGGAAAACTGCAGGTGCCTTAATCTTAATGTTCTATTCTATTCTGCAACTTCTTTGAAAGTATCTTCGGAAACTTCTTCTGTTTCTTCCGCCTCATCAGTTTCAGCATAAGCTTCCCATTCCTCTGCTTCTGCTGCTCTTTCTTCATTGATCTGCTGAGCTTCAGCATAGATATCTTCAGCATTCTCCTGTACAGTTGCAACTGTATCCATTACACATTCTTTTGCACGAAGAACAGCTGCTGTACAATTTGTGTAAAATTTCTTTGCATCCTTACTTGATAATGCTTTAATACCTGCTGTTCCAAATAAAACACCTGCTGCAAAAAATCCTGTTTTTTTACTCTTTACTACTGATAAAACTTTTGTTAAATCCATGTTTTTTTCCTCCTGTATGATATAAATATGTATTTATTTCTCGTATACTTAAGAGCTATATGACTTTATATGCTCTCTAAGTAACTTTGTCCATTATAAAACATCCTATGGCGATTACTCAAGACTAATCGCAGTGCTTATTGATAATATTTCTCAATAAGGCACTACTCTCCTTCTGTAGTGTTAGAACTGTTAAATATGTTCCCAGAATCACCTTTTGAACGGTTATAGTCGTATTTGGAAGGATAACCACATGTCTCAGCAGCATCTGCACCTCCATAATTCTTAGCAAAATCCTGACGTTTTCCTTTGTTAAACATAAAGTACTTTAATGCTTCCTGATTTGCTTTGAAATTTACAAAGAAAACATATCCACATGGAGGATAGCTTCCAGCAACAGCTGTTTTGTATGTATTCTCGATCGGTACACGAAGCTGATCAATCTCTGTTGTTCCCATTTTGCAACAGATAGGATCAGTTTTTTAATATAAGTTGCGTCCATATCCGTAGATACATCACCAAGTGCATCAATCGCAATATCCACAAGATCTAAAGGATTTTGCTGTAACATCTTCTGGAAAGTTGCCTGCATAACAGCACGCTGTCTTCCTGTTCGTCCAAACTCTTCAACACCATACTTTTTAGAGAACACATGACGAACTCTTGCATACCCTAATGCCTGATTACCATTTAAAGTCTGTTTACCGACTTTTACATTTCGATATTTTTTCTTTGAAATATAATTTGTTGTATTTAAGTATTCTGCTTCTCTTTGTTCAAGAGTCATTTCAATTCCGCCGATCCTGTTAATTACCTTTTCAAATGCGGCAAGATCTACAACACAGAATTTGTCGATCTTAATATTAAAATTTTGAGCCAGTGTCTGATATAAAAGTGCTTCCCCGCCAAATGCATAAGCGGCATTTAGTTTATTACGTCCATGACCTGGTATTTCTACATACATATCTCTTAAAAAAGAAGTTAATTTCAATTCTTTTGTTTTAAAGTTGATCGTTGCAACCATCATACTGTCAGATCGACCATGATCACCTTTTTCGGAGCCCTGAGCCCCATTATCAGAACCAACTAATAAAATATTGACGACATCTTTATCGAGGTCAGATCTTCCTCATTCTTAATCTTCACTTTATCCATAGATTGTTTTTTGGGCGTCACTGCGGCTTCCAGTCGCGCATCATAATACCCAAGCATACCACCAACGCCAATTGCAATGATCAGAAAAAAACTGATTATGACTGTAAATTTTTTTGTAAACATTCTAAAGTTCCCTCCTTATTTTCCTGTCCGTATTTTACCACATATTCTTTTGATATCAAACCGTTAATCTTTGTTTTTTTCATTTCCTAAGAAAATCTTCAGAATTTTATCCATATCATTTTGATATGGATATGATGTAAAAAATGTATTTTACACTTGTTTTTATTCATGATAAGATAAAAACATATTAAGTTAGGTAACTAGTTTACACTTTTTATATATTGTTCTGAGAAATCTCCAGAGATAAGCAACGGGTGCTGTTCTTTGGAGATTTTTTAATATCATAGGAATTTCCGATGGAATCCCCTAATTTAAGAATCTTAAGAATGCCTTAGCTGCGATACTTTGTGGATATTCTGTATCATAGATCAAGATGATATTACGCTGAGGAAACGTTTCTTTTACCTCAATCTCAAAGACTTCTCCAGATTCCAGATCATCTTTAGCAAATTCTGGTGGGATAAAACCAATTCCAAGATTATGTCTTACAGCTGGAAGGATCATATCTGTAGTTGCAAGTTCCATATCTGCCTCAAATTTTAATCCATTCTTTTCAAAATACTGATTTAAAAACTTTCTTGTGATAGCTTCTGGGGTCAGACTGATCCAAGGATATTGGGCAAGTTGCTTGATAGAAATTTTTTGACCTTTTAATTCCTCAAAACGTTTCCCACCAATTAAAATATCATGGTATTTTCTTAAAACTTTTTGCTGTAACGGTTTTTCTATTTGAAATGGTGCAGATACAACTGCAAAATCAACATTGCCTTCTTTTACGATATTGATGGATTTTCTTGTACTATTATTTAAAATCTTAAAATGCACATTCGGATATTGTTCATTAAAGGATTCCATTGCCTGAAATAAATAGCAATGCAGAGCGGTTTCTGTCGCACTTACATAGATTGTTCCATTTTCAAGGCTTAGCATATCACTTAAATTGCTCTCTGCTTTAAAAAACTGAGCACATCCGGCTGCGATGTATTCATAAAAAACTTCACCTTCTGGTGTTAACTTCATACCAACTTTGCTTCGTTCAAATAATCTGCAGTTTAAATTCTTTTCAAGATTATGGATCGTTCTTGTTACGGATGGCTGGCTTGTGTGTAAAACTGTAGCAGCTTTCGTAAGATTCCCATATTTTGCTACATAATAAAAAATCCGGTAATGTTCAAAATTTGTATTCATCGTTTTATTTCCTTTTCGCAAGCTGCCAGAATGCAACAGCACTCGCAGCAGCTACATTTAATGAATCTACTCCATGTGCCATCGGAATCTTTACTGTATAGTCACATGCATCAATCGTTTCCTGACATAAACCATCGCCTTCTGTTCCAAGGATGATCGCAAGTTTATCTTCTGACATCAAAGCTTCATCATCAATACTTACAGATCGGTCAGTCAATGCCATCGCAACATTTTTATAACCAAGTTCTTTTAAACGATGCATTCCATCCGCTGGCCATGTATCATCCCCAAGAAATGTCCATGGTATCTGAAAAACAGTTCCCATACTAACGCGTACAGATCTTCGGTATAATGGATCGCTGCAGCCTTTACTAAGCAGTATGGCATCCATATTAAGTGCCGCAGCAGAACGAAAGATTGCTCCGACGTTGGTTGGATTCATAACATTTTCCAGAATAACGATTCGTTTTGCATGATCACAGATCGTTTCGAGCGCAGGTAATGGTTTTCGACGCATGGCACACAACATGCCTCTTGTGAGTCCAAAACCAGTTAGTTGTTTTAATACATCAAAAGATGCTGTATAGACAGGAATATCCTGATATTGCAATATAATATCTTTTGCCTGTGTTTTAATATGACGATCTTCAACCAAAAAAGAAATCGGTTCATATCCTTGTTCAAAGGCTGTCTGTATAACCTTTGGACTTTCCGCAATAAAAATCCCAAGATCTGGTTCATAATAATGTAATAACTGCCCTTCTGACAAGCTTGCATAAATATCTAGTTGTGGATCGTTTAGATCCGTGATCTGTATGACAGACATCTTATCTTACCTCCATGTCTTTGTTCTGAAATGTAGCTTTAAAATCCACATTATTATATCGTATTTCACAAACTAAATCTACAAAATATAAAGGATTTGTGATATAATAAATCTTCAAACACATTTCAATCAAAGGAGAAATTACTATGGATAACCAGAACATCCTGGCTGTTGTTGCCGGAGAAGAAATCACGCAGAAAGATTTAGATGCACTGATTGCTGCATTACCAAAAGAACAACAGGCATATGCAGGGAATGAACACTTTAGAAACCAGTGTTTAGAACAGATCATTACTGTTCATCTTTTCGCTAAATTAGGAGAAGAATTAAAATTAGAAGAAACAGAAGCTTTCGCTGACAATTTAGCTCATGCAAAGAGAGAGATTCTTGCACAGATGGCTCTCGGAGAGGCTATGAAAGATATTACTGTTTCTGAAGAAGAAGCAAAAGAATATTATAAAGCGAATGAAAATCAGTTTATGGCTAGGAGAAACAGTTCATGCGAAGCATATTCTTGTAGATGGTGAAGACAAATGTCAGGAAATCTTAGAAAGATCATCGGTGAGGAAACTACATTTGAAGATGCGGCTAAGGAATTTTCAACATGCCCATCCAAAGAAAAAGGTGGAGACCTTGGTGCATTTGGACGAGGACAGATGGTGAAAGAATTTGAAGATGCTGCATTTGCTGCTGAAGTTGGACACGTTGTAGGTCCAGTAAAGACACAGTTTGGATATCATCTGATCAAAGTTGAAGATAAAAAGACGCAGAAACTTCTGTATATGAAGATGTTGCTGATACGATCAAGAATATCATTCTTCAGCAGAAACGTAACGATGTTTACGGAAATAAGATCGCTGAATTAAAAGAAAAATATGTAGAAAAATAGAATTTTCTTACATAGTGTAAAGTATAAAAAGATGCCTTCCACAAAAACTTTATGGGAGGCATCTTTTTGAATGTTTAATTTTTATTACATGATCAATCTTCTAAATCTACTACGTTATTCTACACCGTAATGTGTTAATAAGGCTTTTTCTGCTTCTGCGCTCCATAATCCATTATGTCTGTCGCAAATATCAGCAAGTTCATTGAAAAAAGGATCATCTTTTGCAAGACTTCTAAGATCAGAAATTGCTGTCATTGGCATATTGATATGAAGATATGATAATTTCTTTCCACCTGGAATATTTGGAAGATTCATTGTTGTATCAACGATAGAATCAATTCCTCCAACATGAGTGATCATAACAGCTGGTTTGATTTCTTTTCTTGCAGCACGATCGATTGCTTCTTTCATGTCATCGATACTTCCACCAGTACTTCCAAGAATCTTCGTTGCATTGTAATGACAGTCATACAGATTCACATCTGCTGAAAATTCGGAGTCTGTTGGTCCTGCAAACAGGTTCATACATCCATCATAGCCTAAAATCTTGTTTCCAAGTTCTGCAACTGGTCTGGCTGGTACGTAAACAAAGACATCATCAAATCCTTTTCCATCGACAGATAGTGCTTTTAATCCATCGACTGGATCATCCATCTTTGCTGTGTTTACATAAATTAATTCAACACCTTTTTCCTTGGCTTCTTCTACAGAGATCACCTCATTCGCTCTTGCTAATTTGGCGTCATCAATGTCTGTAACGATCACTTTGGCTGGTTTATTCTCGATGGCAAGGGCGTAGCTTACAGCACCAAGTCCCATTGGTCCGCATCCACCAAGAATTGCGATACTTCCACCTGCTTTTGTTCCCATTACATGTTCATAACGGTCTTTAACGTGATAGTTTGTTTTATAACCACAAATGACACAGCACATTGGTTCTGCAACAGAAGATTCAAAGTAAGAATCTCCTTCATGAGTCCAAAGGCATCCAGCTTCGATAATATCATTTGGGAAAATACAGTAAGTTGCTGCTCCACCGCACTCTGTATAAGAGTATCCTGGAGATTCAGCCTGTCCAGGAATTGCTGGCTGCTGTGCGAACTTCTGTCCTGGTTTGAATTTATCCTGCCATTTTTTACCGACTTTCACAATATCTCCGGCAAATTCGTGTCCAATGATGATCGGGTGATCAGCAACATCCGCAGGAACTCGCTTATGATCTGCTCCTTGTTTTACCATTTTCCATGTAGACATACAGATCGAATCACTCATCACCTTAACAAGGATCTCATCGTCCTTGATCTCTGGGAGTTCAAATTCTTCCAGACGGATATCGTCTTTTGCATATAATCTTACACCTTTAACTTGCATATGCTACCTCCTAAAATATAAAATCCATACAGGTATATTTTAGCACAAGGAAATTATTTTTTAAACTCGTTTTCTTGATATTTATCTACAATATGATTAAACATTGTGCGAACAGCAGGCGCCATAAAATTCGGATTCATAGCTGCAAGTCCGATGATCCTGCTTGCAGGTGGTTTTGTTGGATAACTATCAACTTTATATGGAATATCTGTCATAACAAGTTTCGGCATCAGACAGATTCCAAATCCTTTCTCAACAAGTGCGATCGTTGATAAATCATCAACTACATGATAGTTCGATTGTACTTGCAGCGAATTCTCTTTTAAGAAATTCTGGATATCTGCATCGGTACTGTCTCGTTGTGTTACAAATTGATGATGTTTCATTTCTTCAATATCAATATAATTTGTACTTTTATTTGCTTTTGTACCACTCGGCAGAACACAGAGTAATTCGTCACGATATAATGGTTCAATCGGAATATCCTTTGCACTGGATACGGATAAAAATCCGAGATCTACAACTCCGTTCTTGATCCAGTATACAACATCATCGTAAGTTCCCTGAAAGACTTCAATGTCAATCTCTGTATACTTCTTCTTAAAAGAATGTAAGATCTCTGGTAGCCAGCTGGTACATACACTGGAGAATACTCCAATCTTTACTTTTCCTTGTTTTAATCCATTTAATTCAGCAATTTCCTGCTTTAAGCTTTCATCACAGTTCAATACAGCATTTACATATGGTAATAGCTGCTCTCCATAGTTTGTGAGACTGACTCCTGCTTTGCTTCTTGTCAATACTGAAAATCCTAATTCATTTTCCATCGATGAGATGGCATGACTGATCGCAGAGGGTGTTAATCCTAAGATATCCGCTGCTTTATGGAAACTCCCTACATCTGCGATTGTCTTGAAAACTTGGTATGTCAATAATGTCATTCCATAAAACTTCCTTACTTTATTATTTTATCTATCACATTTATATAACAGATTTTCCCAACGTCTGTCAACCTCTTTCTGGAATTCTTCAATTAAATGTTCATTTCCAGGTTTAAATAAATGTTTAAATCTTCCCTGTGCTCTTAAGAAATCTTCAATAGGAAGTTTTTTCTTTGGCTCGTAAGTTAAATTCCATTTTCCATGATCTACTTCAAACATTGGCCAGTAGCATGTTTCTACTGCAAGACGACAGATTTCCATAATATCTTCTGTATTGTATCTCCATCCTCTTGGACATGGTGTCATGATATTTAAGAAACTTGCCCCTTCTGTGTAAATCGCTTTTTCAGCCTTTTTATGAAGATCATTAAAGTTTAGTGTAAATGTACTCTGGCCTACATATGCTACATCATGATCTGCGATGATGCTTGCAAGGTCTTTACGGTTCTGCATTTTACCAACAGATTCTTTTCCTTGTCGGTGTTGTTGTTGTATCTGCAAACATTGGTGTTGCAGAAGATCTCTGGATTCCTGTATTCATATAAGCTCCGTTATCGTAACACACATAAACCATGTCATGACCACGTTCCATAGCTCCTGATAAAGACTGGAATCCGATATCATAAGTTCCACCATCTCCACCAAATGCGATGAATTTAAAGTTTTCGTCTTTTGGAAGTTTTCCACGTTTTTTTAATGCTTTATATGCTGTCTCAACTCCACTTAATGTTGCTCCTGCATTTTCAAATGCATTGTGGATATAGCTGTCTTCCCATGCAGAATATGGATACATGAAAGAAGATACCTCAAGACATCCTGTCGCATTTGCGATCACAGCATGATCTTCTTCATGTAAAGCACGAAGTACCGCACGAACTCCAATTGTAGCACCACATCCGGCACACATACGATGTCCTGGAGCTAAACGCTCTTTTTTACTCATCATTTCTTTTACATTATAACTACTCACAGTATTCCTCCTATTAACGCAATCCGATGTATTTAAACTGTTCAAGTTTTGTTCCATTTTCAATATGATCTTCAAGATCAGTAAAGATATCATATACTTCCTGTACGGTAAAGTCTCTTCCGGCAAGTCCGTAAATATAGTTGACGGTATCGATCATCACTTTATTTCTAAATAATCCGGCAGTTACTTCACTTCCAAGAGGTCCACCGTTTCCGTTATAACTTTCTGTACGGTCCATGATTGCTACCGCTTTGGCACCTTTTAAAGCTGTGGCTAATTCATCGGCTGGGAATGGACGGAACAGACGTAGTTTGATAACACCGACTTTTTTACCTTTTGCTCTTAAGTCATCCACTGCCTGTTTTGCTGTTCCAGCAGCTGATCCGATCAATAACATGATGTAATCGGCATCTTTTGTTTTGTATTCTTCAAATAATCCATAGCTTCTTCCAGAAATCTTTTTAAATTCTTTTGCAACCTTCAAGACTACATCTTTCGCATTTTCTAATGCGATTTCTTGATTTTTCTTTGCTTCCATTGCATAGCTTGTCACAGAATATGGTCCAACTGCGATTGTTTTCCAGGATTTAATAAGAATTCTTTCGGTTCATATTCACCAACAAAATTTTTAACTTCTTCATCTTCTAGTAATTCAATATTTTCAACCGCATGACTTGTGATAAATCCATCCTGACAGATCATGATCGGTAAATGGACTCCAGCACTTTCGGCGATTGGATATGCTTGAATAAAGTTATCATAGGCTTCCTGATTGTTTTCCGCATAAATCTGAATCCATCCAGTATCTCTTGCGCCCATTCCATCAGAATGGTCACAGTTGATGTTGATCGGTCCGGATAATGTGCGGTTTACGAGAGCTAATGCGATAGGCATACGGTTTGATGCTGCAAGCAATAATTCTTCCCACATCAATGCAAGTCCTACAGAAGATGTTGCTGTTAAAGTTCTTGCGCCGGCAGCTTCTGATCCGATTGCGGCACTCATTGCAGAATGTTCACTTTCCACAGGGACAAATTCTGTGTCGATTTCTCCATTTGCAATATATGTAGAAACCATCTGTGGAATCTCTGTGGATGGAGTGATTGGGAATGCCGGCATAACATCCGGATTGATCTGGCGGATTGCGAAGGATACCGCCTCATTTCCTGACATACGATCTTTTCTAGCCATCTTATCTTCCCTCCTTCATTGTGATTGCATCAAATGGACAGGCTTTTGCACAAATACCGCATCCTTTACAGTGGTCATAATCAAATTCTACTCGTTCACCATCTTTTAGAGGAATACTAGAGTCTGGACAGACCATGGAACAGACCATACATTGTCTGCAAAGATCCTGGTCTAAAATTGGTGTTCTTGTTCTCCATTCCCCTGTATGAAACTGTTTTGAAGTTCCGCCAGCAAATAACATCAGTCCTTCTGTCAGATCCTGATGAGGTGTCTGCTCATTGATTTTGCTTATATCTGTTCTCATATTGTTATATCTCCATTTAAAATACGTTTTTATAATACATCTTTTAATTCTTCATAAGTTAATTCAAGTGCCTGCATATTTCCATCGATGACTTCTGGTTTCTTTGCAAATTTATGCTGATAAGAAGCTCGCATTTCAGAAATAAAAGCATCTTTTTCATAACACCACTGACTGCAACAGCTGCTGCGAGCATTGGAGAGTTTGGAAAATATTTTCCTAAAGCCTGTATAGAGATTTTTCTTGCATCGACAGTATAAACTTTTCCTTGATAGCCATTTAACATTGGCTTGATCTCATCGGCTGATTTTGGTGTATTTACATGATCGCTCCATCTTCTTTTAATCCTGCTGTGACATCAACAGAGTGAAGTAATGTCTCATCAACAACAACTACTAATCCTGGTGTATAAATGTTTGAATGTACGCGGATCACTTCATCACTGATCCTGTTATATGCAGTAATTGGTGCTCCCATACGTTCTGGCCCGTATTCAGGAAATCCCTGTACATATTTTCCGGTTTTAAATGCTACGTCGGCAAGAAGTAATGCTGCGGTCTTGGCACCCTGTCCGCCACGACCATGCCATCTGATCTCTAGTCCATTGTTCATGGTGTTTCTCTCCCTTTATTTTGATAATTATACTTAAATGAATTACATTCATCTATAAATTAGATTTTTTTCAGTAACATTAACTATTATATTACAAAATCCGACTTTGTAAATTGAAACTTTGAATAGTTTTCATTATATAGTTGAACAAAATTCATTTATAAACAAAACTACAAGGGAATACAACAAACAAAAGTTATTGTATTCCCTTGCAGTTTTATATTATTTACTATTTTTCTTGATTCGAGGATCAAAACATCTCATATCAATCCACATTCGGCTGATCTTTTTATTTGCCTGATCTCCGAAATATGTCATAACAGCACTTCTTCGCATAACATCCTGTGTCGGATATTGGGCATATAACTGTCCTTTGGACATTTCCTCACTTGTTTTCATTACATAGTTGTAATTATCTCCATTTTGTTGGAAGAAATAATTCAGATCATAATCAACGCTTTTCTTATCTTCGCTTCCATACATATATTTGATGTAATCATAGATGGTCTTATCTTCTCCTCCAGAGATCACAGATGTATATCCGACATAGTACATATTCCTTACAACGTTATCCGGTCTTGAAATGTAGTTTACAAAAGCCTGTGCTGCCTGCTGCTTTTCTTTATCTTTTCCAATCCCAGACTTTAACATACACCATCCGTCAAACCACAGATTCGTACTCGCTTTTGGAACAGCATAACGTAATTTGATACCTTCTTCTTCCACCTGCTGCATAGAATATACACCGTCTCCAGACCATTGAAGATTAGCTACCACCTTTCCACTGACAAGGTCAGCTTTTCCACTGTCAGTTTCAAAAGAATATACATTATCCTTGATCTTTGATAGGATCATTCCTGCATTTTGGATACTTTGATCAGAAGTATCATTTAACAAGGATGATAATTTTTCTTTGTAGTTTGACTGGTTTTGAAATTTCTTTGTTAAAATCTCTTTCTGTGTCTGCATACCACGAACTGCAAAATAACAATCCCTGACACTATCTTTGGCAGTTATCTTTTTATAGTATTTTTGATTTAATAATAGACCCCAGTCTTCTGCATCTTCTCTGGAAACATACTTTGGATTATATACATAACCAAGTGTTCCCCACATATAACCAGCTGTATAATCCCCTACAGACTGCCCTTGATATTTTAACTGATCCAAAGATTTTTTAATATAAGGAGATACCCCTTTCGCATAATAATTGTTGGCATCTGAAGTATCCCAAAATTCATCAGAATATTTTAATATTTTATTTTCAGCCATAAGTTTCATCGTCATATATTCGGATGGGCAGATCAGGTCATAAGTGTCACCGATCGTCAACTGATTATACATATCTTCATTTGTTCCAAAAGTTGAATATTCAACTTTCACTTTTTTGTGATATGTTTTTTCATACCAGTTTTCAAAATCTTTGATCATCGAATTTCTTCCGATGATCTTTTTCCCATTCTCTAATTCGATTTCTTCATCATCGTCCCAGTCACCTTCATCCAGATATTCTTCCCAGTTTGCAATTCTTAAGATAATCTCATCATTTTTTGAACTCTTTTGTGTACTACAGGAACATAAAGCCAGGGGAAGCGTGATTACAAGTAAAATTGAAAAAATGATAGAAAATACTTTATATTTCATGATCATTCTCCTTCCTGCCTGTATGGTTCATACCGATCACAACAAAGATCACGATCAAAAAGATGATGGTTGATAGTGCCCATAGAGCTGTTTTAACATCAGTCTGTGCTCCTTTTGTGGCATTAACAACATACGTGCTGATCGTGTCAAACATCGATGGCTTTGTATAAGTTGTGATAAAATAATCATCTAATGTTAATGTGATCGACATCATAAATCCAGAAACGATTCCGGAAGTTAACTGTGGCAACACAACCTTTCTTAAGGCTCCAAATGAGGAGCACCCAAGGTCTAGAGCAGCTTCATATAACTGAGGATCCATTTGCTTTAGGCGAGGGATCACAGATAGATATACAAACGGGCTGCAAAGGGATACAAGCCCGATCACAAGCGGAATATAACTTGCTTTATCCATCTTAAAAAATACGATCAATAACACACAAATAGAAAAACCAGTTACAACATCTGCATTTACAACTGGAATCTGATTCATCAGATGGATCGGTCTCTTTAGTTTCTTTGAAGAATAAAAAGCACCGATCGCACCAAGAGTTCCAAGGATCGTTGAAATAACTGCAACGATCACAGCTAAGATGAGTGTTCCAAAGATCATGGATCTAAGGTCTTCTGAATGAAACAGATAGACATAATTCTTCACTGTAAAACTTCCAGATCTGCCAATGATCGCAGAATCCATAAAACTGTAGACAGCTAAGAGCAAGATTGGCAGATACATCAGCAACAGAACCATTCCAAGGAAAACACTTTGTATTGTTTTTTTATTCATATGCATTGTCCTCCTTGTCTGAAAATTCTCCTGTGATCGTACTTAATAATAAGATTAAGATCAAGAGGATCATGGAAATAACAGATCCATTGTTCCAGTCATACATGCTGAAATAGCTTCCAACAAGACTTCCCATAATATATGTGCTGTTATACATCATATCAAGCACAACGTAATTCGTCATAGACGGAAGAAATACCATCGTGATCCCACTGATGATTCCAGGAATAGACAATGGCAGGATCACACGTAAAAATACGCGATAAGACTTTGCCCCCAGATCTTTTGCCGCTTCAATATAACTATGATCGATCTTCGCGATCGTATTATAGATTGGCAGGATCATAAATGGGAGAAAATCATAAGTCATACCGATTACGGTATTTAGGAATGGATGAAATGCAAGATTTCCTTCGATCAATGTCAAGATTTCTTTTAATGCCGTGATACGCAAAGTGAAGTTGATCCACATAGGCATTACAAATAACATTAATAAAACATTCCCTCGCCGGAATTCTCCCTTTGCAAGAAGATACGCAACTGGATATGCGATCAAAAGGCAGACGATCGTTGTCACGACAGCAACCATCACACTGTAGATCAAAGTTCCGATTGCTTTACTGTCTGTAAAAAACAATGTAAAATTCGCAAGAGAAAACTCACCCGCTCCATTGGTAAATGCATAATACAGCAAGATCAATACTGGACAGACGACAAAAATGACTAGAAATAGAAAATACGGAATGCCCAGAATGCTTTTTAGTCTATCATTTTTCATTCTGCATCCTCCGAAACACTCTCAAATACCATGGCATCTTCTGGAACTACCACACTGACAAAGTCACCGATATTCCATAAATCTTCATCATCAACCGAATATTCTACTTTATTCTCACTTAAAACTCGATAATTATAATGATCTCCTTTGTAAATGATCGAGATGATATTTCCCTGAAAATATCCTTCTTCCGGATCATCACTTAATTTTGCAAGTTTTGATGGAAAATACATTTTTAATCTTGTACCTTCAGGATGTGCTTTTGGCTCTTTTTCCTTCACAGGAATACGACCATCTGTAAGTTCTAACCAACCATCTTTGTCTATTATACCAATATAATGGTTGACTTTGAGATCCTTTGGCATCGTATGGATCGTATCTGCAGTAAAATCAACCCCAACTTTTGTTCCTGGTGTTAACTCGTGCAAGATATGTGCTTCAATTTCATTTTTGTCTGATAAAACAGCCACTTCATAAAATTTACCGCAGAACAGACATGAGATTACTTCTCCAGTAAATTTTCCTTTGTCTGGAGCTGTTAAAACAACATCTTCTGGGCGGATGACAACATCTAGTCTTGTTCCAGGTTCATGGTCATCATGACATACAAAATCATGATGTGCAAAATGGATCAGATTTCCTTCTTTTTTCATACCATCAAAAATATTACTTTCCCCGATAAAATCAGCAACAAAGGCATTCTGTGGTTTATTATAAATCTCTTCTGGTGTTCCAACCTGCTGAATCTGGCCTTTTGACATAACAACAATCTTATCAGACATCATCAATGCTTCTTCCTGATCATGTGTGACAAAGATAAAGGTGATTCCTAATTCCTTATGCATATTTTTTAACTCGATCTGCATCTCCTGACGCATCTTATAATCAAGGCACTTAACGGCTCATCTAATAATAAGATCCTCGGCTCGTTTACGATCGCACGTGCGATCGCAATACGTTGCTGCTGTCCGCCAGATAAACTGTCAATCTTTCTTTTCTCAAATCCTTCTAAGTCTACGATTTCAAGCACACGCTTTACCTTTTTTTTTAATCTCATTCTTCGGTACTTCTTTTCTTTTAGTCCAAAAGAAATATTATCGTAGATATTTAAATGTGGAAACAATGCATATTTTTGGAATACAGTATTAAACTTTCTCTCATTTGGAGGAAGCTCACTGATATCCTTTCCATTAAATAAGATTTCTCCACTCGTTGGTGTTTCAAAGCCTGCTAACATTCTTAAGATGGTTGTCTTTCCGCATCCGGAAGGCCCTAAAAATGTAACAAACTCTCCTTCATTTATCGTCAGATAAAATCATAAATAACCGGTACATCTTTCGTATAACACTTTTTGATGTGTTTTAATTCTATGATCGGTTGTTTTTTCTCCATTAATTTTTTATACCGTTACTGAAAACTTATAAAAAGTTATAAACCTTTATGTTTCATTCCTACTTCAACGAGTATGCTTTTGTAACGAATCAATTCATGTACTACTCACAAGTTCCTGTACTCTCC
>ENA-OQLB01000299-OQLB01000299.1-human-gut-metagenome-genome-assembly--contig:-NODE-299-length-29182-cov-3.717054_pt1 | contig 29182 bp, 31 predicted proteins | sample MGYA00242656_ERZ504813 | MGnify/ENA primary metagenome ERZ504813 (study PRJEB26092, sample SAMD00036388) | human gut metagenome | host: Homo sapiens | study: EMG produced TPA metagenomics assembly of... | reverse complement strand
TTCTGTATGGCTGGACATAAGCGCGACTCTAAGCCTTGCTGCTCCTTTAGCAACAGTTGGATAACGTATCGCTGATATAAAATATCCATTCTCATGAAGATAGTTGAAACTGTCAGTGCATTTTCCTCATCACCAATAATAACAGGAATTATGGCAGTTTCAGATTTTACATTGATACCATATTTCCCGAGTTGTCTACAAAAATATTTTACATTGTACTGCAATTTTGTTACTCTTGAGATTTCCTTTTCAAGAACTTCGATTCCAGCCAGATTCGCAGCCATGGTTACTGGCGAAAGTGAAGTAGAAAATATGAATCCTCTTGCCACATTTCTCAGATAGTTTATCAGTCTTGTCTCTCCGGCCACATAACCACCTTCGCCACCTATCGACTTACTAAATGTTCCCATTAAAATATCTACCTGTCTTTTTTCCTGCCAGTATTCCCGGATTCCATGACCGGTTTTGCCGATCACTCCTGTGGAATGTGCTTCATCTACCATGGAAAACAATTGATTCTCTTCACAGATATCAAGAAATTCCGGAAGCTTTAATATATCTCCATCCATAGAAAAAACTGCATCACTGACAACAATGCCTGTCTCACATGGATTCTCTTGTATTTTTTTTCGCAGATCATCCATATCATTATGAGCATATGTTACAATTTTGGCTTTTGAAAGACGGCATCCATCAATAATACTTGCATGATTTAATTCATCACTAAAAACAGTATCTCCTTTTTTCACCATTGCGGATATTGTTGCTACATTTGCAACATATCCTGTGTTAAACACGATCGCTGCTTCTGTTTCCTTGTAGGAAGCAATCTTATTCTCCAGTGCATTATGTATCACTGTATTTCCGGTTGTAAGTCTGGAGCCACCGGAGCCAAATCCATACATAGCTGTCGATTCTACGACTGCTGATTTTATGGAAGGATGACTGGCAATATCCAGGTAGTTATTGGATGCCATTAATACATAATCTTTTCCATCTATAGTTACATGTGAACTCTGTGCCGATTCTATTGTCTTCATTGTGCGAAAAAGATGGTTTTCTTTTAAAGATACCAGTGCTTTATCAATTTTATCCCACTTCTGTGGTCTTTTCATATCTGATTTTTTGCAAATCTTTTTTGGGTACATTTCTGACGATCACATGCTGATTCTGAAGAAAATCAATTGCTTTTTGTTCTTCTGCATCTGTTCCTCGAAACAGAAATATTCTTCCTCCTTTTTCGCTCCCCATTCTCTTCATCTTCGTGATTCTTCTATAACCGATTTCTTTTGAGCTCACATAACCGGTCACGTACTCGGGATCATCTGAAATACATATCTCACCAATAATACCAGGACAATTTGCCACTTTTGTCGCAAGTACAATTGCTTCTTCATAATGATTCTTCTCGTTTCCGATTCTGTCCCCTTTCCTTCTCTCCTGATCCATATTGGTAGCACGAATCCCACGTTTTTTATCCGGTTCTAAACGAATGAGCCTGTCAACATCAAGAAGCATAGCTCCTCTCATGGCATAAGTTTCATCTAAGAATTGCATGACATCTTGCGGATTGTCTATTCCAGTTTCTTTTAAATATTTTTTTATCTCTTCCTGCCCTTTTTCCCATGTTTCGACCTCAATTGTCTCTACTGAAAGTGCATCAAGATAAATAATGTTCTCCTTGCAGACTTTATTTATCTTCAAGTTCAACGCATCTGCTTCACCCTTGGAATGATGCATTCCTCTCTCTATCAGCGCATTGGCAAATATATCAACATCCGGTGCCTCAACGATTTTCTCTGCTCCGGATATGTGTACATCCGTACCGTTTTCCTTTTTGCTTGCACGCATCTTAATACTGTACAATTCCTCCGCACTCATAGATTAAATTCCTTTCTGTTCAGTGAACCAGTCTTTCATGACATCAACAATCTGCCTGATCTCATTATCCTGTATGATATACGGAAACATGGCATACATAATATCGAGAAATGGTCTTGAAAATACTCCTCGTTGATATGCATACTCCTGAAATCCGATAAGACATGATGGGTCATGTACCTGGAAACAAAGACAACCACCCATATATCTGATTTCTTTGATAAGCGGATGAGTGAATCCGGAGACCAGATTTCTAACCATATCCTCTATATGCTTGATTTTTTCCATATAATTTTCACGCTCAAATATTTCTATAGATTTTAATGCTGCACTGCATGCGACCGGATTTCCCATAAATGTAGGACCATGCATAAGTGCATCTGTATCCTTATCAGAATAGAATCCATTATATATTTTATGATTTGCTACTGTCACTGCATGTCCTATATACCCGGCAGTCAATGCTTTTCCAAGCACGATAATATCCGGAAGTACAAGATCAGACACAAAACGATTTCCAGTACGTCCGAAACCAGTTGCAACTTCATCAAATATAAAAACAACATCATATTCATTGCAAAGTTCTCTTGCCCTTCTCAGGAAATCAATACTATACATTTTCATCCCGCCGGCTCCCTGAAGAAGTGGCTCTACAATAAATGCATAAAATTCATTTCCGTGTGTCCGAAATACTTTTTCCAATGCATCCATTTCCGTTGGAATGTGAATTACATCCTTCTTATCATCTTCTGATAATATAAAATGATAATCCTCATCATCTCCGGCCTTCATACACATAAATGTATCTCCATGATACGAGCTGGTAAGCGAAAGGAGTTTTTTTCTTCCGCTGCCACGATTAATATTAAATTGCAATGCCATTTTCAAGGCAACCTCTACAGCAACCGAACCCGAATCTGAAAAAAAACAGTAATCAAGATCTCCCGGGAGAAAATCTTTTAGTTTTTCTGATAATTTCAAGACTGGTTCATGAGTAAGCCCACCCAGCATGACATGACTGAATTGATCAATCTGATTCTTCATTGCTTCGTTAATTTCTTTATTTTTATAGCCATGTATCATACACCACCAGGAAGATACGGAATCTATCATTTTATTATCCTGCGTATACAAATAAACTCCTTCTGCATCTACAATTTTATATGGTGTCTTCATTTTCTTCATCTGTACATATGGATACCAGATCATAAGTTTATCTCCTAAAATTATTCTTATTTTTGCTTTCCTCATTCCGTTATATTGTTATCTGTATAATGAAATTAATTCTGCTATATCAATATTCAAGTCCACGTCTCCCATGGAAACTTTCGCCAGAGTTGGAAGCCCCGTCATATATTCGCACATGCGTATATTATCTTCATGCATGATATTATCCGCTATATAATGATTAAAAATCATTCCTTTTATATTCATATTTCTGTTTTTCATATATTCATAAGTTAGTACAACACTATTGATTGTTCCAAGTCCTGCATCTGCAACCAGAATGCAGTCAAGTTCCATCTCATCTATTATATCTGTCAACCAATACGTGCCTCAATCAAAACAGATCGGACATAAAATACCGCCACTTCCCTCAACTGTTATATAGTCGTATTTCTCTTTACTTTTCTATAATTATCCAAAACAACTGCCATCTCAACATGATTCCTTCCAGACGTGAAGCCAGATGCGGAGAATAAGCATGCTCATAGACATACGGGCACATTTCCTCTACTGACTGGGAGATTCCTGATACATTCTTAACCCACAAAGCGTCACCAGGAATCAGCGTTCCATCTTCCTCTCTTTCATTTCCACTCATAGCAGCTTTAAAATAGCCTGGAGTCATCCCGTTCTCTTTTATCTTTTTTATAATCAATCCTGTAACGTATGTTTTACCAACATCCGTACCTGTACCGGTTACAAATATCCCTTTTCCCATTGCATTCTCCTTTTTTCTTGCATACTTTAGGCAAAGTATATACTTACTCGCAACTAATTGTCAACCTTTTTTTATTTAATGGTTGACAATTAGTTGCTTATTGTATACAATAGCTTTGCTTTTAATCTCTCTCAATGGGAAATGGCAGAAATATTTTAAACAAAAGGATGGGAAAACTATGAATACTACAGAAGAATCAAAAGAAAGAATTTTATCCAATCATTTTTTTTAGCGTCAAAAATCTGACTATGGACGGCATGTGGGTTGTTCTGCTGTTCATCTCGGGCTTATTTAAAATCCCATCACCCATTCCAGGAACTGAATTTCAATTATCAGCCATTAGCCATAAGCATCGGAAGAATCAGAGGATTTCTACATTATCTTACCATCGGCATCATTGCCAGCATTATTGGGATGATATTAGGTCTTCAGACTATATACAATGTCATTATCGCAATGGTGTACCGTATTGTAGCCGGTCTTATCTTAACAGTATTAAAAAAGGACCCACTGGCCTCATTATTGCTGGTCCTGCCGGAACGTTTGCAGCCAGACTGGTATTGGCAACAATCTTGGGTGTTGCCTGGCAGCCTTTAGTAGTAAGCGCAGCTCCTGGAATGATCTTTACTGCAATAACTGCCCCTGTTCTGACTTCAATTCTAAAAAGAGTCCTTAAGACAATTTCCTAAAACACCAACTCAGGAGCATCTATTTTAACAGCGAGATACAGGTCTTTCCCATATCTCGCTGTCTTTAGACGATTCTTTGCTTTAGCCTGATCCTCATAGTTCCAGCAAATCTTCATTCTTGCATCCAAGCGCCCTGCTCAATCGCAACACATCAATTGCTCTGGTCTGATTGATATCTCTCTGTCTTTGCTCAAAGAGTTGTATCTGCCGCACAGATACTCCTGACAGTTCTGCCAGTTCTCGCTGTGATAGTCCCGCCAAATCACGAATTCGTTTCAGATTTGTCTCCGGATAATGTTGGTTCCATAATTCATCCAACCGCTCCACGAAATGTGCCAAATCCATCTCGTGGTATACTTCATACATATTTCGAATTTCCGTCATTGATACCGCCCTGTAGATGCGTGAAAATGTTCTTCCTCGATACCACTGATAATAGGCCAATGCCAGCCACTCCAATATTCTGGTGATTTATCCAAATACATCTCATCTGGGTACTCTTCCATTACTAACCCAGAATCCCGAATCACTTCTTTGACTAACTCACACCCTGTTTTTCCGGCTACATAAGTAGGATTTCCAATTTCAAATTGCCGTGACACAGTTGAAACCAGAAACATTTCAAAAAATTTATCAATATCCATATCATATGTGTTCACTGCGAAATCCAACATATCTCCCAATATTCGTTGGGCTGACGTAAGATAATCATCTGAATAAGCGTGTATCACCATTTTCCATACCCTCCCTCATGATGTCCAGCATGAATAACTCATGAATATCTGCACTTTCTTTTTTACGTCTTCTATATTCTCGTCTTGCTTCACGCTCGCGCTCCGCTTTCTTGATATAATATATTTCCGCATCTACATTTTCATAATTCTGAAAATAAATCGTCTCAAAAGCTTTCGGACTTTTTAATACAATCTGCTCGCCCAATTTACCTAACCACATCGCCTCAGATAATTTTTCCAACGAAATTACTCCCGAAACAAAATCCTGGGCAAACGAAAAGTATGAATCATCTGCACGATATCCTACAACAATATCATATGGAGTAATATCTATCAGGAAATGCTCTTTTATGTATTTTTTTGCCTCTTCTGCAATACTTCCATTCTGCCAGTACGTTCTATTATCTGCAAGAATAGCAAGCCAATTCAATATGTGGTATTTTGAATCATTCAGATTCAATACTTTTAATCCTTCCATTTCCAATTCATAAATATTCACATATCCATTTTTTTGCTTTGCACATGCCCACTCTCTTGCTAATTCTATATTTTCTGTACAATAAAAACCTCTTCCGTAATCATTGTGTCTGGCACCCTTCCCGAACTCTGGTTTTTCAATTAAGAATTCTGATCCATGATATAATATTTTTTTCATACCAGCTCCTCCTTATGTATTAAGTATATCGCTACAGCGATATACTTGCAAGAGATTTTGAGTCAGTGTACTCCTTACAGGAACTCGCAAAAATATTTATGATATCGTTTTTTCAGGAGATAATGCTTTTACATCTGTCCGGTTTATTTTGTGTGTAACGCACAAAGTGAATTGACTTTTTTGTACGCAAGAATAAAATAAAAGCGTTGATTTTGCATTTTATTGACTGTATTCTGACCGGATGCTATGATTTGTGCGTAAAGAACAAATAGCAACCTAACAGTAATGATATTATTTCAAATCATTACTGTTAATAAGAAAAGAGGAATACGGTATGAAGGGTTCAAAATTATTTAAGAATGTTAGGCTAAAAGGTCAAAAAGAACTTGTTTCTATATTAGTTGAAGATGGAATTTTCAAGAAAATCGCAGCAGATATACCACAGGAAAAAACTGTGGGATGTGAGGAAGTAGATTTAAATGGACAACTGGTGGTTCCACCGTATGTAGATCCGCATTTGCATCTTGATTATGTATTACGGCAAGCCTTGGTGAGGAAAACGGATCGGGAACTCTTTTTGAAGGAATCCAGCGTTGGAGTGAATCAAAAGGAAATATGACTGTTGCACAGATGAAGGAACGTATTTACAGTGGAATAAGAAAAGAGATGCTGCATGGTGTTCAGGCTATCCGAACACATATTGATGTGACAGATCCAACATTTACGGGTCTTAAAGCTGCACTTGAAGTAAGAGATGAAGTAAAAGATATCCTTGATCTGCAGATTGTTGCATTTCCTCAGGAAGGAATGTACGCATACAAGGACGGTGACAAACTTGTAGAGGAAGGACTTAAGATGGGGGCTGACTGTGTTGGTGCGATACCTCATTTTGAGCTGGCTCGAGAGTTCGGTGAAAAGTCGATCCACAAGACAATCGAACTGGCTGTCAAATATAATAAACTTATTGATGTACATTGTGATGAGACAGACGATACACAGAGCCGCTTTTTGGAGCTGTTGAATGCATTGGCACTTATGGAAGGTATAGGCACAAGAACTACAGCCAGCACACATGTTCCTTTGGTTCGGCAGATAATAGTTATGCATTCCGGATGATGAAGCTTTTCAAAAAATCAGGCATCAATTTCATCTCCTGTCCTACTGAGAATGTATATCTTGAAGGACGTCAGGATACCTATCCGAAGAGACGAGGAATCACAAGAGTAAAGGAACTTTATGACAACGGAATCAATGTCTGTTTTGCACAGGATTCCATGTCGGATCCTTGGTATCCTCTTGGAAATGGAAATATGATGATGATACTCGATCACGGAATCCATCTGGCACAGATGATGTCACCTGAAGAGATTACGAATGTTCTTGATCTTGTGACAACGAACGGAGCTGTGACCATGAATATTACAGATCACTACGGAATTGAGGAAAATAAGCCTGCAAACTTTATCGTGCTTGATGCAAAATCAGAATTTGAAGCAATATGTGAAAGAGCAGGAATCACTGCTTCTGTCAGACACGGTGAATTTTTGTTTAAAAAAAATTCCTGCAAAGGTAACAGGAGCTATCGACCTGCTGAAATAAAGGTGGGAAAACAATGTTTCAGTGCAAGGATCTTCTATCACTTACGACAATGTCGCAGGCAGATGTAATAGCCGGATCAGGTGGCATGGAAAAGGGCATACGCTGGTCTTACAAGGCAGAGAATATTAATTTTCCGCTTTTCACCATACCTTGGAATGTGCCACTTTTAGACTTTTTCGAGGAACTCGGACACGCTATATCATATCTGGATGACAGAAAAGATATAGAGGACAGTCTGCTTGCAGAGATTATTTTTGGAAACTCTATCAATACATCCAGTATCGAACAAAAATGCAGGCAAATGGGAAATGATCCGAGAATGTTAGAACAGGTCTTCGTGTTACATCTATGCAAAAAAAGTTCGGAAGAGACATGCAATGACTTGAATCAAGGGATTACAAATGACAAGATAAGAAACTTTGCACAGACTCTAAAAGAATATTTTTCCGAATGTGATTATCCTGCAATCATTTCCTGCTATGGTGACAGGATCATAGGTTTTATAAAAGACTGTACAGATGATCGCAAGAAGATAATAAAAATTTTTGAACAATTTGGTGAGTTTTTGCAAAAATGACCTGAACGGAATTGAATACACTCTCAACATAGGTGAAAAATGTGAAAGCATATCCAAATTACAAAAGAGCTTTCATGAGACATCTAAAACAAACTCCGTATTGGAGCATATTAACAGGAAAAATGAAATCATCTTCTATGATGAGATGGGATTTTACCGTATGCTGATGTCGTATGAAAATACTGCGCCAATGCAGCGATTTGCGGATGAAGTGCTTGATCCTATCATACAGTACGAGAAGAAAGCTCATACACAGTTAATGGAGACGATGCGGGCCTATTTCGAGTGTGACTGCAATCTGCAGAGGACAGCTGATAAGCTGTTTTCGCATAAGAACACTGTAAAGTACAGATTACAGAGAGTAGAACAGCTTACAGGAAAGAGTTTTGCGAACAGATTCCAGAGTCAGGAGCTATACAATGCACTGATGATATATTATTTTCTTGAGTGAAGAGATCTTCCGTGGAGAGTCTCTTTCAATAAATGATACATGGAGCTTGGATAAGCAAATATCCATTTGGTATTTCGTCTTATAAATATGCCGTACGGCGAAATCGTTTGTTTTGAATAAATAAGCCGTACGGCAAAAATACTTGTTTTAAGTATATTTATTAGCCGTCCGTAATTGCATTAAATGACTTTTCCTCTAATGGAAGGCCAATAGAAATGGCTCGATGCTCAGGATTCTTTAAATAGGTAGCATCATCTTATCCTCGTCGCTCTACCAATAAATCTAATCCCAAAATATTAAATCAGCCGTATTGTTTTTTCAATTTCTGCTGTAGGTTTTCCGCGTTCCACATCAGAAATAAAAGTGATCGAAAGGCCTGTGAATTCAGACAAATATGCTTGTGTATAATTTAATTCTTTTCTTCTTTCTCGGATTGCTTAACCTAATGATTTTGAATCTGTAGTTTTCATAATCCTTCCCCTTGACTGCGTTCTCGCTCTATCTTCCCTCAAGAACCTCTTTCGCTGTCTTTGCATCAAACAGCCAGCGCATCCCGTCTAGTATAAACTAAATGTTTAAATATATACGTAAAAGCCCTAAGATTAGAATATGTACTGGATAAAAGAAATAGTTTAACCATTTATATTGTTTGCCTCTTTCACCGTTATAGGTTAGAGTCATGCCAAAACCTATAAATGAGTAAAGTTCTTTTATAATTGATATATATCCCAGGCCAGCACCAAGGAGAGGTTTATCATAGAATATATAAAAGAGATAGGCAACGACTATTGCGTGATAATCATAATCAAGACTTAGCTCTATAGATAGAAACCCAAAAAATGCTACAATCAGGATTGATAAAGCATACCAAAGATATTTATTGCTGATTTTATCTTTAAGAATGTCAATAATCCAAATTGTAATAAGGCATAGCGCTAAGGTAAACATTATATTGTTCCAATATGGAGAGAAACATGTTTTTGATGTAAACAAATCAAAAGGCACTTCTGATATTACACCAAAAATTAAAAGCATAATCAGATATTTCATTCTGTTGCTAGTTTTGAAAAATCCCTCTACAAGAAAAAAAACAAACAGAGGGAATGCAATTCTGCCCAAAATAGAAAATAGATTGGACAAATATAATAGAAAACCTTGTCCATTTAAATAAGGTGTTATTAAAGCGTTATTAACATGATCTATTAGCATAGATGCAAATGCCAAATACTTTAGTTGTGATCCATTGAAGATCTGGAGCTTCTTTAATTTTGTCTGGTTGAACCTTGTATCCATAATATCCCCCTCTAATAATTAAATGTTACTTTATACTATGTGCAAATCGTCACTGTCGCAAGTAGCTAAAAACTCATATATGCGCATCTCTTTTTCAATCTTCCCCTGCTCCATCAGCTTCTTATAGCTCTCTGCCATTACCAAAAATCTATTCATTTTCACGCTGTCTTTCTCGGCACTCAATGCCTTTTGCATCTAGATAAGTTCGTTCTGTATCTGGCTATCTACACCAACAGAGCTTTGTTCTCGTCAGATAACCGTTCAGATATTCAATACTGACACGCTCTCCCGTGCGGTAGGCTCTGGCTTGCGTACCGTACTTGTCATTGATACTGCCAATCATTCTGAACCCTTGATTTATGGACTGATACTGTCTCGTTCTTTCCACATACGTTCTGGTCCTATGTCAAGATTTAGTACAAGTTAAAATGAGGTTTTCCTCATCTTAACTTACTAAGGTTAATTCGTCCCGCTGGAACTTATAATACAGTTCTTCGTATTCATTCGGCGACATGTAATCGCAATGACTATGAATTCACTTTGTATTATAAAATGCTTCCAAATATTCGAATACCAGTCGATATGCATGATCGTAATCACGAATTTTAAAACGATTCAACATTCGCGCTTAATCAAAGAATGGAACGATTGAGACTGTGAGAAAAAGTCTCCAAATAAGATAAGCCAGTGTTACAGAGACTCGTGTTACAAGACTGATATACTCGCAACACCGGCTTAGATTTTCTGTTATTTATTTGTTTTTAACTTTTCTAAAATAGTCAATACGTCTGGCTGAGTCGGAGTAAACTTTACTCCTCTCTTCAACATTTTAAGAACCTTCTTCGCTTTATGCTCGATTGTTCTGGCTACATGTTCACTTGTTACCATTAAATGATTTCCCGCAATAGTGTATTCTCACTCTATATATTTTTCTATAATAGGAAACATATCTTGTATGAGAAATGCACTTTCTCGACTATCATCTAATTTTACAATATGTATAATATCACACGGCTTTCCTGCTTTTTCTTTATTCTCAACAATTTTTTTGTATTTATCTATTCTGCTTGATAATGGTATCATCCAAAATATTCCCGTATCAGAATCCTCGAAGCAATAATAATGAGGTCTGTTTCCTGCCTTATTTCCTTTAAGATATGGATCAGGCATGTCCGTAAAAAATTATCTTTTATAATATAGAATCCCGTCTTTTTCATTATCTTGTCCTCATTATAATGTATATAGAAAAATCCTCCGCCTTACGGCGAAGGAGTAAACTTTCAACCCAACCATTTTTATACCGCATATTGGTCAGCGGTAAACTTTCGACCCAACCACTTATATACCGCATATTGGTCAGCGGTAAGCTTTCTTTGTACACATATTCTAACAAGTACAAAGAGAAAAGTCAAGATGGCTTCCCACTATTATTTTATGCAGATTCATCTTCAAATATTCCATCATTTCTTATACGTCCAATGAACCAATATATTTACCATTATACTTGTTAGATTTCTTTTTGTCTTTAAGACTTGATAATCGGAGATATATTATACTGCCATGTTTTATGTAAATGTTATAAATGCGAATTGTTGGGCACATGCTCGGAGATTCTTTTCAGATGCAGTAAAGATTGCTGATAAAAAAAATTGTTTCTAAAGAAACGGTCGAGAATGCTTTTACAAGTTACCTCTCGACCGTCATTTTTTCTAATTCATACTGTCTAGCGATTTCTGTAACATCTCTTTATATGCTTTGCGCACATTCGAAGGGCCTTCAATCATAATTTTCCCAGCTGCTCCAAATACCCATCGATAGAAAGTTGGACTCACGCAGACTTTAACTTTTATCCGGAATTTTTCCTCACCTACGCTTTGAGTCTTAATTTTCATACCAAACTTATCAACCACAGACTTCATAATACAGTTGTCGCATAGCAATGTTACATCAATTGCTTCATCTGTAGAAAACATACGAAAGACCTCCGTTGTATATTTTGCAACATTATATTCTATTGGCTTCTCAACAGCCTTCTCCGACAGCATCTCCGGCTGTTTTTTTATACGGTCTACTCTATAAGTACGAACAGCTTCCCTCTCATCACAGTAACCTATCAGATAGTAATAGTCGCCATCCCAAATTAAATCAAATGGACTGACAGTATATGGCTTTCCATCGTTCCTGAGCACTTCCTTCTTCTTACCATTGAGTTCAGAATAATAGAAGGAAATCTTCACGCCGGCATTGATCGCCTCATTGATGGCATCCACTATGTAATAGCCCTTTTCATTCTCTGTCTTCACACGGCCGGTGATATGCACAGATCTCTTTAACTTATCTGCATTGTTCTCACTGGTCAAAGAGAGTAGCTTTTTAATCAGGCTCTCACTCTTCTTCTCTGTTATGAACTTGGAAGACTGCACTGCATCGATCAGAAGCTTTAACTCCGGCACGGAGAACTTGCGGTCTGCCAGGTAGTATTCCCAGGCACGCTTACGTTCTCCGATAATCTCAAAGCCAGCCGCACGAAGCAAGTCAATATCCTTAGGCACAGTGGTTCTATGCACAAGAATATTGTGCTGCTCCATCATGCGGTCAGTGATCTGCTTTGTAGAAAGGGTATGATCCTCATCGGTCTGTGTCAGAAGCATCTGATAGAGATACAGAATACGAAGTCTAGTATCGTTGTCTTCTACCTTTGGTTCAATCACCATTTCTGCTTTGTTTGCCTGATCAGCTAAAATGACATCAGCAATTACCTGAGCAGCAAGCTTTGATCCAAGCTCATTTGGATGACAGCCATCCTCAGCAAAGATATCCTGCTTAGCTACTTCCTCATAGAAGCGTTTGCCTACATCGGCAATCAAGGCCTCATTCCGATCGGCAGCCTCATGATAAGCATCATACATTTTCTGATACATCTCATCATAGTCCATGCCGAAGGATTCCAGCTGCTTGCCGCCCTTCTGATAAGCCCAGGTTGCATACAGAACCGGTACTGCTCCATTGGAACGAATCCGCTCGCACAACAGTGCAGTGTTCTTCAGGAAGCTTTCCCTCGAAGTAATTGGGCCGTTGCTCATCTCCTGAAGAATTACATAGTCCCACTTCTCATTCTCCAAAGCCGCCTGCGTCATTCCTCCCATCTTGGTATCAGGATTCAACTGCTCGGCAAGACGCGCTCCACCGCGGGTGTGCTGAACCACTTCGGCATCTATTAAATTGGCCAGGGTTTTTGGCATGTTGTTTGCAAAAGTAAAACTATTGCCAAGCATTAAGATTCGCATTAAATACCTCTTTCTAGATTCTATTATTTGTTTCTAATACATATAACTCATTTCCATCTATAATCTTGTTCTGTTTGATCACTTTATACAACAGACTGAAACTGTATCAATGGGGCATATTTGTCGGCGTAGCTCTTGCCATTGATTCAAATTGAAGGCTGTGGTAAGTAAATGCAATTGTATAAATCCTGCAATGTTTATTATTACAAGATATGTCATAAATGGACTCAATCCACGCATCGTTCTTTTTCCTATTTCGACTTATTGCTTCGATATGTATGATATGTAATCACCACCTCAACATCTGCACGATATTCCTTTCCAGAAGCAAACTTCCCATCATCATTCACGGTTACAGATTTTACTTTCCCATCATCAGTTATCCATCCCGTAATAATGTCATATTCTACTTCAAGTGTTATATTTTCAAAGCCTGCTTCTTCAAATTTTCCCATCACATCTTGATAGTTTGCACCTTTAGCTTCTTTCGATGACATTGGCACTGAATATTTTTCAAGTGTATGATACGTAATCAATACCGGGAAGTTGGATGGATATTTAGAAATTGAAGTAAATTTATCGAAGATGCCTATTTTCACTGTATCTACTTTATTCTCTTCCGCAATATCTTTCAGTGACAAATCCGCAATTTCATTTGTTAAAATATTACTAAAACCCTCTTTCTCAAAAGCAGAAATTACTTCCTCGTAGCTTTCTCCACGTAATTCTGTCGAAGAAAAACCCACTGGTGTAAGAAGCTTGATTTCGTAATATCCAATGCCTATAAGAGCCGCAGCAATAAGGAATAATATGCCTAAAAAACGAAGCTTCCTATTTGCTTTCTTTTCTGTTTTTTGCTTAACCTTATTATCAGAATAGACATGAGAACCCCAATTATGACTTTCGTTGTTTCTCGTTCTTGCTGAATCACTCGACGTATTTGAATATGAATAATGCTGGTTCTCAGAATCGGAATATTCGAATAAATTACCACTATTATTTGAAGACTCTTCTTCTCTCTCCTCATACTCATCATAGTAATCATGATACAAGTGGGCTCCGCACTCTGTACATTCCCAGTTTTCATCATCCTCATTAAATCCTCATTGAATGTCCAATGGCGCATCGCACCTCGGACAAATATGCTTGATAATTGTATACTCATCATCACTATAAGAATGATGTAAATGAGCTCCACAAGAAGAACACTCCCAATCATCATCATATTTATTGAAGCCTGGCTGAAAATCTAGTGCAACTCCACAATTTGGACATGAAAACTCTATCTGTTCTTCGCTCACGATATCATCCTCTGAAATTCGGTTATGATGCCCACATTCAGTACATGTCCAGGATCCATAACTATCCGAGAATCCGCACTGACGATTAAGAAGAGCCCCACAACTATCACAATACCAAGCTATTCCTTCAAACGAATCTCCGTTATAAACATCATCATCCACAAGGAGCTCACCACACTCTGTACATCGCCATATCCCACCATCAGGGGCAAATCCATATTGATCATTCAGAATAGCACCGCAGTTCGGACAAAAGTATTCGTCCATCTATTTCACCCCTTTAACTTAAGAATACTCATTCTTTATTTTTTCTTGAAATTGCCATTTTTTTTAAAGAATTGCACCTCCGATTGAAACTACTGCCGATCCAATTCCCGCCACACAATTGCCTGCTTTATTCACACAATCTGAACAAATTCCAAGTTTACTTTTTCCAACAATTATTCTCTTGCAAAATTTGCACTTTTTCTCATTTATCTTTTCCATAATCATTCCTCCCTGTTCTATCCTTGGTTTAACACCTACTCAGCATATTTTTCAATCCAATTTTCTCCATCATATTCGTTAATCTGTTTTTCTAGCCTTGTAAGATAATCTTGCAACCTGCTATCCTCTTCACTGGCATACCAGACATTTGCTCGTCCAAAACCATAAGCCCAACCACTTGATTTTCTTGGAACTTCCCATTGGACTTTTCTTGATCTGATTCCTGTAGGAAGCAAAACACAATCCGACGATTTGGCTATTGCATTATAATATTGTATATCTTCAGGAGCAAACACCGCCTCTTGATAATGTCTATAAACGGTAGCATGCTTGTACCAGCCAACAACTGTTGTAAACTTATGTGCCGGATGTTTTGCGCAGTATACAACAAGTACATCATCTACTGATTCTTCTTTTTTACACAGCTCACAACCTGCAATATTCTCTATCCGCATTTGATTGACATCTTTCCCATTATGTGATTTTGTCTCGAAAAATCCCAAACAATATAAACATTCCCAGCCCTCCATATTCACCGGTGTGAAATTATACTTTTCATGTGCATCTCCGGTCTCATTGACAAAACTTCCGCCATTTACTGGAATATCTCTTCCATCTTCGTTTCCCCGGTATTCTTTCATCCATGCTATATTGCAAAAAAGTATTCTCATATCATCAGCCTCTTTTCCTTTTGAAAACGGACTCAAATCAATAAATAATTCCTTCAATCCGCTTGTATCTTTAAATTCCCTGAACAAATATTCCAGAAGCTCTTCCTGCCTTGCCTGACCTAATGTAAGCCGGTAAAGAGATAAAATCTTTATCAGCCTTTCATAATTCACCTCGTCCTTACTCATCGGATACATTGGCACGAGTCTCTCTATCTTTACACTCTGATCTTTCCCAAAACACCAGAATGGTACAAGTTCTGATTGATCATCCTGCTTTTCCGCTTTTGCTGCTTCAAACATTTCTTTCCAAATGTCACGCTTATACTCCATTCCGACTGCCTTACCATATTTATCGGCAACATTCTGTCTGATTGCCAGACACTTAAATCTGTTAATTCTGCCTTCTCTCTGCTCAAGATCAATCGGATTTCCAGGAAGATTCCAGTGCATAATCACACGACAGTAATTATGAAAATCAAGCCCTTCCTGCCCGATAGATGTTGTAGCAAGCACGAACGGACGCATTGGTGAATTAAATGCATTTCTAATGTTTTCTTTACGCATGACTACCTTGGAATTATCTCCCGCATCCTTTGTAAATCCTACCGCATAACTTGACCTGATTCGACACCCGTCACTTTTCTTGTCAGCTCCGTTAATACGCTTTTTGAAATCAGGATAAGTATCAGCGATATAGGTAGCGGTATGTATTTTCAATGAATCCATCATCATACCATGAACGATTTGATACTGATTATCCTCTGACTGAAACCCCGCCGTTTCCTTCAACATATGGATATACTCGTCAATCATTGCCTGAAAACAGCCATCCTTACAGTATTTAAGTACATTCTGCCAATGAGAATTATCATCTGCATCTGCCGTAGGCAAGGTCAATGATAGCTGTTGACTCCGGTAAATTAAAATTATTCACAAACACTTTTGCCAGTGATGTTGCTCTGGCTGTGCTTCTTCCATTTGAACGAAAAATGCATATTGCCGGCGATCCTAATACCATATTTACCAATGTTTCCAGAAGATCATCCGGCTTTCTTCCAAGATAAATTTCTTCCGGTGCATCAAGATAACTTCTCAGCTTATCAATATGGGCAATAAATCCTTTATTTCTTTTATCCTTCGAACTGCTTCTAACCTCAGATGTTGTATCTTCTTCATCAACATTCATTTCCCACACAATATCGTCTATCCAATTTTTTGCATAAATGACTCCATCCATGAGCATCGGTGCGAGATAATACCATCTGGCATCCTCCTTATTGCTAGACGAATCACCATACTTTTCATTGATTACTGCAAGCTTCTTTTTCAATTTCAGCCGTACCGATTTTTCTATAACTTCCAATGATTCATGATTATTCAATGACTCAATTGGTAAATACATATCCGAAAGTGTCTTAGATGGATAAAGCAGTGCAAATAGGCTCATGCCTCTTACTTCTCCATTTGAGACATTAAACCTCAGTCTTGCCACTGGGTATCTTCTCGAACCTTCCGCAAAATAACCTGTATTCTTCTTATCCTGGTTCTTTATCTGATGTACCAATTTTCCAACTGTAAGTCTTTCCGCCTCATAGGAAACCATAGCACCAATCATTCGTGGAACCATCTCCCATGCAGAAAAAACAAGTATTTTTGAAAACCCTTTGCTGTTTTTATATGCTCCCTGCATCTCATAATATGGCATTGATGGTGGAATCCACAGGTATTTTTCCGCCCCACCAATAAATGCCTTTTCTTTCAGTGCCTCAAGTCTTGCATTGGTTTTCGGCAGTTCTTCATATTTATTGATTCTATTGCGATTCAGCCACAAAAGGCTCTGTTCTCTTTCATTTCCAAATTCATCAGGATGTTTCGTATAATATTTTTCTATCTGCTCTTTTATTTTGTATTTTTTCATAAAAGACATAAGATAAGGACAACTCTTTGCATAATCTATCGGCAACGTATGTTTTGAATCTGTTTTTGACAATAATCGTGACATCTGTATGTAAGAATTAATATCGTTCCCGTCTATCCGCAGATGGTGTTTCACACTGCTGTCATCTGTATAATCCCCAGAATCCATGACAGATATTCGTTCTGTCCTGCTGACTCCTTGATACATGGCGTTTTCCGCAAGTTCCTTCATACGGATAATTGCACTGTCTCCAGCTTTTAATTCACTTAAAGCAACGGAATAGTTTTTCCAGATTTCCTTAAAACTTGTATCTTTGACCTCATCGTCAAAAAGGAAGTTCATAACCTGAAAGAACTCTGCATAATGTTCGTCCAGCTGATTTTCATCAATTTCTTCAAGGGTAGAATACAATTTATATGGTGTTGCTGACAGCAGAAGCACTCTTGTATCATGTCCGCTAAGAAAACTATGTGCAAGGATGCCAAGTTCACTGTCATCAGATGACAGAAGAAATTTAAATCTCTGAAATTCATCCATGATTACAAGATCCGGTTCGAGCATGGATACACTGATTCTCGCAAACATTACACGTAATTTATTCATTACATAATAATTGGAATACGTGAGTTGTTTATTATATTTTCTCTCCTTCAGATGATTAAGCAGCATATCCCTAATTGCATTATATTCTGGATAATTAACAATCTTTTCAATTACATTTTTAGGATAACTGCCATCGGACACCTTTTCGCATTCTTTTACACGCTTTTCAAAGTTACATTTTGCCCATCCGTCCCATGCTTTTACAGCATCCAGTATCATAAATTTTTCGAGAGAAATCACATGCCCTTTAAAGTCAGGTATTCTCTTTAAGATTGCAAACATTAATGCTCTTTCCTGTACACTTCCTCCACCGGAAGTCATACGGAAAGATGTTTCTGGTGTAAGCGGAATAAGCTGTATGTAACCTTCCTTTATTCGGGGATCATTCTCCTGCTCAGTAATCTTCAAATGCTGCATAGATAATCTTGTATCAGCTACCGAACCAATACTATTTTTCCCTGTCACATCAAGTTTTCTAATGTTCTGATTTGCTATGTTCTGATTAGAGCAAATATATATCACTTTAAACAGCTCATCATTTTCTTCAATTCTAAGTCTCGCCGTCTTCACAATTGCCCCTCTGGCAATAAGTGTTTTTCCCATACCGACCTCATCAGCAACAAGCACACGGTTCTGATTATGTCTGAAAAGATAATCCACTCTTTCTACAGTAGCTCTTTGAAAATCTTTCAGACCGGCAAGGGTACGCTTTTCGATTTCATCTATATTAAATTGTGACATAACATCACCTCGTTATCTTCTGATTTTCAAAGTATTACAAAACGTTTCATAAAGTTCACGAAATTCATCCGGTATAATCTCATTATCAGTGACCATTTTAAGTATATACCCGATGTCTTTTATTCTTTCCGGTTCTTCTACAGAAGTCTTAAGCATCTTCTCATAAAGTGCCGGCATTGCATCGCTTGAATTACAGAAAAAGCCGGATTCTCCCATCTGTTTTCCTTCAAGCATGGATGCAATATAATCATCCCCCAATACAAAAGCAATATATTCCACAAATGAAGGTCTGTCCTTTACAACACTGTTTACTGCAGCACTTTCTCTGTCATCTGGAAAATCGCTTGTCGGAATCATAATAATTCTACGAATAATATCTTCTCCCGCTTTTGCTGTAATCTCATAGAATTCCGATAACTGCAATATCTCAAGTTCTGAAAACTCTATGTGTTCTGACAATGTCTGCTCCTGCTTTGAATTAAATGGTGATACTGTAATTGCACTATCAGATTGAATACCGCTAAATTCAACTGTTATCTTATACTTTCCGGCATTCTCATTATCCTCTGAAATTACAGCCTGCCTTTTCACACGGCACAATTTCTTGATCTTCTGCTCCAGCAGATTTCTGTTGTCACTTTCTGTTTCCAAAACTGCATCCGCAACTGTAACCTGTTCAAATGGATTTTTCACATCTCCTGCCGGGCCACAGAATATATCCTCTAAGAATTTATCCCCATTCAGATACATATTCTTTGTACCAAGCCACAGCATCATTTCAACATTTTTATTAATTGCAGAATAGGAAGCATTCATGGAACCAAGATACAGATCAACATCTGAATATTTCCTTCTCAGATAAATTTTTGCATGAATATCCTGTTTCTTTTTATCCGCCAGTTCATCTGAAATTTCATCCTCACCATCTATGATCTCATCCTTTAACGCATAGATGGTAAAATTATCTACATCTGACGCTTTGAGTTTTCCAAGCTCAGAACGTCTCGTAATAAGTGTTCTCTTACAGTCTGACAATGCCCTGTCTGTAAGGTTAAAATCAGCAATCACACTTTCTGACAAAAACGGAGACATCACTACAAGCTCATTAAATGTCGAATTGGCATTTCCTTTTTCCTTGCAGAACAGAATATCATCCTGCATTTTGGTAAGCATTTTTTCCAATGCCAAGCGGAAGCACTTCAAAATTCTCGCCAAATATTTTACTTTCAAGCGAAAAGGATACATCCTTAATATCTGCACATAATCCACGAATCAGATTTCTCTTCTTTCCGGCATTATTGCTGGTATTGTGCACATTCGTTACAAGATAATCCAGGAAATCACAGATAGGCTGTGTCTTTTTCTTCTGTCTGACATTTTTACTGCTATCCATTGCAAAGCTGATATCCCAGCTCCTGTCAAAAGTCAGATTTCTGCTCATTACCACAAAGCGATATTTTTTATCTCCCTCAGCGTTTACATATGCTAATACCCATGCTTTCGGATGAAATGACGGGTATCGACCAAGCTGTTTATCCTTTGGCAATGCAACTTCTACTACCATTTTTTCTAATAATATAGATAGTGCAGTCGGTTTTGTTGGCACTTTAATCTGTCCTGCTTCACAAAACAACACGATTTTATCTGACACCTTCTGCAATGTATTCAACACACCAATTGGGTTCTGCATCAGTTTACTATCTGATTCTTCAGATAAACCAAGGCATATTGCTACGGCTGTGAGTGTTTCCAGATCAAGTGAATATGTAGCGCCTACTGCTCTATCCAGTCTATATCCGTCCGGAGGCATCAAGATACTGCTGTAATCTGTTCTATCACAGTTCGAATCCGGTCTAAACATCAGCACTCACCTCCCCGTCATAGATGTCATTCACAATTCTTCTGGTATTTGAGAATCTGTAATCAAGCTTTCCTCCGCCTACCCATTTTGAATGATCAAATTCCTTTGTTCTGCTTAACTTCGCTCTGGCTGCTCCTTTCAGGCTCCGTTCCCTCTTACGAATCAGTTCATCAGCCATATCAATATCCGATGCCATAAATGCTGCTTGTATCCCACACAGAAAGCTCTTTGCCCTTGGATTTATCAACTGCAATTCTCCAAATACTGCATCCAGATCAACTGTCGCATTATGCCTGATATTCGGAAGCAATCTGCTCCATTCATCATTTGCGTATGTATTCTCGCCTTCTGAAAGCATGACATTGTATCTTACTCTTGCCATATACACCAGTTTATTAAAATCGCAGGCAAGCTTCATCATATATGCCAGCTTTTCACTTACTTTTTCCGATAGTTCAGCCGTCAAAGAAGCAAAATCATCATATTCATTCAAATCAATGTGATTTTTCAGCACATATTCAAAAAGAGAACCCTTCGTTGACTTCTGAATCTGTTTATCCAGATAGAAAGCTTCCTCCTGCGTCAGCTCTATTGTAAGGTTGTCTCTCCAATCATCATTATAAATCGGAAGATTCCAGAATCTAATATTGGCAATATCTCCTGCATCAGAATCATCCTTATCATTTTCCTCTGCATCATCATTTCTGTTTCCAAGTCTGCTGCTAACTGATTTCTGTTCTCTTAGTTTTACTGCCAATGAAACATATTCAGAAATAGATATACCATAATCACAAAATATTCCATAGGTGCGAATACCATTCCAGTAAATGTCGGAGGGCTTTCTAGCACCCAGCCTTTTGGCAATACACGCGTTCCGATAACTCCCTCTGCCTTTGGATCTGCATTCAACAATCTAATACCACAATCTTTTTCAGCAGAATCAATTGCTCTAAGAATCCTATTCACATCTTTGCCGTATCTTCCATCAACAGCCTCTCTCAAGACATATGGAACAATAAGGAAATACTTTGCCCTGGTCTGGATGGTAGAGGTCCCTGGAAAGAAATAATTAGCAAAAGCATCACGAACTATACCGATTCCAAGTTCATCGACTGCTCCCTGTTCACTCAAAAGGTTAATCACATCCAATGCCTTCTGCCGGTCTTCCTTTGAAAAATCTATCCATCCAATTGCATATTGTCACTCTCCTCCCTGTCAATAACAGCATAAGCAGCCTTTCACGAACTAATTAATTTATAATCCAGATAATGTCCTCATAACCAGATCAACATCTTTATTCTCCAACTCTTGAATAATGTGCAAGTATGTTTTCTGTGTAGTTGTCATACTAGCATGCCCTAACCTTCTTGCTACACTGGCAATTGAAACACCTGCAAAAAGTAATAAAGAAGCATGCGTATGTCTAAGACCATGAATCGAAATCTCAGATATTCCACATGCTTTACAATGTCTGGTAAGGACGTCATTCACAGTTGAATTATAAATCTTTGAATCACCTACAAAAATTGGTTGATCTTCCGGAAGATTTTTTGTAAGCTCCGAAAATTTAACCACAATCTGCCAGTCAATCTGAATTTTTCTCACAGAAGATTTATTCTTTGTTGGAAGGAAGCCTCCATCCCCTTTGTAATCCCATGTCTTGCTAATTGATAGAGTCTGTCTTGCAAAATCGAAATCTGCTGGTGTGATTGCAAGAGCTTCTGAAAATCTCATTCCTGTTTTTGCAACTAATAAAATAAACCAATCCCAATTTACAGTTTCCTTGATATCTAAATCTGCAATCAATGTATGAAGTTCAAATTGATTGAGGTATTTAATCTTTTTTACTCTTGGTGACTTCCCTTTAATAATCGCTTTTCTGGTTGGATCTCTTTCAATCAGACCATCATCAACAGCATCCAGAATGGCTCCTTTCAGCTGATGATGAAAGTCTAATGTCGTCTGTCTTTCATGATCTTTAGCATAATCATTTAACAGTTTTTGATACGCAGTTCTCGTAAGTTCTGACACCTTTAATCGTGGAGCAAGCTTTTCAACCATTTATGTGTCATTAAATACTTTGCCATTGTTGCTTCTCTGATTGCGCCTCTCTTATAAACCTCAATCCACTGCTGATAATATTCACAAAATAATTGTTCCTTGTTTACACTGTTCTGCATAAGTTATCTCCTCTCTAGGAACTGCTTATGCTGATATAAACAATTAACATGTTTCAGTACAAATTATGAAACTGTAATTAATGGTTTAATTTCCTCATCCAATATTTTTCTCAACTCTGCCATACACTGAGAATAATATTTAAACTTCGGTAATGCCTTTTCCTGTGATTCTTTATATCGCGTATAATTAATTGTTGACTTAATTACACTTTCGTTTGGAATTTCCCCATTTCTATAATGCAATGCAGCATACATTACATCATCTTTTGATGCATACCAAGTAACGCAAAAATCAGTAACCACTTGATTGATACAATCATGTTTCATGTTCTCAACAATGTTCATAATTGACTGACCTTTATATTTATTCTCATCCTGCTCAATTTCATTTACCAAAGTAGTCATAATATCAGCTACTTTCGGATTGTCTTTACGCATTTCCTCAATATACTGCTTCACTTCATCAATCTGTTTCTGACGTTCTTCCGGTGTAACCGCCTCCGCATCTTCATCTGGTGTAACAATGTTCTGAATTAGATTAATGATATACTCATAATCAATCTTTGTGCTGCTATATGCCATTAACTCATAATCTGTATTAACTGTTTCTTCTGCTTCCGGTGGTGTCTGTGTGTCGTCCGGCTCAGCAAGTTTGATTTTCGTCATAGCATTTTGGTAATGTCCCACATAATCTTCATATTCTTCTTCCGTAATACCATAATCTTCAAGCATGCTTTCATCGTACTGTGTAAATGATTTGATCTGCGCAAATAATCTGTCAAATGTCTGAAATGCTTTCGCAAATACCTTCAGTTCTTTCAACGACATATCCGTTTCTTCATCCGGTGTCTCTGCAACCGCTTTTAATGCTGAAAGTGCTCTCTTAAATGCTGGCTCGACTTTATCCCATTCAGCTAGCAATGCAACTTCTGTACTTCCAGCAGAATATAATTTCACCGCATTATCAACACATTCTTTAAACAATACCGGAGCCTGGAATGTTACAATCTGTCCATAAGCCTTATTCGGATCAAAAATACGATTTGTTCTTGAAAATGCCTGAATCAGATCATGTGGTCCCATTGGCTGTCGATCTATAAATATCGTAGATAAACATGGAGCATCAAATCCTGTCAACAAACGGTCTACCACAATTACTAAATCCAGTTGTCTATTTCTGCTCTTATACTTTTTGTCTTTTCGTGCCAATCGTTTGTTCAAATTTTCATTGTAACTCTGGATTTGAGAAAGATCGAATTTTGTACCAAACATTTCATTATAATCATTTAATGACTTCTGCATCTTTTCCTGATTTACATGCGATCCTTCTTCATTTTCTGTTACAGAATATGTAATAGCAAATTTAGGGTAATCAGGAAGAACCTGTTTCATTCTCTCATCGATTTCCAAATCTGTTTCACCATTTTTCACTTTGCTCAACAACTCATAGTACTTCTGTGCCAGTTGAATCGAACTTGTTGTAAGAATTGCCTCATATGTCTGTCCCTTACCATTTTGAAGACCAAATTTCTGGTAAGATTTATTTAGAATAATATCTAACACTCGTAGCATATGTGTCTCATTGTCATAGAGACTCGGATCTGTCTCATCTTCCATATTCTTGGGCCCATTATGCTCAACTTGGAATCCAAGAACTGCATTGTCTTTAATTGCATTCTGTATCGTATACTTATGAAGACATTTTCCATATAGTTCTTCTGTTGTTCTTGGCAAATCTCCCATCTGTGCATATGGATTCTCGGCAAATCTAGGAGTTCCTGTAAAACCAAACCATAACGATCTTCCAAAAAATCGTTCTAATTCTCGCTTTGTTTTCGGTGTAACTGCACGATGACATTCATCCACTACAAATGCAATCCTCAAATTTTTGATTTTATTGTATTCTGGCGTGTCCTCTTGCAGTCTTTTAGTAACCAGTATCTGCATCTTCTGGATTGTTGTAACAATCACCTTTCGGTCTCCGGATTTCAATTTTTTCTTCAAATCATTGACATTGTCCGTCTTATCAACAGCAATCACGTCATTGTTTGCGTATGCCTGAAATGCGCTTGATGTCTGTGTATCAAGATCCTTCCTGTCAATTAAGAAGATTGTTTTATCAAGTGAAGGGATATCCATCAGCAGATTTCGGGTTGCCTTATAGGAGGTCAACGTCTTTCCAGATCCAGTAGTATGCCACACAAAACCGGATTTTCCTATTTTAGATGCTTCACGTATTGATTCGATTGCATGAATCTGATACGGTCGTAAAATAATCAATCTCTTTGCATCTCTATCCAAGACTGTATATCTCGCGATCATTTCATGTGCTTCCGGAATACGGAGTACACTCTTTGCAAAATCAAGATAATCCGACACCGGATTATTCTTCTCGTCAACCCATCCACTCATAAATTTAGCATTCAGGTCGGTATCACTTGCTGCAGCAAAATATTTCGTATCAACACCATTACTAACAACAAACATTTGAACCGCTGAAAAGATACCTGTAAATTTTCCTTCACTAATATATTTCTTTATCTGGTTAAATCCATCCATATATGAATGCTGTCTATTCTTCAACTCTATATGAATCATCGGAAGTCCATTTATCATCAATGTAACATCGAATCTTCTATTTCGTGAAACTGTATAGTAATCATCTTCATCTTTCAAAGCACTATACTGGTTTATTACTTCATAAACACTGCTCCCTCCTGCAATATGTTCATGGTTCATAACAACTAAATGAAGTTTCTCTGTATCGCGCTGAACGTGCACCATTACCTTTCCATTTTCCCCTACTAACCATTCGCCAGCTTTATAGAAAGATGAAAACTGTAACTGGTTCTTTACCTGCTCAAATTCTGCATCAGATAAAGATTCTCCATTCAACCGATCCTTATTGTTCTGTTCGAGAATATATTTAAAGTTTCTCCATAAATCCTCCTCTGTCTTCAAATCTTCTCGATATGTCCATTGAGAATCTCCATAAACCAATTGGTCAATCAATTTTTCTTCAATTACTCTCTCTAATTCTGGCATTAACTTGATCTCCTTTTTAGTTTTCTTGTTTTTATTCGATATATTTAATAATAAGTAGCACTTACACTGAATTGCTGTGAAAAGCTTCAATCCATTGATGATAAATAACTTATGATGGTGAAGAGTGATGAGGTTGTCGAGAGTACGAAAATGATCTCCTATTTTCTTCTTTTCTTCTTTTTCAGCTGGTGCAAAATAAGTAAAATTTTTTAATTCTGTTTCGGTCATTGTCGGAACAGCTCCGCCAATTTTTACGGCAGCCACCTGTTTCATAACTCTATCCGTAATAAGAACATTTGACATGAAATTTTCTGTATCTTTTTCTACACGCATCACAACAATCTGCGGATTAATTGATGCATCTTCTTTAAGTCCAGCAACCAAGGCACTTTTCCCAAGTGTTGATCCTGTTTTTACGAAAAGAATATCCCCATTAGATATTTTTATTTCAGGTGATTCATCGTATTTCTCACGAGTAATATATGTATTCTTACATTCTATGGTTAATTTGTTATCTACGATGTTAGTAGGACTAAAAGTTAAAACTCCACCTGCCTCTTTTGAGATAATGTCTTTTTCTGTATATCCTCTGAATCCAATTCTTCCATTAAGCTTGCAAGAATCCCCTAACTTACGCTGTTCCCAATCATCGGTATATCCTTTAAATCTAATCGTAGGTTTTGCCATATCTTTATCCCTCCATCTTTCCGATCAGATCATTTAATGAAGCCATTACTGAAGCATCTGATGATGTTAAATCTTTCAAAAGTGATAAAAATTCCCCTTGTACCTGTCCTAATTCTTCATCTGTCTTCTTCATATCCACTAGAAGCGCATTGAGATCAACTTCTTCCTCTTTTTCAAAGTTATCTACATAACGAGGAATATTAAGATTAAAATCATTTTTTTCAATATCTTCGAAAGTTGCAAGATAAGATTCTTTCTCAACAGTTTCTCTCTTTGTATACAGATCCAATACTTCTTCAATATGCTCATCTGTCATTTCATTCTGCTTCTTACCCTTGTTGAATTTTTTAGATGCATCAATAAATAAAACATCTCTTCCATCTCTATGCTTCTTTAATACAATAATACATGTTGGTATTGATGTATTGTAAAATAAGTTGGCCGGAAGTCCAATTACTGCATAGATATTACCAGCGCGAAGTAACTTTTCTCTGATTTTCCCTTCGGCAGCTCCACGGAATAATACTCCATGCGGCAATACAATTGCCATTGTTCCGTTATTTTTCAAATGATATAATCCATGAAGAAGAAACGCATAATCAGCCTTTGATTTTGGTGCAAGTACTCCATAATCACTGAATCTTTCATCCTGCAAAAATCCAGATGATGCACTCCATTTCGCTGAATATGGTGGATTCATAAGTACCATGTTAAAATCTGTGTCTTCATCTGTTGGCCAATCCGCATCTAATGTATCACCATTTCGAAGATTCTGATTTTCTGCCTTAACTCCATGGAGAAACATATTCATTCTGGCAAGATTATACGTCGATGTATTGAGTTCCTGTCCATAATACTTGATATATTCCGGATCTCCTGAATATTTCTTTGCATTCAAAAGAAGAGAGCCTGATCCCATACATGGATCATATACAGATAATCCCTTCTTATCTTCCTGACCTGCAATAGCTATCTTAGTTAAAATCTTTGAAACAGCCTGCGGTGTATAGAATTCTCCTGCTTTTTTTCCTGTTTCAGAAGCAAACCAGCCAATCATAGCTTCATAAGCATTTCCTAATATTTCAGCATCTGAATTCAAAAGATCAGCAGTATCAATCACTTTAATCAAACTCGCAACAGTATCACTCTGTTTCTGATCACTCGTACCAAGTCTATTAGAATATAAATCTAAATCTGCAAACAAATCTGCAAGATAGGATCACTCTGCTCAATATTATTAAATGCTTTCTGCAACTGCTCACGATTGAAAGAATTGTTCTTTGCTGCTTCTGCAAATATGTATATGTCAACTCAGGTTCAATCACATAATGACATTCTTCTTCAAGCTGTTCCTTTAACTCCTCTGCACTTTCATCTTCTAACGCTTCTCTATATGCATCTAAAGCAGCTCTAAGTGTCTCTGGTTTTTCATCATAAAGTAAATCATATACCTTAATCAGAAATGAATCTGATAAGTATTTATAAAAAACAATCCCTAACAGATAGTTCTTATATTCATTCGCATCCATTTTTGAACGAAGAACATCTGCGCCACTCCATAATACACTTGTTAAATCTTTGCTGTTTTCAATATCTGCCATATCATTTTTCCTCCGTCTTTGATACTTGTATTCCAAGCATTCATACAAAATATCAATATTAATTTAAATTATATCATTCTTTTCTTATTAATACCAACTAAATCACTGCATTATTTATCATCCTTTTCTAGAGAATGATTCCCCCAACCTCCATGAACCAGACGATAGTTCTTGAGTCAAAGAAAGCACCAAATGATTCATAGGTCATTCAGTGCTTTCTTTACAGATTCCGTCCCTGATACTGTATAGTTACCACATAAACGGTTTTGTGTGGCTCATCAATGCGAAAAATAGCGATATAGTTATCAATCAGTAACTGTCTATAATCTTTTCCTGCATATCTGCCTTCGCTTCGCTCTTGGTGGGATTAATGTTTTTTCTCCAATTCTGCAAAAACAATTTCTGCGTCAACTGCTTCTGCTCCATTAGCAATTTCCTGCTCGGACTCGAAGATTGCTTGATCGATGCGATTTATTCTTGCGAATTTATCATATAGTTCACTGCTCATTACAACCAAATCGCTATATCCGTTTTTGGTAATAAAAATAGGCTCCTGTTCCTTGTGTGCAATATTTGAAATCTCGGTTGTATTACGTAAATCCTTAATAGGCATAATAAGTGGCATGATAACTCACTCCTTTCTTTGACATAATTATGTTCCTTGAGCAATAGGAATATACCTTCTTATGTTCTTATGTTAACTTCCAGTATTTTTACGACTCGTTTTAAGCAGATTATTTTTTCTCTCACTCATCAACACTCCGGTAAAACTCCAGTTCTCACCCTGATCTTCAGATGTGAACACAAGGCCTTCCATCTCTCCACTCTGCGTCATCACATGAATCGTGTAATTCTCTCCATCCTGCTGTGGCATTTCCAGATACTGATAATCTTCAAGCGTGAAGCCATATTCCTGCATATGTGGCGGATATTCTGTACTGACAGTATCCATTGGAAGCTCTATCTCCCTTCTAGTG
>ENA-OQLB01000298-OQLB01000298.1-human-gut-metagenome-genome-assembly--contig:-NODE-298-length-29274-cov-22.734518_pt1 | contig 29274 bp, 26 predicted proteins | sample MGYA00242656_ERZ504813 | MGnify/ENA primary metagenome ERZ504813 (study PRJEB26092, sample SAMD00036388) | human gut metagenome | host: Homo sapiens | study: EMG produced TPA metagenomics assembly of... | reverse complement strand
CTTGCCCAGCACAGTGCTCGGCAGGTCGCCGGTGATTTGCGCCGGGATGGCGAGCGCGGCGGCGTAGTCGGTCTTCGCGCTTTCCACGCCAAGCTCGTCGTCGCTCAGGGCCTTGCCCAGATCTTGAAGTTGTCGAGCAGACCGGAGAAGTACTCGCCGTTGCTCCAGTTGGCCTTGCCGATCTGCAGCACGCCGCCATCAGCACCGAGGATGTCGGCGAGCTTCTGGCCGTTGTTGTTCACGGCTACCAGCTTGGAGTCGATGTACAGCTTGGCGGTTGCGCCGGAAATCACGATATCGACGTGCTTCCAGTCGGCGTTCGTCTTGGTGTATGAGACGTTGCCGGAGGAATCGCGCTTGCCGTCGTTGTTGTTGTAGCGTTCGACGGTAATACCGGTGGTCTTGTCGAGCACGCCGACGTAGTGTTCCTTGCCGTACTCCTGCTTGGTGGCGTTGGAGGCGGCGAAGAAGGTCCAGCCAGTGTTGTTGGAGGCATCGGGCTTGACGTCGTAGCTGATGGTCACGTCGTTCTTGCCCTTGAGCAGAGCGTCGCCGTTCTTGGCGGTGACGTTGAGCCAGAAGTTCTTGCTGAGCTTCGCGGCCTTGCCGTCCTTGCCGTCGGCGAGCGTGGCGGTGCCCTGCGTGGTGCCCGTCGCGTTGCCGCCGTCAAAGGTCTTATCGCCATCATCGAACGTGAAGTCGGCAAGCAGATCCGGGTCGGTCGGCTCGGTTTCGCCGGTCACGGTCACCTTAGCGGTCACGGTGATGGCGGTGGAGCTGTATAGCGTGCGGTTCTTGTTAGCGGTTTCATTGTCCACAAAGCCACCGGTCTGCTTCCAGCTGTTGTTCGCGTTCGCACCGGAGTTGATGAGGTCGTCCTCGTCGGTCTTCGACTCGCCGGCGGCGTTCGTCCACTTCCAATGGTTCTCGTTGGCACCGATGGTGTCGACCGTGCCGGTGACGGTGTATTCGCCGGGCTTGGAGGTGTCGACGTTGGAAACGTCCCACGTCACGTCGCGCTTGGCAGTGCCGTAACCGTTGGCAAGAGTGACCTGCTGCGTCTTCGGCAGCTTGGCAGTGATGTCCGTATCGGCAGCACCCTTATCCACCGTCACATCCTCGGCCTTCAGGTCGGCGTTGTCGGAAGCTTGGCGTCAGCCGCGCGGATCGCGTCGTACTGGGCCTTGGTGAGCGAGACCACGCCACCGTGCTTGGTGTTGGCGGTGAGGAAGTAATCGTCGGCCTTCAGGACGCTCCACGGATTCTCGGAATCGAGGTTGTCGGCTTCGAGTAGGTTGTAGCCGTAGCGGGCACCGGAGGCGACAGATCCATAGTTGTCGACGAACATGTACCACTTGTTTTCGCCGTTGACCTTGAAACCGTTGGCACCTTCCTGCGCGCTGCCGAGCGTGTGTCCGATGTTGGTCTGGCGCAACACCCAGCCCTTGGCCGGTCGGTCGCGTACTGGCCCTGGTCGTTGGCACGCCACCAATCGGCACGATCGGTGTATTCCATGAAGATCACGCCGGAACCGGTGGTGCGGTATGTGCGGGAACCGTTCTGCAGCATCGTGGTGTCGATGGTGTTGCCACGGTTGTACTTGCTGTTAGGCACGAAGACGCCGCCAAACATGTAGGTCTCATTGGTGAAGTCCTTGGTGGCGGCCCACAGCACGTGAGTCACCTTCTTGCCGGGCTGACTGTTCTCGCCATCGTATTTGGCGGAGACAGACCAATACACAACGAATGCGCCGCCCTGCTGGTTCTTCGGGTTGTCCTTATCGGAACCGTTGAGCTGACCGTCGTCGTTGAGATCATAGAAGTTCGGCACCCACGTAGCTCAGGAGCCCATGCCATGCCGATCTCGGAGATGGTCTTGCCGGTCACGGAATCGGTGAGCGTCTGGCTCTTGTTCGGATTGGCAGTGTACTTGTCGGCGGTGGCGGTCTCCAGTTCCGTCATGTCGTTGAAGTGAATGAGATCTTTGGACGACCACACATGCAACTTGGTGCTGTAACCTGTAGCCCACGTGCCCCAACCGGCATTATCGCCGCCGAACACACGCAAATCGGTGGCCAGCACGTAGTAGTCTTCGACTCGGGGTTGTAGGCGATGAACGGATCGCGCACGCCGGTGGTGGATTCGTTACTCACCAGAATCGGCTCGCCGCCGTTGAGCGTATCCCACTGGGTGGCGTCATCGCCGCGCGAGATGTCGAGGTAGATCTTCTCGGCGTAGCCTTGTTGTTTTCGATGAAGTGGACCATCACGTAGCCGTAGGCGTCATCGGCCTTGACCTCGGTGACGGTGACCTTGAGCTCGGCGGTCTTGGCGGCGTCAGCTTCGGAAGCCGCTGTAATGGTGGCGGTGCCGGCCTTCACGCCGGTGACCTTGCCGTTGGTATCCACAGTAGCCACAGCCGGATTATTGGATTCCCATGTCACCGTAGGCTCAGCGCCTTCAGGGGTGACGGTTGCGGACAGGGATGCGGAGTTGCCTTCCTTGAGACTCAGCTTGCCGTCCTTCACATTGGAACCGGAGATCTCGATTGCAGTAGGCGATGCGATGCGAGATCGACCGCGGAAAGCGCGGAGCCATAAATCGTGAGATTGTCGAGCAAACCGGTGAAGTATTCACCGTTGCCCCAGTTGCCTTTGCCGATTTGCAGCACGCCACCTGAGCCGCCAAGAATGCTCTTGAGATCCTCGCCGTTCACGTTGCTCGCCACGAACTTCTTATCGACATAGAGCTTCGCGGTCTTGCCGGAGATGACGAGATCGACATGCTTCCAAGCATCCTTCGTACCGGTGTTCTTGTCGATGGTGGCGATGTCGGATGCGCGGCCGTTGAGATAGCGTTCCACGCGGGTCTTGTCGGTGCGGTCGAGCACACCGACGTAGGTGGGGGCGCTGCCGTTCACCGCACCGGCGGTCGGCGCGGCAAACACAGTCCACTGGCCACCGGTCGCAGCCGCCTTGCTGTCGTAGCTGATCGTCACATCATCAAGACCGTTGAGCAGTGCACTGCCATCGGACTTGGTCACGTTCAGCCAGAAACCGCTGCCGAGCTGGGCGGCCTTGCCGTTGTCGTCATCTTTTCCGTTGACGAGATCCACCGTGCCTTGCACGGTGGCCTTAGCGTCACCCTGAGCACTGGCGAATGCACCATCGTCCGGGTCGCTATTGAAATCGAAGCTGGCAATCGGGTCAGCCGTCGCTGTATTGGCCGCCGCCCTGACGTTCGCACTGGTCGTGGTCGTCTGCACCGCAGGCGTCGCGTCGTCGGCCACGGCGGTGATCGGCATGATCAACCCCGCGCCCAACGTCGACACCGCCGTCAGGCAGGCCGCCAATCGTGTAACTCTCCTCACTGAGTTTCCTTCCTTGGGTCCTTGCTTCTTTGCAATACTGTGATGGATCATCGTTGCGCCATCGCAATATTTGTTATCGAATTGTTATCGAGTGACACCCGGTCGCTCCTTTATCGACCGCTTCTCGCTCCTGCTTCCGCTTCGCCGGAGCCTCTTCGTTCGCCAGCGCGACCCACTTCCGCCCGAACGACGGCCACCGGAAATCCCTACGAACGACACCGTTCGTGAACAGGAGCACCGATGTGCAATCGCACAGGTTTCTGTAAGCACTCACAATTCTAATGTGAGCGTTCACCTAAATTTGAGCACGCTTTGAGCGACGACGCGAAAGCGGTAACGCACATGCTGATTCCTTGCCATACCTGAAATACCCGGCACCCCTCTTAAAACCGGTTTCATCTCCCCGAATGAACATTTACCCCTTCTCAGCACCCCACAACAAACAAAATCGCACATCATCTGTGTGCAATATTGGCTTGTTGAGCCGCGTGGCCTGCATGTCCGCGTTATCCAGTTCACGGGATCACGCTGGTAAATCCCGTGAACTGAAGACATGTGCAATCGCACACGCAAAAGATTGGAATCAAGCCGAACTCGATGGCCGGCCATGTGCATTTCTGTAAGTTTCTGGTTCACGGGATTTTCAGCCGAAATCCGTGAACCAGAAACGGCTCCGTACCGAGCGTATTTCCGAGTTGTAGGGCACGCGCCCGGGTACTCGCCACTCCCAGAGCCGATCAACCACCCGAAAATGGCGGAATACCAACGGGCTCTCATCGGCCGCAACGGCCAATACTTCAGCCATTGCCCTACACTCGGAAATACACCTCCACACGGGCCGATTTCGCGATTGGAGGCTTACGCCGCTCAGGCTGGCGCTTGCGCTGGAGGGTCAGGGCGATGCCGGCGGCAGCGAGCGCCACGGCCACGCCGCTGAGGCCGAGTACGGCGGCACCGGTCTTAGACAGACCGAGCTTGTTGCCCGTCTTATCACCAGTAGCACCAGCGTCAATGCTCGAGCCGTCGCCCGGCTTAGTCGAATCGCTCGAGCCATCGCCCGAATCGGAACCGTCGACCTTCACCAACGCGGCCTGCGCCTTGTTCAACGCGGCGGTTGCGTCGTCGACGTCCTTCTGCGAAGCGTTCTCGTCGGCATAAACCTTCTCGGCGGAGGCCAACGCTGCGGCGAACGCCTTCCACGAGGCGGCGGTATAGTCGGACTCGCGCAGCTGCTTGGCGGACGCGAGCGCCTTGGACAAGTCGGTCTTGTCGACCGTAACCGTGTCGTCGACCACCTTCACTGTCACGGAAACGGTCTTGGAGGCCAGCTCCTCGGAAGAGCTCATGTCGAACACCGGCATGCCGTCGGCGGCCCAGTGCACACGGCGCACGAACATGTCGCGGCCGGCAGCATTCACGGATCCGAGATTCTTCGTGGCATAGGCGTGGAACACGTAGATCTGGTTGCCATCTTCGTCCTCGCTCCACATGCCGTGACCGGTGCCGAGCTGCATCTCACCGTTGAACGGACCGGACTTCTGAATCGGGTAGTTGAGCACCGTCCAACTGGCCGGGTCGGTCAGGTCAGTACCGGAGGCATCCGCTACGGCCAGCCCAGTGGTGTATGTCTTACCCACGCCGGAACCGGAGAACATGAGGTACAGCTTGCCGTCGCGCAGGGTCACGTTCGGACCTTCGGCTATGGCGGCGTTCCACGCATACTCCGGGGTGACGATGCGCACCGGGGAGCTGGTCACATGGGCCGGGTCCTTCGGATCCATCGTGGCGATGTAGGTGGCGCCGAGCTGCTGCCAGGCGTAGTAGGACCTGCCGTCGGCATCCTGGAAATAGGTCATGTCGAGCGACATGCCCACTCCGCCGGACGCTGTGGCTGCGAGCTGCTTGTTACCGTTGAGCAGCGAGGCGTCATTGCGGTAGATCGGTGTCGGCACAGTCCAGTTATCGGGGTCGGCCGGGTCGAGGTCGTGACCGTCGGCATCCTGCTTGAGCTGCATGTACACCGACTTGCCGTTGGACCATGTGTTGCCGTATCCGGCCATGAACAGAATCGTGAGCCTACCATCAATCTCATGAATTTCTGGAGCCCAGAAGCTGTGCATGATGGCATTACCCTCGGAGTCCTTGTCGCCAGCCTTGAGCAGCGACACCTCCTTGTTGTTGTAGCCGTTCGACTGAATCAGGGCATTCGGGTTGCCCGGCTCGTCGGCGAGACCGGAAATCGTGTCGGCCATGCGGAACGGCATGTGGGGCGAACCATGCTGCCAAGTGACGTCACCTTGGATGTCATTGGAAGCGATCATCAGGAACTTGGTTTCGGTGACTTCCTTGCCGTCGGCCTCATGCGTCCACTGCCACTTATACACCGATGGATCGGCGCGGTCCTCAGCGAACGGAATCTGGTATTCGGTCTGCTTGACGGTGCCGGTGACAGTGTAATCACCCACCTTCGTCAGATCTATGCCCTCAGTGTTCCATGAGGAAATCGGCAGGGAGCCGGTAGAACCGTCGGAGTAAGTGAGGTCCACGTTCTTCGGCAGCTGCGAGGTCATCTCATCAATCGAGGAACCTTTCTCGACGGTGATGTCAGTGAGATTACTCGTGCCGGTGTTCTCAGAGCGGCCGTAACGGGTGTTGAGCGCCTTGACGGTCGCCTCGTCCACCGCGATGGTGGCACCGGAGCGGAAGTTCGCGATGCCCTGCACGCCGTCGGCATCGAGTACGCCGGACTTGGCGATGGAACCGTACAGTACGCTGCCATGCTTGGACGCGGAGCCCTTGAGCGAATCGAACGTGGTGTACTTGGCCACGCCGTTGTCATCGGCCCAGCCGACAACATACTGCTTGCTGGCGGTGTCGTACACGGCGTACGGAGCGTTGACGCCGTTGATCTCGCCAAGGTCGACGATGGACCCGGAGTTCTCCTGTTCGCTATAGGTGAGCAGGTCTTCGGAGGTGGCGATGAGCACGCTGGACTTCGCGGTGGAGTCACCGGTGGCGGTGCCGCAGTTGGTACGCACGGAAATCACGCCATAGGTGCCGTCGGCCATGCGGAACAGGCTCGGATCCTTGAGACTGCGATAGTCATTGCCGTCGAGGTTCTCGTTGAGCTTCTGCGCCTTCGGCGAGCGTGCGAAGAAAATGCCGTAATTCTCGTTGTACGGGGTGTACGAGCCGTCGGCGTTCTGCAGCGCGAGGTGCATGCTGTAGCGACGTCGCCGTTGTTGGCCTCATTCTCGCCGGTGGCGTTGCGATCGTAGGCGGCGATGGTCGCGGACTTCGCGGCGGGCAGCACCTTTACGGTGAAGGCCTTGGTAATGGGCTCGATGCCGGCGAGACCGTTCTTGGAGAACTCGACGGTGATGGTACCGGTCGTGGCCTCGTCGCCATCGATGGTGATCTTGCCATCCTCGACGGCTACGTCCTTAGTGGACGTAACCGTGGCGGTAGTGCCATTCACAGCCGCCGGGAGGGCGTCTCCGGAACGCACGACGGACGGGATCACGTAGCCGGCCGCGACTTCCTTGAGCTGTTCAGCGGCAGTTTTCGTGGTCGGGTTGACCGTGACCGTGAATTCCTTCGTAGCGGTCTGGCCACGGACCGTGACGGCGGCGGTCAGCGTGACAGTCTTGGCTGCCTCGCCCTTGGCGGGCTGGTTGACCGTGCCGTCAGTCGCGATGACGCTGCTATCGGAGGACGCCCACGTCACGCCGTTCGCAGTGGGCAGCGAAATGAACGGATCGTCGACCGTCGTGGGGATGATGATGCCGTTCAGCACGGAACCGGTGAGTTCACCGGCATGAATTGAGGCATCGGCAGTGCTGATCGCGGCGACCTGATCGGCGGTGAGCGCGGCATCGTATACGCGGAAGTTCGAGACCGCGCCCTTGAACAGGTTGTCGGGCCACGGCGAACGGCCGATGGTGTTGAGCGACTGGTCCTTGACGCTGGACAGTTTGGCCGGCACGGTGCCGGATGCCACCTGCGTGCCGTCGATGTACAGTTTCGCGGCGGTGCCATCAATGGTGGCGGTCACCGACAACCATTGGTCGGCCTTGGCCACGCAGGAGCTGGACTGCACGAGCGTCTCCGTACCGCCCGATTTCAGGCCGACGAGCGGGTTACGCGAACTGCCGCAGTTGAGCGTGGCGAAGAAATACTCCGTATCGGAGCTGTCGTTACCGATGTTCCACAGGAAATGGAAAGCATTGAGCATGCTGGAATCCGCTTTGACCTCCAACTGCACCGTGGCGGCGTCCTTGCCGGGCAGCAGATTCGAGGGCAACTTGACCCAGTCGCCGGAACCAGTCTTGGCACCGCCGGAAAGGGTAAGAGCGCTATCGGCCCAGAGCGAGTCGGCGGAGTTCTGCACTTCGGCCGCGCCAAGCGTAGCGTTCGGCGCACTGTTGGCCACGGTCTTGCCGTCACTTGGCTTCGTGGTGAAGTCGTAGGCGGCGATGAGATTATCGGTCGGAACGGTATCGGCCGCGACCGCCGTGGTCGCACCGATTCCCATGCCGGCAAGCGCCATCGGCACTGCCAGCATCACACCGAGCAGGCGCTTGCCTATCGATGGTTTGGTTGTCATTGTTTCTCCTTCTTGCGCGCGGTGATACTGCTTGCCGCGCAACAGATCTAGATGTTGAGTGGTGAAGTTCGGTAATGACTATTGGAGCTATGGGGCCATAAAGCTTATGCGTCTGACAGCGTCGTCGGACGAACGTGCAATACGCCCCCTCTGATGGGACCGCACCATGAAGCAAACAATCCAGTAGGCTGCTTGCTATACGGCTCGGCCCGTCAGAGGGGGCTTGGTCTACGCTGCAAGCAGCTCAGGCCTGGCGCTTGCGGAGGGTGTAGGCGGCGCCGGCGGCGACGAGCAGTGTGACCGCGGTGATACCCACACCGAATACCGAGGCGCCGGTGTTGGACAGAGCGCTGTCCGGCTTGGAGGCGGGCTTTTGGGCACCGTCGTCCTTGCCGTCGGTCTTGCCGGAGTCGCCGGACTTCTTGACCAGCTTGTCGGCGGCGGACTGGAGCCGAGACAGCGCCTTGTCCACTTCCTGCTGGTCGGTGGAGTTCTGCAACACCTGCTGCGCGTCGGCGAGCGCGACGGCGAAAGCATCCCAACCAGACTGGTAATCAGCCTTGTTATAGCCCTTCACCTTATCGACAAGCGCCTGCAACTTGGACTTGTCCAGCGTGGAGCCGGGCTCGGCGGCCTTGATGGTGAACGTTGCCGAGACAGTACCGGAGTACTTGCCAGCGCCGGTTACGGTCACTGTGGCAGTGCCAGGTTCGACGTTGTTCGTATAGGCCACCGTGTAGTCGGCGCCTTCCTTGAGCGTCGCGCCATCGAGTACAACGGTCACGGCTGGTTCCTTGGCAGCGCCGTCTGCGGTGAACTCGTTGGGTTCGACGGTGACGGTCGCCTTGGAGAGGTCGATGCCGTTCACAATGACGGTAGCCTCAACCGGCATACGGGAATCGTCTTGGGTGATGCCCTTGACGGTGAAGGTGCCGGTCTTGGCGTAGAAAGATGCGTCAATGGCATCCCACTCAACTGCAACGTCAGAAACGGAACCGTCCGCATGAGTCAGATGCGCGGTCTCCGGCAGCGTCGGAGCCACACCAACCGTTGTCTCGGCAGACAGCGCGTCAACGGACTTCACAGCCACAGCCGGGGCGTATGCCTCCAGCACCTTCTGGTACTGGGCGCGGGTCACGGGCAGCACGGTTCCGTGGCGCGGCTTGCCGCCATCGGAATTGGTCGGGAAGTTCGCCTCAGGCATCTTATTGCCGATAACGGTCCACTGACCGCTGGCGATATCCTCAGTCGCCATCGGCACATAGTGGTTTGGACCTTGATGATAGCTCGGCTGGTCGGCGAACAGGTAGTACTGGTAGCCGTTCGCATCGCCATCGTTGGCCTTGAATAGCGATGGACCTTCGCCGGAAGTGAAGGTTTTACCGTAACCGTTAGCCTGGCCTTTACCGATGTTCGTGGCAACTTCGCTCCATGCACTACCCTTAAGCGCATCGGCGTAGTTCTTCACGCCGGCACCACCAATTGCGGCAGTCAAATCTGTGGACTTCTCCTGACGCAAAGACATCGTGTTTTCATCTTTGTAGATGCGGTAGTAGGTATCCCCTACCTTTTGCACGGTCACATCGATGGATCCACTGCCTGCACCGCCTCGGCGATCAACGTCAATCCACACTGTCGGGTCGGAGAAGTTGACGAAGTCATCGGTGGTGACGTACACCATGCGGTTGTAGGTCAGCTGCTTGCGGCTGTTCTCGTCGGTGTTGTCGTACAGGTTCGAGGCCCAATAGACCACGTACTTGCCGATTTCCTCGTCGTAGTAGGCCTCAGGCGCAAGTGTTGCCTGCGTAATCAGAGCTCACTTTGACGTGGCTTTGCTTGGACCAGTTGACCAGATCGTCGGACTTCCAGATCTCAATGTACTTGGAACCGTTAGCCTGTGCACCAGCAAAGCCATTCAGCCCGTTGAGGGGGGCACGACCGTCAATCTTCAGATCGGTGGCGAGCATGTAGAACTTGTCGCCGTCCTTGGACTTCATGATGAACGGATCGCGCAAACCCTTCTCGCCAAACTCGGAAGTGAATATCGGCGTGCCGTTGTTCAGCGTGTTCCAGTCGAGCGCATCGTTGCCCTTGGAGGCCGCGAGGCTGATTTTCTCGCCGCCCACGCCCTCGCCGGTGAAGAACGCCCACACGTAGGCCTCGTCCTTCTCTTCGGCGGCAGGCATCGGCTGAATGGTGACGGTGAAGGTCTTAGTTTCAGTGGCGGTATCGTACTTGGCAGTGGCTTTGAGCGTCACAGTGGCGGCATCGCTACCGGCGGCAGGGCGCTTAACAGTGACCGTTCGAGATTTGTCGTTCACGCCTTCGCCTAGTGTGGCGATATCCTTGCCACCGGTCACTTCCCACGAGATGGTCGAACCATTGTTGCCCTTGGTGGGCACGGAGAAGTTGCTACGGATGTCGTCGGAGTCCTCGATGGTGACGACGTCAAGGTCGGCCTTGGCTTGCTCGGCATCGGAGAGCTGCTTCGGCACGAGGACCGTGTAGTCGGCGGTTTTGGCGTTGTTGCCAAACGTGGCGGTGAGGATCACCTCGGCATCAGCTGCGGTTGCGGCCGGACGAGTGACTGTGGCCTTGCCGGTAGCGTTGTCAACGGCGATGGCTGCGTTGCCCGACTTCCACGCGATGCTCACGCCAGCGGCGCTGGTCGGCAGCGCGAAGTCCTCGGTAGCGGATGCGGGCACAGCGGCCTTGACAGCGGCCTCGGCCTTGTCGAGCACCTGAGCGTCATACAGCTTGGTCACGTCTGCGGCGCTGATGGCAGTGTCGTATACGGCGTAATCGTCCACGTCGAGCTTGGAGTTCGGGTCAGCGTAGGAGGACTTGCCAATGTAGGCGACGAGGTCGCCGTAATTGGTCAGGCCACCGGCCGGAATGGTGTAGGTGGCGTCTCCAACCTGCTTGCCGTTGAGGTAGAAGCTCATGGTGCTGTTGGTGCCGCTGATGACGGTGGTGTACAGAGCCAAATCGCTGGTGGCCTTGGTGCCGGTGGTGGCGGCGTTCGTCGATCCAGGGCCGACTTCGGTGCCCCACGGGCTGTTATTCGGGTCGGCCGCAGTGGCATTGGTCATTACGGATTTCGCGTAGCCACTCGGGTTGGCCGGGTTGAGCAGCCAGTAGCCGTTGGCCGGATAATTGCCGGTCTTGGCCGCGCCGATGTACGCGGCGGCGGTATTGCCGTTGCCGTAATTGTTCTTGAGCCAGATGGAGACGGTAACGTCCTTCTTACCGGCGATGGCCGTGGTCGGCACGCTAATGGTTTGCGAGCCGGTCAGGTTGATCTGGCCATTGGCCACCGTGGCGTCGCCGGATAGGGTGGCATCGCTGTTGGCCGCGCTGCCCTCGTTAGCGATGGTCTTGGACGTCAGTGCGTTATCGAATGAATAGTGGATGATCGGACTGGCATCGATTGGCGATGCGCTCTCGGCACTGGCCGTCATCGGCAGCAACAGACCAGCGAGCAGTGTTGCCATGCCGACCGTGAGTCCGGTTGCCTTTCGTATCAGCTTTCCCATGTTTCTCCTCATTGATAGGGTTGATTGTGGTTGCGCCTTCAGTTATGGAGCGAAGTTTTGTGGCCGCCCTCTGATGAGCTGAGCCGTGAAGAAAACGCCAGAGTCGTTTTTAGGCGAAGGCGAACGACAGTGAGCAAATATGAAGCCAGCTGAAAGCTGGTCCTTAATTGCGTTCGAGGTGGCCGCCGTTAGGCAGTCGGGGGAGAGACCTGCGGCGGCAGCCGCGGGATACAGAATCGGCCGAAGCCATGCCGTTCTTTCGGTGCTTCGCCGCGGTCTCTCCCCCAGTCAGCCTTCGGCTGACAGCCCCCCCTCGTCAGAGGGGGGCTTGGTTGCCGTAGCAGCTCAGGCGCGACGCTTGCGCCAGAGGGTTAGGGAGATGCCGGCGATGGCGAGTGCTACCACGGCACCACCCAGGCCGAGCACGGCCGTACCGGTATTGCTCAGCGCGCTGCCGGGCTTGTTGACGTTGGTCTTGTCGCCGGTGGTCGGGGTAGTCGGCTTATTGCCGTCGCCTTATCTCCGTCACCTTCGCCCGGATTGGTCGGAGCCTTCTGCAGGGCTTCGATTGCGGTCTTAAGGTCGGCTGCGGCGGTATCGACCTCGCCCTGATTCTCAGCGGCGAGCGCGGCTTGGCAGTCTTCAGCGCGGCGGCAAGCTTGGCCCAGGAATCGGCCGTGTAGTCGGATTCCTTGAGCGCTTCGCGGCGGCGATCTGCTTGTTGAGCTCAGCCAAATCGACCTTGCCCTGTTCAATGCCGTCAACCGTAGTATCGGATGGATTGACCAAACCATCGGTGTAGCCGTCGTAAGCAACCGCAACAGTGCCAGAGACGCTGGCCGGGAGGGTCACAGTGGCCTTGCCTTCGGCGTCGAGCTTCACGGTCTTGGACCAGTCGCCAGCAGAGAACTTCACCGAACCGGCGAGCGTGCCCTTATCGGCGGCGGTCACCGTGGCGGTGAGCTCGCGGGTGCCGGCGTTGTACACGGCCTTGGTGGTGGAGTCAACAGCCTCGATGTGCGTCGGGTTGGCAGCGGTCCAGACTTCGTCACCTTGAGCACAGACTCAGGCACGTTCACGAACGCACCGTGACGCACCTTGTCCGGCAGACCGCCGTTAGCACCCTGAGTGATGTAGCCCTGAGCGCCCGGCTCGGCTTTGACCGGCTTCTTTTCGTTGTTGAAGTCCGGGTAACGCTTGGTCATCGGGTTGTCCCACGTGGTCTTGGAAAGCTCGGCACCCGTGGTCATAAATGCACGGTAGGCGAAGTTGTCGGACAGCAGAATGTAGCCGTCGTCGTCCTTCGTGTTGAGTTCGTCATCCTTGTTGAGCTTGATGGTCTCTGGTCCTTCGAACGGCAGCAACGCCTGCTCGAGCAGCTGCCAACCGGTGTTCGGTCCTGACCCGGAGATGCCTCGGTGGTCGGTGCAGTCAGCACCTTGGAACGCTCAAGGAAGATGCTCTTACCAGTGGTGATGTAATCGCCAGCGGCACCGCCCTGCTCATTCTTGGTGAATCGGTAGTAGTAGCCACCGATCTTACGCACGGTGGAATCAATGCGCGAGTAGCCGGTGTCCTGCCACATCTGCGGCTCGGTGAAGTTCACGAAGTCGCGGGTGATGGCGTAACGCACCTGAGCATAGGAGCTATTGCCGGTTTTGTCGTTCTTGACCGGAGTGGTACGGGTGTCATCAGTGAACATGCGGGAAGAGAAGAACACCACGTAAGCGTTCAGGTCATCATCCCAGTAAGCTTCCGGCGCCCAGGTCATACCGGCGTTCGGCGTGTTGATGGTGATGCCGCCGTTGCCGTCGCCGTTGGTACGGGTCCAGTTCATCATATCGGTGGACTCGTAGACCTCAACTTTCCGAGAACCGTTAACCTGGTTCTGGCTCCAGCCCATTGACGAGACCTTGAGATCAGTGGCAATCAGGTAGTACTTGTCGCCTTCGTGGGAACGCAGCACGAACATGTCACGCAAGCCACCCGTGTCTGCATCATTGGTAAGTACCGCCTGGCCATTGTTGCGAGTCTTAAACGTGAAGAAATCGTTCTTCTCAGTGGAAGCCACCCAGGCCTTTTCTCCACCGTTGCTGTCGCTCTCAAAAGTGACGGCCGCATAGCCGGTGTCAGGCGCGATGCGGGTCTTCTCCTTGACAGTGACCTCGATGGTCTTGGTGACCTTCTCACCGCCGTTGTAGGAAGCGGTGGCGGTCAGCGTAACCGGCTTGGAATCACCGTCGCCGTAGGCCGGACGATTGATGATGCCAGCACCACGATACGGGTCATCGGCACCAGTGGTCTTGTTTTCGTACTTCTCGTTAGTGGACGTAATGAGCTTCTCGTCCGAGGACTTCCACGTAATCGCCGAGCCGTTCTTGGTGCCCTTGGCGACTAGCGGCAGATTCTCGGCCGCCGGAACTTTCAGCGCAGCAATCGCGGCATCGAGGTCGGCTGCGGCGGCGTTCTGGGCGTTCATCGGCTCAACGGTGACGGGCAGTTCGGCCTTCACACCACCCAGCTCAGTGGTGGCGGTGATGGTGGCAGTACCAGCCTTGACGCCGGTTACAGTACCGTCTGCGGCGACCTTGGCCACGGACTCATCGGAGGAGGACCAGGTGACGTTCTTGCTCACGGCGTCGTCCGGAGTGACGGTGGCGGTGAGCTTGGTGGAGTCCTTCTCAATCAGGGTGAGCTTGTTGTTCACCACACCGGTACCGGAAATCGCAACGGCGGTCGGCATGGTCAGGTCAGCGCCCCTGTAGACCTTGATATCATCCATTGCACCATTCCAGTACTCATCGACGGAGTAGAACGACTTGCCGATGTAGGCGGTGGTCGCACCGAGATCGCTCATCTTGATGCCGGTGTTGGCCTTGAAAATGATCAGGGCATTGTTGCGGAACACGGCAAGGTTGGTGCCGTCCACGACAATCTTGTAATCGGCCCAGCTGTTGTCGTTGCCGGAAACGGTGACCTTGGATCCCTGTTCGTTACCCCAGTTGTTGTTGGAGATAACGCCCTTGATGGCGGTCTTGCTGTTGTAGAACATCAGGTACTTGTTGGCGTTGGCCTGATCGGTGGTGTTGGCGTCGTTCGAGCCGTCCTTGCCGACGATGAACGAGAAGAACTTGCCGCTGTCGTCGTGACGAGTCTTGGACGCGAACTCCAGAGTGAAGGAGTCGCCCGCATCCTTGAACAGCTGGTCATCGATCTGGGCGTACTGGCCATCGCCGCGCAGTGAGAGCGCCTCGTTGTTGCTGCGGTCACCGTACTGTTCGATCTTGGCGCCGTCCTTCAGCGTCAGGTTGTACTTGCCGGTCGAATCGGCAATCGCGCTGTTCGTGGTGCCGTTTTTGCCCGTGAAGTCCCAGCTGGCGAGCAGCGTCGGTTCAGCAGCCTTAGTAGTCTGCACTGTCGCGGTATCGGTTGTCTGTGGTTGGAATCTTCCGATTCCATGGCATACGTCGTCGGAACTACTGCCACCATCGTTGATATTGCAATCAACGATGCTGCCATCTTCTTCCAATGCTTCACCGCATCTCTCCTTGTCCTTTGCCTCGACCCACTTGTCGGGTGTCTCGTTCGCCTCTACGTGAACGCAAACATTATTTGCGATGATACCATTACGGCACTGAGACTCAGTGTGCCAGATTCCTTATGTATATAAGCACTTACAGGGGGCAACCGCCCAGCCCGAACACTCCCCGTATACCAAAAGCCCCCTTCCAAGCCAATCACTAATACCCCTCAATCGGCACCCCGCTCCGCCAGCCGCCCCAAACTGTTATCAATTTGTTATCTTTACCGCGCTTGCGTGGACAGAGAGCGCTCAGACCTCGAAGATCGCCGCATATTCGCGAGAACCCGCCTAGTCAATGAGATATGGCTTGAAGACACGCTCGGTGACGGGGATATGGAGCATCAGCATGGTGCCGTAACCAAGGATCACCAGCAGGAACAGTCCACCGGGCATGTGGAACCAGCTGGCCGCCAGCAGTGCCACGAACACGGCATCCACGATGACCAGGGCCACGGTCATCGCGATGTGGGAGATGCCGAAGATGAAGGCGTTCTTCAAGGTGCCGGCCACGGTGTTCTCGAAGCGTGCCTGAAGCGCGAACACCCATTCGAAACCGATAAGCCAGAGGATGGTCAGCGCGAATTTGATGATGAGCAGCGGCGTGATCTGCAGGACGATCCATGACCAGACCAGTGCAATCAGCGCCACCAAGAACGGCAGCCACAGCAGTGTGGCTTTGATGAAGTTGGTTTTGAATGACTTGAAGTAGTTGGAGGTTACGCCTTTGCCCTCGCCCTCGATGGAGCGGCGGCAAGCATCATGGCCAGCAGTCAGGGCCGCACCGATGGTGATGATCGGAATCGAAGTGACCAGCATCAGAATGTTGATCCATACGCCGTCAACAAGATTGCTCCACGCGCGCATGAATTTCGAGTCCGGTGCCAGCCAGTTCATCAACTACTCCTTGTACAGCTTTTGGCTCCCCTCAGGAGGGGAGCCAAATTGTCGGGCTCAACCCTTGACCGCTCCGCCTTCGGCCCTGCAATTACGGACTCGCCTACGACGAGGCTCATCATTAGCTTCGCCGCTGTCGCGGCTCAGCCTGGAGCCTGCTGGAAGCCCACTGGCTTCCAGCCATGGGCTGACGACGCGAGTCGTCAGCCCTTGACGGCTCCCGCCATGACACCAGAGACTATATACTTCTGGCATACCAAGTAGAAGACGATGATGGGGATGATGGCCAGCACCAGGCAGGCCATCATGGCGCCCATATCCACGGAACCGTAGCCGCCCTTGAGGTATTGCACGGCGACCGAGACGGTCTTGTACTTGCCGAGGTCGAGCGTCAGGTACGGCAGCAGGTAGTCGTTCCAGATCCACATGGCTTCGAGGATGGCCACCGAGACGATCGACGGCTTCATAATCGGCACCACGATCTGGAAGAAGATGCGCGGCACTGACGCGCCGTCGATCATGGCGGACTCCTCAAGCTCCTGCGGGATGCCCTTGATCACGCCAGTGAAGATGAACACGGCCAGACCGGCACCGAAACCGAGGTACACGATGCACAGGCCCCACGGGGTATTGAGCTTCAGCATGTCGGCGATCTTGGAGAGGGTGAACATCACCATCTGGAACGGCACGATCATATTGAACAGGAACAGGGTGTAGAGCAGCTTCGCGGCCCAGTTGTTCACGCGCACGATCCACCATGCGCACATCGAGGTGCACACCAGAATCAGCGCCACCGAGCCGACGGTGATAAGCAGCGTCCAGCCGAAGGAAGCGAAGAACTGCGTGGTCTCGATGCCGCGCACATAGTTCTCAAGTCCTACAAACGCTTTGCCGGCAGGCAGGGAGAACGCGTTCTTGGAGATGTACGCCTTCTGCTTGAAGGAGTTGATCAGCACCAGGACGATCGGGAAAATCCAGAACAGGGAGACAACGGCAAACAGCACGGTCCATAATGCGCCATGCTTCACAGGCTTGTTCTCGTTCATCAGGCTGCCACCTCCTTGCTCGTGGTGAGCTTGTTCTGAATCAGGGCGATGACCGCGACCAGGATGAAGAACAGCACGGCCTTCGCCTGGCCGACGCTTCCCAGCCCATACGGCCGTAGAAGGTGCGGGTGATGTTCAGCGCCAGACCTTCAGACATGTTGCTCGGCGCACCGTTGGTCAATGCGAGGTTCTGATCGTAGAGCTTGAAACCGTTGGTCACGGTCAGGAAGGAGCACACGGTGATGGACGGCATCATCAGCGGGATGATGATGCGGAACATGGTCTGCCGTCCGTTGGCGCCGTCCACGGCCGCGGCCTCCAGCACATCGGTGGGCAGGGCTTGCAGGCCGGCGATGTAGATGATCATCATGTAGCCGATCTGCTGCCAGCACACCAGGATGACCAAGCCCCAGAACCCGTAGGACGCCTTATAGGTCAGGGCGCGGCCCCAGTGGGCCAGTACGCCGTTCAGGAGCAGCAGCCAGATGTAGCCCAGGATGATGCCGCCGATAAGGTTCGGCATGAAGAATACCGAGCGGAACAGCGTGGAGCCCTTGATCGCCTTGGTCAGCATGTAGGCGATGGCGAAGGCGATCACGTTGATCACGATGGTGGTCACGATGGTGAACGCGGTGGAGAAGCCGAGCGCGTGCAGGAATTCCTTGTCTTTCAACGCTTTGCCATAGTTCTTAAGCCCCACCCATTCACCGTCGGTAACGGTGGTGAATTCGCAGAAGCTTAAGTAGACGCCCATGATGAAGGGCACCAGGAACCCGATGATGAATGCGGCGAATGTGGGGAGCGCGAACAGCGCCCACCATCTGCGTATCGCCTTGCCAGCCATGCTGATCATGACTTTTCCTCCTCCTTGAGTCCGCTGCGTTGTGACACTGCATCGTGCGCCGGCTGCGGAGTTCAACTCAATGCGAGCTTGCCGATCGAGAACCGCATGCACGGTCTGTTCTCGTTCAAGCCTATGTTCATAGTAAACGTCGAATCATTATATGTCAAACGTTGTCATTTTAGGCGTTTCAAGTTCGAGCACACTCCGGCTCCAGCAATCTTCTTTCACCTAAGATAATGGCTATATAAAGCCAATCTAACGCCGACATAGACACTTTGCAAACGTTTGTAATACAATCGTTGTCATCGCCGCAGATCAATCAATCAGCATGTACACTGGAGTCAGTTGTGCATGTGTATTGCGATTTTCCATTCAACGCAAGGGGGCTGCAATGGCTACGAGCATTCAGGATGTCGCCCGCGAGGCCGGCGTCTCCATCTCCACCGTCTCACGTTCCTTCACCAGGCCGGATCTGGTGTCGGCCAAGACCCGCGAGCGCGTGCTCGCCATCGCCGACAAACTCAATTTCTCACTCTCCCGCTCGGCTGCGGCCCTGAAATCCGGCCGCTCCCTGCGCATCGCAGTACTGATGAGCGGCCATATCCGCCTGTGGTTCACCGCCTCGGTCATCGAGGGGCTCAACGAGGTGCTGCACACGCAGGGCTACGATATTTCGGTATTCCAGATTTCCAGCATCGAGGAGCGCAAGGAATTCTTCGAGATGTTGCCGGTACGCCGTAACGCCGATGCCGTGATTGTGGCGTCTTTCGATATCGACAACAACGAAATCGCGCAACTGGCTTCGGTCGGCGTGCCGATCGTCGGCATCAATTCAGTCGAACCCGAAGCCCGCGGCTTTACCGCCGCCGTCAATATCGACGATGTGCAGGGCTCCACGCTGGCCGCCCGCCATCTTATCAATCTCGGACATCGCCGCATCACCTACATCAGCACCAATCGCGAGGTGTCGCTGAGCTTCTCCGTGCAAAGCCGATTCGACTCATTCACCGCCTGCTGCCGCAGGGAAGGCATCGAGCCGCAGGTTATCGTCTGCAAGGTCGATGACGATGGACGTTATGAAATCAGCGACGTGGTCAACCAACTCATAAGCCAAGACGAGATGCCCACCGCCATCGCATGCCAAGAGGATGGCATTGCTTTGCCGCTTATGTTCCAGCTGGAGCGCAATGGATTCTCCGTGCCCGGCGACGTCTCGTTGATCGGCTACGACGATAGTTTCTACACCGGCGATATCGGCCTGACCACCATCCGCCAGGATCCGGTGGAAATGGCCCGCGTGGCAGCCGCATGACGCTCGATCTCATTGACGAAAAGCCGATTGAGCAACCCTACATCGTGTTCCCGGCCCAGCTGAAGGTCCGCTCCTCCACCTCCCGCGTTAAGTAGGCTCACACAACAAAGCCCACCATAGAAAAAGTGTGAGGCAACCGCACAATAACGCTCAATCGCACATTGTGGGAAATGGCGAAAAATCGCCAATCTATGGACACACAGTGTGTGATTGAGCGGGTGCGTGCCTCACACTTTTTTGCGGCGGACGATTTTGTGCGAGACTCAGCAATACAAAGCGGCGCCCCCGGAGAAGGAAATGGCAGGGGCGCCGCGGATTGTTACTTATCGGCTATGGGACTCTATGAGACTCAGTGCGAAGCCTCGTATTCGGAAGCCCAACCGTCCACGAAGGCGGTCTTGACGGCATCCCACTTGCCGGTGCCCTGCGCGTACTCGAGCAGTGCCTGGCCGACCTTGTTCTTCCACTCTTCGGACGGCATCATGGTGAAGTTCCAAGAAACCTGGGTCTTGCCGGACTTCTGATCCTCAACAGCGGCTTCAGTCAGCGGGTTGTCAAACTTGACATCATCGAAGGTCTTGAACGGGGTGGTGAAGCCCATGTCCTGAGAGATGGCCTTCTTGCCGGTGTCGGAGGTGATCACCCAGGAGAGGAAGTCCTCGGTGGCCTTCTTGTCGGCGTCGGAGGCCTTGTCGTTGATGCACCAGTAGTTCTCGGAACCAGTGGCCAAGCCCTGCTTCTCTTCACCCTTGACACCGGTGTAGATTGGCATCATGCCCACGGATTCGGCCTTCATGCCGGCCTTCTGCAGGTCGGTCCAAGCCCAGGTGCCGTTCTGGTAGAAGGCGGCCTCGCCGAGCGCGAACTCGGAGTTCGCATCATCGCCGGTCTGGCGCTCAGCTGGGTGGGGTCGGTGGTGGAGTCGGTGATGTACAGGTCGAAGATCTTCTTGTAGTTCGGCAGATAAGTGCCTTGATGGTGCCGGCTGCTCGGTGACGTTGTCGTCCTTGAACTCATAGTAGAGCGGCAGGTTGGCCAGATGGGTCTTGAATCGCCAGTCGGAGCTGGAGTCGAAGCCGGCGGAGGTGAACGCGCCTTGATGCCGAGCTCGTCCTTGCGGGCCTGCATGTCGTCGGCCACGGCCTTCAGGGTGTCGAAGTTGTCGATTTCGTCCATGGACGTGGCTTTGGCACCATCCAGCGCGAAGTATTTGTTAAGGATGTCCTTGTTGTAGATCAGGCCGTAGGTTCCATCACGTACGGCACACCGACCACCTTGTCGCCGTCTTTCAGGGCCACGTCCTGGTTGGTGAGTTCCTTATACACATCCGTGTTGGACATGTCGGCGGTGTACTTCTTCCAGTTCTGGTAGCCGACCGGGCCGTTCACCTGGAACAGGGTCGGGGCCTCGGTCTTGGCAATCTCGGACTTCAGGGTCTGCTCGTAGGTGCCGGAGGCCGCGGTCTGGACCTTGACATCAACGCCCTTCTCCTTGGTGTACTCCTTGGCCAGAGCGGCCCACTGATCAGCCGCTTCCGGCTTGAAGTTCAGGTAGTAGACCTTGCCCTTGGCGTCATCGCCGGAGGTCGAGCTTCCGCAGGCCGCCAAAGTGCCGAGGGACATTGCAGCGATGGCCGCCACTGCGACCGCTGACTTCACTGTACGATTCATCATCGAACCTTTCTCTTTCATCGTCGACCCGGCCATCCCCGGTCAGGACAGGTACGCTAACACGCACCTTTATGACTATCGACATGCACTATTGTGCAACGGTTTGCTTCTTTTTGCAAACGATAGCAATATCGGCGCGTCATAAATCATCATTTTCAGGCCATTGTCAACAAATATCCCATTGATTCGGTCATTTTTTCCTCATTATCGCAATGCAAGCGTTCGCAATTATGAGAGCGCTAACATATCTTTCATGGCAATCGATTGTCACTTATGCCCATCAAAAAAACAACACGGCGACGCTATCGTTTGCAAATCATTTATCGACATACCGCAATTCCCACCACAAACAATAAAGGCCCGCCCGCAGCAGCGGGCAGGCCAGCGTAATCACAGCGCAACCGGGGCTAGGCGTTCCACCGTTCGATGACGTTATCTCCCTTATAGACGCTGAGCACCGAGTAGTGCGCCGTATCCAAACGCAGCAACCGCGCGAAATGCGGGTCCACGCCCAGCCATTGCGAGGTGAGGATGCGCAGGATGTGCGCATGAGCCACCAACAGCACATTATGGCCGTCTTTCAGCAGCGGCGTAATCTCATCGATGGCGCTCTTGGCGCGTACCGCTGCTTCTTCCAGCGTCTCGCCAGGCCCGGCATGGACCGGCACCTGCTCGCCCGAAGGTAAGGTCTCGACCCAATCGCCCTCCAGCGTGGGCGTCAGCGAGCGCGGCCCGTCACGCCACACATCCCATTCAAAACCGCTGGCCTCACTCACCTGCTGGCGCGTACGCCCCTCGGCTCGGCCATAATCCCATTCAGCGACGCCGTCCAACACACCGTGTCCGCAAAACCGGCCAGTTCAGCGGTTTGGCACGCCCGCTTCAGCGGACTGGAAAACACACAGCCCTGACTGAATCCTTCGGGGAAAGCTTCGCGCAGGCGCCTTCCGGCATCCGCTGCCTGCTGCTCGCCGACCGCGGTCAACGGGATGTTCGTGCGCCCGGTATGCTGCCCGGATTCGCTCCACACGGTCTGGCCGTGGCGCAGCAACACCAAAAATCCGTTGCCGCCACGAGAGTTCTCGACGGCAACGGTGCCGTTCACGTTCTGTTCGCTCATGCCTCCACTCTAGTCTGCGCTCGTTCATGACTCCACCATTAACGCCCATCTTTTGCGCTGAGATGATTGAGATGCTATTAGACTGAGAGTCATGAGCGACGAAACGAACACCGACTTCCCCTCCAGCGCCGACCGTGCGGTCGACAGCCTGCACCGCATCGACGAGAAGGTCAACAGGCTGCGCGAGGACCGGCTCAACGACCCTGATTCTCTGGGCGACAAGCTCATCAAGTCGCAGTCCCAGCGCTGGCAGGCTTGGTTGCCGGCAAAGCATTCCAGATGATATGGGACAAGGGCACGAGCAAACGCAATCTGCGCAAGGGACTGGCGGCAGACGCGCCGCAAAGTCTGGCAATGAGTCTGGCATTCGCCGCCGTTTCGGCCGCACTCGGCGCAGTGGTTTCGCAGCTGTCGGATCGGGGCTCCAAGGCGTTCGTCGACCACCGCCATCGCAAGCCCAGCCGCTAATCCCCCGGTTGATGATGGTTTCTGTTGGCTGACTGATGACTCATCGCTGGAATTTCGTCAAGGAACCATCAGTCAATCGACAGGAACCATCAGTCCAGCACAGTTCCGCCACACAATATCGGCATTTCACTGTGAGGTAATCCACCGTGGCGTCCGGCGTCTGCCGTGCGACAATAAAGCCATGGTTACCAACGCAACAATCGAGGCTCTTCTGGGCCGCCGCTCCATCCGTAAGTTCAAGGACGAGGCCATCGACGACGATACCCGCGCCACGCTCGAAACCGTCGCCCAACATGCCGCGTCCAGCCAGTTCCTTAACGACTGGTCCGCCATCCGCATCACCGATCCGGCCATCAAAGCCAAGCTCGCCGAATTCGGCCATCAGCCGTATATCGCCACCGCGCCGTTGCTGTACGTGTTCGTCATCGACGAGCACCGCAACGCACGCATCGCCGAACGCAAGGGTATCGATCCCGCTTCCGACGAATTCCATCTCAAGTACAGCTATCGCTTCACCCAAGCTCAGAACGACGCCGTGCTGGCCCTGCACGCCATGGAGACCGCCGCCTATTCGCTGGGACTGGGCTGCGTGATTCTCGGCTCTCTGCTCAACAACATCCCCGGCCTTATCGACGTGCTGAATCTGCCGGAATACACGTATCCGGTGCTGGGTCTGGCCATCGGCAAGCCCGATCAGAACCCGACCGTCAAGCCGCGCATGCCGCGCACGATGCAGTTCTTCGAGAACACCTACCCGGCTGACGCCGATGGCGTACTCGACCAGCTGCCCGCCTTCGACGAGGAAGTTCACCGGTACTACGATCTGCGCCAAGCCGACCGTCCGGTGGACGCTTTCAGCGATCAGGTCGCCACGATCAGTCGGCAGGATGTCAGCCATCAGACACTGCTCGACAAGGCCGCCGCTCAGGGCTTCCGTCTGGATCAGTGAGACCAGAACCAACGAGATAGCCTCGGATAGGCTCGTCACTGAGTCGTCTCGGTCTCAGCACTGCGACGACTCAGTTCCAACACCTCAACATTTCATCACCGGATACCGGCAAAATTGCACAACCATCCCGCCGGTGTCGCACCATCAACAAACGTTCACATATCAGTCCCATTATGCGGACAACCAACGGCCAGTTTTGCAAGAGAACCCGCAAAACCAGCAGTATCCGCACCAGTGGTAGGAATAGACTGCATGTGGCCGCAATGACTACGAACCGGAAAAGAGGGACTGGATGCGGACGGTTTGGCAAGTCTTTCTGCGCGATTGCAGACGTATCTTACGCAATCCCGTTGCCGTTGTGGTGACGCTCGGCGTAGCAATACTGCCCTCGCTGTACGCATGGTTCAACATTCTCGCCAACTGGGATCCCTATTCAGCCACCGGCAATCTGCAAGTGGCCGTAGCCAATGAAGACCAAGGCACCACCAACGATCTGGTCGGCCATCTCGATGCGGGCCGGCAGGTCGTCAAGAAACTCAAGCAGAACGACGAACTCGGCTGGCGCTTCGTAGACAATGAGGAACAGGCCGTCCACGGCGTGGAGACCGGCGGATACTATGCAGCCATCGTGCTGCCCAAGGATTTCAGCGCCAGCTTGGTCGAATCGGTGACCGGAACCTCCAAACAGCCGAAAATCAAGTATTACGTCAACGAGAAGAAGAACGCGATCGCGCCGAAAATCACCGACACCGGCGCCACCACCATCGATGAGCAGATCAACTCCGCCTTCGTCACCACGGTAGCCACCACCGTTGCCTCGGCCATTTCCGAAACCGGAGACGATCTCGGCCAAGCCACTGGCAAAGTCCAGCACGATACGATCGATGATCTCAATACGGTGATGTCCACGCTGAACACCGTTCAGGATTCACTCACCGACTTACAGGACACGCTGGCCCAATCAGACACGATTCTCGCCGACGCCAAACAGACCACCGCCTCACTCAAGCAGACCGTCGCGGCCGCGCAGAAGGCCTCCCGCCAGTCCGGCACACTGTTGACGGAAACACAGGCCGGGTCACAAGCCTTCTCCACCACACTGGTCGGCGCACTCGACACCAGTTCAGCACAACTCTCCGGACTGGCCGTTCACGTCAACAACGCCGCCGGCAGCATCACCGGCTCCTTCAACAGCGCGCAGAACTCCGTCGACACCATCACCAACACACTTTCGGCCCCACTGAATGCCACCCAAACGTCAATCAGCGATCTGAAAGACGCGCTGACCAAAGCCGGCATCGGCAAAGACACCACCGACCCAGTCGGCCAGAACATCTGGAAACAAATCGATGCGCTCGACTCATTGATCAGCAAACAGCAGACACAGCTCAACACCTTCCATACCGACACCACACAGTTCATCAACTCCGGTAAAGACGCCACCACGAATCTTTCCGGAGCCATGACCAACACCACCACCGGCGGCATCGCGGCGCTGAATACCGCGCGCGGCTCGCTGACCGGCACCGTAATGCCGTCGATCACCTCATCATTGAACAGTTTCGCCGCCCTGAATGGCACACTGGATGGCACGTTGACTTCGTTATCCGGCACCTTGGATCAGGCCGACGGGCTGTTCGACCAGCTTGTCGATACCCTGAACCAAACAAAAACCACCATCAGCAGCACGCAGGATTCGCTGCGCCAGGTGGCCAGCGATGTCGCCACCGTACGCACCGATATCGCCACGCTCGATAGTTCCGCCGCTTACCAGAAAATCCGGGATACGCTGCATCTGGATGACAAGGGATTCGGCGACTTCATGGGCAATCCCGTCACCCTGACCACGAAAGTCGTGTATGCCACCGACAATTACGGGTCCGCAGTCACCCCGTTCTACACGAATCTGGCACTGTGGGTAGGCGGTTTCGTGCTAATCGCCATCTACAAGCTTGAGGTCGACCGCGAGGCATTCGCCGTATCACGCTACGCAAGCATATCTTGGCCGCTGGCTGCTGCTGGTCACCATCGGATTCCTGCAAGCCGTCATCGCCACCATCGGCGATCTGGTGCTTGGCATCCAATGCGAGCATCCGCTGCTGTTCATCTTGGCCGGGATCTTCTGTTCGTTCGTATACATCAACATTATTTACGCACTGGCCGTGGCGTTCCGCCATATCGGCAAAGCCATCGCCGTAATTCTGGTCATTGTGCAGATACCCGGCGCCTCCGGCCTGTATCCGATTGAAATGATGCCGAACTTCTTCCGCGAACTGCACCCGTGGCTGCCCTTTACCTACGGCATCAACGCGATGCGCGGCCCGATTGCCGGCCTGTACGCGAACCATTACTGGCTCGACATGCTGCACCTGTTCTGGTATCTGCCGGCGGCGCTTTTCGTGGGACTTGTCGTACGCCGGTATGCGATGAACCTGAACGCGCTGTTCGACCATCGTTTGGGAGGTACCGACCTGATGATCACCGAGCACAACAGCATGGTGAACGAACAGGTGAGCTTGAACTCCGTATTCCGCACGGTGTCCGACAGCAAGGAACTGCGCGATATCATCGCCCATCGCGCGCACCGGTTCTTCGCGCGGTACCCAAAGATGATCGTTGCCGGTCTGACATTGCTGACCGTACTCCCGTTCGTATTCCTGGTGCTGCTGTTCGTCACCCAAGAGAAAATCGCCATGCTGACCTCCTGGATTCTGTCGATTATTCTTATCGACGCCTATCTCATTGTGGTTGAATACGCACGCGAAACCTACGCCATGCAGCTTGGCGTCAGTGCCATGAGTGCCGACGAGTTCCGCAATGTGATGCTCAACGGATATGCGTGGCGGCGTTTCCACGGCCACGGACGTCACGAAGCGGCGATGGGCAGCAATCCGGATATCGGCGAAACCACTGAACGACTCACACCGTTCAGTGATCAGGTCACCGAGCCGACTGCGCACACCGCACAGTCCGGTCAGTCCGGTCAGTCTGGGCAGGGAGGCGCACGATGAAGCTTATCTGGAAAATATTCGTACGTGACGTGCGCCAAGCCACCCGCAATGTAATCGCCGTAATCGTGGCTATGGGATTGGCGATTGTGCCGGCACTGTACGCCTGGTACAACATCGCCGCCAGCTGGGACCCGTACGGCAATACCAAGGCCTTGAAGGTCGCTGTGGCGAACGTGGATGAGGCTATAAGTCCGATCTGATGCCGATCACCATCAACGTCGGCGAAACCGTGACCAATACGCTCAGGGCCAATCATGACCTTGACTGGCAGTTTGTGGATCGTGCTAAGGCCATCGATGGCGTGAACTCAGGCGAATACTATGCCGCGCTGATTATTCCAAAGAGCTTCAGCTCCGATATGATGACGCTGTTTTCACCGAAGATCAAGCACGCCAAGCTCGAATACTATCTCAATGAGAAAATCAATCCGATCGCTCCGCATATCACCGACCAGGGTGCTACCACCGTGGCCACGACCATCGACCAGACATTCGTGAAGACCTTGGCGAGCGTGGCGCTGGATTTGGTTTCCAACGTGGCCGATTACGCGCAAAGCCCGCAAATGGAGCAGTACGTCAACAACGCCACCAGTCATATTGCCACCATGTCGTCTCGTTTGACCGGCACTGCGTCGCAGATGGATTCCTATGCCAATCTGCTCGGGGCCGCCAACAGCATCATTGATTCCACCGATAAGCTGCTGGGGTCAACAGGCTCAGCTGCGGCCACAACCAAAAAGGCGTTGAAACAGACCCGCAACGGCGTCTCCAGCTCGACAAGGCATTGTCCGGAGCCACCGATGGCGTCGGTACGGCATTGCAGCAGGCCGGTTCATCCTACGACACCATTGCCAAGCAAATCGATGCCGCTTTTGCCGATGTGGGCTCACAATCCTCACAGATATCAAACAAGCTAACCGATATGCAATTCAAAGTGGAGACTCAGGCTGACAGCTTTGGAAAGTATGCCGCCGCTTTACGAGATCTCGCCAAACAAGCGGCTTCACTGCCCGTGGGCGGAGATACCGTTGCCGCTCAACTGAACGCGGCTGCAGACCAAGCCACAAAGGCGCAGCAGAGCATGCAGCAAGCCGCCACCGCGTTGGGCGATGCGGCCACGCACATAGCAAACGGTACTGCCGATGCCGATACAGCGCGTCGAGATCTGAAATCACAAATCGCTGCCGCCAAACAATCGATTACTCAGCTTCAGACACGTACAAGAGCACGCTGAAACCGCAACTGAACAATCTGACCTCGTCCATGGACGAAGTGGCCACGCAGGCAAGTTCCGTAATCGACGGGCTTGCATCGACCGTCAGCAGCGTGTCAGCCTTTCTGGCGGCGTTTCAGACAGCCTGACGGACATCCAGTCGGCCTTGACTGACGCAGCTAGCGCTTTGACCCGTTCGGCGAAGAAACTCGACAACTTGTCTTCCCAACTCGCCTCTATCACCAATGGCGGCACCATCGACCTGTCTGTGATTTCCTCTGCGAAACCCGATGTCATTGCTTCCATGCTGGCGGCACCCGTAGCGGTCGACCGCATCGCGCTCTATCCCGTTGCCAACTATGGTTCCGCGATGGCTCCGTTCTACACGATTTTGTCTATTTGGGTCGGTGCGATCATTCTGGTCGCCATGTTGAAAGTATCGATTTCCGACCATGAGAAGGCTCGTATCTTAGGGTTGGGCAATGATCTGCCGCTCGGTTCGGAAGTGGGTCTTCGCGAGGCCATGATTGCCGGGCGGATTGCCGGACCGGCCGCCGCGTTGGATGTGCTGAAGAAGCCGCGTGCCGAGGCTCCCGGCAATGCGCGGCAGTTCGGTTTACGCTTGCACCACGAATATTTCGGCCGATACATGATTTTCGGTTTCCTTGCTTTGCTGCAAGGTACGCTGGTGTGCCTGGGCGATATGTTCTATCTCGGCGTGCAGTGTGAGCATCCGATTCAGTTCTTGATGGTCGGGTGGTTGTCTGCACTGGTGTTCTCGAATATTGTGTATACGCTGACCCTGTCGTTCGGTGATATCGGCAAAGCCATTGCCGTAGTACTGCTGGTTATGCAGGTAGCCGGTTCCGGCGGCACATTCCCCATTGAAACACTGCCGACGTTCTTCCAGGTCGTTTCTAAATGGCTACTGTTCCCCTATGCGGTGGATGCGATGCATTCGGCCATGGCAGGCTCATTCGGCATGGAATACTGGGTTTCCATGGGCAAACTGGCACTGTTCCTTGTCCCCTCATTGCTGTTGGGACTTATGTTGCGCAAGCCGGTAATTCGCTTCAACGATTGGGTTATCCGCAACCTTGAAAACACCAAGGTGATGTAAGTGTTGGACGAAGTGTGTCCGAGCGCCCTGAACGCTTAGCAGCCTACGACCTGACGTGTTTGGACCGTAACCTGTCTCAGACACGGCGTTGGCGAGGCCTGTGGAGCTTCTGACGCTAACGTCTACGTGGCTTGTAGCCCTTTTTACGACTGTGTGGCTTGAGTTGCTGGTTCAGCGGTACATGCCGGTAACTGGATTGCGGATCGCGATGCGTGAGATGCCAGCATCCGCAAAATTCGCAACGGTACACCCATAGCTCAACTCCGCGCTCGATTAGGCTTTGATCAGCGGCACGCTGAACCTGCGCCTTATCGTGATACATGATTTTATTCGACGTAGCGCAACGTTTAGGGGTGAAGTAATGCATAGCAGAAGCCAGTGTAGAGCGACCCCATAACCAAGCCAGTTGGCGGATTCTAGTGGTGGTTGCAACACCTGAGGTTTGAGCGGCCTTCCATGGTCACGTTGTCGGTTGTTGAGGTTATCACGCGGCGTCGAGCAGTTCGATGATCTTCTCGCTTGGTTTCATGAACCG
>ENA-OQLB01000297-OQLB01000297.1-human-gut-metagenome-genome-assembly--contig:-NODE-297-length-29396-cov-4.590488_pt1 | contig 29396 bp, 26 predicted proteins | sample MGYA00242656_ERZ504813 | MGnify/ENA primary metagenome ERZ504813 (study PRJEB26092, sample SAMD00036388) | human gut metagenome | host: Homo sapiens | study: EMG produced TPA metagenomics assembly of... | reverse complement strand
CCATCGCACAACAATTAGCGATAAAGTTTGGAGATAGGTTTAAATTGTTGTAACTTTACGCTCGTCGGGAGTGCTGGTGCACCCCCTTGGCGCTGGCCGATCCCCGACCGATGAGCTTGGAAAAAAAAACGCCGCATGACACAGTTTATTTTACGCCCCCGAACCGTCACGGTCCGCCCCTTCTCTTTTTAACCTTAAATCAACAATCAATCTACTACCTTAAAGAAAACTTCTTCTCCACTTTGGCTATCCGGTGCCACCCAAAGAGCAAAGTCTCCGGCTTCCACCGTCTTCACCATATCTATATTCCAGAAAGCAAGTTCACTTATCGGAAGTTCAAACGATACATTTTTCTTCTCACCCGGCTTCAATGTGACGCGAGCAAAGCGTTTCAGCTCTTTCACCGGACGGGTCACCGAAGCAAACTTGTCCTGCACGTAAAGCTGGGCTACCTCGGTACCTTCATACTTTCCGGTATTCTCAAGGTCGAAAGTCACAGTCAGCACATCTTCCTTCTTCAGATTGGCAGACGAGAGTTTCACATTATCATATTTGAACGTCGTATACGACAGACCGTAGCCAAACGGATACAGCGGATCGAAACCTGCATCCATATAGAAAGAAGTACATCCCAACGAAGTCTGCCCCGCTTCTAACGGAATGTCATTCAGCAAAACCTCATTCCGCGTAGCCGGACGTCCGGAACTGTTATGAGCATAATAAACCGGTATCTGTCCTACCATCTTCGGGAAAGTCACCGGAGTCTTGCCACTTGGCACAGCCTTACCCCACAGCAAGTCGGCCAATGCCGGTCCTCCCATGGTTCCGGGATGGAACGAATAAAGTACAGCTGACGAGAGTTCGACTTCCTTTCCTATGGTCAACGGACGCCCTGCCATTACGACAGTAACCACCGGTTTTCCTGTTTTCGCCAAAGCGGCAATCAGTTCGCTTTGCGCACCTTGCAGGTTCAGGTCGGCCAGGCAATGCGCCTCTCCTGAAAGAATAGCCTCTTCGCCTACAAACGCCAAAATAACATCAGCACGTGCAGCGGCAGCAGCGGCTTTGGCAACACCTGCCATATTCTTGTCACGGCTATAAGTCAGACCCGGCTCGTATATCACCTGCACTTTGTCCCCCACCAGTTCCTTGATAGCCTTCAACGGTGTCACGGTTTTTGTCTTGTCACCATCAAATATCCAGGTACCCAATTGGTCATAAGGTGCATTTGCCATCGGACCTACCACAGCAACCGTCTTTACCGAAGATTGCAAAGGCAATGTCTCCTTTTCGTTCTTCAACAAGATGGCCGATTCCACAGCAGCTTGCTTGGCAGCCTCCAGATGAGAAGGAGCATAAAGTTCCTCTATCCGTTTCTCATCCACATAAGGATTATCAAACAGTCCCAACCGGAATTTGATACGCAGAATATTCCGCACGGCATCGTCTATAGCAGACTTCTTGACCTTACCTTCTTTTATCAATTCCGGCAATTCCTTGACAAACGTATAGCTGACCATCTCCATATCCACACCAGCATTCACCGCCTTCATTGCTGCCTCTTTAGAATCGGCAGCAAAGCCATGTGCCATCATTTCGGCTACCGAAGCCCAGTCTGACACTACTATTCCATCAAATCCCCATTCACCACGAAGCACATCTTTCAAAATAAAAGTGTTTCCGGTAGACGGTGCTCCGTCATTGTCATTAAACGAAGTCATGAAAGTGGCTGCCCCTGCCTTGGCCACAGCTTCAAAAGGAGGAAGGTATACATCCCTCAAACGACGCTCCGGAATGAAAGTGGAATTATAATCACGCCCGCCCTCGGCAGCACCATAACCTACAAAATGTTTAGGACATGCGGCTATGGAAGTCGGACTGTTCAGCGAATCTCCCTGGAAACCTTCAACCATAGCAACACCCATCACTGAAGTCAAATAAGTATCTTCGCCACATCCTTCGGCCATACGCCCCCAACGGGGATCGCGAGCCACATCTATCATCGGCGCAAATGTCCAGCGGATACCCACGGCAGAAGCTCCACAGCCGCTACCCGTGCACCATCCTTAGCCACCTGCGGGTTGAAAGATGCCGCTTGTCCCAAGGGAATAGGGAATATGGTCTTGAAACCATGGATTACATCACGCGCCATCAGCAAGGGGATGCCCAAGCGGGACTCCTCCATTGCCACACGCTGCAAGGCATTGACACGCACCGGATCTACTTCATTCAGGATAGACCCGACTTCACCTTTCTTTATCAATCCGCTCATATCCTCTATGTTGCCATAAGAAGAAATCTGGTTCATCTGCCCTATCTTTTCCTCCAATGTCATACTGGACAACAGCGTTTCTATTTTCTGCTCGATGACTGCGTCATTTTTTGTATCCTGCACTTGAGTACAAGATATAAAAGGAAGCAGCAATAAACAAGCAGAGAGCATTTTCATTGTTTTCATCTTTAATCTATTACTTGAAATGGAATATTTGCTGTTGAGACAAAGCCCGTATTATCAAGTACATATACGTACAAACGATATTCCCCGGGAACTTTAATCATAGTCTCATACACATTCTTGTCTGACACGGCCACGTCACCCATTCTTTCCGGACGTGGCTCATAAGAACCTCCAAAACCCAAGACTGTAGCCTCTTTCAGTACTTCCCACACATAAGCCAAAGAATCGTTCTCCTTATCTGTGACGGAAACCTCCGCCTTAAATAAAGTACCTGCTTTGATACGGACATTATCAATGGCACTTTTACCATCGATAGTCATGCCCCGAACTATCGGAGCCGTTTCATCCAATTCCTTGCCGGTCCACACTCTTTGCATGGCCTCCACCATAGGAGTTTTCTCTCCTTTCAATGGCAGTGAATCCACCTTATCCTCTACAAACATACTGAACCAAGTAGGCGTACGTTCTTCTTTTTGTCCCCACAAGAATACAAAAGAGCCCAAGCAACGGTATTGGCAGAAATATATTGCGTATAACGCTCTTCGTATACCTGCCGTTTTTCTTCACTGGTCTGCTCTATGGGTGCCTTCCACTCGGTTGACGCTGTTTCCCACCAACCGGTCGGTCCCCACTCGGTAATCATAAATGCACCCTTGTAGTCCGACCGGTCAACAACAGCCTGCACCTCTCCCATCGGACCATATACATTGATGCCCACATAATCGAGAGACGGAGCATACTTTGCCACAGAGTCCAATGCCGACGGATTGTAGGAAATCACTGTCGAAACCAGATGACGCTTGTCTATCGACTTAATCAGCTGTGCCAGTTCTTCCACAAAATTCCATGCGGCAGCTATATTAGCATTTCCCAACTCAATTTCATTGCCAATACCCCAAGCCAGCAAACTCGTATCATTCTTGAACGTTTCTGCCAACAAGCGGACTTCTTCGCGCATCTTGTTCTTATATTCATCATCGTAATAGCGTATAGAGTCTTTGGTCATGCCTATTCCCTGCATTACGTACATGTTGTGCTCCGAAGCCAATGCCAGGTTTTTCTTTATCTCCTCCACATTACCTCCAGGTTCTGAAGGCATTGGCACCACTCTGGGCGGCAATGTCCAACCGATATGTGCCGCCTACGCCTTTAATATAGGTTTCTCTTCCGTCAATGGAAAGTTTATAACCGTCTGCCGCTTTCTCTATTACAATACCGTCTAGAGAAGAAGGAGAACAGGCAGACAACAAAACTAAACAGATAAAAATAAATATTTTTTCTTTTTTCATTATCAATTGTCCTAAAGCATAAGGTATTTATGTTATAAATAAAAAACATTCAGCCTTCATATTTAAATAAAATTTAAATATGAAGGCTCTATTTTTTCTGAAACACGCGTACATAGTCCACCTTCATCGTTACAGGAAGAGCAGACTCATCCACACCGTTCATTCCACCCCAATCACCGCCCCAAGCCAGATTCAGAATGGGATAGAAAGCATAATGGAAAGGCCATTGATTATGACCAGCTCCCAATTGTTGCTTGGTAACAGCCAACTGTACCTTGCCATCCACGTATGTAGTGATGGCATCTTCTGTCCACTCTAAAGCATAGAGATGAAATTCTCCTTCTGCCTGTTCTATAGTCATGGCATGTGTTTTCTGCGTACCTATAGTATGATTATAATCTTGCGTATGGATAGACGAAGAGACTTCGTTGGGTACGACTCCCACTTCCTCCATAATGTCTATTTCACCACACATGGGCCATGGGTTAGTATTCCAGTCATTACCAACTGGCATCATCCAAAAAGCCGGCCACGTCCCCTTGCCTTCAGGCAACATGATACGTGCTTCAAAATAGCCATATTCCCAACCAGTATTCACTTTAGCATACACACGACCAGAGTAAATTTTACCATCGGAGCCTTTGAAACAATTAATATTCAACTTACCGTCCACAAGTTCTGTCACACGCTTTCCGTCAGCAGAACCATTGACGTAATTTTGAAGTTCATTATTTACCCACCCTGCTCCTTGAACCTCGTGTGTCCAATCATTGCCAAGAGATGTGCCCTCATTAAATTCATCATGCCAAACCAACCGATACCCCTCAGGAGTATTGATATCCAGATCTTCAGCCGATTCTTGAATAACTGTTACCGTTACTTTCTCTGCACCAGCCACAACCTCAACTGTACCCGTACGGGAAATCTTTGCATCATTAGCTAAAGTGGTCACAACAATTTCCCCACTATTTTTTTCTGCGCTAATCCAACTATCATTGGATTTCACATTCCATTCGCCAGAAGCAATAACAGATAAGACAAAAGATTCTCCTATAGAATTAGAATACAACTCAGTCTGTGACACTGATAAAGGAGCCGCTTGCGTAAGAGGAATAGATACACGAGTAGCACCAGATTTAACCACCACCGTACCAGTACGAGAAGTAGTACCGTATGAGCACTGACTATAACTGTCGCTGTGCTTGGCTAGAAGAAGAACCCATTACATTTACTTTGACCCATGAACTGCAATCATCAGAGGCAAAAGCTGTCCACTCTTTACCAGAACAAACCACATTCACCACATATTGGCTAGCTTGTGCAACAGCCTCTATCTTTTCAGGAGAACATTTAATGGTAACATCCTCGGATTGCGGTTCCTTGTCATCGCTACTGCCACAAGCAATCAACGAAAACAAAAGAATAGATAATAGACAATAGTATTCATATATATATAATATTTAACAACAATAAGTAGAGAAAAAGGGAAAGGATGAAACTCCAGCAATTGCCAAGATAACCCACATCCTTCCCCCTTTTTATTATTCACTGCTTTTAGCAGACCAATATTCTATCTAATACTAGCCATCAATCTCTATGAGTCTGGAAAATAATATCTTTAATAGTCACTTTTGTGTCAGCAGGATTTCCACCAAAATCCAAGACTAAAGATATAGCATGCATATCTTTAGGCGCCTTTTTATTTGCAACCCAAAATTTATTATCTTCATTACCCAACAAATCCGTCTGTTCTGCAAAGAAGAAGTTATCATCATGTTTGACATCAGGTTCATCAGTCTGAACCAGTTTTACTGTTACCCCCTTCAAATCAGTACTAGGATTTAGAGTGACACAGAAATCATAGGCAGTTTCTGTATCGGCTGACAAATCTGTAACAAACGAGAACTGGTTCTGCCATTGTGCTTCAGTAGCATCAGGGAAAGTGAGTGTATAAGCATTTCCATCCACCACTAAATCTGGATTAGGTCTAGCACTCCAATCCGGGTTTGCATAGAAGAAAGTATTGGTAAGGTTGCCCCGTTCCAAAGATTGTCTTCACTATCCACCTTCACCCAAGAAGGTTCAGGCTCTTGTACTTCAGGAATTTCCGTACCGTCATCATTAGCATGGTCTTTCAAGACAAAGCTTCCAAAGTAATATCCGTATTAGCTTCATTACCACCAAAATCAAGTGCAAACTTCAAATCGGTAATATTCACACCGGGTACGTTACTGAACCATATACACTTAGGCTCATTAGCATCTAAAGCCACACGCTGCATATTGATAAACGTATTGTCATCACCTTTCTGCTGTACTTTAACCGTCACGCCCGGATGTTTGGTAGTAGAAGTGATTATCACCGAAAAATCATAGGTTTTATCCACTGACAAAGCAATTACCTTATCCAATTCCACATGCATCTGAGCTTGCCACTGATCGGTAGTAGCTTCCGGTAAGGAAACAACAAATGCACCATTCTGATAAGTATATTTTGGATCTGCAATCTGCCCCCATCCTGGAGCATAGTAGAAAGATGCCACATTGAAAGTTACTCCCTTAAACATGTTAAATTCACTATCTTCCACAAAACCACCAAAACCGTTCATAATAGTCTTCTCTATTTCAAAGGTTTTGGTTATCGAACCATCACTAATGCCATTTGCGTTCTTTACTTTACATTCTACTGTATATGAACCTTTTTTACGATAATATTTGGAAAAACCATATGAGGCTTGATAAGCGCCGTCAATTATCCAAATAGGAGACACTCCAGGAGCAGAAGTAAATTCAAAGTTTGCATAATTGGTTGTCTGATCTACAGTAACTTTAAAGTTATCAGTATAATCCGATGCTTGTGGGATATTGCCATTGGCTCCCGTAAAATCTTCAGGCGAACATGAAGTCATTGCAAAACCAGCAACCAACACGCCTGCCATATATTTAAATATATTTTTCATATCAATTATTTATTAATGGAGTTATGGTAAACTATTTATAAGCATTCTGAACCAAAGCCGGATCGGAATCCAACTCTCCTTGTGCAATAGGAATGTATTTCTTCTTGGCAGTCCAAGAATTAGTACGGTAACCATATTCATCGGGGACCAGTGCAGTAGTAGCCTTATTGCTGGCTGATGCTCCACTGATTCCTTCAGCACGTACCAAATCAAAATAACGCTTGCCTTCACCTACAAATTCCAAACGACGTTCTGTAAGTACATCGTCAACCGTAACGTTTGCAAGTCCAGCCAAACCGGCACGGGTGCGAACTTCGTTCAACCATGTCTTAGCCTCACCTGTACCACTTCCACCTGTACGAAGAGAAAGTTCTGCAGCATTTAGTAATGTCTCAGCATAACGATAATAACGATAATTGTTATTATAGTTCAAATTCTGGTCACCGGAAGACTGCTTGAAGTTCTTATCATACGGACGATATTTTTGTAACCAAATATGAGTATCTTGATAACGTTTCGTATATTCTACATCTTCGGCAATCACCCAGCAAGTTGCATCACGACGTTTGTCTTGTTCACTAAACATTTGATAAGTTTCAAGACGCATGGGCATAAATCCCCAGCCATCATTACCCTTTGACCAACCATCATCACCTGGGAAAGAGTTAGGAGAAATCAGAGTAGGAAGCACTGTACCACCAACAGCTAACGGACTTCCCCAGCCACGTTCGTTATTAGTTTGCTCATAATTAATTTCCCAGATAGATTCGTCACACCATTCACCTTCCGTTTCCCAGATGTTGGCAAAACTAGGATTCAATCTAAAGCTAGGACTATCAATAAGCTCCTTCATATAACCTAAAGCTTTTGAGAAACGACTTTCATCATTCTGATACATTACCATTTCAGCATATACCATATAAGCCATAGCTTGAGTGACACGTCCCAACTGACCTTCGTCGTCAACTTCTTTACCTTCTTTGATTGTTTTATAATATTTCAAAGGTAACACCTTAGAGTCAATTACAGCTTCAAGTTCTGCGATCAACTCAGCATAAACCTGATCGGCAGTATATTGCGGAGCCGTATAAGGAGGTTCGGAAAGATTCTCCAAATAGAAAGGTACATTACCAAAATAATGCCACAACATATTATAATAGAAAACACGTAGTAAACGGGCTTGCATCTCATAGAGTTTACGATTGGCCTCAGTAACATCAGTACCCCAATCAAGATATTTCAGTAAGTCATTACAACGTTTGATACCAGAATAGTCCACTGTCCAAAGAGAGCCAAGTGTATTATTTTCATTAGCCTCATAATTAAACAACATATGCCAATTCTGCATATCGGTCTTGGTTGCACCACCTACCCAAAAATTATCGCCCATAATTTCACCGTCAATATTCAAGGCATTGTACTGTCCCAATCCCCAATCTGGCCAATGGAGAGGGTCATAGGCGGCAATCAGAGCTTCCTGAATATGCTCATCCGTAGTATAATAATCTTCCAATGGTTCACCTGTCGGATTTTCCACCTCAAGAAAACTGTCACTGCAACCGGTAGTCAACACTGTAGCGGCAGCAAGTAAGCCTATTGCTAATATTTTATTTGTTTTCATATAGTTCTTATTTTTAGATTAGAAAGAAACATTTACACCTACTGTATATGTGCGAGCCTGCGGATAAATACCACGGTCAACACCAAGAGAAGTTGCACCTGAAGAAATTTCAGGATCAAATCCCCAATATTTGGTCCAAGTCACAAGATTTTCAGCTTGCACATACACACGCAGACGTTCAATAGTAAGTTTGCGAGTAAGAGTCTTAGGCAATGTATATCCCAAAGTAATATTCTTAAGACGAAGATATGAACCATCACAAACATAAAGATCAGATACCATCCAGTTCGTTGCATTACCGACAGCCAGACGAGGATACTTATTAGAAGTACCTTCACCAGTCCAACGTCCCAACATCCAAGAAGGATAGTTACCAGAAGCAACATCTGTACGATAAGTGCCATCAAACACATCAGCACCAGCTACACCTTGGAAGAAAATATTAAAATCAAAGCCTTTCCAATCAGCATTAAGATTCAAACCATAAGTCCAATCCGGAGTACCATTACCAATGTTAGTACGGTCATCTGCCGAGATGCTACCATCACCATTTACATCCACAAAACGTGTATCACCAGGAACCGCATCCGGCATAATCATTTTACCATCTTTATTGACATAAGCACGAACTTCATCCATATTCTGGAAAACACCGTCAGTCTTGTAACCATAGAAATAGGGGAAAGGTTGTCCGTTAGAACCGCGTGTACCACCACCAGAGAATCCTTGAATACCATCTAAATCCATATAGCCAGTATCATTTCCCAAATTCTTCAATTCATTTTTAAGATAAGTAGCATTTCCCTTTACTGCAAATTTAGCATCAGCAATATTCCATTTATAGCCAAGTTCAAACTCAAAACCACTATTTTCCATATCACCTACGTTACCAAGAGGTTTAGTTTCACCTACATAACTCGGGATAGGCATCGTAATAATCATGCCATTGGTTTTCTTTATGTAATAGTCAGCACTGAATGTTAAAGCATTATTAAAGAATCCCAAATCAATACCTAAGTCAGTTTGCTCACTCTCTTCCCATTTCAAATCAGGATTTGCCAAACGTTGTGCTTTAGAACCGTTCCATTTGATGGCATCTTTACCCAAAAGGACATTGTTACCCATGGCCGTCAATGAAGTATAACCAAATTCGGCTATGTTATCATTACCATTCTTACCCCAACTGGCACGAACCTTTAAGTTAGACAACCATTCTCGCGTATCAGCCATAAACTCTTCATTTGTCACATTCCATCCCACAGATACTGAAGGGAACGTACCATATTTATTATTAATACCAAAACGACTTGAACCATCACGACGGATTGTAGCCTGAATCATATAGCGTTCATTATAGTTATAACTCAAACGAGCAAACATAGACGACATTCTATGTTCTGTATAAGGACCTCCATAAACGCCATACTGAACTGTAGCACCAGTAATATTACCATCTGCATCCTTTGTATATTCAACATTCCCTGTAGCATAATCAATAGAAGGTTTATTAGGATTCACCAGATTCCAACGGTTACCACCAAGTTGATCTCCCTTATATTTAAGAGCAGACTGTCCTAATACAACACCAAATGTATGTTTGCCGATAGTTTTGTCATAAGTTAATGTGTTTTCAATCTGCCATGTCACATTCTGTGCCTTGAATGAAGATGCATTAGTATGTGTTGCCTTATTATTAGCTGAGAGATAATACTTGCTCTTAGTAGCCCCTTCATTACCCCAAAATCCCATATCAGCACTATAATTGAAGTGATACTTCAAATTATCCCACAATTGAAGATCAATAGAAAACTTTGGAACAACTTATGCGACCAATTCTTTGTAGGAGTCAATGTCATCATAGCCAGCGGATTATTCATTTCCTGATAAGCTCCTCCATAGCCAGGTACTGTATAAGGATCACCATTTGCATCACGAGGCAAATCAAAATCTTTATAAGTTTCAATCATCTTTTCAGCTGCATCACCAGTCAATGTAGGGGTCAAAATAGGAGACAGATAAAGAGCCGATCCCAAAATTGAACCGAATTCAGAGTTAGTACCAACACCTGTTGAATGCGTACGCATATAAGCCAAATTTACACCTAAATCCAATTTATTAAGGAAACCGCGTTCTTTAGATGCATCAATTAGATTATATTGAGTATTGGAACGAATAGTCAAACGGTCATAATTAGAATGTCCGTGATTACCACCAACAATACCATCTTGTGAATAATACCCCAAAGACAAATAATAATTTACTTTTTCCGATGCACCACTAACTGTCACATCATGATCACTACCGGAGCATTGTCATAGAAAACAAGATCTTGCCAATCAGTGCCAAATCCTTTGATAGAATTTCCATTAGCATCAATCAAATTATAAGGATCTGCATAAATTGGAGCCTGACCACCATTCACATTGGCTTCATTCTGAAGGATAGCATAGTCTGTCGCACTAGTCACATCACGTCTCTTCCATGCACTCTGCCAGCCATAAGAAAAATTGTAATTAATTTGTGCCTTACCCATCTTACCTTTTTGGTAGTTACTAGAATAACGCCATTAGCAGCACGCGCACCATAGATAGCACCAGAAGCAGCATCTTTCAACACTTCGATAGACTCGATATCATTAGGATTTACAAAATCAAGACCACCCCCAATAGGCATACCGTCTACAATGTAGAGCGGATCACTATTGTTGATAGTACCAATACCACGTACACGTACACGAGGAGAATCACCCGGCTGACCAGAAGCTGAAGTTACATCCACACCTGCAGCCAAACCTTTCAATGCATTATCCATACGCACCGGAGATTTGTTTTCCAAATCCTCACTACTAACTTTGGCAATAGATGCTGTTACCACACTTTTTTTCTGAACACCATACCCCACCACTACTACTTCGTCCAGCGTTTCTGAATCTTCCTGAAGAACTATTTTCAAGGAATTTTTTCCATTTACCGCTACTTCTTGCGACTTAAAACCAATATAGGTAATAGAAAGTGTTGCGTCGGCAGGAACCGACAATGTAAAATTACCGTCCAAATCAGTAATTCCACCATTGGTAGTTCCTTTAACTACCACATTTACTCCAGGCAACGGTTCATTATCCGAACCGCTTACCACTGTACCTTTTACCTGTATATTTTGGGCATATACAGAAGCCAAGGTAAAGCTTAACAGAAATAAAACTGATAATAACTTTTTCATAAGTTTTACTAAATTAAGATTAACGTTTCTCGGTTTTGTTCTCAATCGAACAGTGCAAACATAGAGTAAAATGCAATAAAACAAATAAAAAACAATCATTCTTAAATACGTCAAATCTGAAATTCAAATACGTTATCAATACGTCATCAGCAAATAACTTACTAATAATCAATAATTAATATATACTTTTAAGTATTACGTCACAACATGTTATATAACACAAAAGGGAGAAATTTAACATTCCTCCCTTTCATACTCTTCCTTCTTTTAAAGGAAGTTAATATCTAAAGGCTACAGTTTATTGCTTAAATAATCCGTCAAACTATCCTCTCTCTCTAAAGCGAACTTCTTACGAAGACGATAACGGATTGTTTCAACTCCACGAACCGAAATGTTCAGCAGAGGTGCTATTTCTTTCGTGGAAAGATTCATCTTTAGATAAGCGCACATCATGCGTTCGTTGTGGGAAAGTTCAGGATGCTTGGCATGAAGACGTTTCATAAAATTGTTATGTATCAAATCGAACTGGTCTTCAATACGCTTCAAAACCTCATCACTCTGTATATTACCGTCTATTTTATTATTAATAAGTATGAGTTGCTGTTTTCCTTCCCGAGCCCCCTCACCCTTCAGCAAGGCGGATACTTTAAGTATCTCTGACTTGATTTCAGTCAGCATTTCATTCTTACGGACAAAGTTTATCATCAGATTGGCCATTTCCTGACTCTTATGTTGCAAATCGTATTCCAATTTTTCTTTCTCCAGCTGCATAATCTGCTTTTCCTGACGGGCTTTCTCCTCTTCGTACTCCCTTTCCATATCGTGCAACTCTTTATCTTTCTCGATTACCGCCTGCTGTTTCTTCCGTTTCACACGGACATCATCCCAACGATAGACATACCATAAGGCAAGCAAAGCAAGATGATATAACAAACGTATGCAGCAGCACTACGATACCACGGCGGAAGTATACGGAAAGCAATTGTATCCGATGATGTCGTACCGTCAGGAAAGACGCCTTAACTTCAAACGTATATTCACCTTCCGACAGATTACTATACTCTTTGGTGCGTACCGTTGTAAAATCGGACCAGCTCCCCTTATTCAGACGATATTGAAAACGGACATCATCTCCTACCGCAAAGAAAGAAAGGGCATAGTCAAAACGAACGGAATTCATGGAATAAGCTATCACCGGAACCGGCTTCTCTCCTAAAAAGTTTGCGGTATATACCAATGAATCCTTGGGATAAGACAGATACATGTTCCTTATATATAAGGAATGGCTACGATCCTGATGCTCCCTTACGGCCGGGATACTGAACAAAGCGAAACCTCCTTCATTAGGAACCACCATCAGCGAATCTGAAAGAGGAATAATCGTTTCAAAACCGGGTACCAGTTCAATCAGCGATTGCTGGATGGGATTAATGCTTGTATTCGCCCCCCGCTTATAGGTACCCAGATTGGCAATACAGATTTCGTGAGGGCTCAAACTTATCAACTTATCGTGATACTCCAAGATACGCGAATAGGCCGTGGTGCCATTCAAAAGGTTGTTCATATCCGGACAAGGCTCCATGACATCTTTATGAGGATTATGCTTATAGATTCCCCGGGGAGTGGCAAAATACACCCGGTCTTCTATCTTCGCTATATACATATCACGTCCTACCGGAAAACCATCCTTCGCGCTATATTCCTTTATACGGACAGCTTTTGTCAAATCATTATCCAAATCCACACGGGTAACGTGGTCTGTATTATACACCCAAATCACCTTATCACTTTCCTGCTCAAAAGACGCAAGAATCGTTCACACCCTCAATCTTGCCAACCACCTGCCATTCTCCATTCTTTTTCCCAACCAAATAAATACCGTTATATACCCCGACATACATAAGTCCGTACGTCCTGCCACAAGCTGGCAACACCAGGCGCCGGCAATATCCGTCACGCGTTTTACGGAAGTGCCATTGATAAGGAAAATACCACGGTCGTGCAGACAGAAGAGTTCATCACCTATACGGCAAAGGTTCCAGACCTGTCCGCTGGATTGGGGCATCGGACGGATATCCGGCAAATCGCCGTTCATCTGTACCGGATAAGAAGTGTAATACAGCCCCCGATTGGTGCCTAAATAAAGATAGCCGCCTTCTACCGCCGCCGTATATCCCGTGCCGTAAGAATAAGGATAGGAATAGAGATTCGTAAAAGGAGAACTCAGACAGACGTAGTCAATGCCGCTATCCAGACCGGCCCAGAGGTTTCCGGTCGTATCGAAGGAGACAGAAAGCACCGTATTGTTACGCAAGCCGTTGTTCTCATTGAAATATTTCAGTTGCATGGTGCTGCAATCCACCAGTACCAATCCTTTATGAATGGTTCCCAAGGCAATCTTATCATCCTTTTTGGCCACGCAAAAGACTTCATTCTCACGCATAAACTCTTCGGCACCGGTGACAAACGGTTCCATCGTACGCCCGTCACAATAGTAAAGTCCGTTGTATGCAGTCACCACCAGAACACCTTTCTTATAAGGTATAATGCCACGAATACGCTTGGAAGCCAACGCATCGGCACCCTGAAGAGGGAAAAAAAGTGTTTCCAACCAAAAGCCATACGCCTCTGTCCGTACCGATGTAAAGAATACCATTGACCATATTGGAACAGTCTATCTTGGCATTCATTTCAATGGCGGTATATTTGCCGTTCAGGTACTTCACCACGCACCCGTCCCCTTGGAAATACAAGATATTGTCTGTCTCATGGATGCCCCACACATTTCCAAGAAAACGAACGGAACTCTCCAAAGTATCGGACATGCAATGATAGGCCAAAGAACCGTCCGTATCCGGTTCATAATAGCCGAATTCATTGATGCCCCCCACATAAATTCTTTTTTGGGTGGCAGAAGCCAGAACGGAACGCACATCGGAAGCATTGTTCAATGGAAACACATTCCAGACATTGCCATCAAATTGCACCATACCGTTCTTGTTGGCGAAATATACCCACTTGTCATCATAGGGTGCTATCTGCCAAGTCTGGTCCCCTTACCATAAACACTTTTATCAAAATTGACGATAAAGCTATTCCAGCCGGCAATTGCTTCGACCAAAGGGGGAAAAAGAAAAAGGCAGAAAAAAAAGGTAGAATGACAATATGTGTTTGTTCATGCGTATAATGACTATATAGTTAGTTGCACAAAAATAATGCTTATTTTCAAGGTAGCACACAATAGCCTATCTGTTTTTTTGTCCCCGATTATTATTTTCTTCTCAAATGGCAATCTTTTGCATAACTATACTTTAGATTCCGGTATACTAAGAAGTATTCGTCCGACGCTGTTAATTATCGTCCGACAGCTGTCGGACGATAATTCAACAGCCGTCGGACGATAAGGTTACATATGTCGGACGAATACTTTCTAGTAAAAGGAATATTTGTCCATCGTAATGCCGGAAAGAATCCGTACCTCCCCTCCAAAGTGTCTATATAAGAAGGCCATGAAGAGGAATAGAACAGAGAATCTAAAAAAACAAATAAAAAAATCGCCACAAGCTATTGCAGATTTCAAAAAATGTCTACCTTTGCAACCGCAAAACAAAAACGGGTAAGTCCTATACGGCCAGCTCCCTTCGAATCCTCCAGGGCTTGATCGCAGCAAAGGTAGTTGGTTGTAGCGGCGCGATATAGCAAGCTACCCACCCGCCTCTTTAGCTCAGTTGGCCAGAGCACGTGATTTGTAATCTCGGGGTCGTTGGTTCGAATCCGACAAGAGGCTCGAAAGAAAAGCAGATGATACGAAAGTGTTACCTGCTTTTTTCTTTTTGCCCCGCAAAGAATCCTCTAATTTATTTAAAATCTACACATCGGCTTGCCCTTGAATCCAACTATATTTGTACCTTTGCATATTATTTCTAAGAAAGATGGCAGAAAATAGAGGTTACATGCAACGATACGCAATGCTGTTCGGTACCTATATGGGAGGTTTCTGGATATTGAAGTTCATACTCTTTCCTGTGGGGCTGTCGGTTCCTTTTTTACTTTTCCTTTTCATGGGACTCACGCTATGCGTACCTTTTATGGGATATTATTATGCACGGATGTATCGTAATCAGGTATGCGGAGGCGGCATCAGCTTCCTGCATGCATGGGTATTCACCGTTTTCATGTATATGTTTGCCGCGCTGCTTGCCGCCGTGGCACACTACATCTACTTCAGGTTCATAGACCACGGATATGTGATAAACACGTGCGAAACGATGGTAGACACGCTTGCCCAAAGCAACATGCCGGGAATGGATTCGTACATCGCCACCTATCAGGAAGCTCTGGAGACAGCCCGACTACTCAGCCCTATCGACATTACGCTACAGATGATATCGTCCAATGTATTTTGGGGTTCGATACTGGCTTTCCCCACCGCCTTGTTCGTGATGAGACGCAAGAAAGACGACGCTCCGGCAGAGTGACGGAACAGCAAAAAGAAATGTTATTTCAATTGTAAAATAGAAAAATCATACATCAATGGATATTTCAGTTGTCGTACCACTATATAATGAAGAAGAATCACTCCCCGAACTGTTCGCATGGATTGAGCGGGTGATGAATGCCAACGGTTTTTCATACGAAGTGATTTTCGTGAACGACGGAAGTACCGACCGTTCCTGGCAGGTAATCGAACAATTGCAGGCACAAGCTCCGGACAAGGTACGGGGCATTAAGTTCCGCCGCAACTACGGGAAGTCGCCGGCATTGTTCTGTGGTTTCGAACAAGCACAAGGCGACGTCGTGATAACCATGGACGCCGACCTGCAGGACAGCCCCGACGAAATACCCGAACTCTACCGCATGATTACCCAAGACGGCTATGACCTCGTATCGGGCTGGAAGCAGAAACGTTACGACCCGTTGTCGAAGACCCTCCCCACCAAATTGTTCAATGCCACCGCCCGCAAAGTATCGGGCATCAAAAACCTGCACGACTTTAATTGCGGACTGAAGGCGTATCGCAAAGAGGTGGTCAAGAATATAGAAGTATACGGCGAAATGCACCGCTACATCCCTTACCTGGCCAAGAACGCCGGCTTCAAGAAAATCGGCGAGAAAGTGGTGCACCATCAGGCACGCAAATACGGAAAGACCAAGTTCGGGCTGAACCGTTTTGTAAACGGGTATCTGGACTTGCTTTCCCTTTGGTTCCTTTCCCGGTTCGGCATCAAGCCATGCACTTTTTCGGATTGCTGGGTTCGCTGATGTTCATCTTCGGCTTCATAGCGTGGTCATAGTGGGTGTCAGCAAGTTGTACTACATGCACCATGGCATGCCCTACCGCCTTGTGACGGACTCTCCCTACTTCTACCTCTCGTTGACCTCCATGATTATCGGCACACAACTGTTCGTGGCAGGATTCCTCGGAGAGCTGATTTCACGTAATGCCCCGGAACGAAACAAATATCAAATAGAGAAAACCATTTAACGATGAAAAAATTAGTCAGACTTGTCATACTCGGAGCTATCCTTTGCCCGATAATAAGCATAGCTATCTCCTGCTCGGAGGAGGCAGATTGCTCCATGACGGCACGCCCCATGGTGAATTGCATTCTTTATAGAGTAGACCCCGAAACCCAATACGTGGAGAACGACACGCTCGACTCGCTCACCGTCACAGCATACGGCACCGACTCCATCATCATCAACAACCAGAAGAAGGTACACGACATCTCCCTGCCACTGCGCTATACGGAGGATTCCACCAAGCTGATATTCAAGTATAGCCGGAATAAGAGTGACACGATGGTGATACGCCACACCAACACCCCCTATTTCCTATCGATGGATTGCGGCTATCAGATGAAGCAGGCCATCACAGACGTAACGTGCACCCGCATCTCTCTGGACTCGATATACATCAAAGACAATGAAGCAGGCATCTATGGAAAGGAAAATCTTAAGTTATTCTATTAGTCTGGCACTCTGCCTGCTGATGTTCCTCCCCCTACGGGCGCAGAACGGGAATCCTACCGTCCCCCCCCAGGGAGCACCTCCCAAGAAGGAGAAGAAGGACGCGAAAGAAGAAGTGCACTATCCGTTATACAACGGCATGTCCGTCGGCTTGGACTTGTGGGGAATCGGAAGTTCCGTATTTGGAGGAGATTTCCTGAGTTCCGAAGTGGCCGTGGATGTAAACCTCAAGAACCGCTTCTTCCCTATTGCCGAACTGGGATATGCTCCACGGACACCTGGAGTGACAAAGGCATACACTACAAAAGCAACGCCCCCTACTTCCGCATAGGAATGGACTATAACACGCTATACAAGAAGCAGCACGGACACATGCTACTCGTAGGCTTGCGTTACGGTGTAAGCAGCTTCAAGTACGATGTAGACGCCTTGGGACTGGACGACCCGATATACGGTGGCATCGTAGGCAATCCGAATCTGGACGACGAGATATGGGGAGCAGCCTGCCCTATAACCATAAAGGAATGAAAGGCTCCATGCAATGGGCGGAATTTTGTGTCGGTATCCGGGCGCACGTCTGGAAGGCATTGTACATGGGCTGGTCACTACGCTTCAAGTTCAAATTGTCTGCCTCGGCCAATGAATACGGTGACCCGTGGTATGTGCCGGTTTCGGGAAATATGGCTCCAACACGATGGGAGTAACCTATACGATAACTTATAAACTACCTCTTTAAGCGACTTATGACAGGGTTAGAGATTTGGCTACTGGCCGTAGGACTTGCGATGGATTGTTTCGCCGTTTCTATAGCCAGCGGAATTATATTGAAACGCGCCCGGCTGCGCCCTATGCTGGTGATGGCCATCAGCTTCGGCTTTTTCCAGGCTTTGATGCCTCTGCTGGGATGGATAGCGCCAGTTTTTTCAGCCACCTGATAGAAGTATTGACCATTGGATTGCATTCGGTATCCTTGCCTTCCTGGGCGGACGCATGATAATGGAATCCTTCAAGGACGAAGATTGCAAGCACGAGTATGACCCTACCAGCCTGAAGGTGGTGCTCGCTCTGGCCGTGGCAACCAGCATCGATGCATTGGCGGTAGGTGTTTCGTTTGCATTCCTCGGTATCAAGCAATTCTCGGCTATTCTTTCCCCCATCGGCATTATCGGTTTTGTATCATTCGCCTTGTCGATGGTCGGCCTGATGTTCGGCATCCGTTTCGGATGTGGCATAGCCCGCAGACTGCGCGCCGAACTTTGGGGAGGGATTATCCTCGTCATCATCGGTACCAAGATATTGGTAGAGCATCTCTTCTTTTAATTAAAAAGTAAAAACTCAGATAGGATATGGAAAAGAAAGTACAACGGAATTTTTTATGGATTGCCCTACTGGTACTGGGAACCATCTGGATACTTGCCCGCCACAACCAAGTCACTCCTTATCAGACGGATAACGGACTGATATTCGGTACGGTATATAAAGTGACTTATCAATGTGACCAAAATCTGAAGGCAGAGATAGAAGCGGAACTCAAACGTTTCGACGGTTCCTTGTCCCCTTTCAATGACACGGCGACCATTACGCGCATCAACCGCAACGAGGACATTGTGCCCGACACATTCTTTACCAACGTCTTCCGACGTAGCATGGAAATCTCCCGGGAGACCGATGGTGCCTTCGATATCACCGTTGCCCCTCTTGCCAATGCCTGGGGATTTGGGTTCAAGAAGGGTAATTTCCCCGACTCTGCCATGATAGACAGCCTGCTGGAGATGACAGGATACGAAAAAGTAAAATTGTCCGATGAAGGGAAAGTGGTGAAAACAGACCCACGTATAATGCTCTCGTGCAGCGCTGTGGCAAAAGGATATGCAGTAGATGTCATAGCCCAACTTCTGAAGAAAAAGGGTATCCGCAACTTTATGGTCGATATAGGCGGAGAAGTGGTTGTTCACGGGCAAAACCCTCAAAATGGACCTTGGCGCATCGGTTTGAACAAGCCGATAGACGACTCACTGGCAGTGAACCAGGAACTGCAAGCAGTGCTGCAAGTTACGGATTTAGGCATGGCTACATCGGGCAATTATCGCAACTACTACTATAAAGACGGAAAGAAATATGCGCATACCATCGACCCGCGTACCGGCTATCCGGTACAGCACAGCATCTTGTCAGCCACCGTCATTGCCAAAGATTGCATGAGTGCAGACGCCTATGCCACGGCATTCATGGTGATGGGGCTGGAAGAAGCAGAACGCGTGGCGGATGCACATCCGGATATCGACGCCTGCTTCATTTATACGGATGAAGAAGGAAAGCTTCAAACGTTCTTAACAAAAGGGATGGAGAAGTATATGAAATAATGCGCAAATGCGATTAACCCATCATTTATAAAATACAAAATATACCGCCAGTACCAGACATACAAAAGCGGCAAAATGATTCCAATGCAGCGTTTCTCCCTTGAAAAGAACTGTTGTGAACACCGTAAAGATTATCAAAGTGATTACTTCCTGAATCACTTTGAGTTGCATCAATGAGAACGGGCCTCCATTGCCTAAAAAGCTATCCGATTGGCCGGAACCTGACAAGAATACTCAGCCAGAGCTATTACCCAAGAAAACAGCACCACGGCATACAACGGCCAGTTGGAGATGACTTTTGTCTCTTGTAGCTTCAGATGCCCATACCAGGCAAACGTCATGAAAATATTAGATACAATCAATAGCAAAATGGTATAAAATGCTTTCATATAGTGATTAATGATTAGTGATTAGTGATTAATGATTAATGATTGCAGGCAGCAATTCCTCTTGCACATTCGTCATACTCCCCCATAGACTATAGCGTGCCTCAGGATTCATTTCCTCCAACTGTTTCAGAATGCCTTTCATTGCACTACGGCTGGATTGTGACTCATACGGACAATTCTTCACCTGCTTACGATACCCCCTCACTTGCGCCAACTCCATCAAATCCGCCTCATGTACCAGACACATCGGACGGATAATCGTCATATCAAACTTCTTCATTACCAGCCGAGGAGGCATGGAGCTGAACGCTCCCTGATAGGTGATATTCATCAGCAAGGTCTCTAGAATATCATCCATGTGATGGCCTAACGCGATTTTATTGCATCCCTGCTCCTTGGCTACGGTAAACAATGCCTTCCGCCTATTCCAAGAGCAAAGAAAACAAGGAGACTTGCGGGTATCTGTCGTGGCATCAAACTCCGTTTCAAAGAGAACAAAAGGCACTCCCCACGACTCTACGTACTCCCTCAGATAGTCCACATCGCTTTGATAAGGTATATTCTTCATCACTACATGTACGGCGACAACGGAAAAACGGGGTTTATAGACACGGACACGCCGTGCCAACAACTCCACCAGCGCCAAAGAGTCCTTGCCTCCCGAAAGCCCGATAAGAATCTTATCGCCGTCCTCTATCAGTCCATATTCCACCACACCTTTGCTAAACCGCTTGTCTATGCGGCGCAACATCTTTTCTTCTTCAGTAAATTGTGCCATTGATACGAGTTATGAGTTATAAGTTATAGCTCTTCCGGCTGCAAAAGTAAGGCAAAAGAACGATTTAAAGAAGAATTAACAAAATAGAATTACGGAAACCAGCTTTATTCACGATAAATTTGTATTTTTGACCTTCTGAACAAATCAGCATGTATCAATATGAATAAAAAAATATATCCTTTTCTTTCTATTCGGCCTTTTGAGCATAACAATTTCCGCACAAAGCCTGGCAGAAGCCAAAGCCTTGTACGAGAAGGGAGAATACGAAGAAGCCAAGCCCGCCTTCAAAAAACTCGTCAAGACACAACCTGGCAATGGAAATTACAACCTATGGTACGGTGTATGTTGCCTGGAAACCGGCGAACCCGCAGAAGCTTGAAACACCTGGAAAGCGCCGTCAAGAGACGCGTCCCCAGCGGGCAACTCTATTTGGCCCGGGCATACAATGATTTATATCAGTTCGAAGATGCCATCGAGACTTATGAGACCTACATTTCCGACCTGAGAAAGAGAAAACGCTCCACCGAAGAGGCCGAACAATTATTGGAAAAAAGCAAATCCAACTTGCGCATGCTGAAAGGCGTGGAAGAGGTCTGCTTCATCGACAGCTTTGTGGTAGACAAGGAAAAATTCCTGGATGCATACAAAATCAGCCCCGAATCGGGCAAACTGTTCATGTACGACACCTACTTCAATGATTCCGGTAAGGAAGGCGGAACGGTATACGAAACGGAGCTGGGCAATAAGCTATATTATAGCGAAATGCAACCGGACAGCACCCTCAGTATCCTTTCGCGCAACAAGTTGCTGGACAAATGGAGTGATGGCAGCTTGTTGCCCGGAAGCATCAACGAGGCCATGAATGCAGACTACCCTTATGTACTTACGGACGGTATCACTATCTACTATGCCTCGGATGGCCCTGGCTCGATGGAGGATATGACATTTTCGTCACCCGTTACAATACGAATACCGACTCTTATCTGATGCCGGAAAATGTGGGCATGCCGTTCAATTCGCCCTACAACGACTATATGTACGTCATTGACGAATTCAACGACTTGGGATGGTTTGCCTCCGACCGCTACCAGCCGGAAGGCAAAGTGTGCATCTATGTATTCATTCCCAACTCATCCAAGCAAGTGTACAACTACGAAGGGATGGACCCGGACAAGATGATATCATTGGCGCAACTTCACTCTATCAAGGACACATGGACGGACACCGATGCGGTAAAGGCCGCCCGAGAAAGGCTTCGGACCGCTGCCAACGCAAAGCCGCGGACCACCAAGAAGCACGATTTCCAATTCGTCATTGATGACCACTCCACCTATTACCAGCTGGACGATTTCCGTTCCCCGCAGGCCAAAGCCTTGTATGGCAAATACAATCAGCTGGAGCAGAGCCACAAACAACTGCAGGAGAAACTGGAAGATATGCGTTCGGAATACTCCCGAGCCGACAAGCAGGAAAAGGACAAGATGTCCGCCGCCATCCTCGACCTGGAGCAACGTGTACGGCAATTGTCCACTGAGATGGAGCAAACTGCCATTCAAGTGCGCAACCTGGAAAAACAAGCCACCAAATAAAGACAACTATGGATATACTCATTATCGCCTCATTGATTATAGGAGCAGTAATCTTGTTCTTAGTGGAATTATTCGTAATTCCGGGCATCAGCGTTGCCGGTTTTCTGGCAGGAGGTTGCATCATCTTTGCCAACTACTATGCCTTTGCCTATATGGGCACCACGGCAGGTGTCATTACGCTTATCATATCTGCCCTGGCTTGTATCGGCTCGTTGGTATGGTTCATGCGCTCCAAGACACTCGACAAAATTGCATTGAAAAAAAACATCACCTCCAAAGTAGACCGTAGTGCCGAGGAAAAAGTCAAGGTAGGTGATATAGGCGTAACCACTACCCGCCTGGCTCTTATCGGCTATGCCGAAATCAACGGAGACATCGTGGAAGTAAAGTCATCAGACGGCTTCCTGAACGAAAAGACTCCGATTATCGTAGACCGTATTGCCGACGGAGTCTCTTAGTGGAGCGGCTCAAGCAGTGAAATTTCAGAAATCAACCTATTTATAACTAACAATTAATATTTAATCTCATGGATCCAAGCACAATGTATTTAACCGCCTTCCTCATTATAGGAGGCATTATTTTCCTGGTACTTTTCTTCCATTATGTACCGTTCTTCTTGTGGCTGTCTGCCAAAGTATCGGGAGTAAACATCTCGCTGGTACAACTTTTCCTGATGCGTATCCGTAATGTTCCTCCTTATATCATTGTGCCCGGCATGATTGAAGCTCATAAAGCAGGATTGCAAAACATCACGCGCGACGAACTGGAAGCGCACTACCTTGCCGGAGGTCACGTAGAGCGGGTGGTACACGCACTGGTATCCGCCTCTAAAGCCAATATCGAGCTGCCGTTCCAGATGGCAACCGCCATCGACCTTGCCGGCCGTGACGTATTCGAAGCCGTACAGATGTCCGTTAACCCCAAAGTAATTGACACCCCTCCCGTGACAGCTGTTGCCAAAGACGGTATCCAGCTGATTGCCAAGCCCGTGTAACGGTGCGCGCCAATATCCGCCAATTGGTGGGCGGTGCCGGAGAAGACACGATTCTGGCCCGTGTAGGCGAGGGTATTGTGTCTTCCATCGGTTCGTCAGAGAATCATAAGTCTGTATTGGAGAATCCGGATTCTATCTCCAAACTGGTATTGCGCAAGGGGTTGGATGCCGGAACAGCATTCGAAATTCTGTCCATTGACATTGCTGATATTGACATAGGTAAGAATATCGGTGCCGCCCTGCAGATAGACCAAGCCAATGCCGACAAGAACATTGCTCAAGCCAAGGCAGAGGAACGCCGCGCCATGGCCGTAGCCACAGAGCAGGAAATGAAGGCAAAGGCCCAGGAAGCCCGTGCCAAAGTTATCGAGGCAGAAGCGGAAGTACCCAAGGCCATGGCCGAAGCATTCCGCAACGGCAATCTGGGTATCATGGACTATTACCGGATGAAGAATATAGAAGCCGACACTTCCATGCGCGAAAACATTGCCAAACCGACGACGGGCAATACCAGCCAGCCGTTGAGTAAATAACCCGGAAAGTAACTGACGAAACGCCGGAACCGGTGAACAAGAATCGGTTCCCGGCGTTTCTATTTATAAACAAAAGATTAAAGCCTCAAGCATATGAAGAAATATTTCGCCTCTTCCGAACTGATCATCAATGAAGACGGTTCTGTATTTCATCTTCACGTAAAGCCCGAATGGCTGGCAGACAAAGTCATCTTGGTAGGCGACCCCGGACGGGTGGCACTGGTTGCCTCCCATTTCGAGAACAAGGAATGTGAAGTGGAAAGCCGCGAGTTCAAGACTATCACCGGTACTTACCAGGGGAAACGTATTACGGTGGTTTCCACCGGTATCGGATGTGACAACATCGATATCGTGATGAACGAACTGGATGCCCTGGCAAACATCGATTTCGAGACGCGCGAAGAAAAGCCCCATCTGCGTAGCCTTGAGCTGGTACGTATCGGCACCTGCGGCGGCTTGCAACCCTACACTCCGGTAGGCACATTCGTATGTTCTGAAAAGTCCATTGGTTTCGATGGGCTGCTCAACTTCTATGCCGGACGCAACTCCGTGTGCGACCTGCCCATGGAGCGTGCCTTCCTCAACCATATGGGATGGTCCGGCAACATGTGTGCCCCTGCCCTCTACGTCATTGATGCAAGCACTGAACTGATAGACCGCATCGCACAAAACGACATGGTACGTGGCGTAACGATTGCCGCCGGGGGCTTCTTCGGACCTCAAGGACGCGAGTTACGCGTGCCGCTTGCCGACCCACATCAGAATGAGAAGATTGAAAAATTTGAATACAACGGCTACCGTATTACCAACTTCGAGATGGAAAGTTCTGCCCTGGCAGGCTTGAGCCGTCTGATGGGGCACAAGGCCATGACGGTATGCATGGTCATTGCCAACCGCCTGATAAAAGAAGCTAACACGGGATACAAGAATACGATAGATACTCTTATCAAAACAGTACTCGACCGTATCTAAGTATCCTTCAAGAAATGCTCCTCCCTTTCCTTCAGCCAATCCTAGGAGTAGGGTTTAGTAATGACTTCATCACATCCTGCCTGACGTGCCCGTTGCTGGTCTGTATAGTGTAGCAATGTCCTGCTATACCCACAATGGGCACAGAGGCGGATTAGGCTTTATAAGCATCTATCCATTATCGATTTGCACAAAGTTACGATAAAAGCCCATAAGTTGAATCACCATCTCTCTTTTTTGTAAAGAAACCATTATCTTTGCTGAATAAAAATAAGCCGGATAAAATGAACCAAGATACCATTTGTGCCATAGCCACCGCCCAAGGGGGAGCCATAGGATGCATCCGTGTCTCCGGACCGGATGCCATAGAGATAACATCCCGCATATTTACCCCTGCCCGGAAGGGGAAGAAGCTGAAGGATGCCAAGCCATACACACTTACCTTCGGTCATATCCATGAAGAAGAAAACATCATAGACGAAGTACTTGTAAGCTTATTCCGTGCCCCCCACTCGTACACGGGCGAGGATAGCACGGAAATCATGTGCCACGGTTCGAGCTATATTCTTCAGAAGGTGTTGCAATTGCTCATCGGCAATGGTTGCCGCCTGGCCGCTCCCGGTGAGTACACGCAACGGGCCTTCTTGGGCGGCAAAATGGACCTAAGCCAGGCCGAAGCCGTGGCCGACCTCATCGCCTCCACCTCTGCCGCCACTCACCGCCTCGCCATGAGCCAAATGCGCGGTGGGTTCAGTAAAGAGCTGGCCTCACTACGCGACCAATTGCTGCACTTCACATCACTCATAGAACTGGAGCTGGACTTCAGCGACCACGAAGAACTGGAATTTGCCGACCGCTCCGAGCTATGTCTCCTAGCAGACGGCATAGAGCAGGTAATTTCCCGTTTAGTACAATCCTTCAGTGTAGCAATGCCATCAAGAACGGCGTGCCCGTAGCCATCATCGGCGAAACGAACGCTGGTAAATCCACCCTGTTGAATGCACTACTAAACGAGGAACGAGCCATTGTAAGCGACATACACGGGACAACCCGCGATGTGATAGAAGACACAGTCAATCTTGGTGGGATAACTTTCCGATTTATTGATACGGCAGGCATACGCGAAACGAACGACACCATCGAGAACCTAGGAATTGAGCGAACCTTCCAGAAATTGGAGCAGGCGGAAATCGTGCTCTGGATAGTTGATGCCACGAATGCCGTCTCACGGATACCACAACTAACTACCCAGATACTTCCCCGTTGCGAAGGGAAACGCTCATTCTCGTATTCAACAAGACCGATTTGGTGCAAGATGCCTCAACCATCCCCAACTCCAGTTTCACCGTGGCCGCTACTAATGTGCAATGCATCTCCATCTCTGCCAAAGGACGTACCAACCTCGACAAGCTTCAGCAAATGCTAATCTCTGCCGCTAACCTGCCCACGGTTACCCAAAACGATGTCATTGTCACGAATATACGCCACTACGAGGCTTTGACCCATGCCTTGGAAGCCATCCACCGGTCCAACAAGGATTAGCAGAAAATCTATCCGGAGATTTTGTTTCACAAGATATCCGCGAATGCATTTTCCATCTAAGCGATATTGCAGGGGAAGTTACGAACGATATGGTACTTGGGAATATTTTCGAACATTTTTGCATCGGTAAGTAGATGTCCGATTATCAAATAGTTAAATTGATTATAATCGATTAATATGGCGCTCTTTACGGGCGCCTTTTTTGTTGCTCAAGTATCGTTGATAATCGTTGCTAAGCCTTTTTACGCCATTTTTTGTACCTCCTGTGTACCTCACCACGAAATCTGAGGATTTTCGTTGGCAAGGTCGTGGAGAATGTTGACTATGGTTGACAATAGTTTACGATGGTTGACAAAAAACGGGAGAAATGAAGGAGAATTAACCCCTAAATATTAAGTAAAAATGGCAACTAGTAACTTTAGAATTAAAAAGATTTGTGAGTGGTGCGGTAAAGAATTCGAGGCTCAGAAAGTTTCTACGAGGTTCTGTTCACACAGGTGTGCAAATTGCCTATAAACGAACCATACGCAAAAAACGAGTGCAGACAACAGAGTCACAAACTCAAGTTCAGAAAACTGAACGCATCATTGAAGACATTAAGGAGAAGGAATATCTTTCCTTTTCAGAAACAGGACGTCTGTTAGGTCTATCTCGCCAGGCTATCTATACCATGGTAAAGGCAGGTCATCTTAAAGCGTCTAAAATTAGCAGTAGGCTTCATTTATCAGGAGGACTGATATTGATACTATGCTTCAAAATAAGCCTTATCAATATCGAATGCCCAAAGATACAATCCCTATCACAGACTTCTATACCACAAATGAGATTAAAGAGAAATTCGGTGTCAAAGATTCCTGGATATTTCATATAGCTAAAGAGCATAATATACCCCGGACATTTAACCGTGGGAAAACCTATTGGAGCAAAAAGCATATTGATGATTACTTTGCAAAGAAGGCTCCCGATCCTGAAATCAAGGAATGGTACAGCACGCAAGACATGCAGGAGAAGTTCGGTATGACACTAACGGCCATCTATTCTTTCGTATCAAAGAATGCCATTCCCAAAAAGAAGGTCGGCATTATGGTGTATTACTCCAAAAAGCATGTGGACATTGCCAAAGGTCTCATAGCTCCCGAGGAGCCCAAATACTACACCATTGCCGAAGCGATGAAGCAATTCAATCTGACACGAGACCAACTCTATCATTATGTGAAATACTATAATATTCCCCGTATCAAAGTCGGTAAATATACCAAGATTCTGCGGGCAGAGCTGGACAAGTTCTTTGAGCCTCCAAAGATAGAATGAGCCGAAAGTTATTTTCCGGTGATAAATGCCACCATCAGAACACCTATTTTATTTGCAACAAAAACAAGTATTAATCAAAAAACAATATAACTATGACACTTACATGCACCAACGTAACTCTGAGACAAAAGCCATTGCGTAACGACCGCATATCTCTTTATCTGGATTATTACCCGGCCATCCGCAATCCTTACACGATGAAGATGAGTCGCCGGGAATTCCTTGGCATCTACATCTATGCCAAGCCAAAGAACGAGCAGCAAAGAATGTTCAACCAGGATATGCTGAACAAGGCAGAGGCAATCCGCTGTATCCGTGTCCAGTCGCTTATCAATGAAGAATTCGGGTTCTTGGACAAGAACAAGCAAAAGGTAGATTTCCTCGCCTACTTCCGGATAAAGGCACGGGAAAAATATGAGAAATGGGATTGTGTTTACAACCACTTCGAGAAATTTGTCGGTGGCAAATGCACCTTTGGTGATGTCACAGTAGAACTGTGCGAGAAGTTCAGGGATTACCTGCTCAAATGCAAACAGATCAATCATCCCAATGCCTACATCTCACGCAATTCGGCAGCCGGCTATTATTCGACTTTCCGTGCCTTGTTGAAAATAGCTATAAAGAGAAGATGTTGCGCGAGAACTTGAACGACTTTCTAGAAAAAATCGAATGGAAAGAGGTCAAGAAAGAGTATCTGACACTTGATGAAGTCAAGAAACTGGCAGCTACGCCCTGCAAAATTCCAGTCTTGAAACAAGCCTCCCTGTTTGCTTGTATGACCGGACTCCGTATCAGTGATATTCTGAAGTTGGACTGGCGTGATTTTGAAGTCGGTCCGGATCAAGGCTATTACATTCGTATCTGTACCGAAAAGACAGAAACCGAGGCTACACTCCCCATCAGTCAGGAGGCTCTGGAACTGTGTGGCGAATGGGGCACCGGAAAAGTCTTCAAAGGCTTAACCCGATCCATGACTCATCATCCCCTGAAACAATGGATTGCCGAAGCCGGAATCAGAAAGCACATAACCTTCCACTGCTTTAGGCATTAGCTTTTATCCTATTCTCTGAAAATAAGTAGTTTATACGAATCGCTTTATTAAGCAGGTAACGATTTAGAAACGAGCAAAGTTCCCTTATCTGTTTTATTCTGCATTATTAAATAAGAACGCCTTATTAATATACAAAGATATAAAATTATATTGGCAATAAATTCAATCTCTCAAAATAGTTTATATAATGATTTGAAAATCAGATTGTTGAAAATTTCACGATTTTAATTAAGGAACAAACAAGAAACAAAATCGTTTAATTTAAAGGTATTTCCCAATTTTTTGTTTTCACTCTGTTTCTTTCTTTGCACTTTGCTTATAATCGGGACTTCTTGAACATGCTTCCCACCAGATTTTTTTC
>ENA-OQLB01000296-OQLB01000296.1-human-gut-metagenome-genome-assembly--contig:-NODE-296-length-29526-cov-8.819382_pt1 | contig 29526 bp, 34 predicted proteins | sample MGYA00242656_ERZ504813 | MGnify/ENA primary metagenome ERZ504813 (study PRJEB26092, sample SAMD00036388) | human gut metagenome | host: Homo sapiens | study: EMG produced TPA metagenomics assembly of... | reverse complement strand
CGCATAACAAACCGCGGCGGCCGCCGGCGCTGCGGAACTGGGCGGCGAGGGCCCTGTTCAGGCGCGGCTCCGGGCGCAGAAAAGCGGCGGCCGTAAATCGGAGGCGGCTGAGCCGGAAACGGCGGGTTATGCTTATAGGAGCCTAATAAAAAGCTAAAAAGGCCCCAAAGACTCCTTTGGAGTCCCGGAAAGCCTTTTTCTGTGGAGAGCCTCCCCGCGGCTATTTCCTGGCGGTCAGGCGTTCCGCCGAGTATTTCTGCTTGGTAGCCAAGCCGCCGCGGATATGCCGCTGGGCCTTGTTGATCTCTAAAACCGTTTTCACCCGTTTATATAATTGGGGATCCACATATTTTAAACGCTCTGCAACGTCCTTATGTACGGTGCTTTTGCTGACGCCGAATTTTTTCGCGGCCTTGCGCACGGTGGCTTTGCTTTCAATAATATATTCCCCTAGTTCGATGGCTCTTTCCTCAACAATGCCTTTCACCCTGTACCCTCCCTTTATGAATACGTTTGCTAATGTTTATGCAGGGATAAGAGGGAATATTATTATTCCGGAGGAAAACCTTTCACAGGCTGGGACGCGGCGGACGGGAAAGAAAAAATTAAGATTCATTGCGAACGGGATGGGCCTATGGTATAATGCTTCATACCATCAGCGGAGCCAAAGCCGCAAACGGCCTGAACCCATGGAAGCCGCAAACGAAAACCAGCGGACGCCCTTAGAAGCCGGCTGGCCGAATAGGCCTTTTTCGGACAGGAGCAAATAAGAGCGTACCGCCGCAACAGGGAGAATCATCATGAAATTAAAAAGAACCGCCGCGGCCCTGACCGCGGCCGCAATGCTGCCTTTGTGCGCCTGCCAGAGCGCGCCGCCTCAGGTTCAGCTGGATCCCAGCTCACCGACCGCCATCGAAATCTGCACTATTATAACGGCGCGCAGAAGGAAGCCTTTGACTCCCTGGTAACGGAGTTTAACGAGACGGTGGGCCGCGAAAAGGGCATCGTGGTGGAGGCTTTCAGCCAGGGCAATGTGAACGACCTGATCCAGAAGGTGACGGACGCCGCCGATAAAAAGGTGGGCGCCAGTGAAATTCCGGATATTTTCTCCGCCTATGTGGATACCGCTTATGCCATGGACCAGAGGGGCCTGGTGGCGCCGCTGGATTCTTATATGACCCAGGAGGAGCTGGACCAGTACGTGGACGCATATATCGACGAGGGCCGGTTCGACCAAGAGGAAAACCTAAAAATTTTCCCGGTGGCGAAATCCACAGAGGTGTTCATGCTGAACAAAACCGATTGGGATAAATTCGCCGCTGATACCGGCGCCAGCCTGGATTCCCTATCCACTGTGGAGGGCGTGACCCAAACTGCGGCCCAGTATTACGAATGGTCCGGAGGCAAAGCGTTTTTCGGAAGGGACGCGGTGGCTAATTATTTTATCACCGGCTGCAAGCAGCTCGGCCACGAGATCTTCGCGGTGAAGGACGGAAGGGTAACCTTTGACACGGATGAGGATACCCTGAGAAAGCTGTGGGAAAATTATTATGTGCCTATGGTACAAGGGCATTTTGGCGCCTATGGGAAATTCCGCTCCGACGATGTGAAGACCGGAGATTTGATCGCCCTGGTAGGCTCGACCTCAGGCGCGGCCTATTTTCCCACCCAGGTGACCATAAACGATACAGAAAGCTATCAGATTGAAACCCTGGTGCTGCCGCCGCCTGTTTTTAAGGACGGGTCGCCTTACGCGGTTCAGCAGGGCGCCGGCATGGTGGTGGTGAAGTCGGACGAAAAGCGGGAATACGCGTCGGTGGAGTTTTTGAAGTGGTTTACCGACGCCCAGAGAAACCTGCAATTTTCTACAGAATCCGGTTATCTGCCGGTGAAAAAGGAGGCCAACAGCCTGAAGGCTCTGGAAGCCGCCGAGCTAAGCGGCGCTGGGGAAGCGCTGGAAAAGACCTTAACCGTGGCCATCGACGTGGTGAACGGCTATACCCTTTATACCAATAAAGCATTTGAAAACGGAACCAACGCCAGGAACGTGCTGGAATATTGCATGACCGACCGGGCTCAGGCCGACCTGGAGCAAATTCAGGCTCTGGTGGACGGAGGAATGACCCGTAAGGAGGCCGCCGCTCAGTTTACCACGGAGGAAAGCTTTCAGAGCTGGCTCGAGGAGTTCCGCGGAAAGCTGGAGGAATCCATTCAATAAACCGGAAAGCTGGAAGAAAGCATGAAAGGAAAATTCCGCCAAAGCTCCATAGGCGCCAGAATGCTTCTGGTGATGGGCGTTGTTTTGCTGCTGCAAACAGCTGATCACCGGTTCTATCATTGGCAGCGGCGCCATTGAAAGGCTGAGTGAGAATTCTTATGATATTTTCAACCAGAAGATCATTACCCGAAAAAACTATTTAGAGTATGAAATGATTTCCCGGTGGTCCAACCTGACGGAAGCCGAGCAGAAGATTGAGCGCATTTTCCCGGGTGCTGGAAAAAACAACGCCGGCTTTGATGAAATTGAAACCAATTCCGATCTGGCGGTGGAGCTGCTGAGGAACAGCGCCGAGGATGTGATCGAGCTTTTGCGCCGCAACAGCGTGACGGGAGCTTTCCTGGTGCTGGAAGGCTCCCCGGCTGTGGATGACAACGGCGGCACAGTAAAAAGCGGGCTGTACTTTCGGGATATGGACCCTCCTCCACCTCCCAGGACAACTCGGATATCCTGATCGAGCGGGCTCCGACCGCCATTACCAAGGAGCTGGGGATCCCGATGGATTCTGAATGGCATCCGGTCTTTCTTTTCAGCGGAGAAAACGACCAGAGGAACCTGTTTTACCAGAATCCCATCCGGGCGGCCCAAAGCTATCCGGAGGCGGAACCAAAAGAGCTGGGCTACTGGAGCAAGCCCTTTTATCTGGATGAGCGGAGCGTGCCGGTCATCACCTATTCGATGCCCCTAAGGCGCCGGATGGAACGGTTTACGGCGTACTGGGGGTGGAAATTACCCTGGATTATCTAAGCAAGCTGCTGCCCTATACGGAGCTTTCAGAAGAGACCAACGTGTCCTACGTGCTGGCGGTCCGCCAGCCGGATTCTAACCAATATGTTCCTGTTATGTCTACCGGCCCGCTGTATACCTATCTGTATTCCGGCGGCGACGGCGTTCTCACCGCCGGCGAGCCGGTCAGGGAGAACTGCTTCTCCCTGGTGGATAACGGCAATTTTACCGATACCACCTATGCCTGTGTTCAGCAGATGAAGCTTTATAACAACAACGCCCCCTTTGAAAACGACCAGTGGGTGCTGATGGGCGTGATTGAAAACCGGTATCTTTTCGGCGCCGCGGACTCGGCCCGCACCACCTTTTTCCTGGCCGTCGCCTTGACCCTGCTCATCGGCGCCGCCAGCATCTTCCTTACCATCCGATCGACACCCATCCGATTCAGTCTCTGGTGAATCAGGTCCGGGGGCTGAATCCCAGGCAGCCGGTGCGGTTCCAGCGGATCCACATCCGGGAATTCGACGAGCTGACCAACGCGATTGAAACCTTAGGCGAAGAGGTGGCGGATTCCGCCTCTAAGCTTTCTCAGATTGTGGAAATGGCCAGCTTTCCCCTGGGTGCCTTTGAGTATACCATCGGCGGCCGGGAGGTATACTTCACCACCAATTTTTTCAAAATCTTCCTGATCGGCCAGGAGAAGGGCTTGCAGTATCTTCCTCTGGACCGGTTTAAGGAGCTGATGCTCCCGATCGCGGAATATATTGATCCGGCCCTTTCCACCGATAAGGTCAAAACCTTCCGTTTAACGGATTCCCAGGGAAGTATCGTCTGGGTGCGGCTGAAGCTGATCGACAGCGAGCAGCATATGCTGGGCATCGCGGAGGATGTGACCCAGGAGATGGTGGAAAAGCAGAAAATCGAGTATGAACGGGATTACGACCTGCTGACCAATCTGCTGAACCGCCGGGCATTTCACAGCCGGATGAGGCAGCTGTTTCAGAACCGCGGCCGGATGAAGGTTGCGGCTCTGATTATGATGGATCTGGATAATCTAAAATATATCAACGATACCTTCGGCCATGATTACGGCGACCAGTATATCCGCGCCGCCGCCAACGCCCTGCGGATCGGTTCGCCGGAAAATGCGGTAATCTCCCGGATGTCGGGGGACGAATTTTATCTATTCCTATATGGCTATGATTCGGAAGACCAGGCCAGGGAGCGGATCGACCGGCTGCAAAAGAGCATTCAAACCTCCACCCTGGAGCTGCCTAACCGGCCGTCGTTCCGGATCCGGGCGTCCGCCGGCGTGGCCTGGTATCCTAAGGACTCTGAAAGCTATGAGCAGCTGATCCGATACGCGGATTTCGCTATGTATTCAGTAAAAAATATGACTAAGGGCCGGTTCGCGGAATTTAATATCACCGACTATGAAAAATCCGCTTACCTGCTTCATAACAGCGAGGAACTGAACCGGCTGATTGAGGAGGAGCTTCTGGATTACTATTTCCAGCCTATCGTGAACGCCCGCACCGGCCAGGTTTTCGGCTATGAAGCGCTGATGCGCCCCCGGCTCACCTCTCTGGAAACGCCCTTAGAGGTGCTTTCCCTCGCGAAAAGCCAGGGTAAGCTTTATCAGATCGAGCGGCTGACTTGGTTTTTGGCTCTGAAAAGCTTCACCGGATTTAAAAATATACCGCCGGACTGCCGCCTGTTTATCAACTCTATCGCCAACCAGGGGCTTTCCGAGTCCGATGAAAAGGCGCTGGAGGCTCAGTACGGACCTTACCTCGGCAGTCTGGTAGTAGAGCTGACCGAGGAGGAGGAACGAGTGGAAAGCTATACCCGCAAGAAAATTTCGTTTTTGAAGCGTCACGGAGGCCAGGTGGCTCTGGATGACTTTGGGGCTGGATATAACGGCGAGGTCTCTCTGCTCGCTGTGCGGCCGGACTTCATTAAGGTGGATTTGTCCATTGTGAGGAACTGCCATCAGGATAAGAACCGGCAGGAAATGATCTCCAATATTATTTCCTTTGCCAGAAAAAACAACAGCCTTGTGATTGCCGAAGGGGTTCAGTCTCGGGAAGAAATGGACACCGTAATAAGCTTGGGCGTGGATTACCTTCAAGGCTATTACGTTGGCGTGCCGAGCCTCACCTCGCAGCCGATTCCGGATAAAATTTTGAAGGAGATTACCAGCCGGAGCCGATAGCAAAGAGATTAGGCGCGCTGCCGGCGCCGGGTGAAGCCTAAAATTTTTCACATGGAATAACGGTAAAACGGCAAAAAAGAAGAAAAGGCAGCGAGAGACTGCGTGCCTTTTCTTCTTTTTATTTAATTTTGTTTTGTGCCCCTAAAACGAAACGGGGGCAGGCTTACTGCTCCGCGCCGGCGAGCGCGTCCATGGGGTTGATCCAGACGCCATCCTTTTTCACGCCAAAGTGCAGATGAGAGGCGTCTAAGACCTCACTGGGAATTTCCTTGACAGAACCAATGTCCTGGCCCGGATAGACGGAATCTCCGGCGCTGACTAGGGTGGTATCACCCAGACCGCAATAATAGGCTTCATAGCCGCCGCTGTGGGAAATCACCATGGTTTTTCCCAGCATGGGGTCGTCGTAGATTTCCTTGACCTGGCCGCCGGTAAAGGCTTTCACCACCGCGCCTTTTTCCGCGGCGAAGTCTACGCCCTCGTGGACGCGCCAGTCGTCAAGGGTGACGGAGTACACCGGCGCCTCGCCGCTGAATTCCTTCAGCACGTTGCCGCCTACCGGGTAAACCACGGAATCCATGCCGCTGGTCTGGGCGGCCGTCTGGGCGGCGCCATCCTCTTGGGAGTCTTCCTGGGGAATATCGCTTACCTCGGGCTCGGACTGCTCAGGCTCTGATTCCGCCGCAGAGGACGCCGCCTCGCTGGAGGAGGCGCTGCTGACGGTCTCCTTGACGCCGCTGACCGTATTGCCGGCCTGCTGGGTGGATTCCGCTTTGGACTCCGGCTGCTGTGAGGAAGCCGACTGCTCGGGGGAAAAATATTGTGAGACATTTTGGTAGGTAAGGAACGCGGCGGCTCCTACGGCGATGAGGCAGACGCCCAGCGCTACAAAGAAGCCTTTTCCTCCCTTTCCGGATTTTTTCGGGGATGCATAACGCATATTGCTCATTTCATTTCACCTCTTGGGTTATTCTTGCCGGGTTTTTTAGGTAATATTCGAAAGAGGATCAATAAAATAAAACAAAAAATAAGCCGGATTTTCCTTTGGAAAATCCAGCGCTTTTGCCGTGCTTCCGTATGCCCGATTTTGCAACAGGCAAAAACGCCGGAGAAAGAAAAGGCTGAAGCAGAAGCTCCAAAGGCCTGCCGGAGCTGCCGCGGGCTGGAGCAGAACAAGTAAATTACCCGTCCGGGAAAAGGGCCATGGAAACAACAAGAAGCACCGCCCGGCGGAAAACAGCGTCCGGAAGAAAGCACAGGAAGGCCAGCGGTTTTGCGGCGGTGCCGGCGGACAGCGGCACTGAAATATAATGGTAAAAACACAAAAGAAGAAGCCGAACCCTAAACGGATTCGGCTTCTTCCTTTTAGCTTGAGGGGTACATTGAGGAGGGTAGAACATATACTCAAGATGGTGCGGCTCCATCTTTTGAGTACGGTTTTATTATAGTCCATATGGCCAAAATAGTTGTGAATTTCTTGTAAATAAAATTAAAAAATCCTCATAATAAAAAATAAAAACATTTGTTTGATTTTTTAAAAATAATATGGTATACTGGGGATAACCAGGAAAGGAGGCGTTTTCTCATTGAAAAAGCTGAATAAAAGCCAGCAGAAAATATTAGATTACCTCAGGGAGCGCTCACAGGACGGGGTTCCGCCGTCTGTGCGTGAAATCTGCGCGGCAACCGGGCTGAAGTCCACTTCTACGGTCCACGCTCACTTAAAGGCCCTGGAAGAGAACGGTTTCATTTCCCGGGACGCGGGACTGAACCGTGCGATTCACATTTCCGGCGTGGAGAGAAGCGTCCAGGTGCCGGTGCTCGGCCGGGTAACCGCGGGCCTGCCGATTTTGGCGGTGGAGGATGTGGAAGGCTATCTTCCCATCAATGAGAGCCAGTGCCGCGGCCGGGAGCTGTTTGCCCTGCGGGTAGTTGGTGAAAGTATGATCAACGCCGGTATTCTAGACGGGGATTATGTAGTAGCCCACAAAACTCCAGTGGCGGAAAACGGCGATATTGTAGTGGCGCTTTTAGAGGATGAGGCGACGGTTAAGCGTTTCTTCCGGGAAGACGGACATATTCGCCTTCAGCCGGAAAACCCTGCCTTCCAGCCCATCATCTCCGAACAGGTGGTAATTTTAGGCCGGCTGGTTTCCCTGATCCGTAATTACAACTGAACAGTCAGAACAAACCCTTATGAAGCAAGAAGTTTAGGGGGCCTATTAAAGTCATATTGTCGGCAAAAATTTCGTGACGTGCTTCTTTTTGCTTCACTCTTGTCATGCAGACAGCACCAGTAAGCGGGCGGAAGTTTCGATATTGTTCTTCTGGTTTTTAATTTTTGGGGACAACGGCCAAGGTTCCCTAGGTGCCTGCAGATAAGATTTTTTGTCCTTGCTGCGCTAGGGCTGAGGATCTATTTTCCTAAACTTAAAAAACAGGAAGCACGGATTTTAAAAATTCACGCTTCCTGTTTTTTTATATAGCTTATTGTCCGGTTACTGATTCGACTGATCTGTGGATTCCTTTTGGGAAGAAGAATTATATTTTAATAGATGAAAAACAAGCAAAAGGAACAGGGCCACCGTCAAGGTTGCGGCAACAAAAAGGGCCGCAGCAGCAGCGGCTTGTCCGATACAAATTTTTTGGTAGCATACAATAATACAGCCAGCTTCTAAAATGATAGATAAGAATAAGGTCAGCTTTTCAATTATGGGCTGAAGCTTGGAGGTCTTCAGCTGCTGCATTGTTTTATTAAAATGGAGCAGTACGTATAATAACAGGCTGAAAACCAGAGAAATGCCAAAGGCAGTTAAAATAATGTAAGAAATTCTGGGAATGCCGCTGGCTGAGACCCGTAGCAGCACCTTAAAGTGAATTAAATAGAAATATAAGCTGAGTCCGCCGAAAAATTGAACGGAAGGACAGGATAGAAATCTGGAAACCACGCCTCCGTCTTCGTGGAATACGATTAGAATCAATAAAATGAAAGGCGCATAGTAGGTGCCGTGAAGATATGGCACAGGCACATAGACTCTTAAATAGAAAAAGACCGCGCAAAGAATCAGCGCGCCAATTTCAAGGCAGGAAAAGAAGAAATATCGATGGTTTTTTTTCCGAATTATTGGTTTTTGCAAGGCGAAACCTAAAATCAGTCCGGTTAAAAAATCAAAGAAGCGGAATTTCCAGTTGGTGTAAAATAACTGCTGATGGGCCGGGTTATCTAAATTTTGTGTCACTATGACAATTTGGCCAATAAAAATTGCGGCGATCATAAGGTAAAAGGCCGGTTGCCATTTAATTTTGCTAAGCAGAAAGGCTATAAACGGCGCTGCCGCATAATAGAGAAGAAGAAAACTCAAATACCAACTGACTGGGTTGATTCTGGAAACATGGAGAAGATCTTCAATGAGAAAAAGATTGCCGATTGTGTATTTGACGCCTTCAGAAAAATCAGAAAAGATAGAGGCTCTGTCCAAAAAAATCAATGCTAACGTGATAATTATGGAGGCGGGATAAATAGCTTTTATTCTTCTCCAATAATAGCTTTTTAGTCCCTTGCAGGTATAAGCGGAGTTCCCTTTGTAAGCGAAACTGCTTCCAATTCCAAATCCAGAGAGCAAAAAGAAAAATAAAACGCAGAAAGCACCGCAGCCAATCAGCCAATTGTCGTAAACATTAGCTAGAAAGGTGTGTCTTAATATAGATAAGTGAACCATGAAAACACCTAAGGCTAAAAATCCACGAAAGCCTTGATAAGATTTGACCATAAAATGAAACTTCCCCTCAGGTTAATATTGAACGCGCAGTAAACACAGGACGGACAAAAACCGCTGATTTTATAGATTAAGAATAGCAAAGAGAATGAAAATTGTCAATTTCCGCGGGTGAAGGTCTAGAAAATTGTGTTGATTTTTTAACAATATGTCTTTATATTTTTTCTCTGATGATGTATAATAAATTTTGGAAACCTCTGCTTTTCCGTATTTTTACAAACGGTGCGGGGCGTGGGAAAGGCCCGAATCGCCCGCGGAGGTTAATTTTAAACAGGAGTGATTTCAAAATGCCTCTGGTAAACACAAGAGAAATGTTCAAAAGGGCTTACGAGGAAGGCTATGCCATCGGCGCATTCAATGTGAACAATATGGAAATCGTGCAGGGAATTACCGAAGCCTGCAAGGAGCTGAACGCTCCCGTGATTCTTCAGGTGTCCGCCGGCGCCCGTAAGTACGCCAACCACACCTATCTGACCAAGCTGGTAGAGGCCGCCGAAATTGAAACCGGCCTGCCCATCGCGCTCCATTTGGATCATGGCTCTTCCTTCGAGCTGTGCAAGGACTGCATCGACGGCGGCTTCACCTCCGTGATGATCGACGGCTCTCATCTGCCCTATGAGGAGAACGTGGAGCTGGCAAAAAAGGTCGCTGACTACGCCCATCCCCGGAACGTAACCGTGGAAGCGGAGCTTGGCCGTCTGGCCGGCATCGAGGACGCCGTCAATGTCAGCGCCGCCGACGCTTCTTACACTGACCCCGCTCAGGTGCAGGATTTTGTAGAGCGCACCGGCGTGGATTCCCTGGCCATCGCGATCGGCACCAGCCACGGCGCTTATAAATTCAAGCCCGGCCAAAAGCCCCAGCTCCGGTTCGATATCCTGAAGGAGGTCTCCGACCGCCTGCCGGGCTTCCCCATCGTGCTCCACGGCGCTTCCTCCGTTATTCCGGAGTATGTGGAGATGATCAATCAATTCGGCGGTGAAATGCCCGACGCTATCGGTATCCCTGAGGATATGCTGAGAGAGGCCGCTAAGATGGCCGTCTGCAAGATCAACGTGGACTCTGACCTGCGTTTGGCTATGACTGCCGCTGTCCGCAAGTATCTGGCGGAAAATCCCTCCCACTTCGATCCCCGCCAGTATCTGAGCCCCGCCCGCGACGCCATTAAGTCTCTGGTTATGCACAAGATCGAGACTGTTCTGGGATGCGGCGGCAAGGCTTAAGCTTTTGCGCCTGAAATAAACATTGAGAGCCGCCTGAAGGGGAAACGGCTTTCGCAGCCTAAGCTGCGGAGGCCGGCCCGAAAGGCGGCTTTTTCTGCATACCGGGCCTGCGTGCCGCCCCGGCTCCACGCGGCCCAGCGGGAGCGCGCGGCGGAAAAAATTTGCGGCCTTATCGGCTATACGGGAAGGCTGAGGATACCCATCCACAGCATCCCTTACCGTGCGGCGCAAGTCCCTGGAGAGGGACTCTAATCACTACTACGTTATGATATAAGGTGAGAATGCTTCATGCGGGAATATCTGCTGATCCGCTCCAAGAGGAAAACAGTGGCGCTGGCCATAAAGGAGGACGGGACCCTGGAGGTTAGGGCGCCCATGCGGCTTTCTAAAAAATGGATTGACGGCTTTGTGGAACAAAAGGAGGGCTGGATCCAGCAAAAAACAGCTGAGACAGCCAAGCGCGCAGCCGCCCGGCGGCAGCTTACTCCGCAGGAAGAAGAAAATTTGCGCCTGCGGGCTCAGGAATACCTGCCCCAGCGGACCTGGGAGCTTGCGGAACAGACCGGCTTAACGCCCGCCGGAGTTAAGGTAACCGGCGCGAAGACCCGGTGGGGCTCCTGCTCCGGGAAAAACAGGATATGCCTTTCCTGGCGGCTGATGGAAAGGCCGCGGGAGGTCATCGACTATGTGATCATCCATGAGCTCTGCCACACGGAGCACCACGACCACTCCAAGGGCTTCTGGGCGCTGGTAGAGTCCTTTCTGCCAAATTACCGGGCGCTGCGCCGGGAGCTGAAGGGCTGGTAACATGCCGCATGGGGAACCCGAAATACTCCTGAAACGGCTTAACAAACAGAGGACAGCAGCCGAAATACGGCTTCCCTATCCGATCCGCCGTTTTTCCGGCAGGCAAAATGCTTCCAAAATGTTTCAGAAAACCGCATAAAAGAGGCGGTGCGGGAGCTGGCGATTAGTAAAACCTAACCATTGACAAAAAGTTTCCCTAAGCTTACAATTAAGACAGAATTAACGGCGTTTGGAGGGAGCTTTTTTGACACTGGACGAATTAAATCTGGAAGAGCCTGCCAGAGTGTCTGAGGTAGGCGGCCAGGGAGCTTTGCGGAGAAGGCTTTTGGATATGGGGATCACGCCGGGTACTGAGGTGATGATCCGGAAAAGGGCGCCGATGGGCGATCCCATTGAGATTCATTTACGAGGCTATGAGCTGACCCTCCGGATTGAGGATGCCAAAAAAATTCAAGTGGAGAAGGAGCGGCTCAAATGATTTTTGCATTAGGAGGCAATCAAAACAGCGGGAAAACTACCCTGTTTAATCAGTTGACCGGTTCCAACCAGCATGTGGGGAACTTTCCCGGCGTCACCGTGGAGGGAAAAAAGGGAACCATCCGGAATCACCCGGACGCGGCGCTGGTAGACCTGCCGGGAATCTATTCCCTCTCCCCTTATACCAACGAGGAGATCGTCACCCGGGATTTTCTGGTGGAACAGCATCCCGATGGAATCATCAACATTGTAGACGCGACCAATATTGAACGGAACCTGTATCTTACCCTACAGCTGATCGAGCTGAATCTTCCCATGGTCATCGCGCTGAATATGATGGATGAAATCCGGAATAACGGGTCGTCCATCGACGTGCAGAAGCTTTCCGAGGAGATCGGGGTGCCGGTGGTACCTATCTCCGCCAGTAAAAACGAGGGCGTGGACGAGCTGATCCGGGTCATGCTGGAGACAGCGGAGAAAAAGCAGCGGCCCAAGCGGATGGACTTCTGCTCCGGCGCCGTACATAGGGCGATTCACGCGCTGTCCCACATGGTGGAGGATCACGCCGAGCGGCTGGGGGTTCCCCCGCGCTTCGCGGCCACCAAGCTGGTGGAGGGCGACGGGCCCATGATGGAGAAGCTGAAGCTTTCGGAAAACGAGATCGACATGGTGGGCCATATCGTAAAGGAAATGGAGCAGGAGCTGGGCACCGACCGGGAGGCGGCCCTGGCGGATATGCGTTACCAGTTCATTGATAAGCTGTGCTCCGGCACCGTAGTGAAAAACGGGGAATCCAGGGAGCACCGCCGCAGCGTTCAGATCGATAAGCTTCTGACCCACAAAATTTTCGCGATTCCGATCTTCCTGGCGATTATGCTGCTGATTTTCTGGCTCACCTTTGGGCTGGTCGGCGCTGGCTCAGCGACCTGCTGTCTCTTGGCATCGATTCCCTGACCCAGCCGTGGACGGCGGCCTGACCGCCTACGGCATCAATCCGGTGGTTCACTCCCTGATAATCGACGGGGTGTTCGCCGGAGTGGGAAGCGTGCTTTCCTTTTTACCGATCATTGTGGTGCTGTTTTTCTTCCTCTCTATTTTGGAGGACAGCGGCTACATGGCCAGGGTGGCCTTTGTTATGGATAAGGCTCTGCGTAAGATCGGCCTATCCGGCCGAAGCTTTGTGCCTATGCTCATCGGCTTCGGCTGTACGGTGCCGGCGATTATGTCCGCCCGCACCCTCAGCAGTGAACGGGACCGGAAAATGACCGTGCTGCTGACCCCGTTTATGAGCTGCAGCGCCAAGCTGCCCATTTACGCCGTTTTCACCGTCACCTTCTTCGAGCAATACCAGGCGTTGGTTATGATCTGCCTGTATGTGTTCGGCATCATCATGGGAATTGTAAGCGGCCTTGTGCTGAAAAAGACGGCGTTTAAAGGGAAGCCGGTTCCCTTCGTTATGGAGCTTCCCAATTACCGGCTGCCCAGCGCGAAAAGCGTGGGCCTGCTGCTTTGGGATAAGGCTAAGGATTTTTTGGAGCGGGCCTTTACCGTGATTTTCGTTGCCACCATCGTCATTTGGTTTTTGCAGACCTTTGATACCCGGATCAACGTGGTGGCGGACAGCGCCGACAGTATGCTGGCCCAGATCGGCCGGTTTATTTCTCCGGTTTTCGCGCCCTGGCTTTGGAGATTGGAGGGCCTCTACCGCCCTGATCACCGGGTTTACCGCTAAGGAAGCGGTAGTCAGCACTTTGGCGGTGCTGACCGGCACCAACATGGCCGGGCTGCCCGCTGCTCTGGGCGGGATCTTTTCCCCGCTGGCCGCGTGCTCGTTTTTGGCGTTTACCGTATTGTATACTCCCTGCGTCGCCGCGGTGAACACTGTACGCAAGGAGCTTGGCGGCGCGAAGTATTCCCTTTGGGTTGTTTTATTCCAGACCGGCGTTGCTTGGATTATGGGAACCTTGATTTATCAGGCCGGCTCCCTGATTTTAGGATAAAAATCAGAGCTGCCGTGGGCGCGGCCGCGGCCGAAGGAGAACGCGGGTGAAAACGAAGCGCAGAAACCGCCGCCTGCTCCAGCGGGCTGAGCGGCAGGAGCTGCCTTCCCCGTTCCGGATGCGGGCATCGTTCCTGACGGCATAGGGTTCCAAGCGGTGATGATGGAAGGAACCCTGCGGCCTCCGCTAAAAGACAAAAGATGGAAAACAGAGGAAGCTATGAGTTGGTTTGACTGGTTATTAATAGGGGGCCTTGCGGTTTTATTCGTTCTGGCCCTGCGGCATATCATCCGCCAGGCAAAGAAAGGGCGGTGCTGCGGCTGCTCCGGATGCTCCGGATGCGAGGCTGCCCCAGCCGCTCCGGATGCGAAGAGGGCCTCGGCCGCTTGGAGCACGAGGAGGATGCTGACAGCGGGAGAAGCGCCGGACAGTCTGCCGCCGGATGCCGCTCCGGTGGAGCGGCTGAACAAAAACACCCGGAAAAAAAGGGCGGCGGCCGGAAGCCGGAGGCTTCCGGCCGGGAAACAGCTTCCGGCGGCTCCTGTAAGAAAAAACGCTGATGCCGGCGGACGGTTCCGCTGGAAAATGCGCGAAGGACTGGGCGGGAGCGGTCACGATTGAGAAACCGCGAATAAGGGCTGATAGAAGGACGGCTCCTAGAGACTGCCGGCAGGAGATTTGCCGGCCCTGTTTTTCGATGGGAGACGCCCTTTCAGTGGGGGAATCAAAATGCCTGAAATCAAAACAGGAAACGCTGGAAACCAGGCACAGGGCGGACGGGCGTTAAGCTCCCAGCCTGTTTTCCACGCCCAGTTTCCAGTGGGAAAGCAGGAATATGCGGAATTTGGTCAGGCTCCCTATGTGTGGCTGATAAAATTTCATCTAATCTGTTTGGCGGTGATCCTCCTCAGCTTTCTCATGCAGGCAATAACGGAACAAAATTATTTGTACTGCGCCTGCGTATCAGGCGTGTCCGCTTTGCTCTGCGGTTCGTATGACATCCAGGCGGAGCGCGGCAGCCGCCTCGCTTACCGGCGCCATATGATTTCTGAGGGGAAGCCCGGCACAATTTATTTTTTAAACTTTTGCGGCTATCTCGTGAGCGCTACCGATACCCATACGCCGGTGTCCTATGATTATAAATCCATCGTTTCCATTGCCGAGAGCGAGCGCTTTTTTCTTCTATTTCTTCCTTACAGGCTCTATATTCCTGTGGAAAAGGCGGCGATATGCGGCGGAAGCAGAGAGGAATTTTTTGAGCTATCTTTTCTCAAAATGCCCCCGCTGCAGATCCACAATACAAAAAGTAAAATATAAAAGGCAGATCTGTCTTGCGCTGACGATTCTTTTCCTGGCAGCATTCCTTCTCGGGTTTGTCTTGTTCGTTTTCGATTCCGTAAGGAAAGCCGCCGCTTATCCAAAGGGAGAAATTGAAAAAATGCTGCTGATAGCCTTGAAGCTTTTGTGATTGTCTTGACAAGCCGGGCGGCTGCCGCTATAATAATTGTAAACTATTAATTTGATAATTGGTTTACAATTGGAGGAGAGCGCATTGAAAAAGGATTCCATCAGAAATATCACCGTCACCGCCATGTTTGTGGCCCTGACCATCGTCTTATCTCAAATCGCCATCCCCCTGCCCTTTACCGATGTTCCCCTGAGCCTGGCAACTCTGGCGGTATTCCTTTCCGGCGCGGTTTTGGGCCCGGCGCGGGGCGCCGCTGCCCAAGGAATTTACGTCGTTATGGGACTGGCGGGGCTGCCGGTGTTCGCAAATTTTTCCGGCGGCTTCGCCCGTGTGCTCGGACCCACAGGCGGATATATTTGGGGCTATGTTGTGGCGGCGCTTTTTATCGGCCTGATCATTTCCAAGGCAGGCCGGCGGTTTTGGGTCTACCCCGCGGCAATGGTAACAGGCTTGCGGGGTGCTACGCCCTGGGCACCGCCTGGTATATGATTTACGCCCAAATTGACCTATGGGCGGCGCTGGCTCTTTGTGTGGTGCCCTTTCTGGTTGGGGACGCCATCAAAATTGTACTGGCGTCAGTGCTGGCGTACCGTCTGCGGCCCATGCTGAACCGGATGGCGGCATCCGCGTAAAATAATTGGAAATAGACAGCTTCCTTTCTCATATACTGTAAGGATCGTTTTGAAGAGAAGCAGCGCCCAAATTTTGCCGCATGGGGGAAAATGGTCTACATAACTGCCCTGTGAGGCAAAGCCCATAAAATGTTACTTCCATGACAGGGGCCCTACAGGCCCGGCGGCGGACCGCTCCTCTTCAGTCAGGATCGTTACAGATAGAAAGGGGAATGGATTTTGGAAAAGAACGTACTGCATTATTTTGTAGATACCAACAGCTCCCGGGGATTTGTGAGCTTTTGGGAATCTAATTTCGGAAAACTGGAGAAGGTTGTCAAGCTGGATGGGTATCCTGACCTGCTGGTAACCCAGCTGGTGAGCCAGGCCTGCGCTCAGGCTTTGGGCTGCGAGCAGGAGGTGGAGCTGGTTCACAACTGTCTGGACAACAGCCTGCAGGGAATCATTCTGCCGGGACAAAAGACGGGGCTGCTGAACCTTCCCGCCTACGGGGATGAATCCTATTCCCTCCGGCTGACGGAGGATGAGAACCTATCCAAGCTCGGAAGCGGTTCAGAGGGCCTACGGCTGCTTCGGCCAGGCGTTGAAGATCCACGACGACTGGGAAGAATTTTTATCTCCAGCATGGATTTCGAGGCGATGGACGAACTTGCGGAAGAAACCGCCGAGAAGCTTTTCGGCGGGCAAAAGACAGACCACGCCGGCAGCTGTGCAGACCGGTTCTTCGGCGCGGCCACCGTCAACGGCTCTTATGATTATATTCCCAATATTACCCAGGAAATTCCCAAGCGGTATTTCCTCAAGGGCCGCCCGGGAACGGGAAAGTCCACCTTCCTGAAGATGCTGGCAAGGGCGGCTCAGGACCGGGGATATCGGACAGAGGCTTACCACTGCGCCTTTGACCCCAACAGCCTGGATATGATTGCCGTCCGGGAGCTGGGACTCTGTGTGTTTGACAGCACCGCGCCCCATGAATACTTCCCGGATCGGGATTCTGATGAGATCATCGATATTTATAAGGCGGCGGTCCAACCGGGAACAGACGAAAAGTATGAAAAGGAAATCGCGGGCTACAGCGCGGGCTATAAGGCCAAGGTGCGGGAGGCCACCGGCTATCTGGGAGAGGCGAAGCTGGCTTACCATCAATATCAGAAGAGCGTTTTGGAGTCTGTAAATCCGGACCGCAGAATCGGATCTATGGACTGGATCATCGGGAAGCTGTTTGGCCGGTAAAGCAGAAACGGCAGACCGGTTTCTGTCCGGGCCGGCTCTGGTTTGTTAAAGGGATTCTGCACATCCGTGCAGGCCAAAGTGAGAGAAATGAAAAAGCAGCCTTGTGTTTTTAGAGCCTGCTTTTTGGAATAAAGCCCGCAGGGAATTATTTTTTGAGCGCGGCTCTGTGCTTTCCGCTTTGGGGAAAATCCCGGGGCGTTATAAAAAATCCTTTGGGATTCGTTCCATATTTTCTCAAGGTGTGCTATGATGGGATTATAACACAAGCATAGCGGGCGGGTGAGAAAATGGATCAGCTAAAAACAAAAGCCATTCTGACAAAAACCGGCGTGGTGATTTTATTAGCGGCGGTGTGCGGGATCCTATGGGGCAGCGCGTTCCCCAGTGTGAAAACCGGGTATGAGCTCTTTCAGATTGCTCCGGAGGACAACGCCAGCAAGCTGCTGTTTGCCGGGATCCGCTTCGGCATGGCGGGCCTGGTCACGATTCTGTTCGCCAGCCTGAAAAGAAAGCGGGCCTGCCTGCCAGACCGGCGCAATATTGCAGGCATCCTGGTGCTGGGACTGGTGCAGACTACTCTGCAATATGTTTTCTTTTATTTAGGCCTGGCCAACACTACAGGCGTGAAGGCTTCTATTTTTGGCGCGGTGAGCACCTTTTTCGCGGTAGCGCTGGCCCACTTTATTTACCGGGATGACAGGCTGAACCGGTTTAAGGTGGTCGGATGCATCGCCGGGTTCGCCGGCGTGGTCGTGGTGAACCTGGGAGTCGGCGGCCTGGAGGCCAGCTTTACCTTTCAGGGGGAAGGCTTTATTATACTGGCGGCACTGTCTTCCGCGGCGGGCGCCTTGCTGAGTAAAAATGCCGCTTCAAACGGGGATTCCATGACCATTACCGGATGGCAGCTGTTTATCGGCGGCGCCGTGCTGTGCCTGATCGGCTTGCCGAGAGGCCGGCTGAATCCAACGGGCCCTGAGGCATTCTTACTGCTGGGGTATATGATTCTTCTGTCAGCGGTAGCGTTCGTCATTTGGACTGCTCTGCTGTACTATAATCCGGTGGGGAAAATTACAGTATACAACTTTATGACGCCGGTGTTCGGCGTGATTCTATCTGCCGCCTGCCTGGGAGAAAACCTGTGGGATTGGCGGTATTTGGTCGCTTTGGCGCTGGTGTGTTTTGGAATTTTTGCAGTAAACCGGGTGAAGGCTCCAAAGCAGGAGCAGGGCAAAACCGGTTTGCCGGAACAGGCGGAGCCAAAGACAAAAGAAAAATAGCCTGCGGGAAGCAGCCGCGCCCAGCGTGCGCCGCGGCTTGCGGGAAATCATTTCTCAAGCGCCTGGGCTTTCGTTTTCAGAAAAGCGCCGGGCGCTGTTGTAAAAAGTCAGAACGCGGAATAATCGACAAAAGAAAAGGCGTCTCCGAAAGCTTCGGAGACGCCTTTTCAGATGTAAAATCAGAAAAAGAAGTCTGAGCTAAGAGCGGCGGACAAATTTTTTGGAAGATACGGCTGCCATTATCCCGCCGAAGGCAATGGTCAGCAGAGCGATCCAGAAGGTTAGGCTGCTGTATTCGCCTGTTTGGACATTCCCGCTGGCACTGCCGCCGCTTCCGTTTTGGCTGCTGCCCGGCTGACTGCTGGTTCCGGTTCCCGCCGCGGGAATTTCCACGGCCTCCTTCTGATATCCGCAGACGGTGCATTCCTCATGCTTGATACCCTTCTCTGTGGCAGTAGCCGCTTTATCCGTCACCCATTTGAAGCTGTGAGCCGCCTCATCCGTTTTCGCTCCGCAGGCGGCGCAATCATGCCAATGCTCGTGCCGTCAGATTTCCACTCTGTCCCAAAGCTGTGGGTATGGGGCAAAACTGGAATTTCTTCAATGTCAACATATCCGCAAACAGAGCAGGTGCGCTGCTTTTCTCCCTTTTCGGTTTCAGTGGCGGCCTTTGTTTCCTTCCACTCTCCATACGTATGGGCTGACTCGTCTGCTCTCGCACCGCAGTCCGTACATTCGTGCCAGTGGTTTTTATTGTCATGCTTCCAGTTTGGATCATAAACGTGGGCGGTCACTTCTGTGTTCGTTTCTACTGTTGTACCATTGACTACAACATTTCCAGTGCTCTCATTTTTTACGACAACCTTATCTGCGGTGTCCAGAGCAACATCTCCGGACAGCACAGTAATGGTATCCCCAGCCTGGGCCTGCTGCGCCACTTCATCAATGGATGATTTGCCTACCGCGTAAACGGTGCTATTTTCGTGGGTATAGCTGATCGAAGCATTGTTATCCGGGACATAAGCTGACGGGTCAGCGGCGTAAATGCCGCCGGTAACATTGGCCGCCGACGTTTTATCCACACCTGTGCCGATTGTCCCGAGTACAGCCGGCGCGTTAAAGGTTCCGCCGGCGGCGGAAACCTTTCCTGCGGATGCCGCGTCGCCCTGCGCGACAAACGCTATTTTCGAAGCGTTGATTACAGCTGTCGAGTCGGCCGGAAACACAATGCTTCCGGTTTCCCCTGAGCTTGTTTTCTTGGATACAACGCCATAAGCGCCGTCGAAGGTGCCTCCATTGATTACAGTTTCACCATAGGAAATCACCGCGCCGGCTCCGTTCCCTTCGAAGGTACCGCCGTTAATGACCGTGGTAACGCCGCCGGCAGTGCTGATTGCCGAGTTATATGCGGCTGAATCAGCGCCGTTGCAAACAAAGGTGCCGCCCTCAATGGTCATGCTGTAACCAACGTTATTCACCGCGACTAAATACTGACCGCCATTGTATTCAATGCGGCCTGTTTGCTCCGCGGAACCGTCCATAATCGTTAAATTGCCTAAATTGGCAATTACAATACTGGTGCCGGAAAGCGTACAGCCGTTTAAATCTAAAATAATACGCGGCTGCTCCGCGCCGGCTGAAAATTACCGATTGAAATATCTTGGTATTTTGCCAGGGAGATGTTCTTTAACAGCTTAAAGGTATAGGAACCGTCGTCGTTTTGCGAAATCGCCGCCGCCCCTTCTCCCCAAGCTGCGGCAATCGCTTCATCCGTGGTATCTGCAGTAATGGTAATCCCATCGGCGTCGGCAACTTGTTCTGCCGCAAAGGCTGTGGAAGCCACAAACACAAAGGCCATACAAAGGGAGAGAAGTAAGGCAGATAGTTTTTTTACCTTTTTCATATTAAATGTTTTCCTCCTTTATTTTTGGTTTTTCGTTTACAAAAGAAATCCGTCCCATTTTGCGATACGCCTCGCCTCCAGTATCCTTGTCCGATTCTTTAGCAGACAGTGCCCAGCCTTGTTTCTTTTTTATTGGCTATGATTCTTAATAGAAACAATACTGCGTCACAAATTCCAAAAGAAACTGAACAAGTGTTTTTTGATTTTATTGGATAACGAAATATGCAATAAATTTATCTGTTATAAATTATTATAAAACAAAAAACATAGAATTTTTAGATTTAATTCTCATAAATGAATATATTTGTATAATTTTTTGCTCTTTAAAAGTGTACTTTAACGGAATAAATTCCAACTATTTGGTTCAGACCGGCTGTTATACTAACCATACTTTTAAAGATTTCTATTTTTTACTTGATTTTGAGCAACTTTTTTAATTTATACCAGATAATTAATAATTATATTGCAATTTTAATTAGTCCACAAAAGTATACAATAGAGGCTTGAATATTTGTGACTATTATGATATAATCGCATTATAAGCGGATTGTAACAGCATCTTATAAAGTACACTTTTTTACATGGCGTCTGGACTTTTCAAGAGGCCTTGTCCGAGGCTGTTTAAGTGGAAAATACTGTTGTCCGCTGAATTAAAAAAGGAGGAATTTTAAATTGTATCGGCATTTGAAAAAATTGTTGACCGGCGTATTGTCTCTGACAGTGCTGTGCGCCGCGGCGATGCCTCCATGGCCCTGGACGGGACAGGCAATGTCGCTTCGGTTGACGGACAGGAATACGCCACCGTGCAGGAAGCCATTAATAATGGCAACGGGAAAACCGTCACTTTGCTGGATGACGCGAAGGAAAATGTTGTGATTCCGGAAGGAGCCACGGTTACCCTGGAGCTGGGTACCTTCACGCTGGCGAATAACGGAGCGAGCCACACCATTACCAACAAGGGCACCCTGACCATTCAGGGAAGCGGCAAGGTAGATAATGAAAACCACGGAAAGGCCGCTCTGTGGAATGAGGGAACCGCAGTTTTAAACGGCGGCACCTTTGACCGCAGCAAGGAAGCGGGTTCCTCTGCGGAGGCATCTGGAAGCAATTCCTATTATACCGTTGTGAACCATGGTAACATGACCATTAACGACGGCGTAACCATTACCCAAAACGGAAAATTCTCCAGTCTGCTGGAAAACGGCTGGTATAACGGCGCGGAAAATAAGAGCGGCCAGCCCTCCGTATTGACGATTAAGGGCGGCACCTTCTCCGGCGGCCTGAACACCATCAAGAACGACGACTACGGCGAGCTGATCGTAGAAGGCGGCACCTTCACCAACGTAGCCCAGGCCGCGCTTCTGAACTGGAACGAGGCTGAGATTTCCGGCGGCGATTTCCAGGCGGATGAAGGATCTTCCTGCGTAATCCTGAACGGCTATCTCGACGATACCATGGATGCCGGTAAGCTCACCATCACCGGCGGCACCTTTACCGGCGGAGACAGCACCGACGCTCTGAACACCATGGGCGGCTCCAGCAACAGCGGAAACATTGAGATTTCCGGCGGCACCTTGAACGGCGATATCGTTCTGGGAGCAGCCAGTAATAGCGCGGCGGGGACGCTTGCCATTTCCGGAAGCGCTGTGGTGAACGGAAGCGTCACTAATACCAAAAAGGATAACGTGACCATTTCCGGCGGCAGCGTGGCCGGTGAAGTTTCCAACAGCGGCGACGGCAGCACCTCCATTACCGGAGGAGCGTTTGCTCAGAAGCCGGCCGACGAATATATCGGCGGCGCCAGCGCGGTTGCCAAGTACCAGGCTGCCGGCGGAGCGGCTGCCTATTATATCGGCGAAGAATCCATCAATCAGGCGGCCGCGAATGCGGAAAGCGGCAGCACCATTGAGGTTTTAAAGGGTGACGTCAAGCTGGATATCACTGCGGACGATGTTACCGTTAAGAACTCCGGCGACGGCGATGTTACCGTAAACGACCAGGATGTGCCTGCCGGTGATGAGGCGTAGTCACCCATACTCACAAGGCTGAGAAAAAAGAGGCCAAGGAAGCCACCTGTACTGAGACCGGCAATCAGGAATACTGGTACTGCGCCGGATGCGGCAAATATTTCACTGATGCGGCCTGCCAGAACGAAACCACCTGGGATAAGCTTGTAATCGCCGCCAAGGGCCACGAAGCGGAGAAGACAGAAGCCAAGGCGGCTACCGCGACGGAAGCCGGAAATAAGGAATATTGGTATTGCCCGGTGTGCGGCAAGTATTTCAGCGACGAGGCCCTGACCAAGGAAATCAGCAAGGAAGACATCATTATTCCGGCTACCGGGACAACCTCCTCTAAGCCGGAGGACACCAGCAAGCCTGGCGATCCTACTTCCAGCAATTCCGAAAACAGCAATCGTCCTCAGACCGGGGAGACCTCTCAGTTCACCCTCTGGGTGGCCCTTCTAGTGCTGGCCGGCGGCAGCTTTGCCGGCGTAGCCCTCAGCAGATCCAAGAGAAAAGCCTCTTAAACACCTTTGAAGCGTCTCCCGCGTATGACACGCGGAAGACCGTGGGACAGGCTGTAGATTTAAAATCCGAAAATGAAAGAGTCCGCCGGCTTCCTAGGGAGCCGGCGGATTTTATTGCGCCAAATATTTTTAATGGCTTCCAGCAGAATTGCGCGCTTTTTTAATAGAACCTAGCGCTTTGTAAAAGCTGTGAAGCGCTTCTGGAATGAAAAGAACGAAAAGCAGCGCCAGGGAAGAAAATTCCCTGGCGCTGCTTTTATTTAGCTCTGCCATCCATTTGATTTTTCAGGCCCGGACTAAAATTGTGATGGTGTTCCGGGGCAAGCCCTTTTTGGCAAAGATTTTTGAGTTTTGAATCAGCACGGAACAGTAAATAAATTGCCTATTTTACTGAATGTTCGGCTATTTGCAGGGCTTTCGGCACAAAAAAAGACTCGCAGATGTTACTCCACAAGGTCTTTTTTTCTATTGGGGTTTTAATATCGGGCATTGCCCTAAAACAGCAATTTTATTTCGCGTTCTTTTCCTTAATAGCAGCCTGCGCAGCGGCCAGCCGGGCGATCGGCACGCGGAACGGAGAGCAGGATACATAATTGAGGCCGATATTGTGGCAGAACTCGACGGAGGTCGGGTCGCCGCCATGCTCGCCGCAGATGCCCAGCTTGATGTCGGGGCGGGTCTTGCGGCCGCCTTCGGCAGCCATCTTGATCAGCTTGCCAACGCCGTTCTGATCCAGTCTGGCGAAGGGATCGTTCTCATAGATCTTGTTCTCATAGTAGGCATCCAGGAACTTGCCGGCGTCGTCACGGCTGAAGCCGAAGGTCATCTGGTCAGGTCGTTGGTGCCGAAGCTGAAGAACTCGGCTTCCTTGGCGATCTCGTCGGCCAGCAGAGCGGCTCTCGGGATCTCGATCATGGTGCCCACATGATACTTCATGTCGCTGCCGGCGGCGGCGATCAGCTTGTCGGCGGTGGAGGTCACGACGTCCTTCACGAACTTCAATTCCTTAACCTCGCCTACCAGCGGGATCATGATCTCAGGAACGATATTGTATTCCGGATGCTCCTTGTTCACAGCCAGGGCCGCGTTGATCACAGCGGTGGTCTGCATTTCGGCGATCTCCGGATAGGTGACGGCCAGACGGCAGCCGCGGTGGCCCATCATCGGGTTGAACTCGTGGAGGCCGGCGATTACAGCCTTCAGCTCGTCTACGGAGATCTTCAGTTCGCCGGCCAGCTCTACGATGTCCTCTTCCTTCTGGGGAACGAACTCATGCAGAGGCGGATCCAGGAAACGAACGGTCATGGGACGGCCTTCCAGCACGCGGTACATAGCCTCGAAGTCGCCCTGCTGATAAGGCAGGATCTTGTCCAGAGCAGCCTTTCTGGCCTCGGGAGTCTTGGCTACGATCATCTCGCGGATGGCCTTAATGCGGTCGCCCTCGAAGAACATGTGCTCGGTGCGGCACAGACCGATGCCTCGGCGCCAAAGGCCACAGCCTGGGCGGCGTCACGGGGAGTATCAGCGTTGGTGCGGACCTTCAGGGTTCTTCTGGCGTCGGCCCACTTCATGAAGCGGTCGAAGTCGCCGGAGATAGAAGCGGCAACGGTGGGAATGGCCTCGCCATAGATGTTGCCGGTAGAGCCGTCGATGGAAATGTAGTCGCCTTCCTTAATAACGTGGCCGGCCAGCTCAAATTCCTTGGCTTCCTCGTTCATCTTGATGTCGCCGCAGCCGGATACGCAGCAGGTGCCCATACCACGGGCAACAACGGCGGCGTGAGAGGTCATACCGCCGCGAACGGTCAGAATACCCTCGGCGGCAGCCATGCCCTCGATGTCCTCAGGAGAGGTCTCCAGACGGACCAGAACGACCTTTTCGCCGTTCTCATGCCAGGCCTTGGCATCCTCGGCGGTGAATACCACCTTGCCGCAGGCGGCGCCGGGAGAAGCGGCCAGGCCCTTGCCGATGGCCTTGGCGGCCTTCAGAGCTTGGCGTCAAACTGGGGATGGAGCAGAGCGTCCAGCTGCTTGGGCTCCACGCGGAGAACAGCGGTGTCCTCAGAGATCTTGCCCTCGTCCACCAGGTCTACGGCGATCTTCAGAGCGGCGGCAGCGGTTCTCTTGCCGTTTCTGGTCTGGAGCATATACAGCTTGCCGTTCTCAATGGTGAATTCCATATCCTGCATGTCGGCATAGTGCTCTTCCAGGCGGTTCGCGATGTCGGCAAACTGCTTGTACACCTCGGGCATATCCTCGGCCAGCTTGGAGATGTGGCTGGGAGTACGAATACCGGCAACCACGTCCTCGCCCTGGGCGTTGATCAGGTACTCGCCGAACAGAGCCTTTTCACCGGTGGCGGGGTCGCGGGTAAAGGCAACGCCGGTACCGGAATTCTCGTTCAGGTTGCCGAACACCATGGGCTGTACGTTAACAGCGGTGCCCCAACTGTAGGGGATTTCGTTCATGCGGCGGTATACGTTGGCGCGGGGGTTGTCCCAGGAACGGAATACAGCCTTGACGGATTCCATCAGCTGAGTCTTAGGATCGGACGGGAAATCCTCGCCCATTTCCTTCTTATAGTGGGCCTTGAAGAGCTTGACCAGCTCTTTCATGTCGTCGGCGTCCAGATCAATGTCGTTCTTAACGCCCTTCTTCTCCTTGACCTCGTCGATGATGACCTCGAAGGTGGACTTGGCTAAGCCCATTACAACATCAGAGAACATCTGGATAAAGCGGCGGTAGGAGTCGTACACGAAGCGGACGAACTTGATGTCGGAATTCTTGGCGATCATGCCGGCGACAACGTCGTCGTTCAAGCCAGGTTCAAGATGGTGTCCATCATGCCGGGCATGGAAGCTCTCGCGCCGGAACGCACGGAAACCAGCAGCGGGTTTTCCTTATCGCCGAACTTCTTGCCGTTGATCTCTTCCATCTTGGCAAGGTTCGCATAGATTTCCTCCTCGATCTCGGGAGCGATTTTCTTTCCGTCCTCATAGTAACGGGTGCAGGCCTCCGTGGAAACAGTGAAGCCCTGGGGTACAGGCATACCCAAAACGGTCATCTCGGCCAGGTTGGCACCTTTGCCTCCGAGCAGTTCTCTCATGGAACCGTTGCCCTCAGAGAAAAGGTATACATACTTGTGGCTCATTGGTATCTACCTCCTATAATATTAAGCGCAGGGCGCTTGAGCAGATTGAGCTTTTCTCAGAGATCCTAACTTCTTCAAAGCTCTCAAAGCCATTATAACAAAACGTCCGCGATTCCACATCTTTTTGCCAACAAATAGGGATTTTTTTCAAATTTCCGAAAAGAGAAATGGCGGCTGGGAAATTTCGTCAAATCACGACGGAAAAAGCTTGAAAAATCCGAAGGTTATGAGATAATAGGATTAGCTTTTGATTAAGATTTTGTTGGGCCGCAGCCGCGCCTGACAGAGGAGGCTTATATGTCGGAGGTTTGTGGAATTATCCTGGCCGCGGGCGAGGGCAAGAGAATGAAATCCAATCTGCCTAAGGTGCTGAGCCGGTGCTGGATAAGCCCATGCTGAAATGGGTTATTGACGCCGCCAGGGGAGCGGGAATCGAGGCGCTCTGCGTGGTGGACGGCTTTAAGCGGGAGGAAGTGGAGCGCTATCTCGCCACCCTTCCGGAAGCCTATGAAACCGCTTTTCAGGCGGAGCGGAAGGGCACCGCCCACGCGGTGATGCAGGCCCGGGGCTTTCTGGAGCGCATCGGGATGGGGATGTGCTGATTTTAAACGGGGACGCCCCGTTTTTGGATGAGGAGACGATCCGGAAAGCGTACCGGCGCCATCGGGAGGGCAATCACGCGGTGACGCTGATCTCCGCGTATCTGGACGACCCCTTCGGCTACGGACGGGTGCTGCGGGATGAAGGCACGGGCCGAATGGCCGCCGTGGTGGAGGAAAAGGACGCGGACGCGGCCCAGAAGAGAATCAGGGAGGTCAGCTCCGGCGCTTACTGGTTCCAAGTGGAAAAGCTTCTGGGGGTGCTTTCCTCCATCGGGAACCACAACGCCCAGGGGGAATATTATCTGCCGGACGCGGTGAAGCTGCTGCTGGAAAGAGGGGAAGCGGCGGACGCCTGCCCTGCGGAAAGCGCCGACGCGGTGCTGGGGGCCAACGACGCCGCCCAGCTGGAGGCCCTGAACCAAATCGCCAGGCAAAAGGGGTATCAATAAGGCTGATACCGTCACAGACGGGTATGGATACGAACGTGGAAAACGAGGGGGAATTTATCATGAATTTTCATGGGAAAGACATCAAAATCTTCACTGCCAATTCCAACCCAATGGTAGCCAAGCGGATCGCCGAGTGCCTGGGCCTTCCCTTGGGGAAATCAGAGGTGGGCACCTTCAGCGACGGGGAAATCGCGGTTTCCCTGTTCGAGTCGGTCCGGGGCTCGGACTGCTTTATCGTCCAGTCCACCTGCTCGCCGGTGAACAACAATATCATGGAGCTTCTGATCATGATCGACGCCATGAAGCGGGCTTCCGCCGCCAGGATCACGGCGGTGATCCCTTATTTCGGCTATGCCAGGCAGGACCGGAAGGCAAAGGCCAGAGACCCGATCTCCGCCAAGCTGGTGGCGGATCTGATTACCACCGCCGGCGCGGACCGGGTGCTGACTATGGATCTCCACGCGCCTCAGATCCAGGGGTTCTTCAATATCCCGGTAGACCATCTGGTGGGCGCGCCTACCCTGGCGTCCTTTCTGAGAGGCCGTATCGGCAGGGATAACGAGGAATATGTGGTGGTCTCTCCCGATTTAGGCTCGGTGACCCGTGCCAGGAATTTCGCTTCCCGGCTTGGCTGTCCTCTGGCAATCATCGATAAGCGGCGGCAAAGGGCCAATGTGTGCGAGGTCATGAACATTATCGGTGACGTGAAGGGGAAAAAGGTCATTTTGGTAGACGACATGATCGATACCGCCGGCACCCTGTGCAACGGCGCGGCCGCCATCATCGAAAAGGGCGGCGCCCTGGAGGTCACCGCCGCGGCGACCCACGGGGTTCTTTCCGGCCCCGCCATTGAGCGGATCGCGGACAGCCCCATCAAGGAGCTGATTCTGCTGGATACGGTGCCGGTGACCGGAGAACGGAAGCTGGACAAGATGACCATCCTCTCCGTAGCGCCTCTGTTTGCCGAGGCCATCGAGCGCATTTATGAGGACAAGCCGGTTTCCCCCATGTTCCTCTAAATATATGCTCCCGCGGCCGGTTCCGCCGGGCAGAGGATACCCGCGCCAGGGACGCTTTCCATGGCCGTGGAAGCCGTTTCCGTGCCTGAAAAGCAGGCCGCTAAGGAGGGAGCGGGGCCCGGAGGAAGGGCGCGGCCTGGCGGGCGATTTTTCTTTTTCGGCTTTGGATATGCCGGGCTTTGGTTTTGGTGTGCCGCGGCAGCCGGCAGACCTCACGCTCCTATTATTTATGCGGCGGGCTGGGACAAGCCGGGGCCGGTGCTTTCAGAATTTTCAAGCGGTAAAAACAGGCGGGATGGAAGCTCCATCCCGCCATAATGTGCTGCTTTTCCGTTTTCTTTTTTGGCCCCAAAGCTTCTCTGTGACGCCGTGGGCCTCTTCCGCAAGCCCCGCCGCCAACGCCTCTCAAAGCCAAGGCGGCGTCCTGCTTTACCGGACCTGTCCGTTTAAGGCTGGTGGAAGGAGGACAAAATAAACTGGCGGACGCTGTTGCAGTTTTCGGCGTTTTTGCCGTAATCGATCAGTGTGGTCGCCATAGCCGGCTTGGATTCCACGATAATCCGGCATCCACCGTCCTGCGGATCGTAAAAGGAAATTGTAATATGCTCGCCCCAGGTCAGCATGTTGGCCCGGTGCTTGAAGAAGACTTTAAAGTTAGCGCGGTCTACCGCCGCCAGCTTCATTTTATAAATTTCCTTTTGAGACGCCACATAATTAAAAACATCCATTACCGGTACGGGAAGGTAAAAATCCAATTGACGTTCACAAGCCACAGTGTAAAACCCCTTTCCTTTTTCTTGCTTTTATGATATCATTTTTTTCGCTTCAGCACAACGGAAAAAACCAGGAGGATACGCAAAATGTTTGATATCTTTAAAAAATTAGAGGGCCTGCGGCCCGCCGCTCCCACAGGCCGGTGGAGGCCATCGTGGCGGGCTTAGGCAATCCGGGCAGAGAATATGAAAATACCCGGCACAACGCCGGTTTTCTGGTGCTGGACCAAATCGCCGGAAGCTGCGGCGTGAGGCTCGACCGGCTGAAATATAAATCCCTGTGCGCCGACGCCGTGCTGGGAGGCAGGCGGGTGCTGCTGATGAAGCCCCAGACCTTTATGAACCTGAGCGGCCAGGCGGTGACGGAGGCCATGCGGTTTTACAAGCTGCCGGCAGAGAAGGTCATCGTGATTTTCGACGACATTTCCCTGGAGCCGGGCAAGCTGCGGATCCGCCGCAAGGGCAGCGACGGCGGGCATAACGGGATCAAAAACATCATATATCTGTCGGGAAAGGACACCTTTCCCCGGATTAAAATGGGAGTGGGCAAAAAGCCCCGGCCCGACTATAATCTGGCGGACTGGGTACTGTCACGGTTCACCCAGCAGGAACAGCAGGCCATGGATGAAGCAGCAAAGCGGGCCGCCCAGGCCGCGGAGCTGATGGTCCAGGGGAAAATCGACCAGGCCATGAACCAGTTTAACTCTTAACGGCCGGGCCTGGCAGGCCGTCGGGATCCGCCACTCCGCCTTGGGCGGCCCGGCGCTAAGCAATTCCCGCTTTTCCCCATTGACCCTTATCCGCCGGGCACAGGCGGATAAGCCGCCCGCGAATTTTTTAGCGGACCCATAGACAGGGATAACGGCAGAGAAAGCTCTGCCTGCGGCGGAACGTCATAACGCCCCGCGTTACAGCCGCAACAGCAGGCGGAAAGGCACCCCAGCGGCGGCAGCGCGCTAGAGCCCCGCTTTCGCAGCTGAGATTACAG
>ENA-OQLB01000295-OQLB01000295.1-human-gut-metagenome-genome-assembly--contig:-NODE-295-length-29559-cov-4.445671_pt1 | contig 29559 bp, 33 predicted proteins | sample MGYA00242656_ERZ504813 | MGnify/ENA primary metagenome ERZ504813 (study PRJEB26092, sample SAMD00036388) | human gut metagenome | host: Homo sapiens | study: EMG produced TPA metagenomics assembly of... | reverse complement strand
GCTATATGTACCTGACGTCTCTTGCTGACAAATATCTGTATGACCCCAACTCACCGATGCGCAACGAAGAATTGTACATCTCCGTCTTGGACGCTATGCTGAAATCCCCCATTTTGGACGATACAGAGAAAATACGACCGAAAGCCCGTCGAGATTTGGCACAGAAGAACCGCATAGGCACTAAAGCGTTGGACTTCACTTATACACTTGCCAACGGAAAACAAGGCACGCTGTACGCCCTAAAAGCGCCCTACACACTGCTCTTCATCAATAATCCCGGCTGCCATGCCTGCAATGAAACGATTAAAGCCTTGAAGCAGAGCCCTACCGTAAGCCAAGCCATTGCGCAGCACAAGGTGAAGGTTCTTTCCCTCTACCCGGATACAGATCTGGCAGAATGGCAGAAGCACCTCTCCGATTTTCCCAGTGACTGGATTAACGGATACGACAAAAAACAGATGATTGATCAAAAGAACCTATACGATCTGAGGGCTATTCCCACCCTGTATCTGCTGGACAGGGACAAAACAGTACTGCTGAAAGATGCCACAGCCGAAGAGATCGAAGAATATTTGCAGAAGAATATTTGAAAAAGAATCCGTCATTCGGGACACAACAAAGAACCAGCTCTTCATGATAGAAAATAACCTTCTTCGTTGTGCTTCGAATGACGGATAGCAATAAAATTTACGTCTCAGCTACACGCTATTCTATGATTTTTGCATCTTCGATGTCCTCGTCAGAAGTTTTATCGCCGGCAACCGGTGCTTTTGGACGGAGACGGGTAAACTTAAACCAGTTTATCAATTCCGAAACCGCATAAACCAAACTGGTGATCCCTATAATTATAAATGCCGTAGAACGCACTCCGGTAGGATTGAACAAAGCAATCAGTCCGGCAAGCAATATCAACACCGGAACAACATAAAACCCACCCGGTACGGGTGTCCACCGTCGGGCAGCCGAAAGCGATGCTATCTGCTGCACACCGCCCATCACAAGAATAAAGCCCAATACAAACGTCAACAAATCGGCAAAAAAGCCGGGCATAATAATCAGCCATAGCCCGAATAGCAAGCTACCTACTCCCTCTACAGGAAAACGGCGGCGCACCTCGGCTGCCTGAGCATAATATCCTATGATACTGATGAGCGAAGGTACAAGAAAAATTACACCAATCGTTATCACAAAATAATCGCCGGCCTGATCGGGGAACATCACCAATACCAAGCCAATAACCAGCGCACATATCGCACGCAAGAATGAATAACTTAATCCTTTCATGAGTCTTTGATTTTTTGCGAAGATACATTATTTATCCAAACACTCCCGCATGATGATACGAAAAAAATCAATTTACATTGAGCCATGCGTTCAAGTCTTCGGCAATAAAAAGCCAATATAGCAATAATACAATAGCAATAATTGCACCTACGGCAACCAAATGTTTTCGCTTCATAGTCTGTTCCTTTCTTTTAATATAAATAAATAACGGCTGTTAATTCTATTAAGAACAAAAATTCAGAAAGAATGTTCTTACATAAAAAAAGTAAGATTTATTTTGGTAATTAAAACAATCTGATTATATTTGCCCCCGTTAAAACAAAAAAAGACAATGAAAACAATATTCGTAAATACATATTGGTGGTGGCACCCATTACAACTCCGACAGTCGTAAGGGAGCAGTGCTCGTATGTATATATGTAATATGATAGATATTTAGAAAGAGCCCTGTCGCACCAAGCGACAGGCTCTTTCTATTTAAATAAAGTTTGTCACTCCCTATGATTTCAACAGTAAATAGTAAATAGTTAATCGTAAAACAGTAAATAACATGGCGAGTTTCTTAGTTGACGAAGAAGGTTATTACGGAGAATTCGGTGGAGCATATGTCCCCGAAATACTCCACAAATGTGTAGAGGAATTGCAAAAGAACTATCTCAGTGTCCTGCAAAGTAAAGATTTCAGACAGGAATATGACTGGCTACTGCGTGACTACGTAGGACGTCCTTCTCCACTCTACCTTGCCCACCGCCTGTCGGAGAAGTACGGCTGCAAGATTTATCTGAAGCGAGAAGACCTGAACCATACCGGTGCCCACAAAATCAATAATACCATTGGTCAGATTTTACTGGCACGCCGCATGGGGAAGCGACGTATCATGCTGAAACAGGTGCAGGCCAGCATGGGGTTGCCACTGCCACGGTTTGTGCCCTGATGAATATGGAGTGCATTGTATACATGGGCAAGACCGATGTAGAACGCCAGCGCATCAATGTAGAAAAGATGAAGATGCTGGGAGCAACTGTAATCCCTGTAACCAGCGGTAACATGACCCTGAAAGACGCTACCAACGAAGCCATACGCGACTGGTGTTGTCATCCGGCAGATACATACTACATTATCGGTTCTACCGTAGGTCCACACCCTTATCCCGACATGGTGGCACGCTTACAATCGGTCATCAGCGAAGAGATAAGAAAGCAGCTCATGGAAAAAGAAGGACGCGACTGTCCGGATTACCTCGTAGCCTGTGTAGGCGGCGGCAGTAATGCAGCCGGAACCATTTACCACTACATCGATGATGAACGCGTACAGATCGTGCTCGCTGAAGCCGGCGGCAAAGGAGTAGAAACCGGCATGACAGCCGCTACCATTGCCCTTGGAAAACTGGGCATCATTCATGGTGCACGCACCTACGTCATTCAAAATGAGGACGGACAGATCGAAGAACCCTACTCTATCTCCGCCGGCCTAGATTATCCGGGCATCGGTCCCATGCACGCCAACCTTGCTGCGCAGAAACGCGCCATCGTACTCTCCATAAATGATGACGAAGCCATCCGCGCCGCCTATGAGCTGACAAAACTCGAAGGCATCATCCCGCACTGGAAAGTGCCATGCATTGGGTGCGCTGGAGAAACTGAACTTTAAAACCGACGATGTGGTTGTGCTGACAGTTTCGGGACGGGGAGACAAGGATGTGGAAACATATTTGAATTACAAATTATAAGTTGGAATAATGAAACAGTATAATTATCAGACAGTGAGCCGTACGATGCTTGGCGACCTGCACACTCCCGTAAGCACCTACCTGAAGGTGCGTGACATCTTTCCCCAAAGTGCACTCATGGAGAGTTCCGACTATCATGGCAGCGAGAACAGCCGTTCCTTCATCGGGCTTTGTCCGGTGGCAAGCTTCAGCATAGATCATGGAATCTCTGTATTCCGCTTGCCCGACGGTACGCGTGAAGAGCGCCCCATAACCGAGGAATACCATGTGGAAAATGCTTTGCATGACTTTCTCAATCGTTTCCACGTGAAGGGAGAATACAGTAATTATTACGGTCTGTACGGCTACACATCTTTCAATGCCGTACGGTATTTTGAGAACATCGCTGTCAAAGACAGTCGTGAAGCCACCAACGACGCGCCGGATATGCTATATATATTATATAAATACCTCATCGTCTTCAACGATTTCAAAAACGAGATGCTGTTGTTGGAGATGCTTGCTCCCGGCGAGAAAAGCGAACTGGACAAGGTGCAGAAAGCAATTCACAACCGCAACTACACTACTTATGGGTTTCGCGCTGTCGGCGAAACCACTTCTCCGCTGACGGATGAGGAACACAAAGCCAACATCCGGCGGGGCATAACCCACTGCCTGCGAGGTGATGTTTTTCAGATAGTCCTCTCCCGTCGTTTCGAGCAACGTTTCGTAGGCGATGACTTCAAGCTCTACCGCGCCTTGCGCAGCATCAACCCCTCGCCTTACCTGTTCTATTTCGACTTCGGAGGTTTCCGCATTTTCGGTTCTTCACCCGAAACACATTGTCGCATTGAAGGAACTCATGCCTACATAGATCCCATTGCCGGCACCACCAAACGCACCGGTAACCCGGAACAGGATGCCGTAAATGCACGACACCTGCACGACGACCCCAAAGAAAACGCAGAACATGTGATGTTAGTGGATCTTGCCCGTAACGACCTCAGCCGCAACTGCCATGACGTAAAAGTGGATTTCTACAAGGAAATGCAATATTACAGCCATGTCATTCACCTTGTGAGCCGCGTCAGCGGCACGCTGAACAATGATGCAGACCCTATTAAGACGTTCATTGACACCTTCCCTGCCGGCACACTGAGTGGTGCGCCGAAAGTCCGCGCCATGCAGCTCATCAGTGAACTGGAAACACACAACCGCGGTGCATACGGGGGTTGCATCGGCTTCATCGGCCTGAACGGAAGTCTGAATCAGGCAATCACCATCCGCACTTTCGTCAGTCGTAATGGAGTGCTATGGTTTCAGGCAGGCGGCGGCATTGTGGCCCAAAGCAATGATGAATACGAACTCCAAGAAGTGAACAACAAGTTAGGAGCATTGAAGAAGGCAATCATTATGGCAGAGAAAATGTAAAGAATTTCAAAATAATAAATAACCCCATGGTAGTAATCATAGACAATTATGACTCTTTCACCTACAACCTTGCACATCTGGTGAAAGAACTCGGCACAAAGGTAGATGTGCTACGCAATGACCAATTCAAAATAGAAGAGCTGGAACAGTATGATAAAATCATTCTTTCTCCCGGCCCCGGCGTACCCGAAGAAGCCGGACTATTACTGGATGTAATACGCACCTATTCCGGCAAGAAACCCATATTGGGCGTCTGTCTGGGCGAACAAGCTATCGGGCAGGTCTTTGGCGGACGGTTAGTCAACCTCAGCAAAGTGTTTCATGGCGTACAAACCGACATACAACTGACAGAGCCGGATTATATTTTCCGGGGACTGCCCGCAAGAATTCCCGTAGGACGCTATCACTCCTGGTAGTAGATACGGAAAACTTCCTGAAACGCTTGCCATTACCGCCGTCAGTCCCGAAGGGCAGATTATGGCATTGAAACATCGAGAATATGACGTCCGCGGTATTCAGTTTCATCCGGAATCCGTACTGACCCCCGACGGAAAACAGATAATGGCAAACTGGTTACAAGGTGATGAAAACATTACATCTCACAAAAGTAAATGACACATCCTATGAAAGCAATATTGACCCGTCTCTTCAACCATGAAGAGCTCACCACAGAGGAAGCCAGGCAACTCCTCCTCAACATCAGCCGGGGAATATATCCCGAAGCTCAAGTTGCAGCATTACTCACTGTCTTTCAAATGCGTAGCATTACAGTAGACGAGCTGGCAGGCTTTCGCGAAGCGCTTATGGAAACACGAATCCATATAACTTCGCACCTTATCGTCCCATTGACATCGTAGGTACCGGCGGAGACGGAAAGAACACGTTCAACATCTCCACCTGCGCCTGTTTCATTGTAGCCGGAGCAGGTTATAAAGTAGCCAAACATGGCAATTACGGCGCTACCTCCGTCAGTGGAGCAAGCAACGTAATAGAGCAACATGGAATCCGCTTCACCAACAACCCCGACACGTTGAAACGAAGTATGGAAGAATGTAACATCGCCTATCTGCACGCACAACTGTTCAATCCGGCAATGAAACTTGTGGCTCCTGTGCGCAAAGCACTGGGAGTACGCACACTGTTCAACCTGCTGGGGCCTTTGGTGAATCCATGCGAGCCCGCGTATCAATTGCTGGGCGTAGCAGATCTCTCACAAATGCGTCTTTACACGAATGTTTTCTATAAACTCGGTATCGACTTTGCCGTTGTAAACAGCCTGGACAACTACGATGAAATCTCACTGACCGATGAATTCAAAGTGATGACACGCAATTATGAGCGCATCTACCGTCCGCAAGCCCTCGGTTTCAGCGCAGTACGTCCCGAAGAACTGTCCGGAGGTATTTGCAAGGAAGATGCAGCACGCATCTTCGATAATGTCCTGAACAATCGTGCAGAAGCCGCCCAGACACAATGCGTCATTGTCAATGCGGCCTTTGCCATTCAGGTAATAGAGCCGGAAAAAGAGATTGAAGAATGCATTGCCATTGCCCGCGAATCACTGGAAAGCGGACGTGCACTGAAAACGTTGAAAAAGTTTATAGAGATCAATCACTAAAATCCTGAAAATCAAATTCAATAATGCCATGGATATTTTATCTGAAATCATCGCCCACAAACGAACAGAAGTAGAGTTGCAGAAACAATCCGTTTCACCGGAACAACTACGCGAGCAAGTGCAGAAACTCATGGGAAGTTCCTCAGTCCCCCGCCATAGTATGAGACAGGCCCTTGCGTCCTCGCCTACGGGAATCATTGCCGAGTTCAAGCGCCGTTCCCCCTCGAAAGGCTGGATATATGAGACCGCCAAAGCCGAAGAAATACCCGCAGCATACGAAACCGCCGGTGCCTCCGCACTCTCTATACTTACGGATGAAAAATTCTTTGGCGGCTCGCTGCGAGACATCAGCACAGCGCGTCCGCTGGTTGACATCCCAATCTGCGAAAAGACTTCATTATCGACGAATACCAGCTGTTGCAAGCACGTATCGTTGGTGCGGATGCCGTACTACTGATTGCCGCCTGCCTGACGCAAAAAGAATGTACCACCCTCACCACTCAAGCCCACGCCCTGGGGTTGGAAGTATTACTCGAAATTCACAATCCCTCCGAGCTGCCTTATATAAACAAAGAAGTGGATATGTTAGGCGTAAACAACCGCAATCTCGGCACATTTGTCACCGACGTAAAAAACTCTTTCCGCATAGCCCGACAGCTTCAACAAGCAATAGGATCAAAGAAAGGCGCTTCCGATGTCCGTAATATGCCCATACTCGTTTCGGAAAGCGGCATCTCGCATCCCGAAACAATTCGCAGTCTGCGTGCTGCCGGTTTCCGCGGCTTTCTCATCGGAGAGGCTTTTATGAAAACCGACCGACCCGGAGATACACTGAAAGATTTCATCGCTCCCATCATTTCTCAAAAAGTAAATTACCAACCACAAATCATTCAAGAATATGACTCCTCTTAGTATCAAAGTATGCGGCATGACCGAAGCGGAAAACATCCGCGAAGTAGAACAACTGGGTGTAGATATGATAGGCTTCATCTTCTACCCCAAGTCCCCCCGCTGCCTATGCGAATTGCCCGATTATCTGCCTGTCCACGCAAAGCGTGTCGGCGTTTTGTCAATGAAAACAAAGAAAATATCCTGATGTATGCCGATCGCTTCGCATTGGATTACATACAGCTTCATGGTGACGAATCTCCCGAGTACTGTCGATCACTATGCAACAACGGCCTGCATCTCATCAAGGCATTCTCCATTTCACATCCCAAAGATTTAATGTGCACCTCAGCCTACAAAGGATTATGCGATTATTATCTGTTCGACACCAAAACCCCGCAATATGGCGGTTCCGGCAACCAGTTCGACTGGAACCTGCTGTATCGTTATGGAGGAATGACCCCTTTTCTGCTCAGCGGAGGAATCAACGTACAGCACCAAAGCAATCAAAGAGTTTCATCATCCAAACTGGCCGGCATCGACATCAATAGCCGTTTTGAAACTGTACCGGGACAAAAAGATGTGGAGCGCATCAAAAACTTCATTCAAGAGATAAGAAACGGTGAAACCGCCAACAAATAACATAACCCGTAATAATAAACCTATTAACAACGAACTCAATATGAACCGAATCAACCTACTCTTTCAAAACAATCCCGGCAACCTGCTGTCTATCTACTTCTGTGCCGGTTGCCCCACGCTTGAGGGTACAGCCGATGTTATCCGCACCCTCGAAAAGAATGGAGTGAACATGATAGAAATCGGTATTCCTTTCAGCGATCCAATGGCCGATGGCATCGTCATCCAAGATGCTGCCACCTGTGCCCTGCGCAACGGCATGTCCCTCCGTCTCCTTTTCGAACAATTACAGGATATTCGTCGTGATGTCCGCATCCCATTGCTCTTAATGGGCTATCTCAACCCCATCATGCATTTCGGCTTTGAGGCATTCTGCCGGAAATGTGCGGAATGTGGCATTGACGGTGTAATCATACCCGATCTGCCTTTCAGGGATTACGAAAAAAACTATAAGACGATTGCACTGAAATATGACCTACGCGTCATCATGCTCATTACCCCCGAAACCGACGAAAAGCGTATCCGCGAAATAGATGCCCACACCGACGGTTTCATTTATATGGTATCATCAGCAGCTACCACCGGCGCACAAAAGGATTTCGACAACCGAAAACAGGCTTATTTCAAAAAAATTCAAGACATGAATCTGCACAACCCACGCATGGTAGGTTTCGGTATCAGCAACAAACAGACTTTCGATGCTGCCTGCTCCCATGCTTCCGGAGCTATCATAGGAAGCCGTTTCGTAACTCTGCTCAATAAATACAAAGGAGATGCAAAGCAAGCCATTATGCACTTGAAAGAAGATTTGCAATGAAAAGGGAGCAAGGAAAGCGAAGATAAACAGAGCTCGGCATAAAAAATGAATAAATTCATTTCATTCTACTCTCGGTTTGTATTATCTTTGTGCCCGAAAAAGAAGTAAAACGCGATATTTATGAAAGCAGATTATCCCTCCATTCTCTTAATTTACACAGGCGGGACTATCGGAATGATAGAAAATCCCGAAACCGGTGCTCTCGAAAACTTCAATTTCGACCACCTGCTCAAACACGTTCCCGAACTGAAGCGTTTCAATTACCGCATCTCCTCCTATCAGTTCGATCCTCCTATTGACTCCTCCGATATGGAACCTTCCCTATGGGCAAAGATTGTTGAAATCATAAACAGCAATTACACCAACTTCGACGGTTTTGTTATTCTGCATGGCACCGATACAATGTCTTATACGGCATCGGCACTCAGTTTCATGCTTGAGAACCTCGCAAAGCCGGTCATCCTTACCGGTTCGCAACTCCCTATCGGAACATTGCGTACAGACGGAAAAGAAAACTTGATTACTTCTATTGAAATAGCTGCCGCCAAACATCCGGACGGCACCGCTGTTGTCCCCGAAGTGTGCATCTTCTTTGAAAACGACTGATGCGAGGCAATCGGACTACCAAAATTAATGCTGAAAATTTCAATGCTTTCCGGTCTTTCAACTATCCCGCCTTGGCAAAAGCAGGAATCCATATCCGTTACAACGAACATATCATCCGCTGTCCCGATCCCACACGACCGATGAAACCGCATTACCTCTTCGATACCAATGTCGTGGTGCTTACACTGTTTCCCGGCATTCAGGAGAGTATCATTAATTCCGTACTTCATGTACCGGGATTGAAAGCAGTAGTTCTCAAGACATTCGGTTCCGGGAATGCCCCCCAAAAAGAATGGTTCGTCCGGCAGTTAAAGGACGCGACCGAGCGTGGCATCATCATTGTCAACATCACTCAATGCCAAAGTGGAGGCGTAGAGATGGGCCGCTACGAAACCGGGCTGCATCTTCTTCAAGCCGGAGTCATCAGCGGTTATGACAGTACGCCCGAATGTGCCGTTACAAAGCTAATGTTCCTTCTGGGGCATGGACTTAGCCAAACAGAAATTCGTCACCGGATGAATTCGGATTTAGCAGGGGAAATTACAAAAGAGTAATTTCCTCTTTTTTCTCAAAGCCTTTCTCCCCTCTAAGCTGAGCACAATCTACAAGTTTATAAGATCACTTAACCGCCGAATCTTACAAATTCATCTCCTCTATTATTAAAAAATACAATATATATAGCTAAGATATTCAAATAATATAGTATTTTTGCAGCGTAAACAATCAGAAGTTGATTATTTTATCCAAGAGCAAACAAAGCAGTAATAACGTTGATAGATTAGCTTATGAAATTATTCAACCGTTTTTCAGTAATGGCAGCCATTGTCAGCACTTTGGTGCCTGCCGGTTGCACAGACGATGTGTACGATCCCGAAAGAGGAATTCAGACAGTGCCGAAAGAAAATCCGTTAGGAGAAGACTTTTCCGCTCCCGACAGCTTCGACTGGTCCATGATCAATGCCGTAAACTTGAACGTTGAAGTAAAAGATGAGTTTAACGGTCGGTATAAGTATCTTATAGAAGTCTTTACCGATAATCCGATATCCAACGCCGGCGTCACTCCTATCGCAGCGGGTACTGCCAACAAGAACAAAAGCTACAATACAGAAGTCAGTATCTCCAAAGCAACCACAAGATTGTTTATCCGCCAGACAGATCCCAAACAGCGTAAAGAAGTATACGAATATGCAATTCCCGAAAACGGAGGAACAATGAACTGTAAACTGTTTTACGTTTCCACCGGCACAAGGGCGGCAAGCGGAGTTACGAGTAGCTCCAACTCTGCATTCGAAGCAGCCCGGCAAGCGGGAATAACGGAAATTGAGGATAAGGAATATAAGGAATCGGAGGTAATACCGTCTGTTCCAGCCACATCAGACAAGTTTAACGACAACAGCTCCGGAGTGCTCTCCAACGGAGCCAAGTATATTATAGGCAGAGGGGAAACCGAAAGGCAGACTATAAAAACCAACAATAATGACCGGGCAACCGTATTCGTACAAGGTGTTTGGGAGTTAAACGGCAATCTAAATTCAAACCTTGACATATATGTAATGAACGGCGGTAAAATCATCGCAAGCAACCTTACTATCGGCAATAACAACACCCTCACCATACAAAACGGCGGTAATCTTGAATGTGTCTCCCTGAATTTAGGATGCCCCACCAAGAATTTCGGCACAATCACAGCCAGCAAGGATTTGACAATGAACCTGGGAGGCCATCACGAACTGTTCAATGAGGGAGTTATTGACGTCAAGGGTGAAGTCCGCATCAACGGAAGCAACGTCATCAACCATCATATATTCAGTGCTAAAACAGTCAAGGTCACAAGCGTCCAGTTGTTGAACAAGGCTAATTTGAACAGTGCCACAAATATCAACATCAATGGTAGCCGGATATTCAACTATGGTTATATCAAATTCGATGAAAATGATGGTGAAATAAAAACCGACAATTCCACAGCAACAGTCATCATAAACCATGATAAAGCCAAAATCACCGGTCACGAAATAGAAGGACACCTGTCTGTTTATAATGACGGCATCATTGAAGTATCCGAATTTACAAGTTCATCTTTATACAACAGTTGTACGGTCATCGTAAAAGAAGAATTCAAATTCCAGAACATGACTTTGAACAAAGGCTCCATTACTGCCGGCCGCGCCAATGAGTCTGATACAGAATGGCTGCCGGTCCCTGAAATAGAAACTCATGCAAATGCCAAGCTCACGTTGATAGACGGTTCCATGATTAAGGCTAAAGAATTTGATGTGGAAAGCGGCAACGTCATCTTCCAGGCTATAAATATCACCAACGATAACAAATCCATGATTAAGGTCGAAGAAATAGAATTTGAGAGCCCCACCAACACAGAGCTATTAGGCCGGAATCTTGTTATCGAGGGAAAAATAAAAGGTCCTGACAAGCACCATCCATTTAAAAAGAACGAAAGCATCAACACTGGTTTCGACGAATCTAAATACACCATTGAGACCTGTGGCGGACTCTATGATGAAGGCAACAAAGGCGAAGAAGAAAAAGATCCTGACTTTCCCATAGAAATCGGGGACAGCGATACGTACACCTTTACATTCGAAGACAACTGGCCGGTATACGGTGACTTCGACATGAACGACCTCGTTATAGTAATGTCCAGAAAGGAATTGAAAGTAAACGAAGACGGTATAGTCGAGCGCCTCAGAATAACCCTTGACCTACGGGCAGTAGGTGCAGCCAAAACATTGGGAGCCGGCATACGTTTCACCAAACTTCCCCAAAACATACGCCCCGATAAATTCACCGTCAGCGGCAAAAACGTATCATTCGAGGATGGACAAAGCTTGCCTACTTATATCCTCTTCAATGATGCACACACAGCACTATGGGGCAGTAAGTACACTGATGCAAGTAAATTCATCAACACCGTTGCCGACGGTCCGTTCAAAAAAGACACGAAGGAATATAGCATCATCATGGAACTTCCTGCCTCCGCCAACGTGAAACCAGAAGATTTGAACATCAACCACATCGACATTTTCGCTATCACAGCTCCCACCACCGTCAAAAGAGAGCGCACGGAAGTGCATGTAGCAGGCTTTGCGCCGACCGACCTGGCCACTACCTATTACCTCAACAGCGGCAATGACAATTCATCCGTTGCCGAAAACAGATACTATCTCAGCAAAGAGAACCTTGCCTGGGCAGTTGTAATCCCCCAAGAATTTGCATGGCCGACAGAACACCAAAAAATAACAACAGTGTACGACAAGTTCAAATCATGGGTCACTACCGGCGGACAGCAAGATAACGATTGGTATAAATCGCATAGCCAAGATGTATATCCCATTGAGAACCTGACTCAGCTCAACAAATATTAACCCCGGGCCAACTATATGTGGTAAACCGGAAAAACATGAGAAAACGCATAAACAGACGTTTTCTCATGTTTTCTCCCACGTTATTGTTAAAGTAAGCTAACAGTTATTCATTCTCATTAGTAATTGGATAAAATCAATAAAAAATAATAGTTATTTTTGTTACTTACATAAGAGAACAAACAAAACAGCAGAGTAAGAACAAATAGAACAATGAAAAAAATATTATTAGTTGACGATAAAGTCACTATCGGCCGCGTGCTCAAAATTTATTTGGGAACAGAATACGATCTGGAATATTTTGAGGATCCGCTCAAGGCCCTTGAATGGCTCAATGAAGGCAATCTTCCCGACCTTATCATTTCCGACATCCGCATGCCGCACATGCGTGGTAATGAATTTCTCTACTATCTGAAAGGTAACGAGTTACTGAAGCACATTCCGGTAGTGATGCTCTCCAGTGAAGAAAGCACCACCGAGCGCATTCATTTGCTTGAAGCCGGAGCCGCAGACTATATTCTCAAGCCATTCAATCCTTTGGAGCTGAGAGCCCGCATCAAGAAATACATCTAAAAAGAGCTGTAAGAGGAACATGTTATATTATATTTACATAGGAAATAACAAAACAGTAATCGATCATCTGAACACGATTACAGACGGTATGTTCGTGTCTGTTTCCAGTGTCAATAAAGCGGTCAAAATCATAAACGGCATCCGCGAAAGATATAACACATCTATCCTTTACGAGCAAACCAATACTGAAAAGGACTGCATCGACATCTCCTATCTTCACAAAAAGTTTCCGCGCGTATACATTATCCTCATTACCGAAAAGTTACAGACAGAACACCGCAAAGCTACCTGCAGGCTGGCGTCAGCAACACCCTGCCCTTACAGGCAGATAAAGAAAGCATCCAAAGAATGAGCCAATTCCTGCAAATACGCCAACAGCATAAAATGCAGGAATTCAGTGAGACTCGCCGAAAGGCGCTCAACACTTTTCACCTTCCTTTATGGAAGCGCACATTCGACGTTCTGTTTTCCCTAAGCGCACTTGTTATACTCTCCCCTCTGCTCATCGGTACAGCTATTGCCATCCGTCTTGAAAGCAAAGGTAAGGTAATCTACAAGTCACAACGTGGGCAGCAATTACCGGATATTCAATTTTCTAAAGTTCCGTTCCATGTACACCAATGCGGACAAACGGTTGAAGGAGCTCAACGCCCTCAACCAGTATCAAATGGAAGAAGAAGTGGCGGAGGACATCCCTGACATTCATTTTGACGACCTCACAGGTTCGCCCGAAGAGGAAGCCACTCTACTGATTTCAGACGATTTCATCATACCGGAAAAAGATTTCCTGAAACAAAAAGCGCATACCCACGAAAGTCCTTTTGTCAAGATAGAGAACGATCCGCGCGTAACACGTATCGGCCGCTTCATCCGCAAATACAGCATAGATGAACTTCCACAGCTACTCAACGTCTTAAAAGGAGACATGAGCATTGTAGGCAACCGTCCTCTCCCACTCTATGAAGCTGAACTGCTGACCAGTGACGCTACATAGACCGCTTCATGGCTCCTTCCGGACTTACCGGTCTTTGGCAAGTGGAAAAGCGGGGCGGAGCCGGTAAGATGTCGGCGGAAGAACGAAAGCAACTTGATATCAAATACGCACAAGATTTTTCTTTCTGGTTGGACCTGAAGATTATCCTTAGGACATTTACAGCGTTTGTGCAGAAAGAGAATGTGTAAATTCCAAAGTTATAAAACCAATAACTCTATGAGATATAGAACAAACCAAAAATACAGTTTTTCCTGTACATATATGATACTAATTTTCATATTGTTATGCATTTCTGCGGATGTGGTTGCACAACAAGAAATGACACGTGAAGAACGTATCAAAGTATTGCAACTGTTGAAAGACAACGATATGGAATTGGAAAAAGGCACTCAGCAAAGTACCTCAGGGAATCGCCATGAAAATATTGAAAGATTAGAGCTGCCTCCCCTCTCTGTTTTTCTGGATGCTGTGACAGAGAATGCTACCGTAAAACGTGCGCAATCGCAGGTAGAGCAAGTAAAGAACGAATATCGGCTGCAAAAGCGTGACTGGTGGGATTATTTCCGTCTGAACGGCAATTACGCTTACGGACGCTATAATGTGCTTAACGACAACAGCACTTCGTTCGAAGACTGGTATCAGTCCACAACAGCCAGTTCACGTCATACATTCAATGTCGGCGCCAGTGTCAGCGTCAGCCTTAGCGACCTGTTCAACCGCCCACTGCGACTGAAAAAATACAGGTATGACATCGAACAGCTGCAATACAGCCAAGAGGAAGTGATGGAAGACCGCAAGCTAAAGGTGCTCAACGCCTACAACGCCGTAACCGAGCAGCTTGCCACTATCAAGGCTAAAGCCGAATCGGCAGCACTCTATAATGCACAGATGAAGATCTCGGAAAACAACTTCATCAACGGAACCATAGACATCATATCCTTATCGTTGGAGAGAAGCAGACGCTCCACTGCCGTTGTACAATACGAGCAAGCCCGCGTAAGTCTGCACAACTCCATTATCCTTTTGGAAATGCTGACAAATGTAAAAATCATCAAAGACAAATAGAATTTATGGATGTCATACAGTTCATACCACAATTTCTTTACCGCATCCGCTACCGGCTGTTGTGGGGAAGTCTCATTGTTACCGCTTTGGTGATTTATTTTACCCAGTTCCTGCCGTTCAGTTACACAGTAAACAGCAACATTTACGCCGGTGTAACCAATGCAAGTTCAGTGACAGAGGAGCGATCTGATTACTTCTCTATCAACAGTACATTCGATAATATTATCAACATCGGAAAGTCCAAAGGCACTTTGGAGAAGTCTCAGTGCGCTTGCTTGCTACTTGTCTGGTACATGGCAATGAAGGTAAAGACACTCCCTATATCCTTGCCAAACATTACCGGCAATTGTTGCAGATCACACCGAAAGAAGTGCTGACATTGGTGGACCGCCAGTCTGTTGATAAAACAACCGAAAACCTGAGGAAATACCGTCAACCTCATAAAGGCAACTTTGTTTTTTCTATTTTCAGTCAGCCCTCAAACCCTTTCTTCAGTTTCAAGGCCTTGAACAAAATAATCATCAGACGACTGGGAAATAGCGACCTGATTGACATAAACTACACCTGTAGCGACCCCGGCATTGCCCAAAACACAATTGCCATTTTGGAAGAAGAACTGACCGAAGCCTATGAAATACTCCGTTTCAGTTCCACCAGAAACGTCATAGCCTATTTTGAGGAACAAGTAAAGAAAGCCAAAAGCGCCCTGACCAAAGAAGAAGATGACCTGATGCGTTATAATGTGCAAGAAGAAGTAATTAACTATGGAGAGCAAACCAAAGCTCTTGCCATCACCAAATACGAAGTGGACGACCGTTACGAACTTGCCAGACGGCAATATGAAAGCGCCCGTTCGCTACTTGATATGCTGGAAAAGAAAATGGATGTACGCGCCCGGCTCATACGCACCAATACCGACCTTCTACAAGAATTGGACAAAGTCAGCAAGCTGAATGAAAAGATAACGGAACAAGAAATTTTCACTGCTGATACCCAGCATAGCACCAATGAAGAGCTTACAAGAAGTAAGCGTGAACTAAAGCAGGCAGAAGATAATATCAGTCATCTGTCCGACAATATCAACGAATACGCATTCTCTAAAGAAGGGGTCGGTATACAGAATATGGTTAATGAATGGTTATTAGCTGTCATTAACGAAGCCAAAGCTCAAGCAGAACTTAAAGTATTGGAAGACCGTCGGAAAGATATTCGTGAAGGATATAAAACCTTATCTCCTGTTGGAACGCAAGTCAACCGCAAAGAGCGTGCGGTAGGTCTTGCCGAAGACACTTATCGTGAAGTGCTTCGTGGTTTGTCGGAAGCTCGTCTCCGCCTGAAAAATAATAGAAATGAGTACGAGTAATCTCCAGATCATTACTCCACCGGAATACCCCCTGACAGATAACGGTCGCAAACGTTTATTGTACATCATTGCCGCTTTTGCAGGCAGTGTGATATTCATTATCGGCTTCTCCCTGTTGGTAGACTTATAGACCGAACCTTGCGTGATGCCGACCGCAGCAGACGCCTTACAGGCTTACCGGTGATTGCGGCTTTCAATGGCATCAGCAACTTGAAATTCCGCGGTTTTCTCAAAGCGTGCAACCGTCGTGCAGCAGCTTATGTCTGCCAGCAGCTCAATCAGTATCTCAAGCCTGGTCAGTCAATAGTCATCAATCTGCTCAGTATGGAAGAAAGAGAAGGAAAGTCGTTCCTTTCCAGATACTTTGCCGACTACTGGAAAACAGAAGGCTGAAAGTGCGTATCGTCTCTTATCACATAGACTTTGAGGTAGACAAAAAAGAATACATACAAGCCCAACAGTTATCGGATTTTTGGCAGAAAAACGATGCAGAAGAAACACCGGACATCATTTTGGTTGAATATCCGGCATTGTGCCATTTCACCGTACCAGAGTCAGTAATAGCCGGAGCGAACGTCAATCTGTTGATAGCAAATGCCGTACGTCTGTGGAGCGCAAAAGATGATGCACGAATGCAATCGTTGCGTAAGGTATTGGCAGAGAAACCTTTCTTCCTCTACCTCAACAACGCCGACCGCGAAGTAGTGGAATCATTCACCGGTCCACTTCCTCCCTACAATTCATTGCACAGTTTCCTTAGCATCTGGCACAATTGGGACTCACCTCCCAAAAAGCCGCTGTAAAATAGTGAACGAAGATGATAGAACGAGGATACATATCGCCCAAAGTATTGCTCTACGCAGGACTTGTTGCAGGATTAGCCGCCATCGTGGTCTGCTCCAGCAGCGGCCTTTTGGCGGGAGTAATTGCAATTATGTTTCTTCCGGCAGCCTTGTACTATCTGATACAGACAATACGCTTCCCGATTGTTGCATTCTATGGTTTATTCGTTCTTAATTATTTTATTACCAGCATAATAAGATATGGCAACCTTTCCGGATTCAGCGTAGTGATGGACATAGGTTTGTTCTGCACATTGTTTGCTGCTTTGGTTCATTCCATACTTACGCAAAAGTTACCCTGGAACAATGGAATAAACGTCCTCACGATAGGTTGCGCCCTATGGGCTATTTATTGTTTTCTTGAGGTGGGTAACCCCACCGCTGTTTTCGAGGCATGGAGCACTTCGCGGGGTATCATATACACTGGTTCATTGTAACCTTTTTAGGAAGTGTACTCATCAACCGATTGAGGTATGTGAAGCATATTCTTTTCATACTTTCCATTTTAGTACTCTTGGCCTCACTGAAAGCCCTCATCCAAAAATACATAGGTTTCGATCCGCTGGAAAGGGCATGCTTGACCAAGGTGGCGCCAAAACACATATCATCGCTACGGGTACCCGTTACTTTTCTTTCTTCACAGATGCTGGAAACCTAGGTTCCAATATGGGTATGGCAGGTATCGTTTACGGCATCATTACTATTTATAGTTCCAACAGGCAAACAAAAATCTACTATGGCATCGTCGCCTTGTTAGGAATATACACCATGTTCCTCTCCGGCACCCGCGGAGCCATGGCCGTTCCTTTAGGCGGACTCATGCTGTTTGGCCTGATAAGCAAAAAGGCCCACCTCGTATTGTCAACGTTTTTTTAGGCATCCTCATATACCTGTTTTTTGCTCACACATATATAGGTCAAAGCAATCCTATGATACGCCGTATGCGTACAGCTTTCCACCCAACGGAAGATGCATCTTTCAATGTGCGGGCAGAGAATAAAAAGAAGCTGGCAGTCTACCTAAAAACCGTCCTTTTGGCGAAGGTCTGGGGCTGGGAGGCGTAGAGGCACAGCGCTTTGCCCATCGTGTCACAACCACAATCCCCCATGACTCCACTTACGTGAAGTTGTGGATGGAGACCGGAATAGTGGGTCTGTGCCTGTACTTAAGCATACTCATCGCAAGCCTCTTACGGGCTTGCTACATCGTAATGTTCCGCGTCAGGAACAATGAACTGCGCGGACTGCTCACCGCCATGCTGTGCGGTGTATTCGGGCTGATGGTGAGCGCCTACGGCAACGCCTTTTTCAATCAGTTCCCCACCCAGATCATTGTTTTCACTTTTCTGGCAGCCGCATTGAACGGGCAGCGTATAGACAGCTATATTGATAAAGAGATAAAACAAAATAAATAGAAGAAACATGAATTTCGATATTTTTTCCATATTCAATCCCGACTGGTGGATGAACGAAAACAACAATGCACTGCTTATAACGGACTCTATTCTGTTTTTGTTTATGGCAGTACCGGTGCTGTACCTGTTTGTCTGCGCACTCTTCTCACTGGGCAAATACAAGAACCCCTACCCCGCCGCCAAAACAGACCACCGTTTTCTAGTAGTGTTCACTGTATTGCGAAACGGCAAAGAGGTTATTGAATCCATTAATCACTTTCTGGATACGCAACATTATCCACGTGAAAAATACGACATTGCCGTTGCCGCCACCCAACTGTCCGAAGCAGACTTGCTGACGTTGTTGCAGATGCCGGTCAACATTGTCGTACCCGACAAAGACCAATGTACCAAGGTCTATGCCATTCAGCAAGTCATGGAACGCTATTCGCCCAACGAGTACGACATGATTGTACTCTTCAATTCCGACAACAAAGTAGTGCCGGAAGCCTTGCGCCTCTTCAACAACGCTTACTATTCCGGTTGTGATGCCATACAGGCCCACCGCATGACCGAAAACCTGACTACCAGCATTGCCGTACTCAATGCCACCAGTGAAGAGATCAATAACAACATCTTCCGCAAGGGGCATACACGTATGGGGTTTTCATCCGCCCTGATAGGTTCCGCCATGGCATTCGATTTCAGGATGTTCCACGAGATAGCTCCCACGCTGAAAGGCTCGGACATAAGCAAAGCTATGGAAACGGCACTCTTACGGCAAAACATATATACAGAATATCTGGAAGAGGTTGTTTGTTACAGCAAAAAAGAAGAAAGCGCCAATGGCTACGAAGCCCAGCGTCTGGGGTGGCTGCGCTCCCAATACAGCAGTGCCCTGTTTGCTATCAAGCAGCTCCCCCTTGCCATGTTGCGAGGCGAGTGGGACTATTGCAACAAACTATTTCAATGGCTGTTGCCTTCCCGTTTTCTGCTGATAGCCCTTATCCTCTTCTTCACAGCCGTCATCACGATTATGGACTGGACGCTTTGCCTCAAGTGGTATCTGCTGCTTGCCGCTATCGCGCTGACTTTTCTCATGGCATTGCCCGAAGGTGAAATTGCCCGGCGCTTCAGGAAAGCGATATGGGCATTGCCTATCCTTATGTTCGAGTCTATTTTCAGCCATATCCTGCGATTCAAGAAGAGAGAAAACAAACAATAAAAAGAAACGTATGAAAATCGCCATTGAAGCCCAACGCATATTCCGTCCCAACAAGCATGGCATGGACTTCGTCGCCCTGGAGTCTATCCGGGAGTTGCAGAAGCGTGACGACGGCAACGAATACTACATTCTCGTTGCTCCAGGCGAGGACCGCTGTCTGGAAGAGTCTTCCAACCTTTCCATCGTAGAAGTGAAATGCCCCAGCTATCCGCTGTGGGAGCAAATAGCCTTGCCACTTGCGGTGAAGCGCCTGGGGGCCGACCTGCTCCATTGTACTTCGAACACAGCACCACTATGGTGTCCCGTTCCGCTTGTGCTGACGCTCCATGACATCATCTATCTGGAACCGCGCCGGCATCGCAGCCCCTCACTATATCAGGAAATGGGCTGGCACTACCGCCGTCTGATAGTACCGCGCATACTGAAGAAGTGCCGGAAGATAATCACCGTCTCCCGCTTCGAATGTGAACGCATCAGCAAGGCGCTGCAAATTCCTGCTGACCGCATCACCGCCATTTACAACGGTTACAGCACACATTTCAGCCCGTTACCTGAAGTGGATATGCACATCGTACAGCAATATATCCCCGAAAAAGGCTTCCTCTTCTTTCTGGGCAACACAGATCCCAAAAAGAATACGGAGCGTGTATTGAAGGCATACAGCCTCTATCTGCAACGCTCCGCCACAAAGCGTCCCTTACTCATCGCCGACCTGAAAGAAGAATACATAGACCGGGTGTTGCAACAAGAAGGCATTGCGACATAAAACGCCACCTGTATTATCCAGGATACATCCCCAACAGCCATCTTGCCACACTCTACAATGCATCCTTCGCTTTCCTCTATCCTTCGCTTCGCGAGAGCTTCGGCATCCCTTTGCTGGAGGCCATGGCATGCGGCACACCCGTTGTTACGGGAAACACCTCCGCCATTCCCGAAGTGGCCGGCAGCGGTGCGCTGACTGTCGATCCTTCCAAGCCTGAAGAAATTGCGGACAGGCTGCTGCAACTGGAGCAGAACCCCACTTTGTATCAAGAGCAAAAAGCATACGGACCGCAAAGGGCACAGCAATTCTCCTGGCGCAGACTGCCGGAGAATTATCAAAGGTATATCAATCTATTAAAATCTGAAAGAGGTATGATTACAGGCAGAGATTTCATCATCACAAGTTTACAGTCATGGGACATCGCTATCGGTCCAATGCCAAAGACATCGCCAAGGAAATATCCCGGCACAACCGGGTGCTCTATGTCAACACTCCTGTTGATATGCTGAACTACTTGATGCATTCGCAAAGTCCCGATGTACAACGCACCAAAACACTTATAAAGAATAAAAAAAACGGACTTAGGCAGATCACTGCCAATCTATGGACTTTGGATTGTCCTTTCTGTGCTTTTCCCGTAAACAGTTTCCCCGATGGATTTCTCTTCGATGCAGTGAACCGGCTGAATAATAAAAGAATATGCAAGCACATCCTATCCGCTGCCCAAGAGCTCCAGTTCACAAACCATATACTTCTGATAGACAACGATATCTATCGCAGCTTCTATGCAAAAGAGTTCTTAAAGCCCCGTATATCCATATATTACAGACGTGACAATATGACCAGTGCTTTTTGGAAGAAACACGCTCCACGCCTAGAGCCTCTGCTATGCAGCAAAAGCGACCTTGTAGCAACCAATTCACCGCAACTGGCAGAAGCCGTCAAGTCCTATAATTCCAACTGCCACGATATCGGGCAAGGTGTAGATTTGGAGAGCTTCAGAGACGGGGCAAGTTATCTCCTCCCCGAAGACATGAAGAAAATCAAACGTCCTATCATCGGATATATGGGCTGGATTACTTCGCGGCGTCTGGATGCCGACCTCATGTATGAAGCAGCCAAGCGGCTTCCTGAATGTTCTATGGTATTGGTTGGTGGAGAAGATGATTATTTTAAATCCCACAAATTACACTCGCTGGGCAATGTTTTCTTTTTGGGTGAGAAACAACAAGCGGAAATAGCGGCATATATGGCACATTTCGATGTGTGTATAAATCCGCAATCGGTCAATGACATTACTATCGGGAACTACCCTCGTAAAGTAGATGAATATTTAGCATTGGGCAAGCCCGTAGTGGCTACAAAGACCAAGACCATGGAAATATTCAACGGATATGTATATAATTGCACCGGGGCCGATGAATACGTACAATCCATACGCGCAGCATTGGAGAAAGACACAACTGAAGAACGAAAAAGGCGCATGGAGTTTGCCCATACGCATACATGGGAAAACAGTGTATCCCAATTATATAATTACATTAACCAATTATAAATTCCTGAATTATATGTTAGAATCTCATCCAAGACTTAAGAAATTTTTGCATTATCTCCTGATACATCCCTATACGGCACGTCCCCGTTGGTGGGCCCGTACATTTGTAATACCTTTGGTTATCAAAAGGGGGAAAGGCTCCATTATCCGCAGAAAGGCCCGGTTGGACATCATTCCTTCTAAAAAAATAACTGTGGGAGTTAAAAGTATCATTGAAGATTATGCCATTATCAACAATGGAATGGGTGATGTCATCATCGGAGACTACACTCATGTCACTTCTCGCGTAAAATTGGTGGGTCCCGTCACTTTAGGCAATTATGTCACGTTAGGCAGTAATGTGCAAGTAACAGGACTGACTCATAATTATTTGGACGTAACATGTCCCATTGCCAAGCAAGGTGTTACTCCCAATCGCACAATCATAGAAGATGATGTATGGATAGGCGGCAATTCATGCATTAATCAAGGAATTACGATAGGTACTCATTGCATTGTAGCCGCAGGCAGCGTAGTTACAAAGTCCGTACCACCCTATTCGGTAGTTGGCGGCAATCCGGCGCGCATACTGAAATTATATGATTTTGAAAAACAGGAATGGATAAAAACATCTAAAAAATAGTATTATGGTCTCCATCATCACCGTCAACTACAACGGCCTCGACGACACCTGCGAAATGATTGACTCTTTCCTGTTGAATGAAACCTATCCTTTCGAAATCATCGTGGTGGACAATGGTTCCCAACCCTCGCAAGCGGAAAAGTTCAGGCAATATTACGCCATTGATCCCCAAGTGAAAGTGGTGCAAAATATCAACAATGGCTTTGCCGGAGGAAACAATGCCGGGCTGAATGTGGCCGGTGGCGACTACCTCTTTTTCATCAACAACGACACCTACATTACCAAACCGATACTCGAAGCACTGGTTCGTCGCCTTGACGACCAGCAGAATGGCGGAGTATCCCCTATGCTGAAATACCACCAATGCACCAACACTATACAATTTGCCGGTTTCACTCCCCTCACCCCTATCACCCTGCGAAACCGCATGATAGGCGAAGGTGAACCCGACAACGGACAGTATTCCACTCCCCACGAAACAGCCTATCTGCATGGTGCCGCCATGATGATACGTCGTGACGTGCTGCAACGGGTAGGTCCCATGAGCGAAGTGTTCTTCCTGTCTACGAAGAAATAGATTGGTCTATACGGATACGACAGGCCGGATACCGGCTTTGGTACGAACCCGCCTCTGTGATCTACCACAAAGAGAGCATGACGCGCAAAGAGGTACGCCGCTGAGAGAGTTTTATATGTCGCGTGCACGCATGCTATTCGCACGCAGAAACCTATCCGGAAGAAACCAGACTCTTTCCTGCCTTTATATCAGCCTGATTGCCACACCTAAGAAAGCAATAGTCCATTTGCTACATGGACGCGTTTCATTGGCCATCGCTGTTCTGAAAGGGGTGATACATGGAATGACAGCAGGTCTTCATTAAGAAACATATTCATTTTCCTGGTAATAACTATTAATCAAGCCGCTTTTCCCAACAGCAAAACTCTCACCGCCTTGTATCTGCCTGCCACCCTGTCCACCACCACAGGCAGCACTGAAGCTGCCGCTGTAACCACCGGAAACACCGCAGCCACCGCTTTCACTCCCAGCATCTTCAACAGGATGCGTCCGCCCGCTGTACCGAAACCATGCAACAGATAAATACTATACGCATAACCGCCCAACCATACAAAAAAACGGTTGTGCACCCTCATCTCCAACAGCAAGAACAAAGCGGCAATCACCGTCAGCACATAAAGTTCGTGCACTACAGCCGCCACTTCCGCCGAAGCAAACCACACCACCTGTATCAATGCCGCCCCCAAGAACGCCGTCCCCCACAAGGCTAAACGGACAAGGCGACCTGCACCACGAATCTGCCACTCAAACCGGCAGGCGGCTACCCCTGCAAAAAAATAAGGCAACTGCCCCAACGCCCCCTTGAAACTGAAAAGATTAGGCAGCACATGCATCACTCCGCGATCGTTCACCATACTCAGCAATATAGCAGCCACGCACCACACCGCCCACTGACGGAGGCTTTCCATTTTCTTGTAGCGATCTATGCACCACTGTATCATGAAGATAAGAAACAGCGAGGGTAGGTACCAGTAAATGGTATATGGGAAAACGTAAATGCGCCACATCCGGGTAATATCTCCCTTGTTGTTGGTTCCCGGTACAAGATACTGTATCACGAAATAAAGCGTCCCCACCACAACCATCGGCACCAACAACCTCATCGCCTTTTTGCGTGCAAACTTCATGAAACTACCCGGCAAAGCGGCAGGCTTCAAAGCATACACCCACCTGCAATGGCTGTGAAAAGCGGCATCTGTATATAGTCTATCCACAAATACAAATAACGTAGTGGATGCGGAAAATCAATCTTCATTCCGCCGTCGGGCGCAGAACCGATGACATGTCCCACCACTACCAACAGAATGGCAATCCCCCGCAAGGTCTCAATAGATAAGTTCTTTCTGGCTGTCACTTTACTATCTCCCCACGCAATACATTGTTCCTATCCATAAAACAAAGATACGAAATAAAAAACACAAGATTGCTCTCCAACCCCGAAAGTTTCTTCCATTACCGACAAAAGATATTACCTTCGCAGTTTTTTTAGAATAAATGTTCACCCCGACCTAAACCGCAACGGAAAAGTGGAAAACAGAGAAGAGCGTCCTCTCTACTTTTTCAGAACCGAAAGCAGCATCTGCCATTCGGACATGCGAAACACGCAGGAGGCCGCAACATAAATTACCAGTCCCGACGGCACACCTAAAAGAAGCTGTCCCCATGCGGACAATGGCAAAAGCGTAATCAGGTACAGGCACATCCCCATTGCGCCATTCAGCAACAGCACCGGCAACAATTCGCAAAGCTGACGCAGGTAACCGGCCTTCATCAGCTTGCGGGAATAGCAGATAATCACTCCCATGTCGGCAAAGGAATACAGCACCAGCCCCAGCACATAGCCGATACCCCCAAAGGGATCGTGGCAAACAATATGGCGAATGCAATGAGCTTCTTCCATATTTCGGCATACAGGAAATAGTCGGTACGCCCTTTCACGTTCAAGACGCTATGATTGATTTTCATCACCGGATCCCACATAAAGGCTATGCAAAGAATCTGCAGGTAAGGAACCGCCGGAAGCCATTTGTCCGTCAAGACAACTTCCACCAGCGGCTCTGCCAATGCTGCCACTGCCACCATAACAGGAAAAATCAGGTAACACGACATGCGCATATATTTCAGGAACATGCTGCGCAACCGGGGCATATCATCTTGATAACGGCACTGAATGGGATAGACCGCACGAACAACAATATTCGTGAAGTTAGTGGAAGGAAACTGCGCCAATGTGTAGGAACGGTTGAAGAACCCCAGTTGGGAAGCCGAAAAGCACTTTCCTATAATCAGGGAATAGCAGTTGACATAAAAAGTGTGCAGCAGGTTGGCCAGCATCAGTTGGAACCGAAAGAGAAAAGTACACGAAACGACTGCCATGAGAAAATCCAACGAGGCATCCAACGAGAAAATATCCATAAGAAAACGACACGAAGAAGACTGTTCATAAGGCTTTGCCACACCAAAGTCCATACACCGAACCCATGATAGGCCAGCCAGATGCCGACAGCCCCGCTAATAGCCACCGCTCCCAGCGAAGCCCGCGCCAGACGCTTGAAGTCCAAGTCCACCGTCAGCCGCGCCTGCTGCACAATGCCCAAAGAGTTTATGATCAGAGTCAGACCTATCACGCGAGCAATAACAGTGAGCTGTGGTTCGGCAAAAAAACGGGCTATTAAAGGCGCACAGACAAACAAACACAGATAAATCAGCAATGAACCTGCGGCATTGAAATAAAAAGCAGTACTGTAATCGGTTTCCGTACGGTCTTTCTTTTGAATAAGAGCATTGGCAAATCCACTGTCGACCAGCACCTGAGAAAGAGCCATGAAAATACCCAGCATCGCCACCAACCCGTATGCTTCCGGTGACAAGATACGGGCGATGACGAGAGTCAGCACAAACTGAATGCCTTGTACGGAAAAACGCTCCGCTGCACTCCAAAACACACTTTTAGCAGCTTGCTCCTTTATCGACATTTTTACATATTCTTTTTTTTAACGAACCTACTTTCTGCAATCACCAGTACTTCACTTCTTTCCCTTCTATAAATTCCTCCCACCAAGTGACAAGCGTCAACAAGTTGAAATACTGCAAAGCCTTGTTCTGCTTGTACCAGAACCAGCCGCCTTTCCGAGATGCCTCGTGGTCGTACTCATTCAGGAAGCGTTCCACACCGTCACGATTGAGGAAATCCTCATAAATGTCGGCAGAAAGAATGAAATCTTTGATACGGGCACGCTGCAAAGGATCTTGGAAGAAAAGAGGCATAGGTGCAAATCCACCCTGTTTCCTCTTGGAGGTGATGGCTGCAGGAAGCAGAGATTTGTAATGATACTTCAAAAGATATTTAGACTCAAAACGGCCGCGTGCTATATCCGGCACACTGTCTCCCTTGCACTTCAAACCAACCGGCAACTCCTGCAGGAAATTGTACAGATCCAAATCCATAAAAGGAAAAGCAAGGTTGTTGCCGAACATCTGCGCCATACGCGAGGCTTTGTAGAGGATAACGTAATTGATAGAAGTCTCCAGATCGGACAACAACGCATGCTGCGTATAAAGATGTTCAAAGCTGCGGGTATCTGCCGGAAAAGTCTTCATGGAGGATGCAATCCACTCCGGATGAAGCATAATCTCACGCAACGAAGAGTCGGAGAAACCGAACTGTTCGCCCTCCAGAATATGAAGTATCCTGCCTAAATGGAAATTGATGCGCGAAAGTTTACCGCCTGTATCGAAAGTCTTACAACTTAACAACTTATGTACACCACGCATCAACGGACGAGTACCCGTACGCGCCGCCAGATAATGCAGGGCAACTTCACGACCGGACGTGCCGAAATACTGGTCGCTGCCGTCACCGCCCAAGATTACATCGGGCTTGTCATCGCCTATCATACGCATGGCGCAATAGTTTACCATAAGTCCGCCTTCAACGAAAGGCTCTCCCAGAAAACGTACAATATCGGGCAGCGAAGCTATCTCCGTACCGTCTATCTCATACTCGTGGTGGCAGGTTCCGAAAGTTTCAGACATCAGTCGCGCCATGGGAAGCTCGGTCCACGCATCACCCTTGAATCCAACGGAATAGGAGTCTACGGGACCATCGTAAATGCTGCGAAGCGCAGCAAGGTTGGCTCCCGAATCGTAGCCGCCACTCAATAGAACACCTACCCTATGACTGTCACCAATTCGCCGGCGGATGGCCTGACGGTGCAACTCGCCGTAACGACGGGAATAGCTCTCGACATCGGGAGTTATGTCGGTCACAATCTGAGGATCGCGTCTGAAAATGTGGTCACGCTTCAAGGAGAAAGATCCTTCCTCCACTATCTCCTTAAATTCCGGAGATTTTTCTTTCAACATATTCCAAGAGAGCGAGCGCACTTCCTCCGGCAATTCGGATGTTATAAATGTTATAAATCCGTTTTCCGTAAACATGTGAAACTGCTCTCCTCCACCCAAAAGTGAGGCGTCGGCCATAGAACCAAATCCCTGTGGCAAAGTCCGCGCCGGAGGAAAATGCCCAATGCACCGATCATAGCTGAAAGGCTTTCCCGATTGCTTCTCAAGATAGGTCCAAGAACTTGCGAAATCTCCTTCCGGAGTGCAGTAAATGGAATAATGCGTACCATGATGATCGCGCACAATACCGCATTCCTCCTTGGAATAATAGACTATCGTAAACGAACCGTCCAAACGGGAAAATCCATAGTTCAAATCCGCCAGATAGGCATCCGCGACAAGTTTTGCATTACTATCGGCAGGAGAGCTCTGAAGCTGGTCCCGGTTATATAAAGTGCCGAAAAAGAAAAGGCGAAAATTATAACTCTCAAAAGAAGACTCAGGAGTCTCCCCCTCTACACGAGCCGTACGCCAATCTTTGAGACTTAGTTTGCCATATATCATTTGTATGTTTTTAGTATATGTTTCTATTATTGTATATATTTCTCAATATGAGATGTTATTTCCCGCATAAAGTGTCATTATCCGACACCATGTCTTGTGTGTATGAAATTCTTATTAGCTCCTCGTAGTTTGAAGATATTGGCTGCCATCAGCAAGAACGTATATGGCAGGGACAACAACGCTACGGCAAGGCGCCTGGTATAGAAGCGCTTCGGGACAGCTATCAGCAAAGCCGCGACAAGTAAGGCAAAAAGCACCCACCACTTCAGCCCCCACATCCAGCGATAGCATGTGCAGAGCACAGCAAGAAAAAACGTAAAGCCCAACAGGAGCAGACGCGGTATTGAAACTTGTTGAAACATCTTATCGCAAAAATCCCAGTTGTGGGCGGCAAGCGCTTTTCCCAAGTATTTTACAAATGTCCTGCAATAATGCCACTGTGCTGAAAGCCAACGGCGGCGCTGACGGGAGAAGTCCTTCGTATTCTGGATTTTTCATCAAATACGAAAGTGTTCGGCAGGTAATAGAAACGCTTGCTTGATAAAGCAAAGTCAATTCCAACTCACGATCAAAACCTCCCACTGCCTTAATATTCAACATCGTATCGCGGAAAAGATCGTAACGGAATGCCATACCGGAACCGATAAGTGCAGCGGACAAACCGAGCTTGGCATGTCCCAAACGAAATATTGTATTGTTAATCTCCTCACTGACGGCATCGAGCAACGCCATGTCATTATTCATATTCTTAGCTATACGATGCGTCTGTACTGCTTCTACATCAGGGTTAGCAAACAAATCATTAATGTCGCTCAAATAATCACTGGGAATAACATTGTCTGCATCAAGAACCAATGCAATGTCAAAATCATCACCTATGGCAGCCATACCAACATTCAGAGACTTAGATTTGGTGCTTTTCTCGAAATGCACCTCTACCAAACGGATAGGAAGAGCGGCCAGAGAAGCATTTGTTTCAGGCTGCATACGGTCTGATATAACTATCGTCTCGAAATGGTCGACCGGGTAATCCTGTTGCAGGCAGGAATGTACACACTCGCATATCACAGCATCTTCTTTATAAGCGGGAATGAGGATGGCGAAACGCTTAAACTCTTTAGCCGGAGAGGCTTTAATGGGTTTATGACGTAACGATGCCAGGCTATAAATTAATAGATATAATATATTTATTACAAACAATACATATATTATCCAATCTGCTATATGCAAAATATGTTCCAATTTTTCAACTATTTACCTGTTTATGCCCCTAACATTATCCTTATATGGATATTTGTCACAAAGATA
>ENA-OQLB01000294-OQLB01000294.1-human-gut-metagenome-genome-assembly--contig:-NODE-294-length-29584-cov-7.832705_pt1 | contig 29584 bp, 42 predicted proteins | sample MGYA00242656_ERZ504813 | MGnify/ENA primary metagenome ERZ504813 (study PRJEB26092, sample SAMD00036388) | human gut metagenome | host: Homo sapiens | study: EMG produced TPA metagenomics assembly of... | reverse complement strand
AGATTTTTTTTGTAAAAGGCCGGTTTTACGCAAAACCGTCAAAAGGGTTCCTGATTCACAGGGCTTGTCCAAGGCGGCCGGCTGCGTCTGGACAAGCCTTACGAATCGCCGCCGGGATACCCGCGCTTTTTTAAGGGTTTCATCACAGCGCGGCCAGCACATCCAGCGGAGCTTTGGCAAAGCAGTCGGCGCCCGCCTCCTTCAGCTCCCGATAACCCCGAAAGCCCCATTCCGCCCCGCAGCAGCGGATTCCGGCGTTATGAGCAGTCTCTACGTCTACATTGCTGTCTCCCACATAAAGGCAGGCTGGTTTCTCCGCGCCCTTCTGGGCGATCAATTGATTCAGCGCCGCCGGGTCCGGCTTCTTGGCTACGCCGGGCCGTTTGCCAACAGCCGCGAAAAAGAAGATCCCGGGGAAATACCGCTTCATCAAATCCCCCACAAACTCATCCGGCTTATTGGACAGCACCGCCGCTGGGATATTCCTTTTCGCCAGCGCCTCCAAAAGCTCCCTGGCGCCATCATAAGGCTGGTTCGGTCAAAACGGTGAACATTATAATACCGGTCAAAATCCGCCTTAAGAGCTTTGACCAGGCCTTCGTCCCCGCTTCCCGACGCCCGGCGGATCAGCGTCAGCACGCCGTCCCCTACAAAATACCGGTAGCTGTCGATGGGATGCTGGGGAAGCCCGTTTTTCTCCAAGGCGTAATTCACGCTTACCGCCAAATCCTCTAAAGTGTCTAAAAGGGTGCCGTCTAAATCGAAAATACAGAATTCTGTCATAATTCTCTTCCTTTATCCTATTGTTGCAGGCTATCGTTTATTTCTCCCGGCTGGGGCCGCGGCCGGCTACAGCTTTGATAGAATATCCTCTACCGATTCCCTGGCCTCCTCCGGGGTTTCCCCGGGCAGCTCCTTTTTCTCGGCAAGCTGGCTGAGAACCCCTTTTGTGCTTTTCCCTTCCCGGATTGCCCGGCGGCGCAGGAAAACAATCAGCGTGACTACGCCGGCCACAACCAATACAGCGATGGTAAAGTAGAATACCACGCCCCAGAACCGGGGCTCAGTGCCGTTATAAACCACCCGCCCGTTTCCGCCGTCCAGCTGGAAGGACTCGATCACGCTGCCGTTGACGATCTTAATATCCCGGTTCCTGGATTCCCCCTCGTAATGAAGGGAGGTAAGGCTTTCCTTGCCGTTGGTCTGCACGGTATAGGTGACAGGCACCCCCTGATGCTCTCCCTGGAACAGCCGGCCCATTTGGATATTATCTATAATAGAAACCTCCTGGTTTAAATCAACGCCCTGGCCCTGGCTCTGATAAGAGAAGGAATTCCCGGGGCCGAACAGCATTTTCACTTTTTCTGAAATTTCCTCCGCCGTGCCGGAAAACGACACCCGGCACACTAAATGCTCCTCATCCTCCAATTGAGTGATCTCCAGGCCGGCGTCCTTCTTCTTCAGCATCTCCTGGGCATATTTTGCCCCTTCCTTCCCGTCCTTGGGGAATAGGAAATCAATCTGCCGGGTATAATTTCCATTGCCAAGGCAGATCAGGGTAATCCTGGCCTCATCTACCGGATAATCCCATCCATCGGTGATCCGGATCTTCATGCCCGTCCCGGTGGTTTCCATACGCACGGTATTTTCCCCCACCGCCCCAAAGGATTCCCACTGTCCCTCCTGATAGCGCTGGGGAGTAAACAGCTCCAGCGAGGACTTGTTTTCATACTCGTAGCTGATTTTTATTTCGCCGCCATCCTCTCCGCCGTAGGCGGACAGGTCCAAGGTTTCCTCAAAGGCGGCCCGTTTGGAAAAATACGTCTCCGCGTCCTGCTGGGCCGCATAGCTGATTTGGGAGCAGGCATCCGTATTCATCAGCAGGTCAGTGATCTCCTCCAGCCGTTCCAGGGAAACTCCACGGAAGGCCGCGGTGTAAATATTCCCCGAGGGAAACTCCTGCCAGTCCACGGAGTCCGCTCCTTCACTTCTGGCGTTCATATAGGTAACCAAATCGTTTCCCAGCGCCAGCACCGTGCTTTTGGGAATATAAAAGGAAAACGTCCTGTCATAAACCCGCGGCCATAGCTGACAGTGGAGATTGAAATCTCATCCACGGGCTGAAGCTCCTCCACCTGGTTCACGGTGATCCGGCCGGGCGTGGGCAAGGCTTTGCCGTCCAGGACCACTGACGTTTTTCCGCACTGAAGGGAAAACCCCGGCTTCTCCTCCGGTTCCTCAAGCATCCAGGCAAACAAAGCGGCACTGTCAAAGTCCTCGTAAATCCGGGTACCCTTGAAAAAAATACTGTCCGTGTGAGAAAACACCCCATAGGGCGCCGACCCCATCAAGGCCTCCAGCTTTTTCTGATAATCCTCATGAGACGTAAACTCAAGGGTAAAAACATATTGAATCTGGGAATCCTTTTCCTGCTTGCCGTAGGTCATGGCGCTGGGACACCGGGCCATCATCCCATCCAGCGCGCCCGGGACTGCTCATCCGGGTAATCCGCGGCGGAAAAGCAACCGTCATCACCCGGGAGCCGGACCAGGACGAGTCCACCGTGAGCACGGTATCAACCGTTACCGTCCGCGCCTGGCAGCCGGTAAAAAGGGATAACACAAGGAAGGACCCTATCAGCAAAAGGCAAGCTCCGATTTTTTTCATAAAACCCCTCCGAAACCGTTTCTATAAGGAATAAGGACAGCCCGCCCGCTTTCCGCCTTTGGGGAATGGATCATCGGGCGGCGAAATAAAAAATTCCGCAATGCTTATTGCCGGAAAACCTAAGGATATTCAGCCCCGGCGCCACGGCGCCTCCCCCTCTCGTCCCCTGCGGCAAACTCTGGCACGGTAAGCCGCAGCCGTTAAAAATCGATGGACAAAAGAAGCCCGCCGCTGTGCTTTTCCAAAAGCTAAGGCTTTCTTTTATTTTACCACAAACAAGAAACCACTTCAGCACTATTTTTTGAATTCTTTTGTTTTGTTATTGACAAAACGTATTGGGTCATGTATATATAGTATTGTATAATGTTTAATACTAAACATAAAAGGAGGTGCTTCGCAGGATGAACATCCAATTTAAAAAGGGCGTGCTGGAAATGTGCGTGCTTGTGATGCTGGAATCCGGTGACCGCTACGGCTACGATATCGCCAACGAGCTTTCTCAAAGCATTGCCATCTCCAACGGCACCGTATATCCGATCCTGCGCCTGCTGAAGCAGGAGGAATACGTATCCTCCTATTTAGTGGAATCTCCCGGGGGCGCCCCAGAAAATATTATGCCATCACCCCTCAGGGCAAACGTTTGGCAGACTCTTTAAAAACCGAATGGCTATCCTTTTCCGAAAGGGTCACAGCATGATCCAATTGCTTCAAAAGGAGGGCGGAGGAAAATGAGCGTCGCCGCAAAGCAGGATTTTTTAGACCGCCTTAAGGCTTCCATCAGCTGCCTGCCTCTACAGGATCAGGCGGATATTTTAAACGATTACGAGGAGCACTTCCGCATCGGGCTGGAAAACGGCAAAACCGAGGCGGAAATCGCCGGCTCTTTAGGTTCTCCGGAGGAGCTTGGCGCTTCCTTTGTAGAGGAAAACGCCCAGCCCGTCCCGGCGCAGGAGGAAATCTTCTCCCACTCTCAGACAGCCCCGGCGCCGGATTCTCCGCAGGCGGCAGGCCCTCAAAGCTCCCCGGCCCCCTGGCAGGGACAGGCAGAGGCGGCGCCGCAGGCGCATCAGCAGTCCCAGGCCGAACCGGAGGCGCCGGGTTTCGGATCCTCTCAGGGCGCTCAGCACGAGCGGACGCATCATCAATCTTATGAGTCCCAGCAGGCATGGCCCCATGAGCGATCTCAGGACGCCTGGCAAACGCACTCCTTTGAGCAGGCTCAGGAGGCGCGGCAGCCACACGCCGCCCAGCGCACCCAGGACATCTATTCGGCGGAACCGCCGCAGCAGCCTCCTTATCCTCCCAATGAGGGAAACTATTCTCAGCCTCCTTATGAACAGGCTGGCTCCAAGGGCGGCAGCTCTGTACGGACCGGCCCGCTGGTGGCCATGATTCTTTTGACAATATTCATTATGATCCCTGTGTTTTTCGGCGTAATCGTGGGGGTCAGCCTGGGCCTGGCGTGCTTGTGCTTCGCTCTGGTTCTGGTTTCCATGATTTTATTCTCTCTCACCCCCTTCCACTTCGGCTTCGCTATGCTGGGATTGGCGCTGATCTTTCTTTCCCTGCTGGCGCTCTGCGGCTTGATTGGTTCCTTTATGGTATGGTGAAAGCGATTATCGCCTATTCCCGGTGCTTCGCCCGTGTGATTCGGGGAAAGGAGGCCCAGGCATGAAAATCTTAGGAAAAATCGCATTGATTTTTACCGGCTGCTTTTTGCTGTTCGCTGTGATCGGCAATATCGCTCTTTCCTTCAACGGCGGCGTTAAGGCTTCCTTCCAGCAGGTATACGACCGCCTTGAGGAGGTTTGGCCTTATGAACTGTTCGGCCGGGCGGAGGAATCTTTGGACCAGATTGCGGATCGTCTGGATCCGCCCCAGAAAGCGCCGGACAGCTCTTCCAGCGGCAGCGGCTCCAGCAGCAGCGGCGGTCATGGCTCCGGCGGCTCCCAGGATACTGTAAGCGGCCAAGACGCCTACCAGGTGCCGGCCGGCGGCCTATGGGAAATCGACGTAAAGGCCCAGGGCTGCTCGGTAGAGATTGCTCCTGGGGACCCCGGCAGTCAGGTTTCCGTGGTTTTGGAACGGAAAAACGACCAAAAGCTTCAGCTGGAGGTATACCAGGAGGAGGAGGAACTGAAAATCCGCGCCACCAAACGGGGCCTGATCCCCTCCGCCAAGCAGGATGCGGTTCTGAGGGTTAGTATTCCTTCTGACTACAGAGGCGGCTTCTCCTTTGAGGGAGACGCCTGCTCGGCAGTTCTCAGGGATATCAATTTCTCGGGAGAAATTGACCTGGAATTGTCTGCCTGCGATCTCCAGGGAAGCGGCCTTCAGGGAACGGAGATTTCCATCTCCGCTTCCACCGCTACCATCTCCCTTTCCGGGCTTCGCGGGAAGCTGGATTTGGAGCAGAGCCTGGGCGACACCAGCCTAACCTTCGCGGAGGTGGCCGGGGATATCGAGGTGGAAAACAGCCTGGGAAACGTGGATCTGTATTTTCCTCCTAATTCTCCCATTCAAATCAACAGCGCCTCTTCTTTAGGAGAGATTCATAGAAACCTCCAGCACAGTGGCTCCGGTCAGGCTTCCGGCCCTCTTTACCAGGTGGAGATCGCCTCCTCTATGGGTTCCGTAAGCCTAAATGACGCGGAGTAACAAAAAGTTCAGGGGAAAGCCCTGCGGCGAGTGCCCTCGCTGCGGGGCTTTTTCCCTTTTCCGCTTTTCTTTTTCCCGAATATAGAGTAGAATAGAATGAAACCGCACAGCAGGTATTTTGCATGTGCTACGATTCTCCGCACCAGCTTTCCCGCTATAAGACCTTTCCCCGATCCTAGGCGGGTTCTGGGTTTATTTCCTCACGACGCCCACGCCCCCGGACTGGCGGACGGCGTACTGGTACCGTAAAAAAAGCGGTAATCAAGGTAAAGCTGGAAAACAGCTGAATAAAGCCATACAATAACCGGCACTGGCAAAATTTGTAAGCAGGAGGGGTTTCGCTGTGAAAATTATCGCTTTAGATATCGGCGGCACCGCCGTCAAGTCCGGACTGGTGGACAACGGCGTTCTCAAGGAGCACCGGGAAACGCCTACCCCTGCCGCCGAGGGCGGGCAGGCTGTTGTGGCGCTGGCCAAAAAGCTGATCGCCGCTTATCTGCCGGAGGGCGCGGATGGCATCGGCATCAGCACCGCCGGGGTGGTAGACAGTAAAAGCGGCTCCATTCTTTTCGCAGAGGACTGTATCCGGGGGTACACCGGCATACAGGTGAAGGCTTTGCTGGAGGATGCCTTTTCCTTGCCCACCGCGGTGGAGAACGACTTGAACGCAGCCGCAGTGGGAGAAGCGCCTTCGGCGCGGGCAAGGGCTGCAAAAGCCTTTTATGCGTAGGCTTCGGCACCAGCGTCGGCGGCGCGGCGGTGCTGGATGGCAGGCTTTATACCGGCTCTCATTTCGGCGCCGGCGAGTTCGGCCACATGGTCACTCACGCCGGGGGCCTTCCCTGCGGCTGCGGCCAAAGGGGCTGCTTTGAGCGGTATGCCTCCGCCTCGGCCCTGGTTCGGCAGGCTCAAAGGCTGGATCCTTCTCTGGACAGCGGCAGGGCGATTTTCCGCCGGCTGAGGGAGCCCCGGGTAAAAGCTGTGGTGGACAGCTGGCTGCGGGAGATTGTGTACGGTTTAGCCTCTCTGATCCATCTTTGGGATCCCGACTGCCTGGCGCTTTGCGGCGGCGTCATGCAGCAGTCCTACCCCGTCGAACAGCTGAAAGCGCTGGTTCCTAAAAGCGTGATGCCCGCCTACCGTTCCGTCTCAATCCAGCTGCTCAGCTCGGCAACCAAGCCGGCCTCCTGGGGGCCGCGGAGCTGGCCCGGCGGCTGGCAGCCGGCCAGCTCCGGTAATTCTTCTCAAGGGGAAATTAAATTATGGAAAAGGACCGGCTCCGCACAGCGCGGGGCCGGTCCTTTTTTTTGTCAAAATCAGCCTGTCCGGGACAGGTACTCCTATAAATCGGGGAAAAAGGAGAAAAAGACAGGTTGTTTGGAAAGAAAATAGGAAACCTTCTTTTGTCCCCTTCATATTTTACATAGTAAGGGTAGCGTTCTGAAAGGCCGTCATTCCAGCTTCAGCAAGCCGGCGGCGTTCTCATACAGAATCTTATCCTTCAGCGAAGCGTCAATAGGAAGGTCCTTGACGGCCGATACAGCGGACTGTTGGTCGTCCCAGGGAGAATCGGTTCCAAACAGCAGCCTGTCCGGTCTGTGATTCCTGATGATCCGCAGAATTTGCTCCCGGCCGAACCGTCCCAAGGTAAAACTGGTGTCCAGATAAAGATCCTTACCCACCAGCAGCCTTTCCACATCATCCAAATAATTGTAGCCTCCAAATGAGCCAGCACCAAGGTCAGCCCCTCCAAGCGGGGAAGAATCCTGGCGATCCGCTCGGGCGTGCAATGATGGCAGTGAGGGAAGGACACGTCCATGCCGCCGTGAACCAGAACCAAAAGCCCCAGATCCCGGCAAGCTCCATCAGCTCCACCATGGCTCGTCGTCAATAAACAGGCCCTGAAAATCCGGATGAAGCTTTACGCCGATCAGGCCGGCAGCCCGAATCCGTTTCAGCTCCTCCCGGTAATTCTCGTAAAGAGGATGGATCCCTCCCAGGGAAAACAGGCCGTCCCTCCCGTTGACGGAGATCGCGAAGCTATTAATGGACTCCACCTGCTTGGGGCGGGAAGCGATGGGCAGATTGAGGGAATAATCCACCCCGCCCGTTTCATCGAGGCCAGCAGATCCTCCGCCGGCCGGACAGGACGGATTTTACATTTCCCGACTGTTCCAGCCCGCCAATCGCGCGGGCGGCGAGAGCGTCGGGGAAAATATGTGTATGAAAATCGATGACCATAAAAAGACCTTCTTTGCATTGTCAAAAATTACTGCTTTTCCAAAGCGGGTTTCTTCTATATGATGAAAGTATAGAGTTCTAGGAAGAAGGGTTGACATTGATACTTGAACTAGTCGATGAATCCAGACTGTTGATTATATTATCACCGGAAGACATGGAGGATTACCAGCTCACCTTCGACTCTCTGGACTGGCAGAACGGGCACTCCCGCTCGGTCATCAAGGAATTTCTCCGGATGGCCTGCCGCCAGAAGGGGTTTTGCCCGGGAGACAGCCGCCTGCTGATCGAGGCTGTGCCCGACGAGGAGGCTGTGTGCTTCTGGTAACCATGCTTCCCGAGGAAAAGGCCAAACGCAAGGTCTACCGGATTAAGGAAAACCAGCCTTCACTGACCCCGTTTTTATTTCGATTCGACCAGGCAGAGAACCTGCTGGCAGCGGTAGACCGGGTTTACCGCCAATTTTACCATCCGCAAAAGGCGGCGTGCAGCAGCAGGCTTTACCTTTTAAACCGCGCCTACTATCTGATTATGTACGGCGGCAAAAGGCTCCCCTGCCCGGTGGAGATTCTGCTGACGGAATACGGCTCCTATGTGGGCAAGGGCCAGCAGGCCGCGGCCCAGGTTTTGGAGCACGGAAAGCTGCTGGCCGGCGAAGACGCCGTCACCACCGTAGGTCTTCAGCTTGCCCGGTGCTAAGCGCCGGAGAACGGCTTTCAGGGCCGCCTGATTGGAGCGGACGGCCAGGCTCCAGGCCGCCGGTGCTCTGCCGATAAAGCGGGCTGCGTGCCGTCTAAACCAAAGCGAACCGCAGCGAACAGCCAAAAACCCACGGATCCTCACGGGCCCGTTTCCTCACAGCGCCTGACAAAAGCTTTCCAGCGCTCCCAGGCCGAAGCCGAGACCACCGGAGCTCTCCCGGGCCGCCTTATCGGCGCGGCTGCCGGGCAAGCCGGATACTGGCTTGCCTGCGTCCGACGGCAGGGCGCCGGCTCCTTCCAGGGCTGCGGATCAAGCGTTTTGCAGTTCCTTGATCGCGGCCGCCACATCCGGCGCCCTGAACACGCCGGTGCCCGCCACGCATACGTCCACACCGGCGGCGGCGGCCTCATGAGCGGTTTCGCTGTTAATGCCTCCGTCCACCTCTACCAAGACCTTCAAGCCGCGGCGCTTTGCCTCGGCTTTTATCTTCTTTACCTTTTCCAGGCACTCGGGAATCAGCTTTTGTCCTCCAAAGCCAGGCTCCACCGTCATCACCAGCACCATATACAGCTTATCTAAATAAGGAAAAACCGCTTCGGCCTCCGTTCCTGGCTTGATGGACAAGCTGGCGCTGCATCCCGCCTTCCTGATCTGATCCAGAGCCGGGGCGATATAGGCTCCGCCTCCAGGTGGAAGGTAATATTATCCGCGCCGGCATCCAAATAATCCTGGAAGTACCGGCTGGGCCTCTCCACCATCAGATGGACGTCAAAAGGCACGTCGGTATAAGGCCGGATCGCCTTGATCACTGCCGGGCCAAAGCTGATATTGGGGACAAAATTGCCATCCATCACATCCAGATGGATGTAATCGGCGCCCCCTTGGGTGACCTTCTGAATTTCATCCGCCATATGGGCAAAATCGCAGGCCAGTACCGATGGGGATACTTTCATAACAAACAGCCTCCTTAAAAAACGCCTGCCCACGGTACCGCCGCTGAAGGGCACGCGCATATCCATGTGTCTTTTCTTTTCTATTTTAGACGAAAATTTTGGATTCCGCAAGAGGGCGGCAAAGCCGGCTTTTCCGAAGGCCTCCTTGCTTTTCTATAATTTATCCGGGAAAAATCTGCAAAAAGCCCTGTTGTTACCGGTTCTTTCCTTTGCTATACTAAAATTGACAAATCATTGCACGATTTTGTCCTATTGGACTTGGCTTGAGGCGAGCCTTCCTCCAGGGCCGGCCTTTCTTCCGGCGTTTCCCCTTTAAAGCCGGTCATTGAAATACGCCCGCAGCTTCCTGTCCTTTGCGCTGTGAGCGGCATGAACACCTGAAATATTTATTGTACAGCTTTATATCAAATCTAAAAAGCGCGTTGTCCCGCTCATTCAGAAGCGTTAGATTAAGGAAAAGCGAAAAACACAAACAGAAGCCACGGGAAGCATTTTATCAATTTTTGGGACCGCTTAAAATTTGCGCGGCTGAAAAAGCTTAACATAAAGAAAGGAGAATCCCTATGAAAAGCGTGCAAGACACCTATCTTTTGCACAACGGCGTGGCCATTCCCTGCGTCGCTACGGCACCTGCGACACTGACGGAGAGGTCACGGTCCGCAGCGTGAAGTGCGCCCTGCAAGCCGCTACCGTCTGATCGACACCGCCATGTTTTATAAGAACGAGGAGAGCGTGGGGAAAGGGATCCGGGAAAGCGGAGTCCCCCGGGAGGAGATCACTGTGGTCAGCAAGCTGTGGAATTACGACCACAGCTATGAAAAAGCGAAAAAATCCTTCCAGGAATCTTTGGAGAGGCTCGGCCTGGACTATCTGGACCTTTATCTGATTCATTGGCCCATTCCCAAAAACGAGCAGGAAAACTATATTGAAAACAACCGCGAAACCTGGAAAGCCTTTGAGGAGCTGTATCACGAGGGAAAAATCAAGGCCATCGGCGTCAGCAACTTTAAGCCCCACCATCTGGAAGAAATCATGGAGGGAGCCACGGTCATGCCCATGGTGAACCAGATCGAGTTCCACCCGGGCTGGACCCAAATGGAAACCGTCAATTACTGCAAGGCCCATCATATCGCGGTTCAAGCCTGGAGCCCCTTCGGCAGCGGCGAGCTGTTCCGTATGCCGGAAATCAGCGAAATGGCGAAAAAATACGGGAAAGATCCCGGCCAGCTGGCGCTGCGGTGGATATTCCAGCATGGTGTCATCCCTCTTCCCAAGTCGGTGAATCCCGAACGTATTCTTTCCAACACCCAGATTTTCGATTTCGAAATTACCCCGGAGGATATGGCCTATATCGACTCCCTCCAGGGCGGCGGATGGTGCGCCGATCCGGACAAGCCGGAATTTTAAAAGCGGTTCCTCACGAACCGGCCGAAAGCCCGTGCGTCTGAATTGTACCTTCACAGTTTCACTTCCGCGGGTATTCACCAGCCGGTGCGGAAGCCTGTGCTGCTCAGGGCCTCTGAATTTTTCAGAGGCCCTTTCATATTCTCTCCTTTTGCCTGCAAATCGCTAAAACGCCGCTATGGAAAAGCCGGTGCTGACCCGGAGCCAGCCGGCGCCTCTGCCGCCGGGGGCAAGGTGTTTTACCTAAATAAAGAAAAAGCAAAAAAAATTTTGACTAATCTGTTAAGATATGATAAGATAAATGTACTTTTTCAGCCGGCGCTGCGCGGAATGTGCCGGCTAAAATTTTTGTTTGAGGTGTAAGTTATGAAAGAAAGAAGCAGCTTCTCAGGCAGGCTGGGATTTGTTCTGGCTGCCGCCGGTTCCGCCGTGGGACTGGGAAACATTTGGCGCTTTCCATATCTTGCCGCAAAGTACGGCGGCGGTATTTTCCTGCTGGTGTATGTCGTGCTGGTGGTAACCTTCGGCTTCAGCCTGATGGTAGCGGAAATCGCCCTGGGCCGCAATACCAGGCTGAGCGCTATCGGCGCTTATAAAAAGCTGAACAAAAAATTTGGGTTCCTGGGAATTTTGACCGCCTTGGTCCCGATCATCATTCTACCCTATTACAGCGTAATCGGCGGCTGGGTGACCAAATATTTCGTCACCTTCCTGTCCGGCCATCACATGGAGGCTTCCAGCGACGATTATTTCGGCGGCTTTATCGGACAAACCTTTGAGCCGGTGCTCTGGCTGGCTATTTTCGGCGTCATTACCTTTGTTATCGTCCTCTGCGGCGTAAAGCGCGGCATCGAAACCGCTAACAAGTTTATGATGCCTATTCTGATCGTGCTGTGCGTCGCTGTGTGCGTATATTCCTGCACCCTGCCCGGCGCGCTGGAGGGTGTTAAATTCTATCTGATCCCCGATTTCTCCCGGTTCTCCATCAACACGGTGCTGGGCGCTATGGGCAGATGTTCTACTCCATGTCTCTGGCCATGGGAATTATGATCACCTATGGCTCTTATATGAAAAAGGAAACCAGTATTGAAAAATCGGTTTCCCAAATTGAGATCTTCGATACCGGCGTCGCCTTCTGGCCGGCCTGATGATCGTTCCCGCAGTGTTCGTTTTCTCCGGCGGCGACCAGTCCGCCATGCAGTCCGGCCCCGGGCTTATGTTCCAAACTCTGCCCAAGGTATTTGACAGCATGGGCGGCGGCCAGTTCGGCCAGATCGTCGGAGCGCTGTTCTTCCTGCTGGTGCTGTTCGCCGCGCTGACATCCGCCATCTCCCTGATGGAAACCGTGGTATCCATCGTCATCGACAAATTCCATGTCAAGCGTGCGGTCGCCTGCATTATCGTATTTATCGGCATGATGCTGCTGGCGCTACCATCCTCCCTGGGCAACGGCGTATGGAGCCATATTCAGATTCTGGGCATGGATTTCCTCACCTTCTTCGACTTCATCAGCAACTCGGTGATTATGCCGATTGTGGCGTTGCTTACCTGCATTTTCATCGGCTATGTGGTCAAGACCCAGCTGGTTGTGGACGAGGTGAAATCCTCCTCCAAGTTCAGCAGGGAAAAGCTGTTCGTGGTGGTTATCAAATATATTGCTCCTATTTTTATCGTGGCAATTTTGGTAAGCTCCGTTCTCAGCGGCCTGGGCATCATTACCATCTAAGACCGCCTCTGATTGATACCCCCGGCTTGAAGGGCCGGGGGTATTTTTTGTTTTTTGTAGAATACCGATTGAAAATCTATTTTTGTTATGCTACCATTAAATCAATATTAAAATTTTTCCGGCCGGCTGACCCATTTAGACAAGCCCGGCTGAGCAAATGAGGGATGTTTATGACCATTGCGCTGCCCGATTTTATCGCTGAGCTGACGCAGAATCCAGCCCTGTTTATTACAGTGCTCCTGACTCTGGGAGTAATCCTGGTTAACGGCTGGACCGACGCTCCCAACGCCATTGCCACCTGCGTCTCCACCAGAAGCATGGGGGTTCGTCCCGCGATCATTATGGCGGCGGTTTTCAACTTCCTTGGAGTTTTGGTGATGACGGCCATCAACAAGTCCGTGGCGGAAACCATCTACAACATGGTGGATTTCGGCGGCAACGCCCAAGATGCCCTGGTCGCCCTCTGCGCCGCCATGTTCGCCATTGTGGTCTGGGCCACCCTGGCTGGTGGTTCGGTATCCCCACCAGCGAAAGCCATGCTCTGATCGCCGGTATCTCCGGCGGCGCTATCGCTATCCACAACAGCCTTTCCGGCATTAACGGCATGGAGTGGATCAAGGTGATTTACGGCCTGGTGCTTTCCACCTTTCTGGGCTTTGCCATGGGCTGGCTCGCGGTGAAGCTGACCGGCTGATCTGCAGGAGAATGAACCGGAAAAAGACTACCGGCTTCTTTCAAGGAGCCAGATTGCCAGCGCCGGCGCCATGGCCTTTATGCACGGCGCCCAGGATGGGCAAAAATTCATCGGGGTTTTCATGCTGGGCCTGTTCCTCTCCAAGGGAGAAAGCAATGTCACCAGCTTTGTCATTCCTATCTGGCTGATGATCCTCTGTTCCGCGGTAATGGCCCTAGGCACCTCTATCGGCGGCTACCGCATCATCAAATCGGTGGGCATGGATATGGTCAGCCTGGAAAAATACCAGGGCTTTGCCGCGGACTTAGCCGGCGCCGGCTGTCTGCTGATCTCTTCAGTCAGCGGCCTGCCGGTCAGCACCACCCATACCAAAACCACCGCCATCATGGGCGTCGGGGCCTCTAAGGGCCGCTCCTTCGTCAACTGGGGCGTTGTAAAGGATATGGTGCTCACCTGGGTTTTGACCTTCCCGGCCTGCGGGCTGATCGGTTATCTGATGGCCCGGCTGTTCCTGTTTATCTTCTAGCTGTACGCAAAGCCGCTGCGGGATCTTGGCATGACAGGCGGGCGGAACCTCCGCCCGGGTTCCCCCAATCCTGTACGGCTGATCAAACGCTGGTTTCATGCGGTGTCCTTTTCCAATCACCGTAAATTATAAAACGAGAGGGAAATCTTTTATGCGCCGTAAACAAAAAACAGATTTTTATTTCGCCTCCTTTTCCAAGGCGATCGAGTTCTCCCGGCAGGAAGCGCTCATGCTGTATGACGTTCTGCAGGCTTCCAGCCAGAGAATCTTCCCAAGGTGATGGAGGAGATGCATAAGCTGGAAAACAGCGCCGATATTTCTAAGCATGAGATGATGGAAAAGCTGGCTCAGGAGTTTATCACCCCCATTGAGCGGGATGATATCGCCCATTTGGCTCAAGAGCTGGACGAGATTACCGACACATCGAGGACATTATTTTACGCATGTATATGTTTAACATTCAGCCATCCGGGAAGAGCCTTTGATTTCGCTAAGGTAATCATCGGCTGCTGCGAGCAATTGAAGACCGCCCTGGCGGATTTTGACAACTATAAGAAATCGAAAATCATCCCCAGGCCATTATTGAGATTAACAGCCTGGAAAACGAGGGGGATAAGCTTTACACAAAGGCGCTCCGCTCCCTGTTCACTACCTGTAAGGATCCTATCGAGGTTCTCGCCTGGACAGAGACCTTCCGCCACATGGAGCGCTGCTGCGACGCCTGTGAGCACGCCGCCAATGTGATCGAAAGCATCGTCATGAATAACTCTTAAAAGCGCTTCCCGGAGGACGTACGGTTCCCATGGGAAGGGCAGGGCTGGAAAGCAGCCCTCTTCTATTAAAATCAGCGAGGGCGTTGGGCATAATCACCGCGGCGCCGACTGCCCTCAGCAAAAGGGCGGACGGCTGATATGAATCTCCAGAGAAAAAGCCGGCAGGAAAGGGATTTCCCCTTTTCCCGCCGGCTTTTTCCCTGGCGGCAAGTCCCGGGCTAAGCCGGAGTATGCCGCCTGTTCCGGGCCTCTTGAGCGGAGGCCAAAAGCACAGCCCCGGCTTTGAGCGTAATCGCCCATATATTTTATAAAATTTATCCGCGCGCCATACGACCGCAAAAATCCTGTTGGAATCGTCTTTTTTATTTCTGAAAAAACTCAGGTGTTTTCTCTCTCAAAATAGCTTAAACCTTGCTTTTACGCCGCTTTTGAGAAGGTATTTAATTTTTGTACTAAAAAACGGGCTCCCGCTGTCAGCGCCATCCCTCCGTCACCAGTTCAGGCCTGGAAAGCTTCCCCGCAGCCAGGCTTCCGCCTCCGGAAGCCTGTGGGTCAGCAGAAGGCCCGCCAAAAGCGCCAGCGCCAAAACCAGCAGAAGCAAAAAGGCCGGCAAGGCCTTTTTGCTGTTTTTTCCCTTTTTTGCCGAAGGCTTTCCCGGCGCCGCGCCAAAGGCTGTCTCTGAGGCCGGCCGGGCTGCGGCTCCCGCCGCCTCCTCACTCCGCTTGATTTCCTCCTGAAGCTCCCTGGCCCGCCGCTGCGGGTCCTTTCTCTGTTCAAGCCGGCCGACCGCCAGGGAAAGGCCGTACTTTTTTTGAAGCAGCTCTGTCACCTGCCGGTCAAAAAAGCGCTTCCACAGCCCCTGGGTCGTCCGGAAGCAGCAGCAAGGACTGCCGCCCGCTTTCCAAAAAGAAGCCCTCGGGGCGGCCGTGATCCTCTGTCAGGGAAACGCCGTTTCGGAACACCGGCGGGTTCACGCTGGACAGAGGCTGCGACAAAAGCTTGGCGGCCTGCCGGGCGGCGTTCCGCTCATCCGGCCTGGACAGTCCGCCGACTACCAGCAGCAGATTCCGCCGGGATACCCCCTTTCCAGAGCGGCCGCCAGCTCCTCCGGCTGGTGGCCGCCGTTACTTCGGCGATGATTACGCCCAGGCCGCCCAGCAGCTCCTCCAGCAGCTCCTCCAGCTGGCCCGTACGGCCCGCCAAATAAAATATCAGCTCACATTTCATAGATCGTTTCTGTTTCCTCTCCGGTCAATTATCCCCCGGCATAACGGGATCCGGGTTGACTTCCGCCTGCGCGATGTCCACAGTGCTGCTCTCCCCTTCCCGCACCCGGCGGGCATACACCACGGTACGGTAATTCTCCTGCTCATAGGAACAGGTGGAAAGGGTCAAAATCTGGTCGCTGCCCTCCACCTCCACAGGACAATCAATCAGGGAGCGGCTTCTGACCTGCTCCACATATTCCAGGAAGCTTTCCTCAGACGCGAACTCTCCCTGCAGGTAGGGGAACGGCGTGCCCTGGCTCGCCAGAGTATTCACCTTGATCACCGCGAAAACCTTCCAGGTGCCGCTGCGGTAAATATCGTCAAAATGATCACCGGATTCTGCTTATAAAACTCCAGATCCCCATACTTGAGAATTGCCGCAAACTGGCTTCCGTCGTTCATATTGTGCCCGTGCAGGATCACATTCTTCGAGTTTACCCCGTTGACGCAGGAGGCGTCCAGGAAAATACTGCCGTAGCGGTCGTCATTCTTCAGGTAATCCCGGTAAAGGTAAAATTCCGGGTCTTCTCCCTCCGCCGACTGCAGCACCGGATAATCAATGGGGGTATTCGGCACGGTGATCCATCCCTTAATATCCGGGTTCAGCGCCCGCAGCTCATCAAATTTTGACAGGTTCCCTCGCTGTTTACTTCCTCCGAGGATGTAGTATCCTCTACCCCCCGGGTAGGATAAATCTGCTGGATTTCAACACTCTTCTGGTTATGCTGATAAGGCTCCCAAAGCAGGTAATACACCAGCATACCCGCCGAAACCACAAACACCACAGAGCAGAGCACCAGCAGAAAAATTCTCAGCCTTTCTTTCCAGCTTTTTTTCGGCTTTGCCATCGCGTGCTTCAACGCCATCCACCTCGCTTGTCAAGTTATCAGGTTATTCCTTCGCATATCCGATCTTCGTCATCATGGCCTGATCCGCCGCTTCCCCGGAGCATTTCCTCCCACTCCACGCCGGATTCCGCCAGCTCCACAAATTTCAGCACCGGCCTGGTGCGGGGATGCTTCGGCGTGAACACGGTGCAGCAGTCCTCATAGGGCTGAATGGAAATGTCAAAGGCCTCGATTTTCCGGGAAATCCGGACGATCTCCTCCTTGTCCATACCGATCAGGGGCCGGAATACCGGCAGGCCGGCCGCCGCGTCGGTGCAGGCAATAGCGTGAATCGTCTGGCTCGCCACCTGCCCCAGGCTTTCCCCGGTAATCAGGCGGCACAGCCCTCCCGCGTCCCGATATGGGAAGCGATTTTCATCATCATGCGGCGCATGATGATAGTGAACAGCTCCTCCGGGCACCGGGCCTGGATCGTCTCCTGTATTTTGGTAAAGGGCACGGTGAACAGCCGCATACGGCCGCTGTATTCCGAAACCCTGGCCAGCAGCTCCTTAACCTTTTCCTCCGCCCGCTCGCTGGTATAGGGCGGGCTGGCAAAGTGCACCGCCGTCAGCTCAACGCCCCGCTTAGCCATCATCCAGGCCGCCACCGGGCTGTCGATGCCGCCGGAAATCAAAACCGCCGCCTTGCCGCCGGTTCCCACCGGGATTCCTCCGGCTCCGCGCTCGGCTTCTCCGCGGACATAGGCTCCAAAATCCCGGATCTCCACGGTGACGGTAATATCCGGCTCGTGGACGTCCACCGACAGGTTCGGAAACCGTTCCAGCAGATACCCGCCGGTCTCCGCGCAGATGGCGGGGGATTTCAGCGGGAAAGCCTTATCGGAGCGCTTGGCCTCTACCTTAAAGGTGGCCGCCTCCTCCAGCGCCTCTTTCAAATACTCCGCCGCGGTCCGGTTGATATCGTCCATGTCCTTTTTCGCCATGCAGGCCCGGGAATAGGCCGCAATGCCGAACACCTTGCCGACCCTTTCGCAGGCGTCGTCTAAATCCACGTCCTCCTCCAGGGGCCGCACATAGATAGTGGACTGGGCGCTCCTCACCTCAAATTTTCCCAGGGGCGCTAAATGCCTCTTAATGTTCTTCATCAGCACATCCTCAAAGGTGCGCCGGTTCAGCCCCTTCAGGGCGATCTCTCCAACCTTGATTAAAATTAACTCCTGCTTCATACTCAGGCTCCTTATATTCAACAGTTCTTCCGTTTTTACCGCGCAGGCAAAACACCAAAACACCGGCTCAGCTCCGCCGAAGGCCGGCAGACTCAAAACCCGTTTACCGCCTCTTTCATGCTTTCCTTTTTCCGGCCGCAAAAGCCTTCGGTTGGCGCCGGACCCAAATTCAAGCCCGGCAACACAGCGGCTTGCCGCTTGATACCGGCCGGGCCAGCCAAACCGAATCGGCCCCCTCCGCCGGGGCGCCCGCGTCCCGCTCGATGCTTTCCCGGGAAGGCTTACCCGGATCGCCGAGGAAATTCGGCTGTCCGGCAGGCCGCAGGCAGGATCCGGCGGCTATCTCCTGGCGTCTGGCCAGGCAGGCTACGGCCCTCCCGCACGCCTTCCGCCAGGCGTCCGCGTCCCGCTCGGTGTTTCCCGGGAAAAGCCTACCCGGATTGCCGAGGAAATTCGGCTGTCCGGCAGGCCGGCCGCTTTCAGCACATGGCTTTGCTTTCCCTTCGCACAGGCGGATCCGGAGGATACATAGATTCCCCGCTGAGCCAGAAAATGCAGCATGGTTTCGCTGCGGATCCCCAAAGCGGAAAAATTCAGCAGATAGGGGAGCCCCTCCACCGGGGAGTTGACCTCCACGCCTTCCAGCCCGGACAGCTTTTGGAGCGTGTAATCCCGCAGCTTCTCCATACGGCTATAGGCCTGCCGCCAATCTGGAAGCTCCTCCACCGCCGCGCCAAGCCCGGCGATCAAGGGGGCGGCCTCAGTGCCTGGGCGCAGCTCCCGTTCCTGGCCGCCGCCGAAGGTTCTGGGTAGAATCCTGGCATTTTTACTTACATATAAAGCCCCGACGCCTTTCGGGCCGTGAATTTTATGCCCGCTGACCGTCAGCAGGTCGATCCCCAGCTTCTCCGGCCTAAGCGGAAGCTTGCCGTAAGCCTGAACCCCATCCACATGAACCAGCGCCGGCGCGCCGGCCCGTTTCACCGCCTTTTTCAAGACCTCGATAGGCTGAATCGAGCCAAGCTCGTTATTAACCGCCATCACGCTTATCAAAATCGTATCGCCGGTCACCGCTTTCAAAACCGCTTCTTCCGGAACACGTCCGTCCGCATCTGGAGTTAGGAACACCACCTCAAAGCCTTCCTTTTCCAGCTGTCTCATCGGCTCAAGAACCGACGGATGCTCGATGGCCGTGGTCACGATTCGCTTTCCCCGCCGCGGCCCGCGGCCGCGCCGCCCAGCACCGCCAGGTTATTCGCCTCGGTGCCGCCGGAGGTAAAGATAATTTCCCTAGGCTGGGCGCTCAAGGAAACGGCTACCGCCTGCCTGGCATGGGCGACCTCTCTTTGGGCCTCCAGCCCCTTTTTATGCAGCGAGGACGGATTGCCATAGCACTGGGTCATCAGCTCCAGCACCTTTTCCGCGCTTTTTTCGCACACCCGGGTGGTGGCGCTGTTGTCCAAATAGATTTCCTCCAAGAGAGTCCCTCCAGCCGATACGAATTGATCAGTCTATTTTCCGGGCTCGACGGCCCGGAATTTCTAAAGACAGGTTTATTATACAACAAATATAAAAACCAGGCAAATAAATTTGCCTGGCAGAAAAAGACGGGTCTGGACGAAAGCCCCTTATTTAAAACCAAATCTTATGCAAAAAATTAAAGAACCAGCCTTTTCCATCGGGAGGAATAAATCCTTCCATTTCATTCTCAGACCTCTAAATTTTAACAAATATGGGGATAATATCCCCTTAAAATAAGGCTTCCCACCTGCTATTATAGTGTTCAGAATAAGCGGGAGGTGAACCTATGAAAAATATTCTCGACGAAATTGTCAGGCTCCGTACAGAGAGGAACTGGTCCGAATACACGCTGGCAAAAAACTGCGGACTTTCCCAATCCACCATAGGCGGCTGGTACCGCAGCCATCAAACACCTACGATACAGACCCTGGATAAGATATGCCGGGGGCTTGGGATCACCCTGTCTCAATTTTTTGCCGAAGATGGAGACCCGGTTTCCCTGACCAGAGAAGAACGGGATATGCTGGACGTATGGTGTGCCCTTCCTCCTCAAAAGCGCCGGCTGGTGGTAGAACTGCTGAGAAATCCCTAGCGGCTCTCTGCTCGATCTGAAAACAAAGCTTTCAGCCTCAAATCTAAACAGTGCTATCCGGTTTTAGATTTTAAAGCGAGGATTTTTGTGAAATAATTTCACAAAAGCCGTGCTCTACTGAATCCCCAGCCGATTCTTTGCAAAAAAGCGTTTGCGGATTTTTCATCCGCAAACGCTTTTTTAATATCCGTTTTTCAGCTTATCTTAAGCTTATTCCGCTTTCAACCTTTCCTTTCCGGCCAGCGGACATTTTTTTACAGGCTTACATTTTCGGGTCCGGCGGAAGCGGCACGTCACCCAGGCGCTTTACCTCGAAGCCGTTTTTCTTAAATTCCTCGTAATCAAAGGCTTCCAGCTCGTCATAGGCCAGCTTATGGAACTCATAGAAATTCTCCCAATACTCATAGCCCTCACCAAGGCTATGGTTTAGGAACGCGTCCGCCATGGCGATGCCAGTGGCGGGAGCTACATAAAACGCCCCCATCGCCATTACGTTACAGTTGTTGCCGGTAACGCATCTCAAAGCGGAGGGCACGTTTTCACACACCGCGCAGTGAACATGCGGGCACTTGCTGGCGGCGATATGGATCCCCATACCGGTGCCGCAGAAAATCAGGCCTTTTCGAATTCTCCCTCCGCGATTTTTGCTCCGACCTTTAGGCCGATGCGGTGGAACATCTCGGGATTTTCCTCATCCACGGATTTCACGCCGATGTCGGTGACCTCCCATCCGTTCTTTTCCAGGTGGGCGACTACCGCGTTCTTCAGCGGACCCCGGCGAAATCCGCGCCGACCAGAACCTTTTTGTCTTTGACCATTTTCATCTTGCATTGCCTCCTTTTATTTTAAGTGGTTATTCGCAGGAATGACGGCGGTATCTCAACAGCCTGTCAAAACCCGGCTTTATATTTCTATTACTAATGGCAGGTGATTCTCTCAATGCCGGCAGATATTTATTTTTTGAGCGCTGAGGCTTCCTTTCGCTTTCGGGAAACCGTGGGGCGCTATTAAAAAATAGCTTTCCGGGGTATCGGGCCTTTGCTCTTTCCACTAAAACCGACACGGAATTATTTTTTGAGCGCTGAGGCTTCCTTTCGCTTTCGGGAAACCGCGGGGCGCTATAAAAATAACCGGAAGGCGTGAGTCCTTCCGGTTCTCCTGCGCCTTCTCACTCCCAGCGGGGGACCTATGCTCCAGTTTATTTTTTCAAGATTATTTTTTATTGAAACATATCCTTCAGCTTATCCCGGAAGCCCTTCCGCTTCTGGTAGTTCCGGTCTGTGGCGCTGCTGTCAAATTCCTTCAGAATATCCTTTTGCTTCTGGCTCAGGTTCTTGGGCACCTCGATAGTCACCTGGACGAACTGGTCGCCCCGGCCCCGGCCTCCCAAATGGGCGATTCCCTTGCCCTTCAGCTTGAACACGTCGCCGGGCTGGGTGCCTCCCGCAAAGCGTAGGTCACCTTGCCATCCAGGGTGGGCACCGTTACATCGGCGCCTAAAGCCGCCTGGGTAAAGGTCACCGGCATCTCACACCAAACGTCGTCGCCCCGGCGCTCGAACACCGCGTGGGGACGCACCGACACGTAAACGTGCAAGTCGCCCGACGGGCCGCCGTTCTGTCCGGCGTTGCCCTGGCCGCTGACGTTCAGCACCTGGTCATCGTTGATTCCCGCGGCACAGTGACCTCCAGGGTCTTGCTTTTCCGCACCCGGCCCTGGCCGCCGCACACGTGGCAAGGCTTTTCGATGATCTTGCCCGTGCCGTGGCAGTGGTCACAGGAACGGCTGGTCTGCATCACGCCGAAAGGAGTCCTCTGATTGATCCTTACCTGGCCGGTGCCGTTGCAGGTGGGACAGGTTTTGGGTGAAGTTCCCTTTTCCGCCCCGGTGCCGCCGCACTCGGTGCAGTTGATAATATTCTGATAAGTAATGGACTTCTTGCAGCCCTTGGCGGCCTCCTCAAAGGAGATATTCAGCACCGCCTCGGTATCGGTGCCCCGCCGCGGGGCGTTGGGGTTGGCCCGCCGTCTTGAGCCGCCGAATCCTCCGCCGAAAAAGCTGCCGAAAATATCCCCCAAATCAATATCCTCGCCAAAGGGGCTTCCATAACCGCCGTAGCCTCCGGCGCCGCCGCCGAAATTGGGATCCACCCCGGCGTGGCCGAACTGGTCGTATTTCGCCTTCTTCTCAGGGTCGGACAGGACCTCATAGGCCTCGTTAACCTCTTTGAATTTTGCTTCCGCCTCTTTGTTGTTAGGATTCAGATCCGGATGGTATTTTTTCGCAAGCTTGCGGTACGCTTTCTTTATTTCATCTTCCGAGGCGGTCTTAGGAACACCGATCACCTCGTAATAATCCCTTTTTTCTGCCAAACTTCTCACCTCTGTTCAGAGCCGGAGCGCTGAGGCCCGGTTCCTTGGTATGGGTCGCGCGCGGACCGCCGGATGCCGGAACTTGAAATTCCGCCGGCTTGCCCGTACCCTGTGCGCCGCCCGCAGGAAACCGCCTGCGGACACGCACAGGGCGCGGCCAAAGAATGGCCGCGCCGATTCAACCGCTCATTTAATAGAGTCTGCTAAGCTACAAAGCCTATTTTTTATTATATCGCCCAAGCTGCCTGTTTGCAACAGCTTCTTTGCCCCTCGGGCGGGACGGCAACCTTATTCCTTATGGTCGTCGTCCACTTCCTTGTAGTCAGCGTCGTAGACGTTGCCGTTGGCGCCGCCCTGGTTCGGATCTCCGCCAGGCTGCTGCGCGGCGTTGGGATCGCCCTGGGGCGCAGCCTGCTGGTACATCTTGCCGGACACCTCGTACATGGTCTTCTGCAGTTCGTCCTTGCCGTTCTTGATCCGGTCCATATCGTTGGCCGCGATAGCCTCCTTCAAGGCGGCTACCTTCTGATTCAGGGCGGACTTATCATCCTCGGAGATCTTGTCGGCGTTATCGGAAATCAGCTTTTCTGTGGCATAGCACAGGTTCTCAGCCTCGTTCTTCTGCTCGACTTCCTCTCTCCGCTTCTTATCCTCATCGGCATACCGCTCGGCCTCCTTCACGGCCTTGTCGATATCCTCCTTGCTCATGTTGGAGCTGGAGGTAATGGTGATCTTCTGCTCCTTGCCGGTACCCAGATCCTTGGCGTACACGTTCACGATGCCGTTGGCGTCGATATCGAAGGTAACCTCGATCTGAGGAATTCCTCTGGGAGCGGGCGCAATGCCATCCAGCTTGAACAGGCCAAGCTGCTTGTTATCCCGGGCAAACTCACGCTCACCCTGGAGCACGTTGACCTCTACCTGGGTCTGGCCGTCCACGGCGGTGGAGAAGATCTGGCTCTTCTTGGTGGGAATGGTGGTATTTCTCTCGATGATCTTGGTCATCACGCCGCCCATGGTTTCCACGCCCAAAGAAAGGGGCGTAACATCCAGCAGCAGCAAGCCTTCCACCTCGCCGCCCAGCACGCCGGCCTGGATAGCGGCGCCGATGGCCACGCACTCGTCGGGTTGATGCCCTTGAACGGCTCTTTGCCGGTAAACTTCTTCACAGCCTCCTGAACAGCGGGGATTCTGGAGGAACCGCCCACCATCAGGACCTTGTCGATCTTATCGATGCTCAGGCCGGAGTCGGACAGAGCCTGACGGACCGGGCCCATGGTCTTTTCCACCAGGTCGGCGGTCAGCTCATTAAACTTGGCTCTGGAAAGGTTCAGATCCAAATGCTTGGGGCCGGTGGCGTCGGCGGTGATAAAGGGCAGGTTGATGTTGGTGGAGGTGATGCCGGACAGGTCAATCTTGGCCTTTTCCGCGGCTTCCTTTACCCTCTGCATAGCCATTTTGTCGCCCTTCAGGTCCACGCCGGTCTCCGCTTTAAAAGAACCCACGATCCAATCCATAACTCTTTGGTCGAAGTCGTCGCCGCCTAAGCGGTTGTTGCCCGCGGTGGCAGAACCTCCTGAACGCCGTCTCCCATCTCGATGATGAAACGTCGAAGGTGCCGCCGCCCAGGTCGTATACCATAACCTTTTGGTCGGTTTCCTTATCGATGCCGTAGGACAAAGCCGCGGCGGTAGGCTCGTTGATGATTCTCTTGACATCCAAGCCCGCGATCTTGCCGGCGTCCTTGGTGGCTGGCGCTGGGCGTCGGTGAAGTAAGCCGGAACGGTGATGACCGCCTGGGACACCTTCTCGCCTAAATAGGCCTCCGCGTCTGTTTTCAGCTTGGTCAGGATCATCGCGGAAATCTCCTGGGGAGTGTAATCCTTTCCATCGATATTCACTTTGTAATTGGAGCCCATTTCTCTTTTGATAGAGGAAACGGTTTTCTCCGGGTTGGTGATGGCCTGGCGCTTTGCCACCTGGCCTACCAGACGCTCGCCGGTTTTGGAGAACGCCACCACGGACGGGGTGGTTCTGCCACCCTCAGCGTTGGGGATGACTACCGGCTCGCCGCCCTCAATCACCGCTACGCAAGAATTGGTTGTACCTAAATCGATACCGATTGTTTTTGCCATAATAAAATTCCTCCTATTGTCGCTGCGCTTCGCGCGTTTATTTTTTGGTTATGTGCAATTTATAAAATCAGGGAAAACCCTGGAACTGCCTTGCTAATTCGCTACCTTGACCATAGCATGGCGGATGACCTTTTCCTTCAGCATATAGCCCTTCTGGAACACCTCCACAATGGTGTTTTCCGCGATGGATTCGTCCTCTACGTGGGCTACCGCGTTGTGAAGCTCCGGGTTGAACTCCTCGCCGGCCTCGCCTACCGGGGAAACCCCCAGCTTTTCCAGCGCCGCGTTAAATTGGCTCTGAATCAGCTCCAGCCCCTTTTGATATTCCGCCGTGGCGCCATCCTCGGCCTTTACCGCGTATTCCAGGCTGTCGGCGATGGGGAGAATCGCTTTCACCGCCTCCGCCGTGGCGTCGGCGTAAATCGCCCGCTTTTCCTTTTCCGTCCGCTTCCGGAAGTTTTCATATTCCGCCGCGGTTCTCAGTAGCAGGTCCTTCTGCCTGCCCAGCTCCTTTTGAAGCTCCTCCAGCGGGCTGCTTTGGGCTTCCTCTGCCGCTGCCTCCTGATCCCCGGCCTTAGTTTCAGCTTCCGGCTGCTTCTCCGTTTCTTCCTCACAGGCCGTCTCCTGCTGGGGAATATTTTTTTCCTGGTCCTTCTCTCTTTTTTCCTTCTTACTCAAGATCTATGTCTCCTTTCGGTTGAATTCTGTATCTTAAAGCGCGGCTAAACGCCTACGTCCATAATCTCGTTGAGCATACCGCCCACAGACTGGGCCAGATACTGCAGATTGGAAACAATCTTGGGATAATCCATCCGGGTGGGACCGATTACGCCCAGGGTTCCCCGGGTCTGCCGGCCCATGGAGTACCGGACCAGCACCACGCTGGTGTCGATCATCTCCGGCTGGTTGCTTTCCCCGCCGATCAGCACCCCCAGCTTTTCCTTTTGGGCCCCGATCAGCTTCGCCAGCTCGCCGCGCTGTTCCAAAAAATGAAGCAGCCGCTTCACGCTGTCCACCTCGTACTCCGGCAGATACAGCAGGTTGGTGCGGCCCTCCAGCAGCACGTTGGTCTTTAGAACCTCCCGGCACGCCTGGCCCAGGGCCACAAACACCGGCGCCATCATCAGGGAAAGCTCCCCGATGGAAAAGGCGGTGGATTTGATAAAGTCCGGCGTGACGTTCAGCAGATGCACGCTGCCCATCTTTTCGTTGAGCACGTTGGAGAACATCCGCAGGATATCTGAATTCAAAAGGTAATTCGTCCGGAACAGCTTGCTTTTTACCGCCCCCGTAGAAGTGGTCAGCACCAGCATGGCGGTGTGGGGGCCGGTCTGCACCAGCTGGATCCGCTGGATGGTGGCGTCCCGGTTGGTGGGCGTGGTGGAGATGGCGGCGTATTTGGTCATTTCCGCCAGCATTTCGGCGGCCTTTTCCAGCAGCAAATCCGGATCGTCGGCGTATTCCGACAGATACCCGTCGATATACCGCATTTCCTCGTCGGACAAGGGCTTCGGCTTCATCAGCTCGTTGATATAGAGCCGGTAGCCAAACTGGGTGGGAATCCTGCCCGCCGAGGTATGAGGCTGCTCCAGCAGTCCCAGCTCGGAAAGGCTGGCCATTTCATTCCGTATGGTGGCTGACGATACGGAGACGTCCAGCAGCTCGCACAGCGCCTTAGAGCCCACCGGCTCTCCGGTCTGAATATAGGCCTCAATCACCGCTTGGAGAATCTTTAATTTTCTGGCTCCCAGCTCCATATCCTCACCCCCGTCATTTTCATTTTAGCACTCTTAATGATAGAGTGCTAATCTAATTATTAATTTACCATTGATTGCCCGAAATGTCAATATGAGAATTGTAAACTAATTGTTAAACCCGGGCCGGCCTGCCGCTGTTTTCCTATTTTACCCCAAAGCCGGCACGGTTACTCTCGGAAAGCCCGGCGTACCGCCGCCTTTTCATGAATCGGAGAAAACTTATCGGTATTTCCCGAAAGCATCCGCCGGACGGCTTTTTCTGTCGAAAAGGGAGCCTTTCCCTTTATTTTTCCCAGGGGCTTCCGATTCACAGCCGAGGCCCGCCCAAGCCGTTTGTTGGCTGAGATTTAATTTTTGCTTCTTTTTTAACTCCGTCCCGCATAACCTAGCAATACCGTGGCGTTTCTTGTAATAATTCTCCATTCGAATTGTGTTTGTCCTATGATAATTTATAGATTATTCACAAAACAGCTATAATTTGTTTCTAGGAACGTCACTTTTGCTCTCTATAATAGTAAGCGACAAAGACAGAAAGGAGGTTCTCTTGTGAACAAAAAAGCCACAGAGTCCATACTCGTTTGCGTGAATCATCCCGATTTCAGCAAAGAGCTGATTGCCTACGGGAAGCGATTGTCCTTAGAAATGAATCTTCCCCTGCAAGTCGTCAACATACAGCCCAGCGCCAATGGGTATTGTGCGCGTGGCCATGAAATCGAGCTGTTTTATCAGCAATGCAAGGAAGCCGGCGCGGAGCTTACCATCCTATTCGACGATGATTTCGCGGGCGCTACCGCAAAATTCGCGCGAAAGACGGGCGCCAAACAGGTGGTAACCCAGCTTTTCAGCAGCGAAAGCGGCGGGCCGGATACCTTTGCCGAAGCTCTTCACCGCTTAGCCCCTACTCTCCCGATTTCTATGGTTTCCGTATCAGGGAAAATTTATCATATTTATCCCAACTACCGTCCGAGGGTTTTCCAAAAAACCTCGTCTGTGGGATAAGCAGCGACGTTTTAAACTAATGTTGTTGAATTAAACACACAGAGGCAAAACGTAAAAGCCCCAGGAAGCCTTACGGCTTCCTGGGCTTTTACAGCGTCAAAAAACAGCGGCGCGGGCAAAACGGTTTTTGGGGGCTCCATGGAGGGCGGTCCTTTTTCACGCTTTACGTCTGGGTTTTTGATCCCTGCCGCCGGTTTCTTCCGCTTTAGCTAGTACGATACAGCCCGGCCCTATCCGCCTGCCCAGGACGGCCGCAGGCTCTTATTTGATTTCTTCTTTTCTTTTTTATCGATCCGCAGCGGGCTTTTCCTTTATCCTTTTTTCTCTTCCTCTTAAATGTTTTCCTTTCCTCTATCGACTTATGATAAGCCGGCCTTTCCAAAATATTCAATTTCAAAATGATAAGGCATAGAAAACCGCTGCCGCTGTTTTTCATTTTTTGCCGGCCCTTTCCCATTCTTTCCCCTGGCCAGCCTGTTCCGGCCCGATTTTTTAAAAGCTATTTTGTAAATTTTTCCAAAACCTCTTGAAAAACAGAACAAATGTACTATAATTAAAAATAGCTTCTAAGTCAAATATTTTTCAGGAGGAACGCTGCATCGTGAAAAACATCGAAAAGCTTGCGCGGTATTTGGGAACCAAGCGAAACCCGGATCAAATTTTGGAGTTTCTGATTCAGCTGCCCCTGGATCAATTTGGGACCCCGGAGTTTTCCAATTCCAAATGCGTTGAGGCGCTGTCCAGCCGTTTTCAAAAGCAATAACCGGCGCCCGGCTCCTTAGGAGCAGCTCCTGGAGGATAGGTATTCCCATTAGACTGCCTGAAATTTTTAACAAGCCGACTCTTTTAAAGGCGGAGAGAAAACCAATTGAGGTTCTCTCTCCGGCCTTTGTGTTTTGATAGGGCCAGCGGTTTCAGCCGCAAAAACCGGGCATAGGCTTAGGGCAATCGGGTTACGCTAAGCTTCCGGACAAGAGGCGGCACGAAAAAGGGCATCTTCTCTTTCTCCCCCTGAGCGAATTGGCTGCGGCTGTTCGGTTCCGCGGCTTGTGGTTCAGCTGCCCCTCAAGGGTAAAAAAGAATCTCAGGCCAAGGCTTCGGCTCTAAGGCGCGAGCGTCAGCGAAACCACGCTGGCCCTGGGCAGAGTCAGGCGCAGGCGTCCGTCCTCTATCTGAAAATCCGTAAACGCCTGGGGAAGCACGGCGCAGGGCGCGTCGAAGGTGTTGCGGCTGTGGATTTCACCCGTGAGGATTTCCCCTTCGCACTGGCGGCAGGACCAATGGGGAAGCTCGATTTCCAGAGCGTAGTCCCTTTCCAGGGAACAGTTCACCAGAGTCGCCAGCAGAGTTTCGCCTTTTTTAGATACAGAGCAGGATACGCAAGGAAGCTCCTGTCCCTGAAAGGAAACCGTATCCTCCTCCACAAAGCTGTGAACCAAGACCGCGTCCTGATGCCCTTGGTACATCCGGAACACGTAATAAACCGGGGTTTTCACCAGCTGATCTCCCTTGGTCTCCAAAATACTGCATAGGGCGTTAATGGACATGCACAGACTGCACAGCAGCAAATCCTTAGACCGCTGGTTATAAATATTCAGCACGGCGGCGGCAATCAGGCGTCCCGCATGGTCATGTGCATAGACCACAGCTCCTCCGGCTTTTCCTGGCGGTACCAGGTGCCCCATTCGTCAATTGCCAGCTTCACGCTTGATTACCGGTCCGGCGGTTCAGTATCCCCAGATGCCGGGTGATGCTGCCGTCGATTTTCAAAGCGTTTTGCAAGGCGGCGTAATACTCCTCCCTTGTAAACTCCACGCTGCCGCCGCTGACAATCGGCCCGCCCTGCATACTTTGGCCGCCGCCTTCCGGAACAGAGGGAATGATCTGATAAAGGGTCATCGCGTCAAAGCTTCCCGGCTCCACCAGCCCCGCCAGCTGGTCCGTATGCTCATAGGAAAAATGCTGGGCCCCTCAGCAGCCGTACCAGCTTGTTGTCCCCATACTCCCGGGCAAACTGGCTGTACCTCCGGTAATCCTCCGCGTAGCCTTGGGCTGTCTCATAGAACCACCATTCATTTCCCATACAGATGTATTTCAGCCTCCAGGCTTTTCCCTGCCGTTTTTCTTCCGCAGCCTGGTCATTTCAGTATCGCCGTCAAAGGTGATGTATTCCAGCCAGGAGCTGTCTCCCGCACGGTGGCGCTGCCTACGTTGAATACCAGATACGGTTCGCAGCCCAGAGCTTCGCATAAATTGAAAAACTCATGGGTGCCGAAGCTGTTGTCCTCCACCTGGTGGGTCCAGCGGTTGATCAGGGGCTTTCTTTCCTCCTGAGGCCGACGCCGTCCATCCAATGGTAGGAATCAGCCACCCCGCCGCCGGGCCAGTGGAGCAGCGGCACCTGGATGTCCCGGTAAGCTGGATAACATCCAGGCGCACGCCGTCTTCGTTGGGGATGGGGGAATCCTTCCCACAAACAGGCCCGCCGTAGACGATCCTGCCGGCCTGCTCGATAAACTGGCC
>ENA-OQLB01000293-OQLB01000293.1-human-gut-metagenome-genome-assembly--contig:-NODE-293-length-29820-cov-1.909171_pt1 | contig 29820 bp, 43 predicted proteins | sample MGYA00242656_ERZ504813 | MGnify/ENA primary metagenome ERZ504813 (study PRJEB26092, sample SAMD00036388) | human gut metagenome | host: Homo sapiens | study: EMG produced TPA metagenomics assembly of... | reverse complement strand
CAGACTCTTATCGTTATGAGGCACTAACGAGAAACTCTTCATTGCCAGATGTCCCTTGCTTTCAAAAAACTCAAGAAACATTCTTCTTAATTCGTTTACGCCATACTTCTGCATAATTTCCTCCTGCTCTACATTCATGTATCTAATCAGTATAAATATTTTTATCAATACTAACTTTTAATTATAAAGAGAGACAGGCGTTTTGTCAATCTTTACGCCTGTCTCTTTTTTTGCTTATTTTAGTTCGATTTCACCGAGTTCTTTTGGCGGAAGCTGCTTGCTGGATGCTTTTACAAATTCTTTCACTTTCTTCTGTGCTTTTGGCACCGGGATGTTCGTTCCCGCACCGGCTACACATCCGCCCGGACAGCCCATTCCTTCGATCAGACATCCGTTCATTTCTTCCGATCTTCGCCATAGAAAGAATCTTCTTACAATCCGCAAGACCTTCTGCATGCTCAATCTTTACTTCCATACCCGGATAGTACTCATTTACACATTTTTCAATTGCAGATGCCACGCCGCCTGCAACCGCATAGCCGCGTCCCGCACCTGTTGCATTGTGGAAGGAGGACTCTGCCTCATATTCGGAAAGGTCGATTCCTTTCGCATCAAACATTCCCTGCAGTTCTTCAAATGTCACTACAAAATCAACATCACTTCTTACGGTTCTGCGCATCGCTTCCAGTTTCTTGGCCGCACATGGTCCGATGAATACTACTTTAGCATTCGGATGTTCTTTCTTGATCGTACGTGCAGTAGCGACCATAGGAGTCAGTTCCTGAGACACTTCATCGATCATATCCGGGAAATATTTCTTTGCCAGCATTGCCCATGACGGACAGCAGGATGTCAAAAGGAACGGTAATTCTCCTGTCGCAACCTTCTCTACATAATGATGTGCCTCCGCAACAGCTCCGATATCTGCACCAAGCGCCACTTCATACACCTGTGAAAATCCAAGTTCTTCCAGTGCTGCTTTTAAGTTTCTCGCATTGATATTATCTCCGAACTGTCCGGTAAATGCTGGTGCGATCTCAGCAATAATCTGCTCGCCTTCCGACAATGCTCTTGCAAGCTGGAAGATCTGGGATTTGTCTGAAATTGCTCCAAACGGACAGCTTACCATACACATACCACAGGATACGCATTTGTCCGGATTGACATAGGCGCGTCCCATTTTATCCGATTCAATTGCATTTACACCGCATGCTTTTGCACACGGACGCTCTTTTTTGGAAATTGCATCATATGGGCAGACACTCTTGCACTTTCCACATTTGATACATTTTTCCTGATCAATATGGGATTTGCCGTTTACCATGGAAATCGCACCCTTCGGACAGACTTCCATACAAGGATGTGCCAGACATCCTTTGCACATGTTGCTGACCTCATATCCTTTCGCTTCGCATCTCATGCATGCGGATGGAATCACCTGCATAAGCGGCGGTTCATAATACTTATCTGATATGTTACTTGCTTCCACCCCCGCTGTCAGATGTACCGGTTTGTCTTCCGGCCGGAGTGAAAGTCCCATTGCAAGTCTTACCTGTTCTCGTACAACTGCTCTTGCGCGGTAAACACTGTCACGGTACTGCTCTGTCTCATCATTCACCAGTGCATATGGGATTGCTTCCATATCATCGCACAGAGTATCTGCATCTGCTTTGAAGCCAAGTGCTGCAACTTCTTCAAAAACTTTTCTTCTCAACCGTCTTACGGTTGTGTTAATGCCTCTCATCATAGTTGGAGTTCCTCCTGTTTTTCCTTTGTCATTTTTATAACAGTCTATAGTTCTATTATAGACACTTGAGAAAATGTTATCAACTAATTTTGAAAATCAATTTAAAGCAGAATCATATTGTGTTCTTTGCAGGTTTTCCGCATCTGCTCCGGCCACAAACTTGCCTGTACTTCACCGACATGTGCGCGGTCGAGAAGCAGCATGCACAGTCTGGACTGTCCGATACCACCTCCGATGGTGTACGGAAGTTCGCCGTTTAACAGCATTTTGTGATATGGAAGATTCTTTCTCTCTTCGCAGCCGGCTTTTACAAGCTGCTCTTCCAGCGCTTTTTCATCTACACGGATACCCATGCTGGAGATCTCAAGTGCACAGTTCAGTGTCTCGAACCAGAACAGGATATCTCCGTTTAACTGCCAGTCATCGTAGTCCGGTGCACGTCCGTCGTGCGGTTCGCCGCTTGCGAGTTTGTCACCGATCTTCATCAGAAATACACAGCCGTGTTCTTTTGTGATCAGGTTTTCTCTTTCCTTCGGAGTCTTATCCGGATACATATCTTCCAGTTCCTGGGAAGTGATGAAATAGATGTCCTCCGGAAGTTTCTTTACTGCCTGTGGATATTTGTACCATACTTCATGTTCCATATGTTTGATAATCTTGAAGATATTGCGTACGGTAGCTTCCAGTGTCTCAACGGTACGTTCTTCTTTTTTTGATCACTTTTTCCCAGTCCCACTGATCCACGTAGCAGGAATGTAAGTTGTCAAGTGCTTCATCTCTGCGGATCGCGTTCATATTTGTATAAAGTCCCTCACCCGGCTGGAATCCATATTTGTATAATGCCATACGTTTCCATTTTGCAAGGGAATGTACAACTTCTATTGTCTCTCCCGGAACGCCTGCGATATCAAACTGTACCGGTCTTTCCACACCGTTCAGGTCATCGTTCAGACCACTGCTTTTTTCTACGAATAACGGTGCAGAGATTCTCTCCAGATTCATCTCTTTTCCGAATTCCTTCTGGAACGTGTCACGAATGTACTTGATTGCTTCCTGTGTCTCTCTTACGCTTAAGCGAGGGTCATAATGTTCTGGTAATATTAATCCCATTTTTTCTGTCTCCTTTTTGTCTGCTGTATATTTTTATGAAATTCTTTGCTCACTGATTACTCTTCTTCAAATACTCTCTGTGCATAATATACGGACTGCATTGCATCTTTGCCGTAAAAATCTGCCCCGATCATATCTGCATAATCCTGATTCAGCACAGCTCCCCCTACCATGACTTTACATTCAGGTTTACGTTCTCTCAATAACTTGATGGTCTCTTCCATGCTTACAACCGTTGTCGTCATAAGCGCGCTTAGACCTACCAGCCGGATATCCTGCTCCACTGCAGTATCTACGATCACTTCCGGTGGTACATCTTTCCCCAGATCGATCACATCAAACTGTAATTCTCCAGAAGGACTTTTACAATGTTCTTACCAATATCGTGAATATCTCCTTTTACCGTTGCGAGAATGACCTTATTCTTCGCCTGGACTTCCCCGCCTTCCTGTGCGAGTACATCCTTGATCACTGCAAATGCGATCTTTGCCGCATCGGCACTCATCAGAAGCTGCGGCAGGAAGACAGTTCCCTTTTCAAATCCTTTTCCTACCGTATCCAGTGCTGGGATCAGATGTTCATTGATGATCTCCAGCGGTGCCTGTTCCTTTAACAGTTCTCCTGTTGCATGATGTGCTTCTTCTTTCAGACCTTTTTCGATGGCCTCTTTTAAAGTCAGTTCTGCCTTGGCTGCCGGTGCAGGTGTTCCTACTTTCTGACTGCCATATACACGGATATACTCCTCGCAGTTCTTATCGTAATTCATCAGCGCACAGAATGAATAATACGAGCGCATCATATCCTCAGAAGAAGGATTAATGATCCCCGCACTTAATCCATTCTGCATGGCCATCGTATAGAAATTTGAATTAACTGCCGGACGGTACGGAAGACCGAACGAAATGTTCGATACACCAAGAACCGTACAGACACCATAAATCTCCCTGACTTTTTTGAGTGCTTCCAGCGTGACCTTCGCACCTTCCGGTTCAGACTGATCGTCATTGCCAGCACATCGATCACGATGTCTTTTTTGTCAATGCCGTATTTCTTCGCTTCTTCGATGATTTTTCCTGCCACACGGACTCTTCCGTCTGCGGTTGCCGGGATTCCGTCCTCATCGATCGTAAGACCGATCACAACACCTCCGTAACGCTTAATAAGCGGGAAGACAGCATCCATATTTTCCTGTTTTCCATTTACAGAGTTCACCATCGGCTTACCGTTATAGATACGCATCGCCGCTTCCATTGCTGTGATATCAACGGTATCGATCTGAAGCGGCAGGCTTGATACGCTCTGAAGCTCCATGATGACTTCTTTCATCATCGCCGGTTCGTCAATATCCGGAAGTCCTACGTTGACATCCAGAATATGTGCTCCCTTATCCTGCTGCGTAATCCCCTCTTTCAGGATATAATCCATGTCGTGGTCTTTTAATGCCTGTTTGAATTTCTTCTTACCGGTCGGATTGATTCTCTCTCCGATGATCATCGGCTTGCCGCCAAGGATGACCGCATGTCCGTAAGAAGATACCATTGTGATATCTTTCTTTGTTGCCGGCTTTACGCTCATCTCTCTGGTCGTCTCAACCATCTTCTGGATATGTGCAGGTGTTGTTCCACAACATCCGCCGATCACATGCGCTCCCATCTCTACGATTTTTGCCATATATCCGGCAAACTGTTCCGGTTCTACATCATAATAGACTTCCCCGTCACGCTGCTTCGGAAGTCCTGCATTCGGTTTTACGATGATCGGAACCGATGCGTATTTCAGAATATCCTCCAGGATCGGAAGCATCTGTTCCGGTCCCATACCACAGTTGATTCCAAGTGCATCCACGCGGAGTCCCTCCAGCATGGCAATCACTGCCGGGACATCTCCACCTGTCAGAAGTTTTCCCTTTTCATCAAAGATCATGGTTGCAAATACCGGAAGTGACGTATTCTCTTTTGCTGCAAGTACTGCTGCTTTCACTTCGTAACTGTCACTCATGGTCTCGATATGGATCAGATCTGCTCCTGCTTCTTCTCCATAGATCATGGTCTCTTTAAATGCCTCATATGCATCTTCAAAAGAAAGATCACCCATTGGTTTTAATAATTTACCTGTCGGGCCCACATCTAACGCTACATAAGTCGTTCTTCCATCATGCACGCCGAGCTCTGCGGCCTTTTTCGCATTTTGGATCCCGGCCGTCACGATTTCTTTCAGTCCATACTTGGAATCATGGAATTTGATCGCATTGGCACCAAATGTATTGCTAAGCACGATATCACTGCCGGCTTCGAAATATGACTTATGAATATCAACGATCTCTTCTGCATGCTCCAGATTCCAGACTTCCGGAAGTTCTCCTGGCTGCAATCCTTTTGACTGCAGAAGCGTTCCCATGCCGCCATCAAAGTATAATAATTCTTTTCCCAGTCGTTCTAATAACATCTGTCTGCTCCTATCCTTTTCCTGTATCTTATGACCTGCGATATGCGCAGTCCCTCTTCTGACACACTTCACAACCTTTGATATGGCAGGAAGTCTCTGTTTCACTGAGACCGATCACTGCTGTCACCGATTTTGACGGTGTCAGCATATTGCCGCCGGTAAGTGTCAGCCCGATCTTCTTTGCCGTATCCAGCATACGGAGGATTATATCCTGATGTGCAATATCAAAGTCTCCATATCCAGGACTGAATCTCGGTCTGATATAATAACCCTCTTTCTTCATATCTGCTTCCAGAGCAGTCTGCCATTCATCCAAATATTCTTCCAGCATAGCAGCCGCACACGCCTGAAGTGTTACCACTCTTGCCATATCTCCGATGGAATATTTCCGCAATAGCAGATCAACTTTCGGTCCAAGCGTTGCACCTAGCAGCACTGCTTTTTTACATCCCGTCAGATTTTTATAAAGATTTTTACTGTGGATATCCAGATTTCCCAGAAGGATTCTTCCACTCTCCGGGAATTCTAATTCAAAAATGCGGTAGACGATCCTGCCGCACGCCTCCTGGGAAAGTTCTTCAAAACAGCTTTCCACAAGCTTCAGCGTATGATCATCTACCGCATGTCTGCCATATCCCAAGTAACGAATTGCTTCTTTCGTTCTTGCGTCCATTTTGCTTCCTCTATTTATTCAGAATCTCTGAAAGATTTGCCTGGATTGCCGCAGCAACCTCCGGTTTATTCATAGAATATACGTGAACATGGTTAATGCCATTTGCGAACAGATCGATGATCTGGTCTGTCGCATACGCAATACCTGCCTGCTGCATTGCTTTCGGATTATCTCCAAAGCGATCTACGATTGCTTTGAATCTCTCCGGAAGGTTGGTTCCGGACATAGACAGGATTCTCTTTACCTGATTTGCATTTGTTACCGGCATGATTCCCGGAATAACCGGAACGGTAACACCCTTTTCTCTCGCTCTATAGAGGAAATTATAAAGAATATTGTTATCAAAAAACATCTGTGTAGTCAGGAAATCTACACCACAGTCTACTTTCTGTTTCAGATGTGCAATATCATCCTTCTTATGTTCGGACTCTACATGTCCTTCCGGATAACATGCAGCCCCGATGCAGAAATCTCCCTGACTCTTGATATCCTCGATCAGCTCATATGCATACTGATAATGATTCGGAAGTGGGAATTCACTCTCTTGTGGAATATCTCCTCTGAGAGCAAGGATATTCTCAATTCCTGATGCCTTTAACTGATCGATTACCTGATGTACTTCTTCTTTTGTTGATGATACACAAGTAAGATGTGCAAGGCTTGGTACATTATATTTATCTTTGATATGTGATGCAATCTTTACAGTATTCTTACTGGTACCGCCGCCTGCACCATATGTAACACTCATATATGACGGTTTCAATTCTGCAATTGCTTCTGTCGCCTTTAATACTCCTTCATATGCTGCATCTGTCTTCGGAGGAAATACCTCAAAAGAAAGATGCGGTGTCTTTTCTACTAATATATCACTGATTTTCATATTTTTTCTGTCGTTCTCCTTTAGTCTGTTTTTACATTCCTTCGTATAATTCTTCGTACTGTTTTGCAGAATTCTTCCATGAGAAGTCTTTATTCATGGCACGTTCAACAATCTTGTTCCAGTCACGCTTCTTATCGTAATAGATCTGTTCTGCATAACGTACAGTTGCCAGCATCTCATGTGCATTGTAGTTCATGAAGCTGAATCCTGTACCGGTCTTTTCATACTCATTGTATGGCTCTACCGTATCTTTTAATCCACCTGTCTCGCGTACAATCGGGACTGTTCCGTAACGCAGACTCATCAACTGGCTGAGTCCGCATGGTTCAAACAGGGATGGCATAAGAAATGCATCACAGGATGCATAGATCTTATGGGACATTGCTTCTGAATAATAAATGTTTGCAGATACTTTTCCCGGATATTTCCAGGCAAAATGACGGAACATATTCTCATACTGCTCTTCCCCTGTACCAAGAACTACGATCTGTACTGCATCCTGACACAGTTCATCCATTACATAGGCAACAAGATCAAAGCCTTTCTGGTCTGTCAGTCTGGAAACCACACCGATCATCATGGTCTTCTGGTTTTCCTCCAGACCAAGTTCTTTCTGAAGTGCGATCTTATTCTTGATTTTTTCTTTACGGAAATTGCTGACATCATAATTTCTCTCAATCTTATTATCTGTCAGCGGATTATAATCTTCGTAGTCAATTCCATTTACAATTCCTGACAGACAATTTGCCCTTGCATTCATAAGACCATCCAGCTTTTCACCATAGAATGGTGTCTTGATCTCTTCTGCATAGGAATTACTTACCGTCGTCACTTTGTCTGCATATACAATTCCACCCTTCAGGTAGTTTGCATCCTTATATGCCTCCAGTTTATCCGGTGCGAAATAATACTGAGGTAATCCGGTAATATCTCTGACACGCTTCGGATCCCATGTTCCCTGGAATTTCAGATTATGTATGGTCATGACCGTCTTGATTCCACGGTAAAATTCATTGCCATATCTGAAATTATCCAGATAGATTGGAACCAGCCTGTCTGCCAGTCGTGACAGTGAATGATATCTGGTCTGAAATCAATCAATGGAAGTGCGCTTAATACAGCTTTTGAGAAGAATGCAAATTTTTCAATATCCGCATATATATCACCGTACGGTGCATATCCGTTAAAGTAATACTCGTTATCTATAAAATAAAACCTGATTCCGTCGTATTCCATTTCAAGAACACCTACATACTGCTTTCTCCAGTTCAGATCCATATAAAAATGTGTGTGATACTGAAGTTTTTCTTTCCATTCATCTTTCATGCACATATACTTCGGAAGCATTACACGCACATCGAATTTTTCTTTATCAAATATTTTGGTAATGAGCCGACAACATCAGCAAGTCCTCCTGTCTTGATAAATGGGACTGACTCAGATGCCGCAAATAATATTTTCTTCATTTGCATTTTCCTCCCAACCTTAGAATACTTTATCATTATAACGTATTTATTCAGAATAAAAGGGTTGTTTACCGGTTTTTATTTTCCAGACGGATCGTATCTGCGATCAGTGCAATAAATTCCGAGTTTGTCGGCTTACCTTTTCCGTTGCTTACTGTATATCCAAAGAGTTCATCCAGTGTATCTAGTTTTCCTCTGCTCCATGCAACTTCGATTGCATGGCGGATTGCTCTTTCTACTCTGCTTGCCGTCGTCTGGTGCATCTTAGCGATCGTCGGATACAGAACTTTTGTGATTGCATTTAATACATCCATATCATCCACTGCCATGATAATCGCATCTCTCAGGTAATGATATCCTTTGATGTGTGCCGGTATTCCGATCTCATGGATCATATCTGTCACCCTCGTCTCCAGATTATACTCCGGCTTCTTCTGCACTGTGCTTCCGGGTATTGCTTCAGAACTATTCCGCCTCTCTCCTTTTCCTGCATCTTTGATCCGGCTTAAGATCATATCATTGTGAAATGGTTTCATCACATAATAACTTGCTCCTTTTCGGAAAGCATCTTCTGTGATCCGCTCCTGTCCAACAGCCGTTACTATGATAAATTCCGGACGCTTGGTGATCTGGTCATCTGCATTTATTTTTTCCATCACACTTAAACCATCGAGCTTAGGCATGATCAGATCCAGTAGTACTACATCCGGTTCTTTTTTCTTTGATCAGACGATACATATCTTCTCCATTATTGCTTTGCCTATCAGATTCAGATCATGATCCTGCTCTATGATTTCCCCCAGCATATCCAAAATTCTCTCATTGTCGTCAGCGATTGCTACATTAACTTCTCTCATTTTACGTTATGCCTCCTTGTCCCTTAATAATCATGTCGAGTTTTATTATATAATTCCTGCAATTTCCGAACAAGAAAATGTTGTCGTAAAAACCTGACCTGCATCGACAATATTCTGATTATTCTACATGTTTCAGCATATTTTCGATAAAAATCCCATATCCCCTTGCAGGATCATTGACGAATACATGGGTGACTGCACCAGCGATTTTCCCGTTCTGAAGGATTGGTGCCCCGGACATTCCCTGTATGATTCCGCCTGTAATCTCAAGAAGTTCCGGATCTGTCACCTTGATCTCCAGACCTTTATTTTCTTCTTTTGTATGTTTGTCGGTTTTTGTTATACGAATTTTGTATTCTTTTACTTTTCCTTCTACACAGCATCGTATAACCGCATCTCCTTTTTTGATCTCATCCGTTGCCATAATGCCGACCGGCTCTGTATTCCGGAACAGGTTGTCTGTACGTTCAAGGGTTCCGAATATCCCACAATCTGTATTTTTATCAATAGTTCCCAGAACATTATACCGGTTATAGACGATGATTCCTTCTATCCCGCCCGGTTCCCCTCCTGCTCCTTTCTGGATACTGCGAATGCTGGTCTCGTAGACCCTTCCGTCTTTAATCTCCATCAGAGTGTTCGTATCTGTGTCATGGATTCCATGCCCCAATGCTCCAAAACGGCTGTCCGTGTTCAGAAATGTCACAGTTCCAAGCCCCTGTGCATTGTCCCTTACCCATATTCCCAGCATGTACTGATTCTTTTTATTCCGCACCGGTTTTATCTTCACATCCAGATATCCGGAATCTCTCCTGAGCTTTAGGACCACTTCTTCCGCATCCAGCTTTTTTAATGTGTCCTGCAGCCTCTTTTTATCGGCAATCTTCTTTCCGTTACATTCCACTATATATCCCCGGCTTTCACAAGATGCCTGGCCGGTTCTGTCATTTTCCCATCCGCTCCGGTAATCTTCTCTGTACCTAAGACCATGACCCTTCCGTCTCCAGATAGATCCCAACCGGCATTCCTCCCGGGATCACAGTGTCCGAAGAAACCGTATCTGCACTTACTTCTTTTTTTTCTCCCCTGTTCCTGCCGCTTTGTAATTTCATATCCTGCATAACCAAGGACAGATAACACAAGCAGCACAAGCAGGAATCTACGATACCAGTATTTTCTCATATTCCACACTCCATCCTGTCTTTTGTCTGCACAGCAATAAAAAAACAGACACTCTGTTACAAATGTCTGTCTTAGTATATGGTATTTCAGAAAAAATACTCTGGATCTTTACGTTTTTTATTTCATCTGTGATGCCAGATTTTTCATCTCTCTGCACTTTTGCATCACCGTATCTGTGATCCTGCTCCGCCAAGGATCCTTGCAAGTTCTTCCACGGAATTTTCTTCATTCAATGGATAGATCTGCGTTCGTGTCACGGCATCTTCTGTCTTTTTTTCAATCAAAAAATGCCGGTCTGCCATAGCTGCGATCTGCGCCAGATGCGTAATACAGATCACCTGGTGTTCTTTTCCGATCAGTGCCATTTTTTCCGAAACCTTCTGAGCAGTACGTCCACTGATCCCGACATCGATCTCATCAAAAATCAACGTCTCGATCTCATCTTTGTCTGCCATTACCGCTTTGCTCGCCAGCATAATTCTGGAAAGTTCCCCGCCGGATGCCACTTCTGTCAGCGGCTTCACCGGCTGTCCCTGGTTAAGCGAGATCCTGAATTCCACATCATCAATGCCATCTTTGGCATATTCTTTCTTTTCCGCAAAATGTATCTCAAACTGTACCTGTTCAAAATTCAGATCTTCAAGACCTTTCTGAATCTTTTTTTCAAGCATTTTAGCCTTCTTCTGCCGCAGTGCCGAAAGCTTCCTGCCAGTTCCAGATACTTCTGCGACAACTGCTCACAGGATTTCTCCAGTTCCTGCATATAAGTATCATAATTTTCCAGAATCCCGATTCGTTCTTCCTGCTTCTTACAGTATGACATGATCTCTTCATAAGAATTCCCATACTTTGTCTTCAGATGATTGATCTCGTTCAGCCGCTTTTCTGTCTCATAGAATTCTTCATCCGAGAATTCACAGTTTTTCTGATATTCTGCCAGTTCATGATTAAAATCATTCAGCAGATTGTCTACATCCGCCAACTGGGTATATAACTGTGACAGCTGTTCATCGGCATCCACAGCTTCCGACAGTGTTCGGAGTGCCCTTCCAGCTTTCGCTCGCACTTCCCCATCTTCGCCCGTATACTGGTAGCATTCCGCAACACTTTGGGCAATCTTCTTTCCGTTACACATGCGCCGGTAACATGATTCCAGTTCTTCATCTTCGTGCTCTTTTAATTCTGCCCGGACGATCTCATCCACTTCAAACTTAAGAAAAGCCAGTTCCTTTGCCCTCTCGGATCCATTTGTTCCTGCTTCCGACAGTTCTCTTATTTTTCCTTTATACTGCTGCCATGTTTCCGCCACTTTTTCTTTCTGCTTTTTCGTTTCTTCTCCGGCAAATGCATCCACTATTGCCAGATGATTCTTTTTATAAAGCAATGACTGATGTTCGTGCTGTCCGTGAATATCGATCAGGATGGCGGATACTGCTTTAAGCGTCGCCATCTGCACCGTCTCTCCATTGATCTTGCTGACACTTCTTCCTTCCATCAGCCTTCTCTGAAGCGTAACAAACCCGTCCTCCGGGTAAACATCCAGTTCTTTTAATCTGCGGATCTGTCGTTCACTTTCTACCGAAAATGTCAGTTCTACCAGTCCGTATCTCGTTCCCTGTCGGAGGATATCTTTCGTGTATCTCCCGCCAAGAGCAAGATTGACCGAGCCAAGAATGATCGACTTCCCGGCACCGGTCTCTCCAGTTAATATGTTCAGTCCTCTGCCGAACTCTACTTCGATCTCATCGATCAAAGCCAGGTTTTTCACATGTAAATACTGTAACATGCATCCTCCTATAAGATAATCTTGCTGATCTTGTCCATTACTTTTACCGTGTCATCCACACTTCGGATCGCACACATGATCGTATCATCCTGCAATACTTCCGACAATCTCATTCCATTTCATTGCATCCAGTGCCGCACATACCGCACTTGCCATTCCCGCTACTGTCTTGATCACCAGGATATTCTGCGCCATATCCATAGACAGATATCCTTCTCTTAAGACACGGATATATTTTTCACTCATTGCACTCTCATGATGCTGATGCAATGCATATCTCTGCTTGCCGTTCTCAGACGGTATCTTTGTAAGCTTCAGGTCCCGGATATCTCTGGATACCGTTGCCTGTGTTACTTTAAACCCTTCCTGGTTCAGATATTCTGCCAGTTCTTCCTGCGTTTCAATATGATATTTGTTGATCAGTTCTATGATCTTCGCATGTCTGTTTACTTTCATCTCATCAATTTCCCTTCATCTTTCTCCGTAATATTTCCAAAAAACTGATTTTATTGATCTTCATTATCTTTGTCGTCTTTTCCGCCTTACAGATTGTCAGCTTATCCCCGGTCTGGATCGGCACACTGGTCGCACCGTCAAACGTGACCAGTACTTTTTCGATATTTCCTCTTCGTCCTTCCCCGATCTCAATTACGATCTCATCGTCTGAAGACAGAACAATACTTCTTGTATTCAACGCATGAGAGCAGATTGGTGTGATCACGGTAAGTGACGCTGTCGGTTCCACGACCGGACCTCCGGCCGACAGATTGTATGCCGTAGATCCGGTCGGTGTGGATATGATAATTCCATCCGCTTCGTAAGAATTCAAAAGTTCCCCGTTTACAAACAATTTGAAATAAATAATGCGCAGGTCATCGCCCCTTCGCGACACAACAATATCATTTAGCGCGACATCCTTTTTCCCATCCTGAAATGTTCCTTCTAACATCATGCGTTCTTCATACAGATAATCACCCTGCAGCATCTGCGTGATATCTTCTTCCAGATTATTCACTTCTACTTCTGTAAGATACCCAAGCGTTCCCATATTGATACCCAAAATCGGAACATCTCTTTTCCAAAGTGTTCTTGCCACTTCAATCAGACTTCCGTCACCGCCGATCACGATCGCACAGTCTATCATGTCCGGAATCCGTTCCCTGATAATATTCTTTTCTGCATCCTTTTCACACAATGCACAGTTTCTTCCTGCTATCTCCAGCAATTCTTTTACTTTTCCTGTCACCGCATGATTCGTATCTTTCCCGTCATTGGTAACGATCCAAAACTTTTTTAACATCTGCCTCTAACCTTTCGCAAGTGTAGCAAACGACAGATCTACCGTCTTTTCGACATCGATCTGCGGCGAGATTCTGTCAGTCGCTTCACATTTCTGTAAGTGGACCAGATATTCGATATTGCCTTCCGGTCCTTTGATCGGAGAAAATTCCAGATTCAGCACTTCAAATCCAATAGACATTGCATAATCGATCACTTTATGAATCACTTCTATATGTGTACTCTTCTCACGTACAACGCCTTTCTTTCCAACCTTTTCCCTGCCTGCTTCGAACTGCGGCTTGATCAATGCTACGATCTGTCTTCATCCGTCAGATAATTACGGATGGGAAGCAGTACTTTCGTAAGTGAGATGAAGGATACGTCAATGGATGAAAACTGCACCGGTTCCCCTATATCTTCTGGTGTCACATAACGGATATTCGTCTTTTCCATACACACTACGCGTGGATCCTGTCTTAATTTCCAGTCAAGCTGTCCGCGTCCCACATCAATCGCAAATACCTTTACCGCGCCATTCTGCAGCATGCAGTCTGTGAATCCACCCGTAGAAGAACCTACATCCGTACATACTTTTCCTTCTACGTTCACATCAAAGTTCTTAATTGCTTTTTCCAGTTTCAGTCCTCCGCGGCTGACATACGGAAGCGTATGTCCGCGTACTTCGATCATAGCTTCTTCCGGAAAAGTAGTCCCGGCCTTGTCTTCTTTTTGCCCATCTACATATACGATTCCGGACATAATGATGGCTTTTGCCTTTTCTCTGGAAGCTGCCAGATTTCTCTTTACCAGTAATACGTCTAATCGTTCTTTCATAATCTCTCCTGTTATCTATCGTGTCACATATCTATAATGTCTCATATAACTTACGGATCTTCGCTGTCATGGTCTCTACATCCAGACCAGTCTCTTTGCGCAGAACCTCCACATTGCCATGCTCTATATATTCATCCGGAAGTGCCAGGATCTGCACTCTCGCATCCGAACCCGTCCTCATCAGATACTCTGTTACATGTTCACCGAATCCGCCGGATCTTACATTTTCTTCGATCGTAACGATCAGCTTGTGCTGCTCTGTCAGGTGATCCAGCATCTCTGTATCCAGTGGTTTTACAAATCTTGCATTGACCAGTGTGCAGTGATATCCGGCTTCTTTTAACTGTTTTCTGACCTCCAGCGCCTCGCCAAACATATGTCCGACAAAGATCACTGCAATCTCCCGTTCTTCGTATAGCATTTCACTCTTTCCGTATACTACCGGACTTCTGAATTCCGGACAGGCATCGCATGCACTGCCTCTAGGATACCTGATGGCTACCGGACCATCATATGCGATACCGAATCTTATCATATCAGCCAGTTCCCATTTATGCTTTGGCGACAGTACAACCATATTAGGGATAGTGCTTAAGTAGGACAGATCAAAGATTCCCTGATGGGTTTCCCCGTCGTTTCCCACCAGACCTGCACGGTCTACTGCAAACATTACCGGAAGATTCTGAAGTGCCACGTCATGAATCATCTGGTCATATGCCCTCTGTAAAAATGACGAATACACGGCGAATACCGGCTTTATTCCACCTGCTGCGAGTCCCGCCGCAAATGTCACTGCATGTTCTTCTGCAATTCCCACATCAAAAAAGCGGTCCGGATATTTTTTCCGGAATCCTGCAAGTCCCGTGCCGTCTTCCATTGCTGCCGTGATCGCTGCCAGCTTATCATTTCTTGCCGCCTCATCGCACATTACTTTACAAAAAACATCTGTATACGTATCTTTCTTTTTCGGGTTTTCCGGTTCTCCCGTCTCTACCCGGAACGGTCCGATTCCATGGAATTTTTCCGGCTTTTCTTCTGCCGGCCCGTATCCTTTTCCTTTTTTGGTAATTACATGAAGCAATACCGGTCCTTCAATCTTTCTTGCCTCTTTAAATGCACGTACCATCGTCGGGATATTATGCCCCTGGATCGGCCCTAGATAGGTGATTCCCATGTCTTCAAAGAACATCCCCGGAACGATCAGCTGTTTGAGACTGCTCTTGGTCTTGCGGATACGCTCGATCACAGGATCTCCCACGACCGGAACGTTATGCAGTACAGTTGTTACACCTTTTTTCAGATCTGTATAGAAGTCCGCCGTACGCAGCTTTGCCAGATAATCCGACATTCCTCCAACGTTTTCCGAAATAGACATATGATTATCATTCAATACAATGATAAAATTCTTTTTAAGCGTGGATGCATTATTCAGTGCTTCATATGCCATCCCACCTGTCAGCGACCCATCTCCGATTACCGAGATTACACTGTAATCTTCCCTCTGCAGATCTCTTGCGCACACATACCCAAGCCCCGCCGAGATAGAAGTAGAGCTGTGTCCGGTGTCAAATGCATCGCATGCACTTTCTTTTCTCTTCGGGAATCCGCTCATCCCGCCATATTTTCTCAGATCATCAAATCCGTCTTTTCTTCCGGTCAGGATCTTATGTGTATAGGACTGATGTCCTACATCCCATATGATTTTATCCTTCGGCAGATCAAAGACAGATGCATTGCCATTGTAAGTTCTACTACGCCGAGATTCGATGCCAGATGTCCTCCGGTTTTACTGATCTTCCCGACCAGGAACTTTCGGATCTCCTGTGCCAGTTCCGGAAGTTCTTCCGGCTTCAGATCTTTTATATCATTTGCTTTTTGAATTCTTTCTAACATAACAAGGTATCCCCTTTATCTGTCTCTGTGAATCAGCTGTATCAGTAACTGTTCCAGATACGCATTCTCCCCTGTAAACTGATGAAGCAGTGCAATTGCTTCATTCGATAATTCTTCCACTTTCTTCTGTGCCTGTTCAATTCCCAGAAGTGTTACATAAGTGGTCTTCTGATTCTTCTCATCACTGTGGATCGGCTTTCCAAGTACCTCTTCTGTACTCGTCACATCCAGAATGTCATCCTGGATCTGGAATGCAACACCTACATAATGTGCAATCTTTTCTACGCTCTGTATTTCTGCATCCGAAGCACCACCAAGGATTGCGCCGATCATCATTGCACATTCGATCAGAGCGCCCGTCTTCAGTTCATATATGGTATCCAGCACATCTTTTGAAACCGCATGTCCGGTCTCTTTTACATCGATCACCTGCCCGCCGATCATTCCATAGATACCTGCTTTTCTCCCAAGGACAGTAAGTGCACGCCCGATCTTAAGACTGTCTTCCGGAGACTGCTCAAATGCCCGGAATGCTGTCTCAAATGCGTAATTCAAAAGTGCATCTCCTGCCAGGATTCCCATATCTTCCCCGTATACAATGTGTGTCGTCTTTCTGCCTCTGCGGTACTCATCATTATCCATTGCCGGAAGATCATCATGCACCAGTGAATATGTATGGATCATCTCAAGTGCTGCCATAAAAGGCTTTAAATGTCTCCGGTTCTTCTCCAAAAAGTCTGCAGGTCTCCTGCATCAGCATCGGTCGGAGTCTTTTCCCGCCTGCCATCAGACTGTACTCCATTGCCTCCATGATCACCTTCTGATATCCTTCTGCCTCCGGAAGATATCGTTTCAGGATTTCTTCGATCTCTGCCACTTTCATTTTCATCTGTATTGTAAATTCTTCTTTAGAATTCATGTTCCTCACCCTCTTCATCTAATAACAGCATCTTCTTTTCTACTTTATCGATCTTGCTGTTACAGGCTTTCAGCATATCCATACCCTGATGATACAGCTGAAAAGATTCCTCCAGTGAAATCTCTCCTTCTTCCATCTTTTTTATCGTCTGTTCCAGATCTGAGAATATCTCCTCAAGGCTCTGTTCTTCCAAAGATTGTCCTTTTTTTTCCGCCATTTGTTTCTCCTGGTATCTGTCTGTTCTATTTGTTCCGTGCTTTGCACCGGCATCATTTATATCTCATACGTCTTATTCCGCACAGCTTCTACGGATGTCTGAATCAGTCCGTCTGTCACATACACCGTCAGTTCATCACCTTTTTTTACTTGCCGGATACTCTTTATCACACTACCATCCGCTTCTTCTACATAAGAAAATCCCTGATTCAGCTTCCGGATCGGAGACAATCCATTCATCTTCTCGATCTGGATCGCCAGACGGTATCTTGCTTCCTTCACACGGTCATTCATCATCTGACGGAGTTCATCTTCCAGCTCAGCCAGCCTCTGCTGCTGTTCCTGTAACTTATGACGCGGATGCAGATAAGAAAGTCTGGTCTCCATCTCTTTCAGCCGCAGCCGGTTCATACGGACGGCTCCTGCTACACTCCGATTCATGCGCAGACGGCATTCTGCCAAATAATTCTCCACCTGTCTGTAATCCCACACTGCAAGCTCCGCAGCCGCCGAAGGTGTCGGAGCACGTAAGTCTGCCACGTAATCTGCGATTGTCACGTCTGTCTCATGACCTACCGCCGATATCACCGGAACCGTACAGTCGAAGATTGCCCTTGCCACTTCTTCTTCATTGAAGGCCCACAGATCTTCGATCGAGCCGCCGCCTCTTCCAATGATAATCACATCTACTTCTTTCATCTCCAGCATACGGATTCCCCGCACAATGGACTCTTTGGCGCCTTCTCCCTGCACCTGAGCCGGATAAAGAATCAGCTGTACATACGGATTGCGTCTCGCAGATATATTCATGATATCCCGGACTGCAGCTCCCGTCGGCGCAGTCACAACACCGATCCGCTTTGCATATGCCGGAATCTGTTGCTTATATTCGGGTGCGAACATTCCCATCTCTTCGAGTTCCTGCTTCAGCATCTGGTACTTCTCATAAAGTGCTCCTTCTCCATCCAGCCGGATCTCATTCGCATAAAGCTGGTAAGCGCCGGTTCTTTCATAGACATTTACGGAACCAAACACAATGATCTGCTGTCCTTCTCTCATATGAAAAGAGAGCCCGCCTCGCTGCCCCGCAAACATGACACAGGCAATCGTTCCGGACTCATCCTTTAATGAAAAATATATATGTCCCGATGTGTGATACTTACAGTTAGAAACTTCTCCCTTTACATAGATACGGTTCAGCATAAAGTCCTGGGTGAACATATTCTTGATATATGCATTCACCTGTTTTACTGTATATACATTTCGAGCCATTTCCTACCTCTGATTAATCTGCAAGCTTTGCCAGTACTCCATTTACAAATGATGCACCGTCTTCACTGCTGTATTTCTTCGCAAGATTGACAGCTTCGTTGATTGCAACACCTGTCGGGACATCCTCGTCCCACTTCATCTCATAAACCGCAAGTCTCAGGATTGTAAGATCTACCTTGTTCATACGTCCTGTCTTCCATCCGGTCGTATGCTCATTGATCATTGCATCGATTTCATCAATCTTCTCTACAACTTTCTGCGCTTTTCACTGATATACTGCATATCTTTTTCTGTGGCGCCTTCGATCTGTTCAAAATACAGTTCTGCCTGTGTTCCCTGTTCTGCTTCTTCGTTAAAATCAGCACCAAATATCAACTTAAAGATATGTTCTCTCTGCTCTGTTCTCTTCACTTATGCTTCCTCCGGTATCTCGACTCCGGCAACGCGGATGTTCACATCTGCCACCTCAAGTCCTGTCATATTCTCAATTGCAGTTTTTACCTTTTCCTGCACTTTAGAAGTGATGTCTTTGATGCTGTAACCATAATTCAGGTTCAATGCCAGGGATACCGTTACGATCCCGTCCAGCACATCTACTTTTACACCTTTGGATAGAGACTTCATTCCAAGCTTGCTGATCAGTTCTCTTGTCGCATTTCCCGCCATAGAAGCAACACCTTCTACTTCCATTGCAGCAAGACCTGCGATGATCGCTACAACTTCATCTGCAATCTTGATCTCTCCAAGATTTTCATCTGTTTTTATTGTATACGTATTTTTTTCTTCTTTACTCATATTCTAAGCGACCTCCCGTCTGGTTTTTCACTGTCTTTTATTATAACAAACTTATATACATTTGAAAACCCCCAGTCATCCCGGGAGTTTTATTTCTGCTGATATTTTTATGATCTGCCGAACTCGGTCAGTTTCAGTCCTTCATTTCTGTCTACCGTCATACGGATGCTCCATTCATTGACAAATAACAGAAGCGGACGTCCCTTCAGATCTTTTACCTTTTTCATATCCGAAGTTCCGGTCAGTTTATCCAGATCAATTTCTTCATTTTCAATCCAGCGGATGTACTCATATGGCAGATTTTCCAGACGGATCTCCACGTTATATTCGTTCTCCAGACGGTATTTTAACACATCAAACTGAAGCACTCCGACAACACCGACAATGATCTCTTCCATACCGGTATTGTATTCCTGGAATATCTGTATTGCACCCTCCTGGGCAATCTGGTTGATTCCCTTAATGAACTGCTTTCTCTTCATAGTATCAACCTGGCGCACACGTGCAAAATGCTCCGGCGCAAATGTCGGATCCCTTCATATGTGAATTTATCCTGTGCGGTCGTCAGTGTATCTCCGATTGAAAAGATTCCCGGATCAAATACACCGATGATATCTCCGCCGTAGCTTTACTGATCATCTTACGCTCGCTTGCCATCATCTGCTGCGGCTGGGAAAGACGTACTTTCTTTCCGCCCTGCATATGATATACATCCATACCGGCTTCGAATTCTCCGGAGCAGATACGCATAAATGCAATCCTGTCCCGGTGCGCTTTATTCATATTCGCCTGGATCTTAAATACAAATGCCGAGAAATCTCCTTCTTCCATCGGATCGATCGGACCTCTGTCAGATGTTCTCGGAAGCGGTGATGTCGTCATCTGAAGGAAATGCTGGAGGAATGTCTCCACTCCAAAGTTGGTAAGCGCGGATCCAAAGAAGACCGGTGAAAGTTCTCCCTTGCTTACCAGTTCCTGGTCGAATTCTGCTCCGGCACCATCCTGAAGTTCAATCTCTTCTTCCAGCTGCACTCTCTGATCATCTGTGATCAGCCACGAGATCTCCGGATCATTGATATCTACCTTCTTTACTTCTCCCTGCGTCGTTCCCTTTTTTGTATCCGAGAAGATTTCCACCTTTTTACTTGCTCTGTCATATACACCTCTGAACTCTTTACCTGAACCGATCGGCCAGTTGATCGGGCATGTTGCGATTCCAAGTTCATTTTCAATATCATCCAGAAGTTCAAATGTATCCATTGCTTCACGGTCCATCTTATTGATGAATGTAAAGATCGGGATATGGCGCATCGTACATACTTTAAACAGCTTTCTCGTCTGTGCCTCGACACCCTTGGATGCATCGATAACCATCACCGCAGAATCTGCTGCCATCAGGGTACGGTAGGTATCTTCCGAAAAGTCCTGATGTCCCGGTGTGTCCAGGATATTGATACAGTATCCGTCATAATTAAACTGCAATACGGAAGAAGTAACCGAGATACCTCTTTCTTTCTCAATCTCCATCCAGTCAGAAACCGCATGTTTTGCAGTCGCTTTTCCCTTAACACTCCCCGCCTGGTTGATCGCTCCTCCGTAGAGAAGGAACTTCTCTGTCAGTGTCGTCTTACCTGCATCGGGATGTGAGATAATTGCAAATGTTCTTCTTTTCTTTATCTGATTCTTTACTTCATTCGTAATCTGTGACATATATTATACACTCCTAATTTATAGTATATCCGTTTATAGGCACTATTAATCAGTATAACATATGTCTTTAAAATGCTCAAATATATTTTTCCTGTATTTTCAAGGTTTTCCCTTGTTTTCTGTAACTTACTTCGAATCCGCATTCACCGGATTGATCACAATATTCTGTGCTGCCACCCCCGTCTTTCTGGTCACAATATCTTCGATCTGCGCACGATTTGCATCACTTAACTCGGAAGCTCCTACGATCACATCTGCCTGATCATCCGTGATGCTCACAACGGAATTATGAAATCCTTTGGCTGCCAGGAGTGACTCTGCAGCCGATTCTTTTTCTGCGGTCTCCGTCATCTGTACCATCTGGTTCACGGCTTTTTCTTTTTCTTCGGCGCTGAGATTCTTATTATCGATAATATTCTGTAATGTTTCTTTATTCTTAGAGCGCACCTGTTCCCTGCTCACCTTTGCCTGCGACACAACCGAACTTACCGATCCATTTGTAAGGACTGCTTCTCCGGGTGTTCCGTCTACACTTCCGTCATCTGTACTTCCGGTATTGCTGTCTGCGCCGCTGCCGGAATCCCCCCTCCTGACTTTTCATATCTCCGGATGACACCGATGCATCTTCATCGGAAATATCCAGCAATTCCTTGTTCGCAAGTTCAGAATTGGTCTCCTGTGTCTTCGTCTTGTTCGGAAATAATTTGCCCGAGTAATTCATATACCCTGCGGCTGCGATCATCACTGCCAGTGTTGCGATCACAATCTGATTCTTCTTTGCAATCTTTTTCAATGTTATGCCCTCCTGTCCGTTTTACACTGCTTTAATTCATCTGCTTTTTCATTATTCTAATCTTATGCGGTTCGATATCAAATAATGCCTGGACCGCACTGCTGATATTTTCTTTCACCACTGCATTCCCGCCGCCATCTGCGATCACGACCACACCTTCGATTTCGGGACTTAATTCTTTGCTTACATATGGAGATCCGCTACCCTGAGTAGTACTGTCACTGTCACTTGCATATACCGTATTTTCTTTTTTGGATGCCTTTGACGACTGTCTGGTTCCTCCCTGGCTGTCTTCTTCCGTCACCGTTTCCTGATCCGATTCTGTATCCTTATCCAGCACCTTTTCTGCTGAAGATTTCAGTGTGATCATCACCTTACTTCTCCGGCTCCTTCAATCTGCGATAAGATCCGGCTCAGGCGGTCTTCCAGATAGGTAGTATACATTTCTTCGTCTGTCCCATCAGATGTCCCCCTTACAGTTTTTCCTGTATTGCCGTCTGATGCGGACGAAGCATGTTCTTTCGTCTTTCCTGCCGGAACTGCGATCACCATCAGAAGAATTCCTGCAAGAAGCAGAATCAGGAGCTGATCTTTTTTTAAATTTTTAAACGAAAACTTTTTCCAGTTTGTAAGTTTGTTCGGAAACAATTCACTCAGATTCTTTGCCGATTTCAATCCGCTCCACCTCGATTCTTCTGTTCTGGCTTGTATTTTCATCATTCTGTCCGTCTATCCTGAGGATCTCTTCCTGAACTTTCTGACTTTTTTCTTCCAGTTCACTGACCTGAATCTTATATACACTGTTATGATAAATTTCTTCAAATGCAGTTCTCTTATCCAATAATTCCAATACCGGAACAACCAACATTGCTGTCAGAATCAGTCCCAGAACGAAACGGACATATTTTTGGAACCCATGATCCGGCAGCATCTGTAAGATCATGCTTCCAAGCACTGCAAAAAATGATAACTTTAAGATCCAGTTATAGATAAACTCCATCTGTCCCGCTCCTTTTTGGTCATGCATTCGTCACCGCCGCCACGATTGCGATCGTCAGCAGAAATAACACTCCCACAGTAAATACAATCTGCATCAGTATCTGACATCCTTCTCCTACCGCTTCTACGCAGCCCGTGACACGTTCATCCGACACCGGCTGGATCATGGCAGCCGCAAGCTTATAAAGAAGAGCTGTTCCCGCAGTCTGGACTAACGGTATGACACACAGGGCAATACAGATCACCGCTCCTGCCATCCCGATTCCATTCTTTACCAGTACTGCCGTTCCAAGCGCTACCTCCGTCATTCCGCCCAGGAGATTGCCTATTCCCGGGATTGCCTCTGCACCTTTCAGTACGGTGCTTCTTTTCACCGTATCGATCGCAGGACTGATCATTCCCTGGATCAGGTTCGCACCGATGACACACGCAAGTGCTGTCTTAAGCGTCCAGCGGATGACAATTTCCAGGAATTCCGATAATTTCTCCAACATATCTTCCGGTCCCAGAAAATTCAGGATACGGATGATCATATACACTCTCACCATCGGCAGCAGTACATTTCCGATTATGATCTCAACCGCATAGATTAAAAACAGAACAAGATTGTAAAATGCCACCCCGGTCACACTTCCCTTCGCCACCGCAACCGCCAGAAAATAAACCGGATAGAATACTCCCATAAAAGCAGTGATATTCCGTATCCCGGATTCCACCCACTTAAGAACCACATCAAAAGCAGCGACCGTCAGTGCCGCCAATAACATGTAAATCATATAGAATCCGACACTTGCCACCTGTCGGTTCTGAAGGGTACCTGCAAACTGATTCATGAATGCTGCAATCATTGCAATCAGCAATATATGTATCAAATTCTTTTTGCCCGTCTGAAGCAGATAAAACATCTGCTCCCTGACGAATTCTGAAAGAAGCTTTGCAGATGCCTTCAGATTTCCGGTTAAGATTTCCGATATTACTTCTTTAAATATGATCCGTTTTTCAGGGAACAGAGACTGTAAGGAATCGTCAATTTTGCCGTATTCAAATTCTGAGAGGATGCTTTCTTTTATTTTCTGTTGTTCCTGTTCTGGATCCGCCGCATAACAATATGTAACTCCAATATCTTCCAACGCCGAAAACAATAGCAAAAATATTAAGACGCACCCGATATAAATACCCGTTATTTTTTATATCCCGCACTACATCTCATACCAGAAATCCCCGTATCGTCTGCAAAAGCGCACTTAACACCGGAAGACTTAACACCAGGATTGTAATCTTGGCGAACACTTCGATCTGTAATGCAATCGTCTGATACCCCGCATCTTTACATATTGCCGAAGAAAATTCGGCCGCATATGTGATCCCAAGAATCTTCCACAATGTTTTCCAATAATCATTGCCAGGCCCGGCAACGCTGTTGATCTCATTCAACACATCTTTGATCAGTCTGATCTTCCCAAGCAAAGTGGCAAAGATCAAAAGACCAAGGACAATACTGATATAGATGCCATATTCGGATTTACCACTTTTGAACTGCAAAGCCAGAAGAACTCCTGCTACTCCCAGTATTCCGATCTGCAGCATACTCATATGTTCCGCCTCCCATCCCATATAGCACATGCTTCTCAGACATCACACATTTTATAACGAGAACAGATCCTGGATGGATTCAAACAGATCATAGATATATGGCACGATCCAGAATAAAACCAGTAAAAGTCCTGCCAGACTGGTCAAGAATGCCTGTTCTTCTCTTCCGCTGTGTTTTAACACCTGACAAAGTATGGATACAAGAATCCCTACCGCCGCAATTTTAAATATCAGATTCACACTCATATACTGCCTCCTATTTTTACAGGAGGATAATTGCCAGAAATATGCCTCCGGTCACTCCGACACACTGGTACAGACGGATTCTCTCCTTCTGCTCCGTTCTCATGTCCTCCATTTTCTGTTCCATTTGTTCCAGGTACAGATCCAATGTCTTCACCTGCATCTCGATATCGATCGTTCCCAATTCACTGCCAAGCGTATCAGACTCTCCATCATATCCTGCGGGATTCCGGTTTCCGCAAGATATTTCCTCGTCTCTTCTTCCCATATTCCCGCCAGACTTGTACCCTGTCTTTTCGTCAGCCTCTCGCACAAAGAAAGCAGCCACATCTTATACGGTTCCTGCGCTTCGCTCCCTACATGCAGAAACGCTTCCGGAAGCACCTGTCTGGAATAACGGATCTCACTTCTGATCCGAAAAATCAGTTTTCTCAGATATCGCATCTGTCTGTAACACTCTTCTATTTTTGCAGCCTGCAACATTCCCCAGCCCCCGCCTGCAAGAATGACCATGACTGCCCCGATTCCTTTTATCATTTCGCCATTTCCATCATTTCTTTGTATAGAAGGCTTCCCCTGTTATCAAAGATTCCTTCGATCTGTCCCACGTGTGCGTCATTTCCAAGTAAAATATACCGTTCGAACCTTCCTTCTCCGATCATCCGGTTGAACAGTGGTTTTTCCTAAGTTCTTTCCATTGACTCTGCATGTACGGTCGCCAGCATCTTACACCACAGTGCATGGCATATTCTATGGCATGTACATCTTCCGGTGTCCCAATCTCATCCACAGCGATCACCTGCGGTCCCATTGAACGGATCAGCATAATCATCCCTTCTGCTTTCGGGCACCCATCCAGAATATCCGTACGATTCCAAGATGATTCTGCGCCACACCCATATAGCAGCCGCCAATCTCCGAACGTTCATCCACCACACCTACCGCAAGTCCCGGAAGCCAGGAATTTCCTTCCGATATCTGACGGATCAGATCTCTTAACAGTGTCGTCTTTCCGCATCCCGGCGGCGATACGATCAATGTATGACATAACATCCGGTTACATACAATATAGGGAAATACCGCATCGGCGCATCCGATCATCTCATGTGCCACACGGATATTCACCGAAGAAATGTATTTCAGATTCTTTACCTTCCCATTTTCCATAATAGCCTGTCCCGACAATCCCACTCTGTGTCCTCCTTCGATCGTGATAAATCCCTGCCGCATCTCCTGCTCGCACAGCATATAGGAATAATTACTGATGTATTCCAGCATTTCGCGGATATTATCTTTCGTCACCAGGTATGGCCGTCTGGCTTTCGCTCCGGGAATAACTTCTGTGTCATGATACAGGAAGATCAGCGGCTTTCCCTCCCGGAGACGGATCTCCTGTAAGTATTCGAACTCCAGCTTTTCCTTTTGTATAATACTTCTGACATCCCATGGCAGGACTTTTAAGATTGTATCTTCTTTCATGTTCATCACCTCTTTACACCCATGTATATGTGGATGGGCGGAGATTATGACTGGTATTTTTCCAGAAACACAAAAAAGCTCGGGTTTCCACTACCGGAAATCCGAGGCTTTCACATAACATCTGATATTAAATTATAATCTTATTCCGCTACATCCTTCATAGAGAATGAGATTCTTCCATCTTGTCCTTGCCAAGCATACAACCTTAACAACATCGCCAAGTGTGAGAACGTCTTCTACACGATTCACTCTTTCTTTGGAAAGCTTAGAAATGTGTACCATTCCTTCTTTTCCAGGTGCGAACTCAAGGAATGCACCGAAGTCTTTGATGCTGACAACTTTTCCTTCCAGAACCTGTCCGGCCTCAAATCTGTGACGATGATGTGGATCATCTTCTGTGCTTCTTCCATACCTTTGGCATCTGTTCCGCAGATAGATACGGCACCATCATCTGTAATGTCGATCTTCACACCTGTCTGCTCGATGATCGCATTGATTGTCTTTCCACGCTGTCCGACAACATCACCGATCTTCTGTGGATCGATCTGCATCTGGATGATCTTCGGAGCGAATTCTCCAACCTCTGCTCTTGGAGCATCGATTGCTTTATTCATAACTTCATCAATGATGTAAAGTCTTGCTTTTCTTGTCTTAGCAATAGCTTCTTCAATGATCGGTCTTGTCAGTCCGTGGATCTTGATATCCATCTGGATCGCTGTGATACCTTTATGTGTACCGGCTACCTTGAAGTCCATGTCTCCGAAGAAGTCTTCCAGTCCCTGGATATCTGTAAGCACCAGATAATCATCGTCTGTATCACCGGTAACAAGTCCACATGAGATACCTGCTACTGCAGCCTTGATTGGTACACCTGCTGACATCAGTGACATAGAAGATGCACATACACTTGCCTGAGATGTAGAACCGTTAGATTCGAATGTCTCAGATACAGTACGGATCGCATACGGGAATTCTGCTTCGCTTGGAAGTACCGGAAGCAGCGCACGCTCTGCCAGTGCTCCATGTCCGATCTCGCGGCGTCCCGGTCCTCTGGATGGCTTTGTCTCACCTACAGAGTATGATGGGAAGTTGTAATGATGCATATATCTTTTGACTGTCTCTGCTTCATCCAGACCATCCAGTTTCTGAGCTTCAGAAAGTGGTGCTAATGTACAGATATTGCAGATCTGTGTCTGTCCACGAGTGAACATTGCAGAACCATGTACTCTAGGGATTAGGTCAACTTCTGCCGCAAGTGGTCTGATCTGGTCGATCTCTCTTCCGTCCGGACGTTTGTGGTCTTTTAAGATCATCTTACGTACCGTCTTCTTCTGATACTGATATACAGCTTCAGGAAGAACTGCAAGCCACTCTTCATTTTCAGCAAATGCTTCTTCTAATTTTTCTGTTACGGCGCGGATATTCTCTTCTCTTGTCTGTTTGTCATCGGAGAATACTGCTACTTCCATCTCTTCCGGAGTAACGAACTCTTTGATTGCTGCAAAGAGTTCTTCCGGAACTGCACAGCTTTCATATTCGTGTTTCGGTTTTCCGCATTCTGCCACGATTGTATCAATAAATGCGATTACCTTCTGGTTTAATTCATGCGCTGCAAAGATCGCATCGATCATCTGCTGCTCAGGAACTTCGTTTGCTCCTGCTTCGATCATGATGACTTTCTCTTTTGTCGAAGCAACCGTTAAAGCCATGTCAGATACTGCTTTCTGAGCTGCTGTAGGGTTGAATACGAATTCGCCGTCAACCAGACCTACCTGTGTAGTAGAGATTGGTCCGTCAAACGGGATATCAGAGATTGTTGTTGCGATTGCTGCACCAAGCATAGCTGTAAGCTCCGGTGAACAATCCTGATCGACAGATAATACAAGGTTCTCCAGTGTTACATCGTTACGGTAATCCTTCGGGAACAGTGTCTCATCGGACGTCGATCACACGACATGTAAGGATTGCATTCTCAGATGCTTTTCCTTCTCTCTTATTGAATCCCCCAGGAATCTTTCCTACCGCATACATTCTTTCATTGTATTCAACGCTCAGTGGGAAGAAATCGATTCCGTCTCTTGGCTTCTCTGAAGCAGTTGCTGTACACAGTACAGTTGTATCACCATAATGCATTAACACAGCACCATTTGCCTGTTTTGCAACTCTGCCGACATCAACTCTTAAGGTTCTTCCGGCGAGTTCCATCTCAAATGTTTTATACATAAATGTGTTCTCCTTTATTTTTTCTTTTGTGGTTCAAGATCACCCCGAAACTACTGAAAAACACATTTTTATATCAAATATACTTTTCAGTGGTCTCGGTGAAGTTTTCCCAATCCACAATCTTACTTATTATAGCATACACTTTCACAAAAAGCTATACCTAAAATCGTTCACATGCTCTGTCACTGATGACTAACTGATGACTTTTATTGCTTATTCCGATAATAGAAAAGGGACATTCTTCCGAATGTCCCCATAAAAAGCATGAATTATTTTCTTAATCCAAGTTTCTCGATCAGTGCACGATATCTTTCGATGTCTGTCTTCTTCAGGTATGCAAGAAGTCCTCTTCTCTGTCCTACCATCTTAAGAAGTCCTCTTCTTGAGTGGTGATCCTTTGGATTAGCTTTGAAATGATCTGTAAGATCATTGATTCTTGCTGTCAGGATAGCGATCTGTACTTCCGGTGATCCTGTATCTCCTGCTGTTCTGCCATACTGTGCTACGATCTGTTCTTTCTGTTCTTTAGAATCATGTTTGTTTCCTCCTGTATTCTCTTAAATTAAAACGCCTGATATTAAGTAACGGTTGGAGTTTCCAGTTACCGAACACCGGCTTCAACGTTGCTTAGTATATCATATGAATTTCCCTGTGTAAAGAGAAATTTATACAATTCCAAAATATTCCATTCCCTTTGCAATATCCTTATCAATCTGTTCTTTCAGTGCTCCGATTCCATTGAATTTTTTGTTCCGGTCTCCGGAATTCCATCAGACTGATCCGGACTTTTTCTCCGTATGCATTTCCCGAATATCCAAAAAGAAACGCTTCGATCAACAGCTTCTTCTCTTCCGTTACAGTGGGCTTAATACCGACATTTGCAATCCCCGGATAGGTCTTGTCCTGTACATCGATCTTACAGAAATAGACTCCGTGTGCCGGCACGATCTTCCCGTCAGGCCATGCAACATTCAGTGTCGGAAATCCGAGCGTACGGCCAAGCTGTCTGCCATGTTCGACCATCCCCTCTACTTCAAATGGATAACCAAGCAGTTTTTCTGCCAGTCCCACATCTCCGGCTTTTACCACTTCTTTTACATAAGTACTGCTGATGATCCGGTCATGATAACATTCTTTTTCTATGACGATCAGCTGATAGTCATATTGATCTGCATATTCCGCCAGCATATGCACATCCCCGCGTTTCTCACATCCGAATGTAAAGTCTGTTCCTACCACAACATATTTGGCATGAAAAAGATCATGAATGATCTCCTGTATAAAATCCTCCGCACTTTTCTGACGGAAAGATTCAGTAAACGGGCATTCGATCAGGTAATCGACTTCGTCTTTCACCCTTTCCTGCCGTTCCTTCCCCGACCATCATCGAAGTTCCCGGAGTAATCCCTCTTTCCTTCCATAGC